>Ga0105045_10005263_pt1 | contig 11370 bp, 10 predicted proteins | sample MAT02_FD_78089 | JGI IMG/M metagenome (GOLD analysis project Ga0105045, IMG submission 78089) | Freshwater microbial communities from Lake Fryxell liftoff mats and glacier meltwater in Antarctica - MAT-02 (megahit assembly) | ecosystem: Environmental > Aquatic > Freshwater > Ice > Liftoff... | reverse complement strand
CGACAGGATTCTCAATGGTGCGAACCTGGTCATCACGGGCGAAGGTCGCTTTGATTTGCAGTCCATGGACGGGAAGCTTCCCTCGTTTGTCTTGGACGCAGGGCGAGCACGCGGCATCCCGGTTGCGCTCGTGGCGGGCTCGATCCGTCACCCCTCGTCCCCGTTTTCGGCCCAACAATCGCTCGAGGTGCTTGCAGGCTCTGTTGACTCGGCGATGTCAGAGCCGCAGAAGTGGCTCACCGCCGCAGGTCGCACACTCGCTTACGAGTTCACCAAAGGGTGGGAGCCATGATGTAGGGGGTGTGATGTCTCAGGATGTGATCGACTACTTGATCCATCATTCGATCCATCATGTACCGTCTTAGGAGAGCCGCGGCGCGACTACATTTTGACTACAACCGGCGAGCTATCGACATGATCACGGTGAGTCCTCGATCCCAATGTTGATGTGGAATGTGACCTCGCTCCCCATCCCTCACTCGGCCTCCGAGCGGACTAAAAATCCTGCGGTCACGGGATCGACGCCCGTCGGAGCTGGCCTGCCCCCGTGGTTAGGTCCGCACTTTGTGTGAGTCGTCGGTTTCTAAGGTGTGGGTGCATTGCCGAGCATAATCAGCCGGGGCGAGATAGCCCAACGATGAATGCCGACGGTCGTGGTTGTATTCGCTTTTCCAGTCACCGATGACCACGCGTGCGTGCAGCAGCGAGTAGAAGCTGTTGATGTTCAGGCACTCATCCCGAAGGCGACTGTTGAACGACTCGACGTAGCCGTTGCACCACGGCGAGCCCGGAGGAATGTAGCTCAGGCCCGTACGAGTGCCGGCCCAGTCGGCCATCGCTTCGGAAATGAACTCAGGCCCGTTGTCGCACCGCAACACCGCCGGACGGCCCCGCTCAGCCACAAGCCCGTCGAGCTGATCGATGACTTTGCCTGCTGTGATCGAGCGATCCACGATCCCGCCCAAGCACTCGCGAGTGTGTTCATCCACGATGGAGCAAATCTTGATCGGCCGCCCCTGCTCGTCAGCGTCGAACTGGAAATCCACCCCCCAGACCACGTGCGGCGCGACCACTGCCGGCGCATCAGCGGTGGAAACCCCGACCCGTTTACGCCGTCGACGCTGAGGCACCCGCAGGCCCTCCTCGCGCCAGAGGCGTTGGACTCTCTTGTGGTTCACCGGCCACCCCTCACCGCGGGCGTCGTAGTAGGCGCGCCGGTATCCCCAGCGGGGATGCTTCTTCGCATAGCCGCGCAACCAGTCTCGCAGTGCCCGATCAGGGTCTGCGGTCGTGTCGCCCTTCAACGGGCGGCGGTAAGCCGATCTGCTCAGCCCGGCCAGTCGGCACGCCATCCGCTCGCTCACCATCAGAGTCCTGATGAGGTGAGCAACAGCGGCGCGGCGCCTGCCCGGGCCTAGAAGTTTCCCTCGGCCAGCTCCTTCAACGCCGCCTTCTCCAGCTCCGCTTCAGCCAGCAGCCGCTTGAGAGTGCCGTTTTGTTTCTCGAGCTCCTTGAGCCGCTTCGCGTCCTCGGCTTTCAGGCCGCCATATTGAGTTCGCCACCGGTAACAGCTCTGCTCTGACACGCCGAGCTCGCGACAGACCGCCGCGACGTCGCTGCCGTCGGCGAGCATCCGATCAGCTAGTCCGAGCTTGCGGACGACCTGTTCTGGAGTGTGACGCTTCCTTGTTGTCATGATCTGACCAGTCTCCCTACCCGCTAACGCGGGCATCGAGACGACTCTCATAACTACTGGACCGAAAGAACGGGGTCAGGCCACCTTCTTCGCGGATGCGTGACGCGAGACGGGTGAAGTCGCTGTCCGATGACACGATGCAGAACCCGCGGAACCGACGAGTGTATAGGAGGTCCATGGCGTCGATGATCAGTGCACTGTCGGTCGCATTCTTGCCGATCGTGTTGGCAAATTGCTGCATCGGCTGAATCACGTACTCGCTCGCGACAGGTTTCCAACTGCTCTAGTTCGGCTTGGTCCAATCGCCGTAGACGCGCTTGACTGAGGCAGTGCCGAAACGTGCGACCTCGGCGAGGACGGCACCGATCTTTGCAGGCGACACGTTGTCAGCGTCGACAAGCACAGCGAGGAGATCGTTCGGCTGCGCCATATGACAACCATGGCAGTCAGCGCCCAACATTCGGTCCTGCACGCTTGTGGCACCGTGTTTCGCTATCGAACGTTAGCGAAAAAGCACGAACGCTCGTATTGGTTCCGGTTTGCTGTCTCCGCCTTCCGTGAAGCCGAGTGATTCGTAGAATGCTCGTTGAGCGGGCTCGTCATCCGTTATCAGCACCGTTTGACGAACGTGTTGATACTTGGCCTTCACATGCTCGAGTAGTGCGCGGCCAATGCCGATGCGTTGGATGTCCGGACGGACGAGAACGTCCTGCAAATAGCAGATAGTTGCGTCGTCGGAAATCGCGCGAGCAAGACCCCATAGCTCTCGCTCGGGACCACGAGCGGTCACCAAGAACGAGGATCCTCGTATCGCGCGCATCAGCACGTCCGGATCACGTGTGTACGTAGTCCAACCCACCGATTCGTAAAGAGACAGCGCCTCTTCACCAGTGACCGAGTCGCTGCTGCAGATCGAGAACTCACCCATGCTGACACCCTTCCATATCAGCGGAATTGCCCGCTGGTCGTTCGGCCTGCGGGCAATGAAGTATCGTCCGTGACGGTTCTGGGCCTCGCGCCGGGCGCGGTCTTCGCCAGCGCAGAAGTTCTCGACGATTAACGGTTCGGGGTCGGCGACTGAGCCTTCATGAATACTCATCCTGCGGTTGAGCGAGTGCGGATGTTCTCACTGAGAACGGTCCATCCATCGTCTCCGGAAGCTGGCGCTTCAACGAATTGAAAAGCGTCACCCCTAGCTGGCGTGAAATTCAGCGGTAGGCCTCCGCAGATCGAGGTGCCTGACTGGCCCACCACGACCAGGCAAGGTGCGCCCTTCCCCTGCCCGGCCGTTTTATAGACCAGAAAGAAGGCGTTGTCGTCCTTGCTCGCGGAGAGGCGAGAAGAGCTGAAATCGAATTCTTCTGAATCCAGGAATTCCTCGACGGACGAGGGGAGTTTGTCCTTATCAGTCTGCTGGCGATCCATGATCGGAAAGCCGCTCGTGTCACTGCACCCCACCAGCACCATCGTCGTCAGCAATCCGCCAAGCAAGCCTCCGGCAAGATTGGATCTGGTCATGGTTCATCATGCTCGCTACCAAAGCGCGGGTCCACAATTACCGACCGGATGACCCCAGCCACCCGGGCGAATCCATCTTGGATGCTATGGGTTGCGAGACGCCGGGGTTATGCGACAGTCAAGCGGCCCGGTCAACGAGCACTCGTGCTGTCTCGAATCATTCTTGGATGATCTTCGACGCGTGAAGCCACCTCGAAAATTTACTCGATCAGAACGCAGAAAAAACGAGAAAAGCAACCCCCACGAACCATGGCGTACCTGTCAGGATCCCGATCACGCTGAAGATGGCCCCGAGTAGCGAAGGGACAGTACCTAGAGACGCATTATCGCGACGGAGCTCGCCGCGGGCTCGAACGGCAGCGACCAGGCCCGCAATCCCAGCGACAATCGGAATCGGCGGGATGGGGAGCGTAGCAATAGCGATGAGCCCCAACATCAGAGCGACGTACGCGGACCCGGGTGCTCCCGCCCGCTTCATTTGCATCGACTGCGTCATCTTGCCCTCAGAAAGTAACGATTGACCGCTTCAGCGTAGTGATCGACCTTGATTCTGTCGATCCGATGCGCGGCCTTCTGGCCATATTGCGTCCACATGCCGGGCGATACGGTTTCGCGATTGGAGCTTCTCGAAACTCTAGAAATACGAGCCGTCCCAACCGCGTCAACGACCAGGCGCGGCCGTGTGATAATCCATGGGTTTCGAGGCACCGAAGTTATGAGACAGATTCGGCGGGTCGGTCGTGACCGAACGTGTGCGAATCAGCGTCGAACGCAAAAAGCATTGGCTGGGGAGCTGGCTTCAAAGGGTCGACGCACCGTCTCGAGCTCCGAATCGTTGGGCCAGCGCACGCCCGCGTGCTCGCACGCCCGTGTCCCTCACGGGCTGCGCGATACTCACTATGTGTGGCCGCGGTCACGTAATTGGCCGAGCAGCGAAGCCTCAAGAAACGCTTCTTCTTCCCCGGGCTCAAATACGGGGGATCACCTCGATTTGCCGTCAATTCAAGTTGACCGGCGTTGAGTGAGTCAACTAAGATTGACTGCATGGAGAATAAGCAGATGGCCGTAGCGGTGGCGATGCTGGGCGATGAAATCCCTCTGGTGGGGTTAAGCGCCGTGGTGCAGCTTCGGGGCGAGTTGGAGCGTGCCGAGGCGGTGCTTGTCCGCCGATGCCGCAATGACGGGGTGACGTGGGTGCAGATCGCGTCGGTGTTGGGCGTGTCTAAGCAAGCAGTGCATAAGAAGTACGCCGCCCGCGGCCCCTGGGGCGGCCGACAATGATGCGCGCAGTGTTCGGAGACGATCAGCTGGCCACCAGGGTTGGCACTCTGCTGGGCTCGCGGCACGAAGTGATAGCTGCAGCGACGGTCACCTCGACCACGGCGACCGTCGCTAGCCGGGGCGACGGCCTCGGCGCTGACTTTGAAATTGGCTCGATCTCCAAGGGAATTACCGGCCTGCTTTACGCTGACGCGCTCGAACGCGGGGAGGTCCGGCGTGATTCGACCCTTGGCGAATGGTTGCCGCTGGGTAGTGCCCCCGTCGCGGCGGTGACGCTGGACTCTCTAAGCACCCACCGCTCAGGATTGCCGAGCCTTCCTCGGTCGGCCCATCCGCTGCGGGCGACGATCGCGTTCGTGCGGCATGGGACCAACCCGTACGGTGAGACCCTCGAACAGCTACTGTCCCAGGCCCGCGGTGTTAGCGTCGGCACTCCTAGCCCCCGCTATTCCAATTTCGGCTTCGAGCTACTGGGACACGCTATCGCCGGTGCCACTGGAATGAAGTTCGCCGAGCTCGTCCAGGCCCGTCTCGCGGGACCACTTGAGCTTGAGGGTCTCTACCTGCCCACGAGCGTGGAGAAGCTCCGTCGCGGCTCCCTTATCGGAAGGAGCCGGCGGGGCAAGCCGCGCGCCCCATGGACAGGCGAAGCGGTGGGGCCGGCCGGCGGCATCCGGGCATCCATCCTTGACATGGCCCAGTTGGCGGTCGCCCTTATTAATGGATCAGCCCCGGGAATCGCCGCCCTCGATCCTGTCTCCCGGTTCGGAAGAGGCTTACACATCGGGGCCGGTTGGGTCACCACAGAGGTCGACGGCCGCGCCATCGCCTGGCACAACGGCGGCACGGGCGGTTTTCGCTCTTGGCTCGGCCTCGACCGCGCGGCCGGTACCGGTGCGATCATCCTCTCCGCCACTGCCGCATCAGTCGACCGCCACGGGTTCGCCCTCCTGGCCGAACACACGAAATCAGTTTCTCTCCCTCACGCGCCGGGTCAGGAGTAGCTCTGGTGCGGTCGTCTGGCAGCAGGCTGCCGCCCGGCGCCACTGACACTGTGTCGCTCGCAAACAACCTCCGCGCCCGCCGCGCGCGGCATAGCCGCACTTCTCTCGTTGACGTAGCAAGCGCTCAACCCTTACATCTTGACCGCGGACCGCTGACCGCGCCCTACCCCGGCCTCTCGAAACCCTAGGGTTTCGAGAGGCCGGGGTAGGGCGCGGTCAGCGGTCCGCGGTCAAGATGTAAGGGTTGAGCGCTTGCTACGTCAACGAGAGAAGTGCGGCTATGCCGCGCGCGGCGGGCGCGGAGGTTGTTTGCGAGCGACACAGTGTCAGTGGCGCCGGGCGGCAGCCTGCTGCCAGACGACCGCACCAGAGCTACTCCTGACCCGGCGCGTGAGGGAGAGAAACTGATTTCGTGTGTTCGGCCAGGAGGGCGAACCCGTGGCGGTCGACTGATGCGGCAGTGGCGGAGAGGATGATCGCACCGGTACCGGCCGCGCGGTCGAGGCCGAGCCAAGAGCGAAAACCGCCCGTGCCGCCGTTGTGCCAGGCGATGGCGCGGCCGTCGACCTCTGTGGTGACCCAACCGGCCCCGATGTGTAAGCCTCTTCCGAACCGGGAGACAGGATCGAGGGCGGCGATTCCCGGGGCTGATCCATTAATAAGGGCGACCGCCAACTGGGCCATGTCAAGGATGGATGCCCGGATGCCGCCGGCCGGCCCCACCGCTTCGCCTGTCCATGGGGCGCGCGGCTTGCCCCGCCGGCTCCTTCCGATAAGGGAGCCGCGACGGAGCTTCTCCACGCTCGTGGGCAGGTAGAGACCCTCAAGCTCAAGTGGTCCCGCGAGACGGGCCTGGACGAGCTCGGCGAACTTCATTCCAGTGGCACCGGCGATAGCGTGTCCCAGTAGCTCGAAGCCGAAATTGGAATAGCGGGGGCTAGGAGTGCCGACGCTAACACCGCGGGCCTGGGACAGTAGCTGTTCGAGGGTCTCACCGTACGGGTTGGTCCCATGCCGCACGAACGCGATCGTCGCCCGCAGCGGATGGGCCGACCGAGGAAGGCTCGGCAATCCTGAGCGGTGGGTGCTTAGAGAGTCCAGCGTCACCGCCGCGACGGGGGCACTACCCAGCGGCAACCATTCGCCAAGGGTCGAATCACGCCGGACCTCCCCGCGTTCGAGCGCGTCAGCGTAAAGCAGGCCGGTAATTCCCTTGGAGATCGAGCCAATTTCAAAGTCAGCGCCGAGGCCGTCGCCCCGGCTAGCGACGGTCGCCGTGGTCGAGGTGACCGTCGCTGCAGCTATCACTTCGTGCCGCGAGCCCAGCAGAGTGCCAACCCTGGTGGCCAGCTGATCGTCTCCGAACACTGCGCGCATCATTGTCGGCCGCCCCAGGGGCCGCGGGCGGCGTACTTCTTATGCACTGCTTGCTTAGACACGCCCAACACCGACGCGATCTGCACCCACGTCACCCCGTCATTGCGGCATCGGCGGACAAGCACCGCCTCGGCACGCTCCAACTCGCCCCGAAGCTGCACCACGGCGCTTAACCCCACCAGAGGGATTTCATCGCCCAGCATCGCCACCGCTACGGCCATCTGCTTATTCTCCATGCAGTCAATCTTAGTTGACTCACTCAACGCCGGTCAACTTGAATTGACGGCAAATCGAGGTGATCCCCCGTATTTGAGCCCGGGGAAGAAGAAGCGTTTCTTGAGGCTTCGCTGCTCGGCCAATTACGTGACCGCGGCCACACATAGTGAGTATCGCGCAGCCCGTGAGGGACACGGGCGTGCGAGCACGCGGGCGTGCGCTGGCCCAACGATTCGGAGCTCGAGACGGTGCGTCGACCCTTTGAAGCCAGCTCCCCAGCCAATGCTTTTTGCGTTCGACGCTGATTCGCACACGTTCGGTCACGACCGACCCGCCGAATCTGTCTCATAACTTCGGTGCCTCGAAACCCATGGATTATCACACGGCCGCGCCTGGTCGTTGACGCGGTTGGGACGGCTCGTATTTCTAGAGTTTCGAGAAGCTCCAATCGCGAAACCGTATCGCCCGGCATGTGGACGCAATATGGCCAGAAGGCCGCGCATCGGATCGACAGAATCAAGGTCGATCACTACGCTGAAGCGGTCAATCGTTACTTTCTGAGGGCAAGATGACGCAGTCGATGCAAATGAAGCGGGCGGGAGCACCCGGGTCCGCGTACGTCGCTCTGATGTTGGGGCTCATCGCTATTGCTACGCTCCCCATCCCGCCGATTCCGATTGTCGCTGGGATTGCGGGCCTGGTCGCTGCCGTTCGAGCCCGCGGCGAGCTCCGTCGCGATAATGCGTCTCTAGGTACTGTCCCTTCGCTACTCGGGGCCATCTTCAGCGTGATCGGGATCCTGACAGGTACGCCATGGTTCGTGGGGGTTGCTTTTCTCGTTTTTTCTGCGTTCTGATCGAGTAAATTTTCGAGGTGGCTTCACGCGTCGAAGATCATCCAAGAATGATTCGAGACAGCACGAGTGCTCGTTGACCGGGCCGCTTGACTGTCGCATAACCCCGGCGTCTCGCAACCCATAGCATCCAAGATGGATTCGCCCGGGTGGCTGGGGTCATCCGGTCGGTAATTGTGGACCCGCGCTTTGGTAGCGAGCATGATGAACCATGACCAGATCCAATCTTGCCGGAGGCTTGCTTGGCGGATTGCTGACGACGATGGTGCTGGTGGGGTGCAGTGACACGAGCGGCTTTCCGATCATGGATCGCCAGCAGACTGATAAGGACAAACTCCCCTCGTCCGTCGAGGAATTCCTGGATTCAGAAGAATTCGATTTCAGCTCTTCTCGCCTCTCCGCGAGCAAGGACGACAACGCCTTCTTTCTGGTCTATAAAACGGCCGGGCAGGGGAAGGGCGCACCTTGCCTGGTCGTGGTGGGCCAGTCAGGCACCTCGATCTGCGGAGGCCTACCGCTGAATTTCACGCCAGCTAGGGGTGACGCTTTTCAATTCGTTGAAGCGCCAGCTTCCGGAGACGATGGATGGACCGTTCTCAGTGAGAACATCCGCACTCGCTCAACCGCAGGATGAGTATTCATGAAGGCTCAGTCGCCGACCCCGAACCGTTAATCGTCGAGAACTTCTGCGCTGGCGAAGACCGCGCCCGGCGCGAGGCCCAGAACCGTCACGGACGATACTTCATTGCCCGCAGGCCGAACGACCAGCGGGCAATTCCGCTGATATGGAAGGGTGTCAGCATGGGTGAGTTCTCGATCTGCAGCAGCGACTCGGTCACTGGTGAAGAGGCGCTGTCTCTTTACGAATCGGTGGGTTGGACTACGTACACACGTGATCCGGACGTGCTGATGCGCGCGATACGAGGATCCTCGTTCTTGGTGACCGCTCGTGGTCCCGAGCGAGAGCTATGGGGTCTTGCTCGCGCGATTTCCGACGACGCAACTATCTGCTATTTGCAGGACGTTCTCGTCCGTCCGGACATCCAACGCATCGGCATTGGCCGCGCACTACTCGAGCATGTGAAGGCCAAGTATCAACACGTTCGTCAAACGGTGCTGATAACGGATGACGAGCCCGCTCAACGAGCATTCTACGAATCACTCGGCTTCACGGAAGGCGGAGACAGCAAACCGGAACCAATACGAGCGTTCGTGCTTTTTCGCTAACGTTCGATAGCGAAACACGGTGCCACAAGCGTGCAGGACCGAATGTTGGGCGCTGACTGCCATGGTTGTCATATGGCGCAGCCGAACGATCTCCTCGCTGTGCTTGTCGACGCTGACAACGTGTCGCCTGCAAAGATCGGTGCCGTCCTCGCCGAGGTCGCACGTTTCGGCACTGCCTCAGTCAAGCGCGTCTACGGCGATTGGACCAAGCCGAACTAGAGCAGTTGGAAACCTGTCGCGAGCGAGTACGTGATTCAGCCGATGCAGCAATTTGCCAACACGATCGGCAAGAATGCGACCGACAGTGCACTGATCATCGACGCCATGGACCTCCTATACACTCGTCGGTTCCGCGGGTTCTGCATCGTGTCATCGGACAGCGACTTCACCCGTCTCGCGTCACGCATCCGCGAAGAAGGTGGCCTGACCCCGTTCTTTCGGTCCAGTAGTTATGAGAGTCGTCTCGATGCCCGCGTTAGCGGGTAGGGAGACTGGTCAGATCATGACAACAAGGAAGCGTCACACTCCAGAACAGGTCGTCCGCAAGCTCGGACTAGCTGATCGGATGCTCGCCGACGGCAGCGACGTCGCGGCGGTCTGTCGCGAGCTCGGCGTGTCAGAGCAGAGCTGTTACCGGTGGCGAACTCAATATGGCGGCCTGAAAGCCGAGGACGCGAAGCGGCTCAAGGAGCTCGAGAAACAAAACGGCACTCTCAAGCGGCTGCTGGCTGAAGCGGAGCTGGAGAAGGCGGCGTTGAAGGAGCTGGCCGAGGGAAACTTCTAGGCCCGGGCAGGCGCCGCGCCGCTGTTGCTCACCTCATCAGGACTCTGATGGTGAGCGAGCGGATGGCGTGCCGACTGGCCGGGCTGAGCAGATCGGCTTACCGCCGCCCGTTGAAGGGCGACACGACCGCAGACCCTGATCGGGCACTGCGAGACTGGTTGCGCGGCTATGCGAAGAAGCATCCCCGCTGGGGATACCGGCGCGCCTACTACGACGCCCGCGGTGAGGGGTGGCCGGTGAACCACAAGAGAGTCCAACGCCTCTGGCGCGAGGAGGGCCTGCGGGTGCCTCAGCGTCGACGGCGTAAACGGGTCGGGGTTTCCACCGCTGATGCGCCGGCAGTGGTCGCGCCGCACGTGGTCTGGGGGGTGGATTTCCAGTTCGACGCTGACGAGCAGGGGCGGCCGATCAAGATTTGCTCCATCGTGGATGAACACACTCGCGAGTGCTTGGGCGGGATCGTGGATCGCTCGATCACAGCAGGCAAAGTCATCGATCAGCTCGACGGGCTTGTGGCTGAGCGGGGCCGTCCGGCGGTGTTGCGGTGCGACAACGGGCCTGAGTTCATTTCCGAAGCGATGGCCGACTGGGCCGGCACTCGTACGGGCCTGAGCTACATTCCTCCGGGCTCGCCGTGGTGCAACGGCTACGTCGAGTCGTTCAACAGTCGCCTTCGGGATGAGTGCCTGAACATCAACAGCTTCTACTCGCTGCTGCACGCACGCGTGGTCATCGGTGACTGGAAAAGCGAATACAACCACGACCGTCGGCATTCATCGTTGGGCTATCTCGCCCCGGCTGATTATGCTCGGCAATGCACCCACACCTTAGAAACCGACGACTCACACAAAGTGCGGACCTAACCACGGGGGCAGGCCAGCTCCGACGGGCGTCGATCCCGTGACCGCAGGATTTTTAGTCCGCTCGGAGGCCGAGTGAGGGATGGGGAGCGAGGTCACATTCCACATCAACATTGGGATCGAGGACTCACCGTGATCATGTCGATAGCTCGCCGGTTGTAGTCAAAATGTAGTCGCGCCGCGGCTCTCCTAAGACGGTACATGATGGATCGAATGATGGATCAAGTAGTCGATCACATCCTGAGACATCACACCCCCTACATCATGGCTCCCACCCTTTGGTGAACTCGTAAGCGAGTGTGCGACCTGCGGCGGTGAGCCACTTCTGCGGCTCTGACATCGCCGAGTCAACAGAGCCTGCAAGCACCTCGAGCGATTGTTGGGCCGAAAACGGGGACGAGGGGTGACGGATCGAGCCCGCCACGAGCGCAACCGGGATGCCGCGTGCTCGCCCTGCGTCCAAGACAAACGAGGGAAGCTTCCCGTCCATGGACTGCAAATCAAAGCGACCTTCGCCCGTGATGACCAGGTTCGCACCATTGAGAATCCTGTCG
>Ga0105045_10005261_pt1 | contig 11371 bp, 9 predicted proteins | sample MAT02_FD_78089 | JGI IMG/M metagenome (GOLD analysis project Ga0105045, IMG submission 78089) | Freshwater microbial communities from Lake Fryxell liftoff mats and glacier meltwater in Antarctica - MAT-02 (megahit assembly) | ecosystem: Environmental > Aquatic > Freshwater > Ice > Liftoff... | reverse complement strand
GCTGAATTACCAAAAGATATCAGAGCACTGGTTACGCAATTGAATAAGAATAAATATAACTAAGCATTGCCATAAATAACAAAGTTTACATCTTTTTTAAAAGATGTAAACTTTGTTATTTCTCCGAAACCTTTTTGAAAAACATCCGCTTGATTAAAAGCCATTCAAGATGTCAAGATTGGTCAATATATTTTACCTATCACATAATTAAAGTTCAAGATAGGTTTGCCGTACAAGGGAGTGACACAACGATGCTGCCACAAAGAACTCTAGCCAGTACCCAAAGAAAACGGGAAAGGCAAAAGTTAATTCACTCAACCCGCTTCTTAATCAATATTCGGCTGTGGTGTGTACCTCAAATATGGCTTTATTTCTTCCACTCCTTTTGGAAATTTCTTAATGGCATCTTCGGTTGAAATGGATGGCACTACAATTACATTCTCACCGGCTGTCCAGTTGGCTGGAGTTGCTACGCTGTAGTTGGCAGTTAATTGCAATGAATCAATTACCCGCAACACTTCTACAAAATTTCTTCCGGTAGAAGCCGGGTACGTAATGATTAGCTTAACCGTTTTATCCGGAGCGATAATCACCAGTGAGCGAACCGTCATGGTTGCAGATGCATTTGGATGCAGAAAATCAAACAAGTTGGAAACCTTGCGGTCGTCGTCTGCTATGATGGGAAAATCTACCGAACAATGTTGTGTTTCATTGATATCATTGATCCAGCTAAGGTGTTTATCTACCGGATCTACACTCAGCGCCAATACTTTTACGTTTCTTTTTTCAAACTCATCTTTCAATGCAGCGGTTTTACCCAATTCAGTTGTACAAACCGGGGTATAATCTGCGGGATGCGAAAATAAGATGCCCCAGGAATCGCCCAGGTATTGGTAAAAATCAATTTCACCCAAGGATGAATTTGCGGTGAAGTTGGGAGCGATGTCCCCTAAATGTAAGCTCATATATTTAAGTTTTATTCAGCAAATATAATAGTCTATTGAATAAGTAGACTTAAATTTGTGGTATTATTTTTAATTTTTACTTAACTTTCTCGCATGTTATCAAAAAAAACACAATATGCACTTAAAGCGCTGGGATATCTGGCAGGCAAATACGGCGAGGGACCGGTACTTATTTCGGAAATTTCTTCCGTTAAAAAAATCCCTATTAAATTCCTGGAAACAATTTTACTGGAGCTGAAACAAAATAATATCTTAGAAAGTAAGAAAGGCAAAGGGGGAGGGTACTACCTGATTGAAAACCCCAAAAAGACCACCCTTGCCCAGGCGATCCGGCTGGTGGGCGGACCAATTGCTTTGCTTCCATGTGTGAGTATCAATTTTTACGAAAAGTGTGAGGATTGCGATGAAGCTACCTGCGGCTTAAATAAAGCCATGAGAATAACGAGAGATGCAACATTGAAGATATTGGAGAAAAAGACGCTGGCAGAGCTGATAGACGGGAATTAACGAGAGAATGAGTAATGGGTAATGAATAATGAGTAATGAATAATGAGTGGATGAGAGGATGAATGGATGAGTAATGAGTAATGAATAATGAATAATTGAGTAATGAGTGGATGAGAAGATGAATGGATGAGTAATGATGAATTATCAGTGATCAATTTCGAATAATGAGTGATGAATGTGAATGGAGTGACCGATAGTATGAATGAATGATGGATAGAATTGTTTAGGTCTTATTTTATGAGCAATCTTTACCAATGTAAGATCTGCAATTCCAAATAACGATGAATTTACGCTCCTCCTTTGGGAGATGAAGGGCCGCCGGATGCTCTTCTCAACTTCATTTTTCCAAAACGGTTTTTTACATCATCTATGGCTTTGTACAAATCATTTTTCCGGGCAGTATCATTGAATAAATTGGTCTGTACCGCTTCATTGGTTAGCTCACTTAAGCGCACTCCAAGCAAACGAATGGGCATTCCCTTACGGTATAGTTTATGAAACAAATCTTTGGCCACCGGAATAATCTCGTCGTCGGCACAGGTGAAGGGTACCGTAGTTTGGCGAGAGGTAGTTTCAAAATCGGGATACCGGATCTTTATTGCAATACAGCCGGCCACTTTCCCATCCTGTCTTAATTCAAAAGCAATTTTTTCTGAAAGTCTTACTACTTCCCCCATCAAAAAAATCATGTCTGTTTGATTTTCATTAAAGGTATTTTCAGATGAAATAGATTTGGCTTCATGGTATTGCGTTACTTCGCCGGTATGAAGTCCAAAGCTTTTATGCCATAAATCGGTACCCCATTTACCCAACCGTTCTTCCAGTTCTTCTTTGGTTTTAAGATTGATGTCGTTGATGGTGTAAATGCCCATCGCTTTCAGCACCTCCCAGGTATGATCGCCTACACCGGGAATTTTATTGACCGGCATCGGCGCAAGAAATTCCCGTTCTTTTCCGGGTGGCACCTGCAGGTAACCATTGGGCTTTGCTTCATCCGTTGCAATCTTTGCTATCATCTTATTGCTACCCATCCCAAATGAAATCGGCAGATGTGTTTCATCAATAATTTGCTGGCGCAACTCAATCGTCCATTGCAGCGGTTTAAAAAACTTATCCATCCCGGTAAGGTCCAGGTAAAACTCATCAATGGATGCTTTCTCAAACAGTGGCGCTTTGGATGCAATGATCTGCGTAACCCAACGGGAATATTTGCTGTATTCGCTTCGGGTGCCTTTTAATACAATTGCCTGCGGACAAAGTTGCAACGCCTTTTTAGATGGCATGCCGGAATGTATGCCATACTTCCGTGCCTCATAACTACAGGCCGCTACCACGCCCCTTTCGCTGCCGCCTACAAAAACAGGTTTGCCTTTTAAGGAAGGGTCATTCAATACTTCTACCGATACAAAAAATGAATCGAGATCGAAGTGTGCGATGATGCGTTGAGGCTGAGTGGACATGGGGCAAATTTACAAAAATAGAATGGCAGTATACACGCTTAGAAAGTAGTTGTAAAATACAACCTGGCTAAAGTGCATTAATTCAAATATTATTACAATCTTTATATAACAATAAAGATTACAAACTGCTTCCTCTGTACCACCATTAACAAAATAAAAATTTTACAGCAATGCGCTATTTAAACGGATAACAAACTCCTGATGCCTATAGCATTGAGGATTTACAATATTTTTTGTTGGAATAGTTCCCTGAAAGAAAAGCCAACGGAACTACATTGGCTTGCGCATACCAGTGGTTGGCGGCCAAAGCCTGTGATGCTAAAACCTAAGGCTCAAACAACTTTAACAACTTTTAATTTTAAAAAACATGCAAACAACAAAAATGAGCCTTGCAAATATACAAGGCAAACTCAGCAGGACTGAGATGAAGAATATTATGGCGGGAAAGAACTTTGAGGACACTTACAAATGTTGTGAAGGAACCGAGTGTACTGATTGTGTCCGGTCCGGAGGAATAACATGTTCTGCCGGTGCGACAAGAACTAAATGTTGATGGTTTAAAAGAAACAGTTAGTACTATGTATCAACTGTTTTATACCTGTGCGAACCTACTTAATTATTTGTTTCCTTCTTTGTAGTATTCTAAGTAATTTAGATTTATTGAAGTGGAGTACACTTCGCAGGTGCACTATATGTCAGATTCAGAACATTTGAGAAAACTATAATCTTTAACTACTAGAATTAAGAATGAAAAAATCAGCACTTTTTTTTCTTTATTTCTGCTTTATTCATTTTGTGATGCTCAACATAGAGGGAGTATCACATCAAAAGAAGAAAGGCCACAAGCTGGTATTTTGAACCTCTACATTTATCAATCACCAAAAAACTTACTCATCCCCGACAAAATTCGGGCTATAGTGGTATATCAAAATAAAGAAAAGTTTTATAGCAAATCTATTCCAGTCCGTAAAGTTGATAACAACTATTTATTTTCTTTTAAAGCTCCGGATTCTACTGCGGTATTAATTTTTAGTTTGGTAGATGGAAGCAAAGAAATAATTCAGAGTAGCAGCCTGATAGTACCAAAGAGGAAAATAGTTGATAATAATAACGAAGATGGGTTTGTTGTATTCTTGCACAACGGAAAGGGAAAGCGCTTTGATTTTGAAACTATCATGTTCGCAAGGTTACGGAATAGCTTTGCCAAATATGCACTTGAACTGAAACCCGTCTCTAATGCAACTATCATCCAAATGTTCGAAGATACATATAGATTTTATCCTGAACTGAGGAAAGAAGAATCTTATTTAGATTATTTAACTGTGTTGTATAAGGAAAAGCACGATGCAGTTAAGCCCAAACTTCTAGTTTATGCTAAACTGATGACGCTGGTGCAAAACGATGAAATAAAATGGATGCGAGCAAAAAGTATTTACCAATTATTAAAAATGGTTAAAGAACAGCAGATTATTGAAAATAAGATATTGTCTGCGTATCCTAATGGGCAGGAAGCTGAACAAAGATTTTGGGACAAGTTTTACAATCAAAACGACCGCACTGAAGCGTCTATTTTAGCTTCTAAGGATGAGTATATTAGCCGTTTCAAGGATAGTTCCAACAATATAAAAGATAGATTTTACAATATTATTGTTTCGCAATTACTTGATAAAAAAGAATGGAATAAGTTGATGAGGTATGAGTGCTTGATTCATAATAAACTATTGATACCATATATCAATAATCGTTTTGCATGGGGATCATCCGGTAAACAAATTGATAATCAAAGTAGCGATTTAGAAATTGCGAAAATGCTTTCAAGAAAATCATTAGATTATACAGAAGAGCTAATGAAAGATTTATCAACTAGTGATGATTACGAAGAAGATCTTACCGCTGTGCATAATATGCTTTTGAATACATTTGCCCTTATTTTATATAAACTCGGACAATACGAAGCTGCTTTTTATTATCAGGATGAAATATATAAAAGGGGTGGTGAATTGGATGCGGGTGGCTTGGAACGGTATGCTGTTTATGCCCAAAAAGTCAAGGGTGTAATTTATACTAAGCAAGTTATAGAGCAGCAATTATTGGGAGGATTAAACTCACCCATATTGATCAAACAATTACAATCCATTTATAAACAATTACAGTTGCCTGAAAATGAATTTAATACCATAAAGGAAAAATCTAATTTATTGGCAAAGCAAAAAATAAGCGAATCTATTAAAGCAAAATTCGGTGTAACGAAAGCGAATGATTTTATACTAAAAAACCTCAAAGGACAAAATATATCACTTTCCTCTTTTAAAAATAAAGTAGTAATAATAGATTTTTGGGCAACCTGGTGTGTGCCCTGCCTGGCATCATTTCCGGCGATGCAGGAATTGGTAAATAACTATAAGCAAGACAGTTCGGTTGTATTTCTTTTCATCGACGTATGGGAAAATAAATCTCAGCAAAAAATGCAGGAAATGGCTCAAAAGCTAATGACCGATGGTAATTACAACTTTAATGTGCTGCTTGACACAAAAGATAAAGTGGTGGACAATTTTAGAGTAGACGCTATACCAGCAAAATTTATTATTGATAAAACAGGAGAGATTGTATTTATGGGCGAAAGCTCAAATATTGCTTTAGAGATTGAAAAAGCGAAGAATTAAAGATTAATAATTTATAGCCGAATAATTTCTTAAAAAATGAATAAAATAAATATCTCATTCATTTTACAAATTTAATAATTCAATACTAACTCCCCCATGATTACAGCATTGAGGAGTCACAATATTTTTTGTTGGAATAGTTCCCCACCAAAAAAGCCAACGGAACTATCCCGATCTGCAGATCGGGAGTAAGGCAGCCAAAGCCTTTGATGCTTAAAGCTAAGGCACAAACAATTTTTAACAATTTTTAAACAAGGAAAAAGTTGCATTTTTGACTTGAATCCTACATTTTTATAAAGTTAAAGCTTAGAATTTTTTAAAAATAAATTAAAAATTGTAAGTATCTATAAGAATCTAATAAAGTGAACTACAAATGTGTAAACCTAAAATTTTATTAAATATGAAAGTCTTCATTATTACATTAGTATCGTTTTCTTTTGGGGTGTCTTTACATGCACAAAATAAAATTGGTATAATATCAAAAATTAGCAAGCCTAAAGCAGGTATTGAAAATTCTTTTGTTTACCATCCGCCAGCCCATCTGTTAATACCAGACAGTATATATGCTTCGGTTATCTACGAAACAAATTCAGGGATGCAAAACAAACTGATTCCCATTAAAATAATTGATAAAAATTATGAGTTTTCTTTTAAAGAAAATGATTCTGTAAATAGTTTTATAGCTGCTGTTACCGATGCCAACAACAAACCAATTGATAATAATTCTGAACTGGGTTTTTCAATTTACCTGTATGGCAAAAACGGTGTTGTTCCGGGTGCAGCCTATATTTCAGCAGCAAACCTTCTCAGCTTTCCCGCACCCCGGTATTTTAATTTAAATAGGGATAAACTACAGCCCCAAATTATGAGTTTGTATGAGAAGGGCTATAAAATTTCTCCTTCATTAAATAGGGACGCATATTATGTGTACTATCTTAATTTGCTGTATCAGCAAAAGAAAGATACTGTAAAGCCAACATTGATTGCGATAGCAAAACGAATGAGTATGGCCAAAGATGATGAACCACAATGGATGAATGCGATTGAGATTTACAAGCTTTTGCAAATGGCTAAAGAGGCAGTATTGATTGAAAAAAAGGCCATTTCAACTTATCCGAATGGCGGAATAGTTAAAAATAAATTTTGGGAAAAATTTTATTCCACTCCTAATATGACAGAACAATCTATACTCGCAAGTAAGGATGAGTTTGTGCATCGTTTCAAAAGTGTTAGTGCTGTAGAAAACAATCGTTTCTACACAGTAATGGTTGGTACTTTGTTTGAAAAAAAGGAATGGGATAAATTACCCCAATACGAAAGTTTGTATGAAGATAAAATTGCTTTAGCCGGCATGTATAATAATTTTGCATGGAGGCTATCAGGAGAAGAAATAGACAACGTAGGAACAGATTTGAAGATAGCAGAAATGCTATCACAAAAAGCTGTTGGTTTTGTTGAAAATGAATTAAAAATAGCTGTTGCTAAAAATGAATTGAATCAGAGCTTGCAAGACACGTACAATACTAATTCGGATACTTATGCACTTATTTTATATAAACTTGGGCAGTACGATTCTGCTTTTTTTTACCAGCATGCTATTTACAAACAAGGGGGGCAGTTAGATGCAGGAGGATTAGAACGATATGCAGTATATGCCGAAAAAATAAAAGGTGCAGCATATATAAAACCAATAATTGAACAAGAATTGTTAAAAGGTGCCAATTCGCCTGCAATGGTGAAACAACTTCAATCTATTTACAATCAGCTTCATCTTCCCGAAAGCGAATTTAGTAAGCTTAGGGAAAAATCACGCCTTGCCGCAAGGCAGAAATCAATGGATGAAATAAAATTGAAATTTGGTGTGGTTAAAGCAAATAATTTTTCTTTAAAAAATATTGAAGGCAAAACAGTCACCTTATCTTCCCTGGCAAATAAGGTAGTGATAATAGATTTTTGGGCAACCTGGTGTGCCCCATGCCGGGCATCTTTTCCTGCAATGCAGGAAATGGTAAGCAAATACAGGGATGATAGTTCAGTTGCTTTTCTTTTTATAGATTCATGGGAAAACAAACCTGAACATGAAATGACAAAAGCAGCCATAGCCTTTATCGAAACTAATCAATACAGCTTCAATGTATTACTTGATACTCATAATAAGGTAATATTGGATTATAAAGTAGAGGGAATTCCTGCAAAGTTTGTTATTGATAAGAAAGGAGATATTATTTATATGGGATTGGAAACAAAAGATCTTCCTGCTATAATTGAAGAAGAAAAAAATAAGGTTATTTAAAAACATATACTCTAGGATATTAAGAAGTAAAATATCTTTTCTCAGTTCTGACCGGAAATAAACACTTTCTAGTATTTATAGTTAGAAAATTTACAATATTTTTTGTTGTAATAGTTCCCCAACAAAAAAGCTAACGAAACTATCCCGATCTGCAGATCGGGAGTAAGGCAGACAAAGCCAGTGATGCTAAGATTTAAGGGCACAAACAATTTTTAAAAACTTTAAAATTAAAAACAAGCAAACACAAAAAATGAGCCTTGCAAATATACAAGGCAAACTCAGCAGGACTGAGATGAAGAATATTTATGGCGGGCAGTAGTTCAGTCGTGGTGCAGAAAAGATGTGCCTGTGCTGGTAGTAATACACCATTTTTAATTCCATGTTTTGAAAACGTAGCTTCATGTGGAATTGCAGGTTTTGCGTGTAATACAACAAATTGTCGTTGATATGATTTCTAATGAAATAGTTAACCGAATTGATTACCTTCCTTATGTCAGTTAATTATTTAAAAAGCCTAAAGGTTTAAATTTTACAGTTTATTATTGATATTTGGCTATTAGGTAAACTTAGTGGAAATCATATTTATTATTTTTTTTAGTATAGAGCAAACTACTCTGCATATCAACAATGCAACTAATTAGTAAGTAGGGGAAATTATTAAATTCACTAATTAAAACCAAGGCAAAAAATATTTTATATATTCAATTTGTACTAACAAATTTTTCGGGCTGTTCATCCGTTTATTAAAACCAATAAATAAAACTGAATTTTATGAAATACATGTTTTTGTTTTTTTTTGTTTTCACAATAAACCAATCGCACAGCCAGTCTGCATTAAACGCTATGCCTGCACAAAAATAAATAGAAATTGACTCAATAGTCTCACTAATTGAGCTCAGTACGAGTATGCTGAAAAAAAGCACCTTAGAAGGAGAAGACAGTATCTCAGGTAACTATACAGCCGAAATTTTTTGGTTGCAAAAAGGCGATAGACTTAGAAAGGCTAATATCTATTTCCCAAATTCAAATAAAGGACTATTGTTGTACTATTGGAGAAATGAAGTAATTGCCGTTTTTGATGAAACTGAAAAGCTTTATGTTGTTTTGAATAATCTTTATAATAAGTATACATTTTTAGTTGATACAAACAGGCAAAACGATATCTTGAATTTTAATAAAGGTTTTATTGAAAACTTGATGACAATATTCAGAGAAAACTGAATTTCAAGATAGAAAATTATTATAGTGTAAAGCAACAAATATAAATGTTAACCCTACTATACTATATTTATTAACGAACAGCAGCTCCCCGATACCTACAGCATTGAGGATTTAAAATATTTTTTGTTGGATTAGCTCCCCCTAAGAAAAGCCCAACTCCCGATCTGCAGATTGGGAGTTGGGCAGCAAAAGCCTGTGATGCTAAAAAATAAAGGCGCAAACAATTTTTATCATTTTAAAAAATTAGAAACATGCAAACAACAAAAATGAGCCTTGCTAATATATAAGGCAAACTCAGCAGGACTGAGATGAAGAATATAATGGCTGGAAGGGGAAGTGGTGGCGGCTCTGGTAGCAGATGCACAATTAATATTGACTGCGGTGCACCTTATACTAAAAGTTGTGGTGGTGGAACAATTACAGTAACACCAAGGTGTTATGCTAATCCTGGCACAAAAACAAAAACATGTCATGTTGCAGGTTGTCCGTCATAATTGATGGAAATTTAAATAGTTAAAGCTTGTTGGTTGAGAACAAGCTTTAACTAAAATTCTCTACTTTAACTTATGGACTTATGACTAAATATTTTTATTCAACAATTTTTTTGTTAGGATTTATCTCCTGTAGCAGATATCACATGTCAGATGGAAAATCGAGACCTGTTTATTTTATTGCTGATAACAGTGTTTTTAATGATTCAGATTACGCTAAGCCAGAAATTTACTACAAAGACCTGTTAAATATAAATGGCAATTTTGTAAATGTTGTAGAGTTGCAAAAAGGAAAAACGAGTATTGCAATTATTCACAGACCTACTTTATTTGACATCAAGTCTGATCAGGTAATTGTCTATCCGGGAGAACATATTCTTATAAAAAAGGGGAAATATAATGATTTTACTTTTTTTAAGATAAATGGAAGCAAACGCCGAAATAAAGAACTATCTTTTTTTAAATTTTTCCACGAAATTGTGAAATACCCTTACGTGCAAAAGGTAGATACTGCATCTTTAGATACAATCTTAGCTATTGAGAAGAAACTGATAAATAAAATTGCAGAAACTAAAATGAATACTAGGATTGTCTTCGATTCATTGTCAAAAGTCTATAATGTCAGAAGGAAATTTAAAACAATTGCACAAACTTATCTCGAAAACGAATCTGATGCCAGCTTATTTAATTTTTACAAGGATTATAAAGAAACTTTAAAAGCTCATAATGTTTATAAAGAAAAATGTAAAGGACTTATTCCAATATTTAATACGATAAAAAAAAGAAAAAATTTAGTGGGTACTTTAGGTACCTTCAATGAACTGGTAGACGAAATACTGCCTTATAAGATTCAAAAAATTGAAACCGAAACTGAATTTCAAATTTGTTTTGATAGTCTTCAAAATATATTTACCACTTACGCCAGAGATTATATCTTGAGCAGACTTATGTATAGAGCTTTTAGTAAAAGAATAAAAGTAACTGATGCGTACGTTGAAAAATATGAGAGCGTCTGCACCAACGAAAATTTTAAAAAACTACTTCAAGTTCTAAGGTATGAGCAATACAAAAATGATCTTAAGTCAACAAATAATGGCGGTAATAATTTATTGTCTGTTGACGGAAACAAAATTGAAAGTTTAGAAATGATCTTAAAAAAGCATCTGGGTAAATTAATAGTAATTGATTTTTGGGCAACCTGGTGCGTTCCTTGCAGAGAAGAAATTCCACACTTGCAAAAGCTAATTCAAAATTACCAAGGTAATAAAATTGTTTTTCTTAGCGTATCAATTGAGAGAGAAATTCAACGTTGGAAAAAATATGTCATTGCCAATAACATAGAGATAAGCAATCATTACCTTTTACTTGATCAAAAAAATTCTACCTTTTTGAAAGAGTACGGCATCACTTATATTCCACGTTATATGATCATAGATAAAGAAGGCAAAGTTATCAGCCCGGAAACCCCATATCCTAGTGATCTAAAGTTAAAAGAACTTATTGATAAAAATTTAAAATTGAGTTCTATTGCACATTGATGTTATGGAATTTTAAATATAAAATATTATGGTTAAGCAAAAAAGTATAGTCATTCTTATTTGCTACTTTGGTAAACTTCCATGGTACTTTGACTATTTTTTATATTCACGTAAATACAATCCTAATGTACATTTTAAAATTATAACTGATAATGATGTTGTAAAGAATAGTTTCCCTCCGAATGCATTGGGTATTTCTAATCCAGAACAGCATTGAGGATTTACAATATTTT
>Ga0105045_10005259_pt1 | contig 11373 bp, 8 predicted proteins | sample MAT02_FD_78089 | JGI IMG/M metagenome (GOLD analysis project Ga0105045, IMG submission 78089) | Freshwater microbial communities from Lake Fryxell liftoff mats and glacier meltwater in Antarctica - MAT-02 (megahit assembly) | ecosystem: Environmental > Aquatic > Freshwater > Ice > Liftoff... | reverse complement strand
CTGCAATCACGCTATTTTTCGTGTTTGGAATTGTGTTTAATCGGTATTTTAATGTTGAATTAAATACGGGTTTATACTTTCTTGTGGCATCATTTTCAGTATTTGTCTTTTCCTTTTTGCTAAATTTTCGCAGAAATAATCCTTTTTTTATCAAAGCATTTACACCGATTTGTCTAATGCTGTCCTTCGCTGTTGGCAATTTCTCCGCACTTTTGCATCAGGATACACGCAATTCAACCCACTACACACAATCTATCCATTTTTCTGATGAAAGTGTAAATATGAGAGTAATTCTAGTAGAACGCTGGAAGCCGACCGCAAAAAATATCCGGTTTGTTGCCGATGTTTATAACTTGAAAGGGGAAGCTTCTACAGGAAAAATTTTGGTAAATTTCAGAAAAGACCAAACAAAAACGGATTTACAAATCGGGATGAAATTAGCGATTAATGCCAAATTGCTGCCCCATCAAAAACCCTTAAATCCCGACCAATTTGATTATGGTTCGTTTCTAAAAAATAAATCCATCTTCGGACAAGTTTATACCGATGATGCATCCATTGCTGTATTTAATATTAAAGAGAAAAGTCTTTATTATTATAGTTCAATTTTCCGAAACCGTGTGATGGAAAACTTGAAAAATAGTGGATTCAGCCAGAAAGAGTTAAGTGTTGTTCATGCATTAATTCTTGGACAACGGCAAGATTTAGACCCAGCGGTTTTGCAGAATTATCAACATGCAGGAGTTATTCACATCCTGTCTGTTTCTGGATTACACGTTGGATTTGTGTTACTTTTTCTCAATTATTTTCTAAATTTTCTTCCCAATTCCAATCGATATCGGATTTCTAAAGTCTTGATCATCATAGTTATTCTATGGAGTTTTGCTTTGGTAGCGGGATTTTCTCCATCTGTTGTTCGTTCGGTCACGATGTTTACTTTTGTGGCAATTGGAATGTACATGAGGAGGAAAACATATATTTTCTATACCTTTTATTGTTCGATATTTATCATTTTATTATTTGAACCTTCATTTCTATTTGATGTTGGTTTTCAATTGAGTTATTTAGCGTTATTTTTCATTCTTTGGCTGCAACCGGAAATCGCTAAAATTTGGCAACCCAAAAATAAAATAGTAGGTCATTTCTGGGATGTTCTTACAATTACATTTGCAGCTCAACTTGGTACGATGCCTTTGAGTTTATATTATTTTCATCAGTTTCCAGGCTTGTTTTTTGTAGCCAATTTAATGATTATGTTTCTAATAACCATCATTATGGGTGTTGGTTTGTTTATGGTAATAGTAGCTTTTTGGACGGAAATCCCCACTTTTATAGCTAAAATTTTAGAAAATTTGGTAAAGCTACTCAACTTCATAGTAGAAAAAATCGCTTCTTATGAAGCTTTTATTTTCAAAGATATTTCTTTTGATTTCTTGATGATGGTCAGTTTATTTTTAACTGTTTTCGGGTTGGGATGGTTTATAATTAAACCAAATTTTAGAACCACAACTATCTTGTTGTTTTCTATTTTACTTTTCCAAATCAGTTATTTTTCGTTTGATTTCAATTCCAAAAATAAAGATGAATTGTTGGTGTTTCAAGCGCGGTATACTTCACTACTCTTGGAGCGAAAAGGGAAAATTGTGAATGTTTTTTCAAATACAGAAGATAGTTTGTCGGTGCGAAAAGACCGCAATATCCAGTCCTTTAATGTAGCAAACGGCACATCGATTGATCAAGTAAAACCAATTGCTAACGTGCTTTATTTTCAAAAAAAGAAAATATTGATTTTAGACAGCACTTCTGTTTTTGTTCCTGATTTAAAGCCAACTATTTTGTTAGTTACGCAATCTCCAAGAGTTAATTTCGAGCGATTTTTGAAAGCATACAAGCCAGAACTGGTAATTGTAGATGCCTCGAATTATCGAAATGTAGTTGAAAAAATCAGGAAAAGTTGCAACCAACAAAAAATCCCTTTTCACGCCGTTGCAGAAAAGGGATTCTATAGAATTGAGAAATAAATTTTATTTCTTGGCTAAAATTTGAATGGCTCCTGGCAGCCATCCTGCAGGGCCGTTGGCCACATAGCCAGTACTTCCTAGTTGATTGAATGTCATTTTGCCGTCAACCATTGCTGGCGTTACAAACCAAATGGTAGGATAGCCTCGAACACCGAACATTTGTTCAAATTTTTTGTTTTGTTGGAGTAATTCTGGCGCTAATTGTTTTCTTCGCGGGTCATCCAGTTCAACCAACGTTACATTATCATTGGCCCATTTTACAAATTCAGGCGTTTTAAAAACTTCTTTTTGCAAACGGATGCACCAACCACACCAATCGCTTCCTGTGAAAAACATCATTAATGGTTTCTTGTTTTTGATGGCCAATTCGCTTGCTTTATTGACGTCGGTATGCCAAGTAAGTTCTTGAGCTTGAGTTGTCACCGCTGAAATGACAAATAATAGTGTTATAAATAGTTTCTTCATTTTATTTTATTTTTTACAAATATATTCAAAAATAGTTTCAAAATTTTGATTACTTTACTTCTTGCATAAGTTTTTTTACTAATGGAGAAATTATTATCAAAATTATTCCTGCAATTAAGGCATAAATTGCCAATTGATAGTAGCCATCAGCATAAACGTTTAACTTATCTAGATTAGAGGCATTTTCAGAAGCTTCTGCAATATTTGCTCCCAATAATCCTGCAAAATACTGTCCGTAAGCACTTGCCAGGAACCACATTCCCATAATAACGGCTTGTATTTTTTGTGGAGAAAGTTTGGTCATTGCAGACATTCCTATTGGCGACAAACACAACTCTCCAAAGGTAATTATAAACCAACCGAAAGTGAAAATTCCTAAAGAGGTTTTTCCGTTTAAGTCGGCGAAGAATTTTGTGTAATAGAAAATCCAAAAACCGCCTGCAAGAAAGATAAATGCTAATCCAAATTTGACAACTGTGTTAGGCTCAATTTTTCGCTTAGCCATCCATAACCAAACTAAACCAACAAGCGCTGCAAAACCAATTACGAAAAAAGAATTAGCTGAGTTATTAACCCCATTTGGACTTAATTCAACGCCTAAAATTTCATTATTTAAATTATTGGCCGCAAATAAGCTCAATGAGCCTCCGCTTTGTTCAAAAAATGCCCAAAAGAAAATTGAGAAAATAATAAAAACCAAAGCTGCTAATAACTTTTTATTTTCGGTAATTGAAAAATTCCTCATTTCATAAAATAAATATAGGATTGATGCTGGCCCGATAACCATCATAAAATAATCCGTATATATTGTATTGGCAACCATCACTATAATAAGTGGAATAATTAAAAGTGAACCAATATATGTTGCCGTTTCTAAAGTTTTTTTCTTTGATTTTTCTATACCCTCTAATGGCGATAAACCAATTGGTCCTAAACTTTTTTGAGTTTGCGTAAACGTTAGTAGGCTAATAATCATGACTATCGCTGCAAATCCAAAGCCAACATTCCAGCGAAGGTTTTCAGGAACAATAGATTGCCACATTGATCCTTCGGCAACTGCGATACAAATATAACCTCCAATTAAAGCACCCAAATTGACTCCCATATAGAAGAATGAAAAACCTGCGTCTCTTCTTGGGTCATCATTTTTATATAATTGTCCCACCATTGAAGAGATGTTTGGTTTAAAAAACCCTGTTCCAACAATTGTAAAACCTAAGCCGATGAAAAAGAAGTTTTTGGGATCAACGGCAAGAATTCCACTTCCAATAATCATTAGGATTCCACCCCAAAAAAGTGACTTACGTAATCCTAAAATTTTATCCGCAAATAATCCTCCTATGAATGTAAAGGCATAAACCCAAGCTTGGGTAGCGCCATATTGTAAATTTGCGGTTTTTTCATCCATTGCTAGATGATTAACCATAAAAACGACTAACATTCCTCGCATTCCATAGAAACAAAAGCGTTCCCACATTTCGCTAAAGAATAAATACCAAAGCTGTTTTGGATATTTACCTTTAAAGTTTTGAATTTGTTCTAAAGTTTGAGTTACTTCCATTATTAATTAATTCCGTGGTCTTTCATTACTTTATTTAGATTTTTTACTAAAGCAAACATTAGTACAGTTGCAAACATCAGCAACCCAAAGTTTACCCAGAAGAAATTGGCTTTATCATCATACGTATCCCACATACTTGCCAAAACTCCAGATAATTTATTTCCAATTGAGGTTGATAAAAACCAACCGCCCATCATTAAAGCGGTAATGTTTTTTGGTGATAATTTGGACACAATTGACAATCCCATCGGACTGAGAAATAGTTCTCCGATTGTTATGATTCCATAATTAGCAACGAGCCAACACACACTCACTTTCTCGATTCCGTTGCTTCCGATATTAACTGCTGCAACCATTACCAAAACTGATAATGCAGAAATCAATAATCCGAAGGCGATTTTTGTTGGTGTGGAAGGTTCTTTTTTTCGACTTCTTAAAAAAGTAAAAAATGCAACAATCAGTGGCGTTAAAATAATTACCCAGCCTGGATTGATGGATTGGCTTAAATTAGTTGCCCAAATACTAACAGTCGATCCTTCTTTGGGAAGTTTTTCGGGTGCTACATTTCTGAAATAAATTGGGTAGTCAACTACTTTTTGAACAACGCGGTTTTCTTTTTGCAAGCGAAATTGTTCATCATACAATTCTGTTTCTGCTTTTTCGTAGGTAATTTCTTTAGATTGCACCAAGGTCGAAAACACTTTTTCAGTTGTTCCTGTAACTTCCCTGTCAGTGTATCTATCAGCCCAAGTCGTTAATGCCGAACCGTTTAATTTAAAAACGGCCCAAAACAAAATGACCACGGCAAAAATTGAAAGTAAAGCACCTATTGGGCGCTTTTCTTCGGCTTTGGCTTTGAAATATAAACTCGCATAAAAATATACAATCGGAATACACGCAAATATAAAAGCATCAGTACTATCAGAACCAAAAACATAGCTGTTCGGATTAGCTTCTGAAGTCACTCCTTTTAACATCCAACCAATAATTCCAAACACAACTGATGGAACTAAAATGTAAAGTACTATTTTTGAAAAAGGCATATCGCCTTCTTGAATTCCTTTTTTATCAGTTTTATTTCCATAATGTTTGGTTCCCAAAAGAAAAACAATAACTCCTATAAACATCCCGAATCCTGCAGCCATAAAGGCATATTGCCAACCTAATACTATTTGCAATGCAGCCCCAAAAAAATTACAAATAAAAGCACCAACATTAATTCCCATATAGAATATATTGTAACCCTCATCTTTTTTCTCTTTATATTGATCTTCGTTGTAAAAGTTCCCTAGTAAAGTTGAGATGTTTGGTTTGAAAAATCCGTTTCCTAAAATAACTAAAGTCATAGCAACATAAAGCATCGGTAGGCTATGAATTCCCATCATAAAATAGCCCAATCCCATCATCAACCCACCAATAACAATTGATTTTTTGTAACCTAAATATCTATCAGCAACCAGTCCACCAATAAAAGGTGTTAAGAAAACCAGTGCGATAAAAGTTCCATATAAGTCGGATGCTTCTTTCTCGGTCATAGCAAACCCAGTTTCTACATCTTTGAGATAAAGTGTAAAAATTCCAATCATTAAATAATAACCAAAACGTTCCCACATTTCAGATAAAAACAAGTAGGGCAATGCTTTAGGGTGACTTTTCCACATAAAAATTGTATTTAGAAAACAAACCTACAAGGATTTCTTGTAGGTTTGAATGATATAAAAATATTTTAAAAACGATTAACGTACACCGTGCATCATTTTTTTAATAATTGGAGTTAGCGAGAATAAAATTAATGCTGCAACTCCGCACAGAATCACAAACACCATAAAAAATTCGTATAAACTTTTTATAGTAAAACCTGCAAATTCAGGATAATTTGTTGTGATGATTTTCTTTTCTTTTATCATCTGCAATTCTTGGGAAGTAAATGTGGTGTCTGAAACTTTATAATTGCTTGGGTAAGGTTTGTTTTGCTTTTTTGCTAATTCTAGTTCTGCTCTAATTTTAATGCCATTTCTAATTTTTGATTCAACATCAATATTATTTTCTTTTGCTAAATCTTTATCAATTTTCGCTAAATTTAATTTCGCCAAAGAAAACAATTCATTACCGTCAGCTACTTTTGTTTGGTCTAATATTGCCTTTAAATCAACATTTGCTTTTTCCGCGGCTATATATTTATCACCTGTTGGGGGAAGAATTGATCCTAGGGTTCCAGATAAAGCATATCCAGCAGCACTAGAGATAAAGAAAACACCATAAGCAAGGGAAGCGAATCGCTTAGGTGCTAATTTTCCAACTAGTGACAATCCGATTGGAGACAAACATAATTCGGCAAATGTTTGAATTAAATACAATAAAATCAACCATTTAATTGCTAGTAAACCTGTATTGCCTAAATCTTTTACATTATTAGCAATGATAAAATAACTCACAGCAATTAACAATAAACCTATGGATTGTTTGACCGTAGAAAGCGGTTCTCTATTTTTTGCTCTCAATTTATCCCAAAGTATACTGAACGGAAATGCAAACATAACCACGAATAAACCATTAAATATCTGAACCATTGAAGGTGGCATATTCCAACCAAATATATTTCGATCTGTTTGATTATCGGCGATAAAGGTCAAAGATGAGCCTGCTTGTTCAAAAGCTGCCCAAAAGAAAATAATAAAAAATGACATAATGTAGATTACCCAGATTCTATCCGTCTCAACTTTTGTCAATGTTTTATCTAATAAAATTAGTGCAGCTAAAGCAACGCCACTTGCGTAAATGAAAGGATAAATATAGAGCTTGACCACGTTTTCACCATCCGTAAAATAATTAAAAGTAAAGAAAATTACTGCAAATATTCCAAGAGCCGTAAAGATGGAACCCATTGTAAATATTGCTTTTTGCGATTCGCCTTCTTCGAAATCACTTGAATCCTGAGCTGATGGTAAACCACCAATTGGTTTGCCTTCTGGGTTGACTACGTATTTATTTTTTAAGAAAAAGAAAACGGCAGTTCCAACCATCATTGCAATTCCTGCCGCTAAAAATCCCCACTTAAATGCATGTACGTCCCTAACCATATTATAGGTTCCATCAGCTTGCAACACCTGCTCATTGACATCACCTACAAAAGGACAAATAAACTGACCTAGAAAAGCACCTATATTAATTCCCATGTAGAAAATAGTAAAGGCAGTATCCAATTTAGATTTTTCTTGTTTTGGATACAAACTGCCTACCATAGATGAAATATTTGGCTTAAAAAACCCGTTGCCAAACACTATGATTCCTAAAGCAACCCATAATAATGTATTTGCCGTTCCCATATTTGTTGCAAATATACTAGCACTAAAAAACAACAGGATTTGGCCAATAGCCATCATTGATCCTCCAAGCATAATACAATTTCTATTTCCAAAAAAACGATCAGAGATAAAGCCACCAAGCATTGGTGTTAAATAGCAAAGACCAAGAAAACCACCATAAATAATGGATGCTTCTTCTTCTTTCATCATTAAGGCATTTACCATGAATAATGTTAGGATGGCTCGCATTCCGTAGAAGTTGAATCTTTCCCACATTTCGGTTCCAAATAATACCCAAAGACCTTTTGGATGTCCTGTTTGTACTGCTGTTTCACTCATTTTTATTTGTTTTAGTTAATCGGTTAGTTATTATTGTTTGCGCAAATTTAATTATTTTTTATATCCTATTTTAGTTCTTTCGTAATGAGTTGCCATCTCTTTATTTTCAGTCATTAAAAATTGTATCGCTTCAAAAATATCGTAAAATTGACTATCAAATTTAGTTTCTAAATCTTTTATTTGGTTTTGGAAGGTTTCTATGTTTAGCATTGTTCTTCTTAATGCAACAAAAGCGCTAACAACTGCAATATTCATCTTTCTTACTTTATCGCTTTTCAAAACGCTTGCTAACATTGTAACTCCATGTTTAGTGAAAGCATAAGGAAGCCACTCTTAAGTCTTTTCAAAGTCATCACAGATTGTGATGACATCATCACAATCTGTCATTATGAGATTTCTTCCCATTCTTCTTTTGTCAAACGAAACATAAAATCATCAGGAAAACTATCTTTATTTCTTTTAATTGCTTGATTCAGGGCACGGGTTTCAACTTCATAAAGTGTTGCTAAATCAAAATCAAGCATAACCTTTAAGCCGTTTACTTCATATATTCTATTTTGAATTGTCGCTAAATCCATTCTACAACTTCTCTTTTATAAAATTCGTCATCTTTGTATATAATTGAAGACGTGTTTTTCCGCCGTAAATTCCGTGATTTTTATCGGGATAAATCGCCCAATCAAATTGCTTATTGGCCTGAACTAAAGCATCAATCATCAACATCGTGTTTTGCACATGTACGTTATCATCTGCCGAACCGTGAATTAATAAATAGTTTCCTTTCAATTTTTCTACGTGATTGATAGGCGAATTTTCATCATATCCAGAAGCATTTTCTTGTGGCGTTTGCATATATCTTTCGGTGTAAACCGTATCGTAAAATCTCCAATTCGTTACAGGTGCTACCGCAATGGCCGTTTTGAAAACATCATTTCCTTTCAAAATACAATTGGACGACATAAATCCACCGTAACTCCAGCCAAAGATTCCAATTCGAGAAGCATCCACATAATCATATTTTCCGATGGTTTTTGCAGCGTCAATTTGGTCTTCTACTTCCAGTTTTCCTAATTCTTTATACGTTACTTTTTTGAAATCCGCTCCTTTGTAACCCGTTCCTCTTCCGTCCACGCAAACCACAATATAACCTTGTTGCGAAAGCATCAGAAACCACATATCATTCGTATCCAACCAATTATTAGCGACTTCTTGAGATCCTGGTCCAGAATATTGGTACATGAAAACAGGATATTTTTTTGAAGCATCAAAATCTTTTGGCTTTATCATCCACGCATTCAGCTTTTGACCTTTCTCCGTTTGCAATTCAAAAAATTCTTTGAATGGCAAATTGTATTTTTCCAAACGTGTGGACAAAGCACCGTTTTCACGAATAATTTGCAATTCTTTTCCTGCTTTTGCATCATTCAAACTGTAAATCGTAGGCGTTTTAGCATTTGAAAACGTATTGATATAAAAAGCAAAATTCGGACTGAATGTAGCTGCATTTGTTCCTGTTTTGGAAGACAATCGTATTTTGTTTTTCCCGTTTAATCCAATCGAATAGACATCGCGATTAATCGAGCCGTTTTCTACGGACTGATAATAAATCGTTTTTGTAGCTTCGTTCAAACCGTAATAATTGGTCACTTCCCAATTTCCTTTGGTAATTTGACTAATTTGTTTTCCCGTTTTGTCGTAATGATACAAATGATTGAAACCGTCTTTTTCGCTACTCCAAATAAAACTATTGTCGGCTAGAAAAGTCAAATTGTCGGTAATATCAATATAGGCTTTATCTTTTTCGTTCAAAATGACTTTCGTAGCGCCAGAAGTTCCGTTTACAAACAATAAATCCAAATTATTTTGATGGCGGTTGATGATTTGAGCACTTAATTCATTGGCATCATTCGTCCATTTAATTCTTGGAATGTAGAAATCCGTGTATTTATCTAAATTGATTTTAGTCGCTTTTTTAGTATTCACATCAAAAATATGCAAACTAACTATTGCGTTTTTTTCGCCGGCTTTCGGATATTTAAAAGTTTGCTGAACGGGATACAAACCTTCATTGTAAACGTCCATTGAAAATTCCGGAACATCGGTTTCGTCAAATCGGATGTAACCAATTTTATCACTCGATGCATTCCAATCAAAAGCTTTTACAAATGCAAATTCCTCTTCGTAAACCCAATCCGTAATACCGTTAATGACTTTGTTTTTTGCACCATCAGAAGTAATTTGTTCGATAGCTTGATTGGCAATGGTGTAAATGAATAAATTGTTTTCTCTGGCAAATGCTATTTTTTTACCGTCAGGCGAAAAAGTAGGCTCTTGCACTTTAAAGTCAAAAAGTTTGGTCATTTTCTTGCTTTTGATGTCGTACAAATAATAATCAGCGACAAAAGAGCGCCGAAATATTTGGTCCGATTCGGTAGCAATCAAGATTAAATCCTCGCTTTTGTTAAAGGTGTAACTATCAATTGAAGGAAAGTTCGGGAAATTTTTGGTATCAATAAACGTATCTACTTTTTTGAGTGTGGCAAAGTCATACAAGTCGATTTGCATGCTTCGAGACGCCCGGTCAAAGTTCAACACCGTGTATTGATTGGTGTTTTTCATGGACTGCAATTCGTCCATTCCTTGTATTCGGAACGCGCCACCCCAAATTTCTTCGAGGGTAATTTTTTGTTGTGCAAAAACACTAATCGCACTGACTAAAAACAGAAATAAGGATTTCTTGAAATGATTCATTTTTGGGGATTTAAAAAAACGTTCAATTTTAGTGAAAAAAAAGCAATAACGCGTTCTTTTTAGTGTTAAATGCATCGTCGCAAAAAAGCCAGTCAATTTATATAAACAAATTCTGTAAGAAAAATTCTGAAAATATATTTTAAAACAAAAAAAATGGAGTAATATTTTTCAAATATTCACTCAATTTTCTAGCTATACCAAACTATTTGAAATAAAAACTATTGTTTAGTGCCTAACCATGTTCCATTAATTTGGTCTGATTCATTCGTCCAAGCACCTGAACCGCTGTTTTCTTCTAAAGTTCCAGTAAATTGGCCTGTTAAAAACATGTTTCCGTAGGTAGCATTTAACGCGCCTTGCGGATTGACAGTACCAGTCAAATCTATAACGACGTTGGTAAAAAAGTTAGAAGTAAAGGTACCGCTAATTGAACCATCGGCAGAAATTGTGGCTTGCCAAGTGCCGTTGTCCTCTTCGCCGCTATACGTGCCACTCCATACTCCTTTAAATTTAGAATCGTTGGTTTTGTTGTCATTTGAACAGGAAGTCGTTGCTATTGACAAAGCAAATAAGGTCAGCACATAAAAAAGATTTTTCATGATAAAAGGTTTTTGAGTTGTAAATAATTAAATTTCCTGTAAATAAAACGAAATAATGCCAAATTAAAAAATAAATTAATTTTCCTTGAACTAGATTTTAGATTGTATAGTACTGTAAAGTATAAATTTATTAAACTAATCAGCATTTTTAAAAATTAAACCGCCACACTTCCTTTAATCGCTGGATGCGGGTCATAACCTTCTAACGTAAAATCTTCAAAGGTAAAGTCGAAAATATTTTTGATTTCAGGATTTAAGATCATTTTTGGCAATGGTTTAGGCTCACGCGAAAGTTGCAATTCCAATTGTTCAAAATGATTGTTATAAATATG
>Ga0105045_10005256_pt1 | contig 11379 bp, 8 predicted proteins | sample MAT02_FD_78089 | JGI IMG/M metagenome (GOLD analysis project Ga0105045, IMG submission 78089) | Freshwater microbial communities from Lake Fryxell liftoff mats and glacier meltwater in Antarctica - MAT-02 (megahit assembly) | ecosystem: Environmental > Aquatic > Freshwater > Ice > Liftoff... | reverse complement strand
CGTGAATGTACTTGACCCACGGCGCGCCTTCTTCGGAGGCCAGCACCGTCACACCAGGCTTGAGCACGGCCCGATTGAAGCTGGTGGTGACGCCGAAGAAATCAGGAATCACCGTGCGATGATTTTGCACGAGCATCGCCGCCACGGGATCGAGTTTGGCAGAGAAGTCGAACAGGGTGAACGTGCCGAGCGGCTGCCGACGAGCCGGTACGTTGACCTGATGCCCGTCGATATCGCTGAGTGCGTTCACGTAGGGGGAGGATTCAATGCGAGCGCTGCGAAACGCAAAACTCCGCGTCCAGTCGAGTCGGGCATCGGCGTCGGCATCGACCGGTGTGCCATCGGAGAACGGTCCCGTGATGTCGACGGTGAACGCGGCCATTGCGAGATCAAGCGATTCCGTCGCGCCGCACATTGCAAACAGGAAGCCGCCTTTCTCTACGAATGTGCGAATGCCCTCGGCGACGGCCTTCTTGAGCGCCGGAACATTCGGCAGGTTGAAGCGCGCGGCGGTCGCCTCATCCCGCTGACGCTGCGCAATGAACCACGCCGCGTCACGATACGCGAGGTAGAGCTTGTTGAACTGGCCCGTAAAATCTTCATGATGCAGGTGCACCCAGTCATACTTGGACAAGTCGCCGCGCAAGATGTCGTCGTCCCAGATCGATTCAAAATCGATACCGGCGTACGTGAGCGCGAGCGTCACCGCGTCATCCCAGGGTGGCTGATCCTTGGGACGATAGATGGCGATACGCGGCGCACGTTCAAGCACCACGGCGTCCATGTTGCCACCGGCGATCTGTGAACGCAAACGTGCCACATCGGCGTTCGACACCGGTTCGATCGAGATGCCATCGAGCGCGGCCCGACGACGCAGATCGGCCGCGTCCGGCATCAAGAAGGCGCCGCCCCGATAATTGAGCAACCACTCGGCGCGCTGCGCAGTCTTGATCGCCTGGAACGCGAGTCCGTACGCCTTGAGGTGATTGCGCTGCGCGTCGTCCATGGGCACGAGCAGCGACTGGGCGTGCGTCTGCGCTGCAGCGGTGACAAACAGCAAGCACGCCAGCACCAGCGCACGCACCGGCTGCGCGACGCGGATCATGCGCCGAACTCCTCGGGCACGCGGCCGCGCAACCGTTCCAACTCCCGACGAGCTTGTGGTACCATGGCACTTCCCTGATGATCAATGAGCAGAGACTCGTAGCGCCGCGTGGCCGCAGCGCTGTCTCCGGAGCGAACGCCGGCGCGCGCCAGTTCAAGCAGGGCTTCCGGCACTTCCGGCGCCTCTGCGAACTGCGCCACGATCCGCTCCCAATATCGCACAGCGGCGGGCGCATTGTGCATGGTACCCGCCAGTCGCGCCGCAGTCGCCAACAGAGCCGGCGCGGCGTCGGGCAGCGAATCGGCGAGGCGCGCGAAACGCCCGATCGCAGCGGCCGTGTCGAGACGGGCGACGGCCAGGAACGCGGCGCCCAGCCCTTCGTGTCGTTCCGTTCGCGTACGCGCCAGCACCGCGAGTGCGTCGGTGAGCGAGGGATCGCGCGTCGCGGCGCGCACCAGCCTTCTTCGTGCTTCCACCAGATCGCCGTCGTAGAGGGCCAGCCAGCCGATCGTCTGGTCGTCGTCGAGGACACCGGCCCGACTGGCCGCCTCACGCGCGCGCTCCACATTCCCGGCCCGCAACCACGCGCCCACCAATGGTCGCGCGAGTTGCGCGCGTGCGGCGTCATCGAGATACGGATCGGACTCCGAGACACGCCGCGCCGCCTCCTCCGCGCGACCGAGCTCACCGAGTGCCTGCACCTCGAGTTCCAGTAGCTCAGCCGCACGCCGTTTCGCCGAGAACGTCTTGCCGACGCGCGCCACAAGCTCCAACGCCACGTGAGGTTCGCCAGCGGCCAGCGACGCTTGCGCGGCACGCCTGCCCACGGACGGCTCGTCGGCCCGCTCGTACAGCGCGCGCCACACGTCGCGGGCCACCGACCACGAGCCCATCGCCTCGGCCCGTTCGGCGAACTCGGTCCAGGTGGTGAGCGTGGAGTCATCGGTGCGCACCGACGCGATGGACGCCCATCCACGGCGCGGATCTCCCCAGCCCGTTTCGAGTGTCGCCAACAGCCGTCGCGGGAGTAGCACGACCGGCGGTGCCGAGAGCACCTCGCGGATCGAGTCGCGCGCCGCCTCCGGCGCACGCTGCAGCGAAAACGTTGCGGCCATCTCCGTCCACGGCATGTCAGTGACCGCGGCGCGCCACGCGACGGCCGCGTCGTTCCAACGTTCCAGCGTCGCGGCAATCTGCGCCACCTCACCGACGAGTTCTGCGCGACGGCCGAGCACGCGCGCCGCGTCCGCCAGCGCCGAGTCCGCGGCGAGGGGACGCCCCATCGACATGAGCGTACGCACGTACTCGCGCCACGGCGCGGCGTCATCCGGCACGGCGCGACGCCATGCCATAAAAGCGGCGCGAAGCTCGGCGTCGCGGGACGCGATCGACAGCGCCCGAAACTGAATACTGCGTGCGACGGGATCCCCAGGACGTTTTTCCAGCACGTCATTCACGACTGGCACGATCGAATCGCGCATCGCGGACTCGTGCCACACACGTTCGAGGCCGAGCAGAGCGAGCGCGATCTGATCCTGTTCGTCACGACTCGCGAGCGCCTGCGCCAGCAACTGCCGATACGCCACGGCGGCCTGCGCATAGCGGCCCGCGTCCTCGTGTGCCATCGCCGTACCGATCGGATCCTGCACGGTTTGCGCGCCCTGCGCCGCCCGCGCCGGTTGCAGCGGCGCGCACGCGAACACCAAGGCGGCGACCAGCCCGGTCACACGGGCGGTGCAGATCACGGCGGCGTGGAGTTGAGTCGGCGGAAGTATTCGTACACAAGACGACGCTCGTCGGGCGACAATCCGCGCAGGTCGTCCCACGTGGGCGGCAGGAATCGAACGCCGTCCTTCCCTGACGTCGCACCGGTCGCGCGCGTCGTGCCGCGTCCATCTCCCGCGCGCGCCTCACGCGGACCCTGGTCGTCACGCTCTTCCTTTTCAAGGAATCGACCGGCATCGAGCATGCGTCGATACAGCTGCTGCTGCCGGGCCGCCACCGCCGGATCCGAGGCGCCGCGATCAAGTGCCTGCGCCACCTGCTGGGCTTCGCGCGCCAATGCTTCGAGTCGGCCGGTGGGATCGATGTCGGCGACATCCTGCAATCCTTCCGCGACACCGCGCTGCTGACGCGACAACGCACGCGCCTGCTGCTGCGCCTGCTGTCCCTGCGCACCGCCCGGCAACATGGACAGCCCCTGCATCTGTCCGTTCAGCGAACCTTGCTGCTGCGCCAACTGCTTCATCTGCTCGAGCATTTCACCGAAGCCTGACGCCGAGCTTGAGTTGTTCACGCGCTCACGATCGCGCACAAGCGACGACAGCGCCTGATTGAGCGCCTGCGCCGCATCCCGCATCGCACTTTGCGCCTGCTCACTTCCGCCGGGCTGGCCCGACGCGCTCATCGACTGCGTTGCCTGTTGCACTTTTTGCTGCGCGTCGGCCATGGATCGCTGCGAACGCTGCGACAGGAGCGCAGATCCACGACCGGCCTGCTCAAGTCGCTCGGCGGCTTGCTGCACGCCCTGTTGCACGGCGCCCTGCTCGCCTTGCATCCCCTGCGCCGAACCGCTCTGCTGCGCTTTATCGGCCAGTCGCGACTGCTGACGCGCCAACTGTGCGGTTTCGTTGATGGCCTGATCGAGTTGCTGCGAAAGATCTTGCTTCCACGCATCAACCTGCGCTGCTCGCGCCGCGGCGAGTTGCTCTGCAGCCCGATCCATCGATTGAGCGGCGCGCTGCGCCTGTTCGGCGGGCGTACCCTGTGGCGGTCCGCTGGCGCCGGCCTGACCGCCCTGTTGTCCCTGCTGTTGTTGTCCCTGCTGTTGTTGTCCCTGCTGTTGTTGTCCCTGCTGTTGTTGTCCTTGCGCCGGCGAGGCCGCATCGCGCGCCGCTAACTGTTCCGCCGCCTGGCGCATCGCCTCGCGGGCCGTCTGCACATCAGGCTGTGCCGCCTGCGTCTTCTCCGAGCCCGTCTGCGCACCTTCCCTGCGCAAACGATCCGTCAGCGCCTTCACCTCGTCTTCGAGCCGACGCGTCCGATCGGCCAGCTGCTTGGCATCCTGCCCCTGCTGCGCCTGCGAACCGGCCTGCTCTGATGCCCGTTCGTCACCGCGCTGCGCGCCCCGCTCATTGGCGCGCTGGGATGCCGACTTCGACAGCGCTTCCGCCATGCGCCGATCGGCCGCCGCGAGTTCTTTCGCTTCATCACGCAACGTTTCCATCGCGCCTTCGAGGGCCGCACGCTTGAGCATCTCCGCCGACTTCTCGAGCTGCTCGCGCATCTGCTTTTGCTGCGCCGCGAGCTGTTCCAGCGATTGGCGTACTTCACTGCCGCTCAATCGGTCCGCGGATTGCTCGAGCTGCGCCAACTTCTGCTGCATCTCTGGCGTCATCGCTTCGCGCAGCATACGCTGCAGTTCATCAAATCGCTGCTTGAGCGGATCGTCCATCGCGCCCGCGTCGGACAAGCGCCGTTCGAGCTCTTTGGCGCCGTCCTTGAGCGCCTCAACGCGCGACCCGAGGTCCCGCTGTTGCTGCGCTATCGCGCGCATCTTCTCCGCCGACTCAAACGACATGGCGCGCCCCTTCGCCCCGTCTTGCGGCGACGCTCCACTCGACGACGGACCCGAGGCGTCACGGGCTCCAGACTGCAGCTCCCGTGACCGCGACGCATCGCTCGTGCTCTGCTGCAACGCTTTCTCAGCGGCGGCGATGGCCGCCGCGCGCGACATCAGCGAATCGGCCAGCGAACGCGCGAGTGAGCGCTGCTCTTCGGCAGTCGGGACACGCAGCACGAGACGACGACTTTGCACCGTCTGCCGCCACGGCGACCCATCCGTGGCCTGCGCCACAATCACCAACCGATCACCTGCCGCCAGCTTGCGGTCGTCGAACGACACGTCGTACTCACCCTCCCACATCGGTGCGGCGACGGCACCGAGTGATACACGCGCCGGCGCATCACGGCTGCCATCGGCATGCTCAGTTTGTACGGTGAGCGACATCTGCGCGAGTCCATGATCGTCGCGCGCCGCCATCACGATCGTGAGCCCACCCTGCGTGCTGATCGTGGTGTCGGACATCGGAACGAGAATGCTCACCTCGGGCGATTCGTCGGCGATCATACCGACCGCAAGCGTAGCCGGCACTTCAACGGGCAACACCGAACCATTGGCGCGAGGCGCGGGCTCGGCCGACCACTGCCACTCGGCGTCGGACCGCACCACGAGCCGCGCGTTGATTACTGACGTACCGAGCGCCTCGAATGGCACCGTGTCGGCCGACGAGCGCAGCGAGACGTTGCGCGCGCCGGAGTAGGCCGTGGCTCGCACGCGCAGCTCGGTGCCGCGTGGCACGCGAAGCACATTGCCCAGTTCAAGCATTTCGGCCGCTCGACCGAGATACGCAGGATAGATCGCTTCGACCTGCACGTCGCCAATCCAGCCGCGATCGCCTACGGTCACCGTCCGTTCAAGCACCGGTGCACGTCCGTCGTCAACCCGTACGGTAAGGGGCGCCCGCACCGGACCGAGTTCGAGCAGCGCGAGCGACGTCACCGGATCAACAGCCAGTACTTCATCGCGCCACGCCGAGCCGTCGGCCCGCACCGACACGGTGACCTGCGTACGCCCCGCCGCACGCACACGAAGCGTGAGGGGCATACCACGCGGCATCTCATCACGCAATCCGTCGAACGCCAGCGCCGGCAACAGCAAGCCGCGCCACGCGTTGATCGGATGCCGCATGGCGGCAAACCCGTCCTGCGCACGCCACGACGAGAGCCCGAGTACTGCCAGCGCCATCAGCGATGCCGTCGCACCTGTTATCACAGCACGTGAGAGCTGCTGCCGACGACGCGGCATCAACACCGCGTCGTGCCCAAGCAGCCGTTCCACATCGGCGGCGGCTCGTGCACCGAGCGCCCCCTGATCCGACACTTCAATCGCGCCCCGCAACGCACCGGGTCGCAACCCGCGCTCGTGCTCAATCCCGCGCGCCACGTCTGATGGTGCGGGCACGCGCCGCGAGGCAAACCGAAATCCAACCACAGCGGCGACGCACACCGCCCCCCATACAAACAGCGGCACGCCGCGTGGCCAGGCGAGGTAGCGACCATCAGCCAGCAGCCAGGCGCCAAGCGCCGTCATCAGCACGGCTATCGCGACGGCTATCGTGACATGACTGAGGCGTGCCCGTGCGCCGAGCGCCCGTGATTCGCGCTCGACGCGCTCCGCGAGCGCAGGTGTGGGGGATTCACTCATGGAGTCACCCGACTGGTCACGGCGTACATGAAAAGATTCACGCCCATACGCAACGCACGTTCATGGAGTTCTGGCGCATCACCCGGGTGTGTCCCCACATCTTCCCAACCATTGCCGAGATCACTCGACACGCTGTAAAAGAGCGCCAGCCGACCGCCAATGTAGATGCCGAGTCCCCGCGCCGGTTTGCCATCGTGCTCATGCACCTTGGGCAGGCCATCGGGAAAATCGTACACCATGTGATAGATCGGATGCGACGATGGCACCTCGACCAGCGGCCGGTCGGGAAACACGCGTGCGATTTCACGGCGGAATGTCTCGTCGAGTCCATAATTGTCGTCGACGTGAAGAAAACCACCGCGCGTGAGATACTGGCGCAGGGCGACAACCTCGACATCGTTCAACTTCATCTCGCCGTGACCCGTGGCGTGCACGAACGGGAAGGACGCCAACAGCTCGTCGGTGAGCCGCACTTTGGCTTCGGTCCGCTCGATCGGCAGCTGCGTTCGCGTGGCGACGGCCGCGATGAGATTCGGCAAGCTCGATGGATTCGCGTACCAGTCGCCCCCGCCATCGTACTGCAGCCGTGCGATCGCGAGCCTCGGCGCGGCGTCGAACGCGGTGCCGTTTACCGTGCGATCACCCGTGGTGTGTGGCACCGCGACCGCGCCGACCGTCTCCGCGCCACCGGTGGCGGCGAACAGCAATGACACCGTGATACGCACCGACATCGACCACCAGATAAACCCGCGATCACGTGTCATGCGCCAACCGGTAGGCAAGGTTTCGCGGCACACCATCGCGCTCCATGAGCATGGTCATCACGGCGCGCGGGGCGAGCCCATCGGCGAGGAGCGCGCGTGCGGTTTCGCGCAGCGTGTCTTCAGTGGGGGGAAGTTCCTCGGGTGCAGCAGCGAGCACAATCACAATCTCGCCCCGAGGAGCGGTCTCGCTGTAATACGCGGCAAGTGTCTCGAGCGTTCCGCGGCGGAACTCCTCGAAGCGTTTGGTGAGTTCGCGTGCCACCACGGCCTGCCGGTCGGCGCCCGCCACCGCCGCCAAGTCGCTCAATGTGTCGGAGACGCGTCCGGGCGCCTCATACAGCACCACCGCGTGTGGACACGCCGCCGCCCAGCGCAGCATCGAGTCGCGCTCCTTCCCCTTGCGAGGCAGAAAGCCAAGATTCGTGCTGGGATGGGCCGGTAGTCCGGACCCTATGAGCGCCGCCAACGCCGCCGACGCACCCGGCACCGGCACCACGCGACCGTTTGCCTCCGCCACCGCGCTCACGAGGCGCTGCCCCGGATCGGAGACGAGCGGTGTGCCGGCATCACTGATCAAGGCGAGAGCCGCCCCCTCACGCAACTGCGCAAGCACCAACGGTACCATTTTCGCCTCGTTATGCTCGTGCAGCGCGCCGGTTGGGGTGCGGATGCCATAGCGCGCCAGCAGGGTGTGCGCGTGACGCGTGTCCTCGCACAGAATGCGGTCTACTGACTGCAGCACGCGCAGGGCCCGCAACGAAACATCCCCGAGATGGCCGATGGGTGTGCTCACGACATAGAGCACGCCCGCTTCGACCGCCTCGGGGAACATGCGGGACGCCGCTTCCGCCGCGACGTTCGCAGCGTCGTCGGAACCCGGGAGCTCCGTCACACGTCAATCAGTCGGCGTGCTGTGCAAATTTGGCTTCGATCGCCGGCCGCGGTACGGCGCCCACCACCTGGTCTACCAACTTGCCGTTCTTGAAGAACAGAATCGTGGGGATGGAACGCACATGAAACTTCATCGCCGTCATCTGATTGGAATCGACATCGAGCTTGGCGACTTTGACCTTGCCCTCATAGTCAACCGCCAGCTGCTCAACGATCGGGCCAATCATACGACACGGCGCGCACCAGGTGGCCCAGAAATCTACCATCGCCAGTCCATCGTGCCCCTCGATTTCAGCGGCGAAATTTTCGTCGGTTACTGCAAGCGCCTTGGCCATAAATACTCCTTAAGGTGTCCGGAATCGCCCGCAACAACTGCTTGCGCCGGTGGTCAGGATTAGAATAGTGCAGACCCATTCACGACACGATTGCCATGACTGAATCTCTTCGCCGCGGGACCCGCATTGCCCACATCGGCATCGCCGTACGTGCCCTCGACGACGCGCTGCCTTTTTACCGGGATGTCCTGGGACTGCCCGACGTACCGCTTGATGACGCCGACGGCGCCGCCATTGTGGGGCTGGCCGCCGGTGAGTCGCTTGTGGAACTGCTCGAACCCGAAACCGACGATTCGCCTATTGCGAAGTTCGTCGCCAAGCGCGGGCCGGGCATCCATCACATCTGCTTTGCAGTAGACGACCTCGATGGAACGCTCGACAAGTGCCGTGCCGCCGGTGTACGACTCATCGATGACACCCCGCGTCTTGGAGCAGAAGGCAAACGCATTGCGTTTCTCCATCCGTCCGCCACAGGTGGCGTGCTCATCGAGTTAACTGAATACTAGCCACCGCTCGCGCGGAGGCCAGCAACCGGGTTCCTGTGATCTATCTGACTGTGAGCGAGTTAGTTCCCGCGGGCCCGGGCGGCCGAGCAGTTGGCCGCCCCGCTCGGCAGCACCGACGCGTCAGCGGCAGAAGTCGCTTAGTGGCGCCATATCGACGATCTCCACAAACCACCGACCGGACGGGCCGAGAATCGTGGTAAACGTGGTCGTTGCCTGGGCCTGCTTGTCGCGCAGCTGCACTTGGAAATCCTGCTTGCCGCCGGCCAACAGTCGCGGGCGATCTTCGAGGAAACTCCAGGAGAGGTGGTCGAGCTTGCACTGGATAATGATGAGCCGCTTCTCGAGTTCCTCGCGCTCCATCTGCTCGCGCGCGGGGCCCTTCACCGTGCCCCACACAGCCGACATGGTCTGGAGGTCCTGCGCTTTGACCGCGCGCATGAACACTTCAACCGCCTCTTTCGCCGACGCCGCACCGGACGCGGCCCCAGGCAGTGCCGCCCGCGTCGGCGCCGAACCGGCCTCCGAGCCCGACCGTCCGCCTGAGCATCCACTGACCGAAAGGGCCAGTATCACGAAACCTGTCATCACGTCACGCTTGCGCACTGCTTCCTCCTCCGCTGCATTACCTGCATGAAGAACGCCCGGTTTCCCGATCCGATCATGGACACGAACATCAGAGATATGAAAGATACTCGCCATCGCGACCTGCCCGCACTGCGACTGTTCGTGAACATTGACCACGTCGCCACACTGCGACAGGCTCGCCGCGGTCTGGAACCAGACCCCGTCGAGGCCGCGCTGCTTTGCGAGCGAGCGGGAGCTGACGGCATCACGGCGCACTTGCGCGAGGATCGACGTCATATTCAGGATGACGACATTCACCGTCTGGCCACATCGATTGTCACCCCGCTCAACCTCGAGTGTGCCGCCTTAAATGAGATGCTCGATCTTGCGGAGCGGCTGCGTCCGCAGGAGGTCACGCTGGTCCCCGAACGACGGCAGGAAGTCACTACCGAAGGAGGACTGGATGTCGTCACAAACGTCACACTGCTGGCACAGGCTGTGTCGCGCCTGAAACGCGCGGGGGTGCGCAGCAGTCTGTTCATTGATCCCGATCCGGTCGCGGTTCGCGGCGCCCACGATCTGGGCGCCGACGCGATCGAACTGCACACGGGCACCTACTCTCACCATCCAAACGAAGCGGCCACCTTGCGTGCACTCATCGATGCCACCGATCTGGGCCGCTCACTTGGCCTCGCGGTTCACGCTGGTCACGGACTGACCGCCCGGAACGTTGGCCCGGTCGCAGCGATCGAGGGCATTGAAGAGCTCAACATCGGCCATTCCATCATTGGCCGCGCGGTGTTTGTGGGGCTGGCCGAGGCCGTTCGTGAGGTGCGCGTTGCCATGGATCTCGCGCGTTCCTCTTCAAAATGAGCGCGCCTCCCGCGCTGCTCGGCTTCTTTCGTCAGGAAGCCACCGAGTACCTCGACCGCCTTGACCAGCTGCTCGCCGGTGACGAGCTCATTGCGCCGGATGGCGCCTCGTTCCTGGCGCAGGCACGGGCGCTTCGCGGTGCGGCGAGCATGACCCGACTCGGCGGCCTGCCGGAGCTTGCCTCGACGGTCGAACGGATCGCCGGTGGACTGCGCGACGGAGAACTGCGTTGGGACCAGCGGCTGCACTTTGCGGTCCGCGGCGCCTTGGCCGAACTGCGGGCGCTCGTGCACAAATCGGAGCAGTGGACGGAGGGCGAGCACCGGCAAGCACGCACACATTCAGTGGCACTGGCCGCAGTGGCCGCCGGTTATCTGGCCTCGCTCTCGCCGGCCGCGTCCCCGGCCTCTCCGGTTGTGCCGATTGCGCGTCTTTTCCCCGACGACGGCGCGCCCGGTCTGGTGGAACGCAATCCCACGCCGCCGATTACGCTGGCCGAACGATTTCGATCGGATATGTCGGCCGCGGCTGATGGCGTGGCGCGCGAGAGCGCCAACCTGGCCATCGGCGAACGTGGCCCGCAGCAGTTGGCGTTGACCGACGCGCTCCGGCGCGCGCTGTTGGGTTTGTCCGATGTCGCCGAAAGCTACGGCGCGACGTCCATTGCGACACTCGCCATGCGGATGGCGCGCTCGGCGATGGAACACCCGCCGGAGCGCATCGCGATTCAATCGTTCGCGCAGTTGCTCATGGACCGCGAACTCACCGAGCCGGAGCTCGCGGCGCGAGTGCGTGACCAGTCCACGACGTGGCCCGGCACCGACGCGGTACGTGGGGCGACGCCGCGCGCGCGCGCACCCGTCGCGACGGCGGCCATCCCGGCCGCACGTCCCGCGCTTGTCCCACTGCCAACCCCGTCGGTCGTCCCGCCAGCACTTTCGTCGGCCAATCCGTCGGCCAATCCGCCGGCGGGCGCGGTCACCGCCGAACCCGCCGGAATCATCGCGATTGAATCGCTGCTGTACGACGGCTCCAGTGCACTCGCCCGGGCGTGCGTCGTACGCGATGAACTGCG
>Ga0105045_10005255_pt1 | contig 11380 bp, 4 predicted proteins | sample MAT02_FD_78089 | JGI IMG/M metagenome (GOLD analysis project Ga0105045, IMG submission 78089) | Freshwater microbial communities from Lake Fryxell liftoff mats and glacier meltwater in Antarctica - MAT-02 (megahit assembly) | ecosystem: Environmental > Aquatic > Freshwater > Ice > Liftoff... | reverse complement strand
GCGGCACGACATGAATCTTGGCCTGCGGCGCCAGGCGGTGCAGGGCCTGCGCCATCTCCCGGCTGGGCGCGACGACGAGATCGGCGGCGCTGAGCTTCAGCGGCAGGTCCGCCGCGCAGGCCGGCCCCTTCCTTCCCGTGGCCCGCCCAGTGGCCCGCCCAGTGGCCCCCCCAGTCGCAGCAACCGAGATGCGTAACCCCGCGAGGCGCCCGCCGATCAGCGCGGCGATGGCGGCGGCGTCAGTCGCCGTCGCGTGGATCGACCTGCAGCCATGGCGCGTGGCCGCGGCGGCAACTCGGGCGCCAAGCGCCAGTGCCTCGCGCATCGGCAAGGCGCGCTGCTGCGCCGCGAGCCGGACCGCGCGGACCAGGCCGAAGGGGCGGCCAGCCGCGATGCGCAGCGGGTTTTCCGCCTCGCCCCCGGCCGGGCGCCTGGCCGCGCTGCGGGCCTCGGCGACCAGCTCGGGCTCGGCGTCGAGCGTGTCGTGGCCGAGCAGGAAGGGCACGATCGGGCAGCCGAGATGGCGCAACCCCGCGACCTCGGCGGCCAGCAGGCCGGCGGCGCCGATGTCGCGTTCGGCATCGGCGGGCAGCACATAGAGCACCGGGGCGGGGCAGGCGTCGGCGGTGGCGAAACGGGGCGCCGCGGGGCGCTGGCGGTCGAACGCCATGGGCCGGGTCTCCGGACTGTTCGCCCCACGCAACGCATCCGCCGTGCCATGCAAAGTGCGGCCAGCCCGCCGCTGCGCCACGCCTTCACCCGCTGCGAGGACACGGTTTCTTTGCAATTTGCAGCGCAGATTGCCGGCACGGCGCCTGCTGCCACGGACCCAGAAGGGGCTCCTCCGGGGCCGCCAGATCGCAGATCCACGAGGTCCGCCGTGTCCAACCATGCAACCCCGCGCCCGCAGCTCAGCGTCGTCATTCCCGCCCGCAATGCGCTGTGCTGGCTGCCGGGCGCCATCGCCTCCCTGGGCGGCGCCCCGGACTTCGAAATCCTGGTGGTGGATGACGGGTCAGCGGACAGCACGGGCGATTACCTCGCCTCAATCGCCGCTGCCGATCGCCGCATCCGCCCGCTGTCCACGCCCGGCCTCGGCCCGGCCGCCGCACGCAACGCCGCGCTGGCCTTGGCCCGCGCGCCGCTGATCGCCTTCCTCGACGCCGATGACCGCTGGCGCAGGGCCAAGTTGCAGCGCCAGCTGGAACTGCACAGGCTTTACCCGGAGATCGGCTTCTCCTTCACCGATTACCGCCGCTTCGCCGAGGGCGGCACCGAGCTCGCGCCCGGCTTCGCCCGCTGCCCGGCCTTCGCCGCGCGCCATGCCATGCGCCTCGAACCCTTCCTGCTCGACAGCGACGCCCAGGCCGCGATCTACGCCGAGCCGCTGGTCGCAACCTCCACCGTGATGGTCCGCACCGACCTGCTGCGCGCTGTGGGCGGCTTCAACGAGCAACTCAAGCGCGCCGAGGATTGGGATCTCTGGCTGCACCTCGCCGCCTGCGCGCCGGTGGGCTGCGTGCCGCAGGCGCTGACCGACCGGCTGGTGCGAGCACTTGACCCCGACGCGCCGGAGGCGCTGATGCGCCGCATTACCCGCTCACGCGTGGCGGCGGCCTATGCGCCGGCCGTCACCGCGCTGGATGAGGCCGCGCCGAAGCGCTACCGCCACAGCCAGATCGCCCAGCAGGCCGACCGCGCCGCGCGAGCCGGCCGGCCCGTGCGGGCTGCATTGCTGCGCCTTTCCGCCCTGGCACGCGAGCCCGGCCGCTTGGCGTTGCGTAGCCCCCTTGCCGGTCAGCGCGCGCCATGAGCGCGGCACTCAAGCTGGACCGGCAGCCGTCCCAGCCTCAACCTTGGGTTGACCCTCGTATCGCAAAATGCGAGACGTGGATCGTGAGCGTCATCGATCCTGAGATTGCCGGCCAGCTTGCCGCGGATTTGCCGCGGGAGGACTTCGTGCGGATCCTCCGCACCTTCGAGGCCGATCTCGGACGCCTCGCCCAGCAGTTGGAAGCCGCGGTGGCAAATGGCGACCAGGAAGGCTATCGCCGCGCCGGGCACAGCCTCGCGGGGGCGGCCGCCGCCGTCGGCGCCACACGCCTCGAACGCGTCGCGCGCATCGCGATGGATCATCACAACCCGGCCGACCCGCGTGCCTTGTCCGTGAGTGTACGGCAGGAAGCTGCTGCCGCCTTGGTCGAACTCGCCGCCCTGGCCGACAACCCGCCGATCTCGCGCTAGCTTGAGATGGCCGCGGCCGGCGCGCGCATCCTGCTGGTCGAGGATACGCCGACCCAGGCCGAGGTGGCCCGCGCCCTGCTGCGCGATCTCGGCCACGAAATCCGCCTGGCCGAGAGCGGCGCCGCCGCCCTGGCGCAGGCGCTGGAGTGGCGGCCCGACGCCATCCTGATGGACATCGAGCTGCCCGATTTCTCAGGCTTCGAGGTGATGCGCCGGCTGCGCACCGAAGGTCTGGAATCGGCCATCATCGTCGTTACCGCGCATGGCAGCGTGAACCACGCGGTCGAGGCCATGCGCGAGGGCGCGGTCGATTTCATCGTCAAGCCCTACGCCAAGGCGCGGCTGACCGTCACGCTCGCGAATGCTTTGGAAAAGCGCGCCCTGGTCAGCGAACTCGCCGAGGTCAAGGCGCAACTCTCGCGCGACCGCTTCCTCGGCTTCATCGGCGGCAGCCCGGCAATGCAGGCGGTCTATCGCACCATCGAAAGTGTCGCCGCCAGCCGCGCCAACGTGTTCATCACCGGCGAGAGCGGCACGGGCAAGGAACTGGCCGCCGAGGCGGTGCACAAGGCGAGCCCGCGCCGCCAGAAACCCTTCATCGCGCTGAACTGCGGCGCCATTCCGCGCGACCTGCTGGAATCCGAGATCTTCGGCCATGTCAAAGGCGCCTTCACCGGCGCCACCGACAATCGCCTCGGTGCGGCGCGCATGGCCGATGGCGGCACACTGTTCCTCGACGAGATCGGCGAAATGCCGCTCGACATGCAGGTGAAGCTGCTGCGCTTCGTGCAGACCGGCAGCTTCCAGCCGGTGGGCGGCTCGAAGGCCGAGCGCGTGGATGTTCGCCTGGTCTCCGCCACCAACCGGGACCCCTGGGTGGAGGTCGAGGCCGGGCGCTTCCGCGAGGACCTCTATTACCGGCTCTATGTCGTGCCGGTGGAGATGCCGCCGCTGCGCGAGCGTGGCGCGGACGTGTTGCTGATCGCGCGCCACTTCCTGGCGAGCTTCGCACGCGAGGAACGCAAAGCCTTCCGCGCCTACGCCCCGGACGCCGAGCGCGCGCTGACGGCCTATCCCTGGCCGGGCAATGTGCGACAGTTGCAGAACGTGATCCGCAACATCGTGGTGCTGCACGAGGGCGCAAGGGTCGAACCCGCGATGCTGCCACCCATGCTGCTGCGCCTCGGCGCCCCGCGGGGCCTCGAGCCCGAGGCACCGCCGCCTGCCCGGGTCGGGCCGCCACGCACGCCCGAAAGCGTGCCCCGGATCGGGCCAGAATCAGTCGCGCCGCCGACCGCCTGGATCGAGCCGGCGCCCACCCCCGCGCCGGCCGAGACCGCGCCGCAGGTTTTCGAAAAGCTGGCGGTGGTGGAGCGCCGCTATATCATGACTGCCCTCGACCACACCGCGCAGGACATCCCCCGCGCCGCGGCGCTGCTCGGCATCAACCCCTCGACCATCTACCGCAAGCTGCAAGGGTGGAAAGCCGAGGACGAACGCGGCTGATCCCAACGGCCGCTTGCTGCGACTCGTTGGAATCGCTTTTTCCGCCGCGGTCGCCGACGCCGCCCCGGGCGGCTTGGCTGCGCGCCACGGGGCGCGGCACCTTGCGGCAGTGCCGCAAGTCGGGCGCTCGGCCCGCTGCGCGGGCTGCAGGGCATCCCTTTGGGCCTTTGCCATGAGGCTTGGATTTGGCCCGGGCTACGCCACATGCGCACTACATCACGAGGCATATCGGATGGAGCCGCTCGACCACGCCGCCGACCGCTGCATCCGCCGTGCTCTGGGTTTTGCGGGCCTGGCGATCGGCACGGTGATGCTCGCCCTCTCCTACGACATATCCCTGGCGTTGCGCAGCGGGGGGGATCTCATGGCCATCGCCGCCATCGTGCTGCTCGCCACCGCCTGGCGCGCCCGCCACACCGATCTGCGCGACAGCGAGACCTGGGCGCTGTTCAACGCGATGCGGCCCGAACTGGTGGCCGGGCTGGCAAAGCCCGAGGCGCAGCGCCTCCTGGCCGCCACGCTGCGCCGGCGCCTGCTTTGGCACGCCGAGCGCGTCGGCGCCGGCGCCGTGGCCCTCTGGGCGCTGATGGGGCTGCTGCTGCTGCTGCGGGAACTGGGCGCGGCCTTGGAGCCGTGACCGACTGGATGTCGTAATGTGGTGGTTGTCCCTGGCGGGTGCCTCTCCGGGACTGAGTTTGTTCGCCACACCCCGAACCCGAAGCCCCGATGCCGGCGTGGTTCGCCGGCAGCGCCAGTGCCGTCGCCGCGGCGCGCCGCGCCGGCTGCGTCGGCTGTCCTGACCGGTCCTGGTCATCCCAGTCTCCTGCTGGCCCAGGGCTGCATGGTCATTTTGCGAATGCCTCTCAATCGTACACTGCAAGGCGCCAAAGCAACTTCTCAGGGCCTCGTCCGTTGCTTTGCAGCCGCAGCGCAGATCCGAGGTTCCTTTGCCCATTGCCCTTCCCTTCCAGCGCCGGCCCGCCGCGATATCGCCCTGGACGGACACCCAACCGGCTCGCGCCGAGATATTTGGGCTCGAGCGGCTTGAGGAGCACGCGCGCAGCCTCGCTGCGGCACAGTCCGTGGTGGATGGCTCGCGTGGCCGCAATCGCCTCTCGGCGCGGTTGGTGGACAATGCCGCGGTGCTGCTGGGGTGCTATCGCAGCCTCGCCGCGGCGATGGATGAACAGCGCCCCGTCACCGCCGCGGCGGAGTGGCTGATCGACAATTACCACGTCGTCGAACGCCAGATCCGCGCCATCCGCTCCGATCTGCCGCCCGGCTACTATCGCCAGCTGCCGAAGCTCACCAGCGGCCCCTTCGCCGGCTATCCGCGCGTGCTCGGCATGGCCTGGGCTTTCGTCGCCCACACCGACAGCCACTTCAACCCGCAGATGATGGCCCGCTTCGTGCGCGCCTACCAGCAGGTGCAGCCGCTCACCATCGGCGAGCTCTGGGCTGTCTCCATCACGCTGCGCTTCGTGCTGATCGAGAACCTCCGCCGCCTTGCCGAGAGCATCACCGCGCAGCGCGCGGCACAGAGCCAGGCCGATGCGATGGCCGATCGCCTGCTCGGCCACGACGGCGCAGCACCCGAGCCGCTCGGCGCCGTGCTGGCGACGGTCAACGACCTGCCGCTGGCCGAAGGCTTCGCCGTGCAGCTGGTGCATCGGCTGCGCGACCAGGATCCCTCCATCACGCCGGCGCGGGCCTGGCTCGAGCGGCGCCTCGCCGATCAGGGCCTGGCAAGCGAGGGCCTGGTGCGCGACCTGCACCGCGCCGAAGGTGCGGCCAACGTCACTGTGCGCAACATCATCACCAGCCTGCGCCTGATCGGCGACATCGACTGGAACCAGCTGGTCGAGGGCGTGAGCCTGGTGGATGCGGCGCTGGACGCGCAAGGCAGCTTCCGCCGCATGGATTTCGCCACGCGCAACCTCTACCGCAGCGCCGTGGAGGTGCTCGCACGCCGGTCGGGGCTGAGCGAGATCGAGGTCGCGAACCGCGCCATGCAGGCGACGCGGCGCATCCACGCCGACCCGCGCCGGGCCGATGCCGGCTACCATCTGGTGGCCGGCGGCCGGCCGGCCTTCGAGGCCGAGATCGGCTTCCGCACGTCGCTGCGCGCCTGGCCTGCGCGGCTGATGGTGGCCGCCGGCATCACCGGCTATGTCGCGACCATCACCACCACCACGCTGCTACTGCTGGCGCTGCCGCTGGCCGCCACGGGTGCTTCGGAGCACGGCTTGGCGGTGCTGCTGCTGTTCACGGTGCTCGGCCTGCTGCCGGCGCAGGATCTGGCGATGGCGCTGGTGAACCGCGCCGTCACCTCGGGCTTCGGCGCACAATTGCTGCCGGGGATGGCGCTGGCCGAGGGCGTGCCTGCGGATCATCGCAGCATCATCGTCATCCCGACCCTGCTGAGCAGCACGGCGGGCATCGCGGAGCAGGTGGAACGCCTCGAAGTGCATTTTCTCGCAAGCCCTCCCGGCGCGCTGCATTTCGCGCTGCTGTCGGACTGGATGGATGCGGCGAGCGAACGCAATGCGGCCGATGACACCTTGCTCGCCGCCGCCAGGGCAGGCATCGCGGCGCTGAACGAACGCCACGGCCCGGTCGAAGGGGGCGCGCGCTTCCTGCTGCTGCATCGCCGACGCCTGTGGAACGAGGGCGAGGGGCGTTGGATGGGGTGGGAGCGCAAGCGCGGCAAACTGCATGAGCTCAACCGATTGTTGCGCGGCGCCAGCGACACCACCTTCATCGCCATCGATGGGTCCGCGGCGCGCGTGCCGGCCGATGTGCGCTTCGTCATCACCCTCGATTCCGACACACGGCTGCCGCGCGATACCGTCCGGCGCCTGATCGGCAAGATGGCGCATCCACTGAACGCGCCGCGCCTGGATCGCCAGGCGGGGCGTGTGGTGGAGGGTTACGCCATCCTCCAACCGCGCGTCACGCCATCCTTGCCTGTCGGCAACGAGGGGTCGTTCTTCCAGCGCGTCTTCTCGAGCCTGAGCGGCATCGACCCCTACGCGCTGACGGTTTCAGACGTCTACCAGGATCTGTTCGGCGAGGGTTCCTACACCGGCAAGGGCATCTACGACATCGACGCCTTCGAGGCCGCGCTCGCCGGCCGCGTGCCGGAATCGACGCTGCTGAGCCATGATCTGTTCGAGGGCGCCTTCGCGCGTTCGGGCCTTGCCTCGGATGTCGAGGTGGTCGAGGAATTTCCGCCCCGTTACGATGTCGGCGCGCAGCGCCACCATCGCTGGGCGCGCGGCGATTGGCAATTGCTGCCCTGGATCCTCGGCCATGGTCCGCGCCGCGAGGCCGGCCAAGGCGAGGCCGGGAACCGAGAGGCCAGCCACCGGGAGGCCAGCCACCGGGAGGCCAGCCATCGCGAGCCCGTGCCGGCGATCGGCTGGTGGAAGATGCTGGACAATCTGCGCCGATCGCTGACGCCCCCGGCCACGGTGGTGGCGCTGCTCGCGGGTCTTGCGCTGCCGGCGCAGGGCGCGCTGGGCTGGACCCTGTTCATCCTGGCCAGCCTTGCCATCCCAACGCTGATCCCCGTGATCGCCGCCATCCTGCCCTGGCGCCCCGGCATCACCTTCGCGAGCCATGCGCGCGCGCTGGGCCGTGATCTCGGCACGGCGCTGGCACTCTCGGCGCTCCTGGTCGCCTTCCTGGCGCACCAGGCTTGGCTGATGGGCGATGCGATCCTGCGCACGCTGTGGCGGCTGTTCGGGTCGCACCGAAACCTGCTGCAGTGGAAGCCCTCGACGCTTGCCAGCGACGAGCCGCGGCTCGGCCTGGCAGGCTTCTATTACGCGATGTGGGGCGCGCCGGTGATTGGCCTTCTCGCCCTGCTGATCGGGGCGATGTCGGGGCATTGGGTGATCGGGTCGGTGCTGGGGCTGGCTTGGATCGGCTCGCCGGCCATCGCGCTTTGGGCGAGCCTCGCACCGCATGGCGCAGGGCAGCTCACCATGAATGCAGCCCAGCGGCAGGCGCTGCGGCTGATCGCTCGGCGCACCTGGCGCTACTTCGAGCAATTCGTCACGCCGGCCGACAACGCCCTGCCGCCCGACAATTTCCAGGAGGATCCGGCCCCCGTTTTGGCGCGCCGCACCTCACCCACGAATGTAGGGCTGTATCTTCTCGCCGTGGTCAGCGCGCGGGATTTCGGCTGGATCGGCACGGCCGAGGCCGTGGGGCGTGTGGAAGACACGCTCGCGACCCTGGCGCGGATGCAGCGCCACCGCGGCCATTTCTTCAACTGGTACGACACGGCCGACCTGCGTCCGCTGGAGCCACGCTATGTCTCCTCCGTCGACAGCGGCAACCTCGCGGGGCATCTCATCGCGCTGGCGAATGCCTGCCGGGAATGGCGGCTGCGGCACCAGCCGGTGCCGATTTCGGGCGTGCACGACGCGCTAGACATCGCCCGCGCCGAGGCAGGCGCGCCCGAGGCGGCGCTGCTCGCCGTGGCCGCGGCGGCGACGGCGCATGACCAGGCCGGCTTCGCTCGCCACGCGGCGCTCGCTGTGGAAAAGGCGCCAGGCGAAGAAGCGACGTTCTGGATCAATGCGGCCGTCGCGAGCTTCGACAGCCGCCAGCGCGACGCGCTGATGACCGCCGAGCAGCGCGCCGCGCTGCAACGCCGCCTCGCCGCGCTGGAGGAGGCGGCGCGCGCCCTGGCGCTCGCCATGGATTTTGCCTTTCTGCTCGACCATGACAGGGAACTTCTCTCGCTTGGCTATCTGGTAGCGGAGGCGAAGCTCGACCCGAGCTGCTACGACATGCTGGCCTCCGAAGCGCGGCTCGCCAGCTTCTTCGCCATCGCCAAGTGCGATGCGCCGGCGCGCCACTGGTTCCGCCTCGGCCGCAACATGACGCCGGTGGCGGAAAGTGCGGCGCTCGTCTCGTGGTCCGGCTCGATGTTCGAATACCTGATGCCCTCGCTGGTGATGCGCGCGCCCGGCGGCTCGCTGCTGGCGCAGACCAACCGGCTCAGCGTGCAGCGGCAGATCGAGTATGGCGAAAGCCTCGGCCTCCCCTGGGGAATCTCGGAATCCGCCTATAACGCGCGCGACCTGGAACTGACCTATCAATACGCCAATTTCGGTGTGCCCAGCCTTGGTCTGAAGCGGGGCTTGAGCGAGAATGTGGTGGTCGCGCCCTATGCCACCGCACTCGCCGCGATGATCGACCCCGCCGCCGCATGCGTCAATTTCCAGCGTCTCGCGGCGGAGGGCGCGCAGGGCCGCTATGGCTTTTACGAGGCCATCGACTATACCCCTGCCCGCTTGCCGAAAGGCGCGCGCCACGTCGTGGTGCGCGCCTTCATGGCGCACCATCAGGGCATGACGGTGGTGGCCATCGCCGATGCGCTTTCAGGCGGGCGCATGCGCCAGCGTTTCCATGCGGAACCGCTCGTGCAGGCCACTGAACTGCTGTTGCAGGAACGCGTGCCGCGCGAGGTCGCGGTGGCGCATCACTGGGCTGCGGAGGTGCGCACCGCGCGCGCCATCTTCGCCGAGGAACAGGCGGGCCAGCGCCGCCTCACCAGCGCGCAGCAGGCCGTCCCCGCCACGCATCTGCTGTCGAATGGCAGCTTTACCACGCAGCTCACCGCGGCGGGCTCGGGCAGCCTGCGCTGGCGGGGCCTGGCCGTGACGCGCTGGCGTGAGGACGCCACCTGCGATGATCTCGGCGCCTATATCCTGCTGCGCGACGTGCGCACCGGCGCGGTCTGGTCCGCGACCACGCAGCCGATGGGCTGCGCGCCCGATGCCTGTGTCATTTCCTTCAACGAGGATCGCGCGGAGTTCCTGCGCCAGGAAGGTTTCATCGCCACGCAGCTCGAAATCATCGTCTCGGCAGAGGATGATGGCGAAGTGCGGCGCCTGTCCATCACCAACAACGGCACGACAACCTGCGAGATCGAGGTCACGTCCTACGCCGAGCTCGTGCTGGCGCGGCAGGCCGACGATATGGCGCATCCTGCCTTCTCGAAGCTTTTCGTGCAGACCGAGTATCTGCCCGAACCCGGCATCCTGCTCGCCACGCGCCGCCCGCGCGGGCCGGAGGAGCCTTCGATCTGGGCCGCGCATTTTGCGGTGGTCGAGGGCGACACGATCGGCCCGCAGCAGGTGGAGACCGACCGCGCGCGCTTCATCGGCCGCGGCCGCACCCTGCGCGACCCGGCGGCGATGGCGCCGGGCGCGCTGCTGTCGAACAGCGTCGGCAACGTGCTCGATCCGATCTTCGCGTTGCGCCGGCGGCTGCGCATTCCGCCCGCCGGCGTCGCGCGGCTGGCGTTCTGGACGATGGTGGCGCCAACGCGGGAGGCCGTGCTGAACGGCGCCGATCGGCATCGCGACGTAACCGCCTTCGCCCGGGCCGCCACCCTCGCCTGGACGCAGGCGCAGGTGCAACTGCGCCACCTCGGCATCACGCCAGGCCGCGCCGCGCTGTATCAGCGCCTAGCCGGCCATGTCGTGCACGCCACGCCCAAGCTGCGCGCGAGTTCGGAGGCGATCTGCCGCGGCACGGGCCCGCAATCGGGCCTGTGGTCGCAGGGCATTTCTGGCGATCTGCCGATCGTGCTGCTGCGCATTGCGGAGATCGAGCACCTCGACGTCGCGCGCGACCTGCTGCAGGCCTTCGCCTATTGGCGCGGCAAGCAGCTTGCGGTCGATCTGGTGATCCTCAACGACCACCACGCCTCCTACATCCAGGATCTGCAGGGGGCGCTGGAGGCGCTGATCCGCGTCAACCGGAGCGGGCAGAATGGCCATCTCGGCCATGTCTACCCGCTGCGTGCCGATCTGCTGCCGGCCGGCACCGTGGCGCAACTGCTGGCGGCGGCGCGGGTGGTGATCCTCGGGCGTCGCGGCAGCCTGCTCGACCAGGTGAACAAGGCGCCGGCCGGGCGTCTCATGCCCGGCACGCCGCCGCGCCGCCGCGCCGTGGCGCAGCCCGCCCCGGTGGCGCCGCCGCAACCCGCGCCGGCATTGGAACTGTTCAACGGCTTCGGCGGGTTCGACCGAGATGGGCGGGACTACGTCACGCTGCTGGCACCCGGGGTCACCACCCCCGCACCCTGGGTCAACGTCATCGCCAACCCGCATTTCGGTTTCCATGTCGCGGCCGAGGGCGGCGGCTTCACCTGGGCCATGAACAGCCGCGAGAACCAGATCACGCCCTGGTCGAACGACCCCGTGGCCGACCGCCCCGGCGAGGCCTTCTACCTGCGCGACGAGGAAACCGGCGTGGTGTGGTCCCCCACGGCCAGCCCGATCCGCGACCCCGCCGGCCACTACCGGGCGCGGCATGGGCGCGGCTTCAGCAGCTTCGAGCACGAGGCACAGGGCATCCAGGCCACGCTCACGCAATCCGTGCCGCTCAGTGATTGCGCGAAGATCTCACGCCTCGTGTTGGTCAACCGGTCCGGCCGGGCTCGCAAGCTGAGCGTCACGGCCTATGTCGAATGGGTGCTCGGCCCGTCGCGCGGGGCGAGCCTCGGCCATGTCATCACCGCGATCGATGCCGAGACCGGGGCGATGTTCGCGCGCAACCCCTGGAGCCTCGCCTTCGGCGGGCGCGTGGCGTTTCTCGACCTCGG
>Ga0105045_10005254_pt1 | contig 11381 bp, 12 predicted proteins | sample MAT02_FD_78089 | JGI IMG/M metagenome (GOLD analysis project Ga0105045, IMG submission 78089) | Freshwater microbial communities from Lake Fryxell liftoff mats and glacier meltwater in Antarctica - MAT-02 (megahit assembly) | ecosystem: Environmental > Aquatic > Freshwater > Ice > Liftoff... | reverse complement strand
TTCACCACGCCCCAGACGCTCGGCGACTACGTGCTGGTGGACTTCATCGAGCAGAAGCGGCAGATGCTCCGCGCTCGTCGCTGACCTGCGGTCTGTGGTCGTCGATGACCTGCAGGCCGCCCCCGCGAGCGGTGTCGGTGGCGGTTGCCTGACGGCTGGGTGTCCGGGAACACAAGATCGGCTTGCGTTTCACGGTCGACGGGGTCAGTATGAAGCCTTACATCGATGTAATTACAACGTCGTGACGTTGTGGGTTCCTGCTCGCGGAGTCAGCCGCACAGGATCGCCGGGGGAAGGCAGACATGATCGACGGTACGGAGGACGACATGGCGAACATGGACGAGGTCCCGGAGGTGGAGAGTTGGCAGATGTTCGCCAACTGCCTCGGCGTCGACCCTGACTTGTTCTTCCCGGAGCGCGGTGCCTCTACCAAGGAGGCCAAGGCGGTCTGCCAGGGCTGCGTGGTCCGTGAGGACTGCCTCGAGTACGCCCTCGCCAACGGCGAGAAGTTCGGCATCTGGGGCGGGCTCAGCGAGCGGGAGCGCCGTCGCATCCGCCGTCAGCGTGCCCTTGCCCGTGCGGCCCAGCAGACCCGTACCGCCTGACGCCTCTTCAGCGGCCCGGTCGGATCACGCGTTCTTCGGTGACGATCACGTCGAGCGGCACGTCCCACGGCGCCGGGTCGATCCGATCCACGAGCTGCACCTCGAAGACCGCTCCGAGTCGGACGATGTCGCGTGCGTCGGCCAGAGCGCGGTCGTAGTAGCCGGCGCCGAAACCCAGACGGTGTCCCGCCGGGTCGACCGCCACGCATGGCACGACGATCACGTCGAGCATCGCTGCGTCCACCAGAACCGTGCTGTCAGCGACCGGGTCGGTGCCGGTCACGGGGACCGCGGCGCCGGCCCGCGGGTCGACGACGGGCTCGAGGATGCCGTGGCGGTTCGCCTCGAGCCGTCCACCGTCCTCCCATGCCATGAAGCGCATGGAGTATGCCGGCCCGATGACCGGGAGGAAGACCTGCCACCCGCGCTGGCGCAGAGCGGCGACCTGGGCCGCCAGATCGACCTCGCCGTCAGCAGCGTGGTACCACCCGATCCGACCGGGGCCCTGCAGTTCGTCGAGCGATGCCACCAGCACGCCGATCGACGTCTCGGCCTGCGAACGCGTCGTCGGGTCCAGTGATCGGCGGGCCTGTCGTGCAGCCACCCGCTGGGCCGCGGCGGCATCGCGAGAGGGTGACCGGCCCGATGATGCGGCGGCTGCGGATTCAGGCGGCGTCAAGGACCGACCTCCTGCGACGATGATCCGGGGACCTGGGGCTGTAGGGTTGGCGTCATGTTCAGTGGCAACGAGTGGATCATCGTCGTGATCGTCGCCCTGGTGCTCTTCGGCGGATCGCAGATCCCCAAGCTCGCCAAGAGCCTCGGTCAGGCCCAGAAAGAGTTCAAGTCCGGTCTCGCCGAGGGCGACGACGGCACCGACAGCGAGAACACCGCGGACAAGGCGACAGCGGACAAGAACACAGCCGACAAGAACACCTGACCCTGTCCTTCACGGACCGACCGGCGCCTGGGCCGGTACTGGACGGACCGAGCCAGGTGGGTCCGGATCAGACGGGTTGAGCGACTCTTTCGCGAGAGCGCGACTTGATGATGCGGCGCCGTTCCCGTTCGGAGGTACCGCCCCACACGCCGTGGTCGATGCGGTTGGCCAGCGCGTACTCCAGGCATTCGGATTTCACCGGGCAATCAGCGCAGACCCGACGCGCAACGTCCACACCGACCCCGTCGGAGGGGAAGAAGAGGCTCGGTGGCTTGTCGGCGCAGTTCCCGACCGACATCCAATGTGTATCGACAGCTCGTGCCTTCATAGTGATGAGTCTGACGTGCTGACCCGCCGATTTGTTCCCCGGGTCGTGTCGGGGACTGAGCGTTCTTTCAGAGCGCCGGGCGACGCCGACGCCGTGCGGGTCCGACATCGGCTGTCGACCGGTTCGACTGAGCGCCGGCTCACGGCGCTCTGAGAACGCTCTCGGACTGGGGCCGTCCGGTTCCCGAAAGAGCTGGCCGATGCCGCATACTCGACCCATGGCGCACAACGAACAACCCTCGGTGCCGGATCCGGCACCCTCCGGCCCGTCGCAGTGGAACCCTCCCTCCACCGGGCCCGGCACCAGCAGGCCCGACACCTCTCGGCCGATGTCGCCGCCGCTCGCGGGACCGTCGGCGACGCCGCCGACCTCGGGATCCGGGCCCACGTCGTCGATGCCGCTCGGTGACCGCAGATGGGCGGCGCCGGCAGGTTCCACCATGCCGCCGCCCTACGCCCCGACCTCGCTCGGTCCAGTAACGGGGCCGGGCGGGAACGGCGGGAACGGCGGAGGCGCCTCGGGCCCCGGTGGCGCTGCGGCCGGCGGCGCTCCGGCACCCCGCGGTGGTGGTATCCGAACAGCACTCGTCGGCGGCCTGGTCGGAGCTATCGTCGCCGGTGGAGTGGTCGGCGCAGCGTTGTGGGACCGACAGGGCATGCCCTCGGCCGCAGCGACCCCCGTGGTCGCCGAGCAGCAGCGCCCCTCGAACAGCATGGCCGGGGAGAACCTCGATCTGAAGGCCCTGCTCGACAAGGTCAGTCCGTCGGTCGCCTCGCTGCACACCGGGAGCCGCCAGGGTGATGCTGCCGGTTCCGGGGTCGTGCTGACCGAGGACGGTCTGGTCCTGACCAACGCGCACGTCATCGACAACGCCCGCACCATCGAGGTGGACTTCGCCGATGGTCAGACCGTCGAGGCCAGGGTCATCGGCGCAGCGCCCGAGTACGACGTGGCGCTGGTGCAGGCCGAAGGCCTGACCGAGCCGGTCACCCCGGCCGAGCTCGGCAGTTCCAGCGACCTGCAGGTCGGTGACGACGTCGTCGCCATCGGCAACGCGCTCAATCTGGGCGATACGCCGAGCGTCACCACCGGCATCGTCTCGGCGCTCAACCGGTCGATCCGCTCCCCGTCGGGCGACACGCTCTCGGAGCTCATCCAGACCGATGCGGCGATCAACCCCGGCAACTCCGGTGGGCCGCTGCTCAACGCGGCAGGCCAGGTGGTCGGCATCAACACCGCCATCCTCGCCGATGCCCAGAACGTCGGCTTCGCGCTGTCGATCGATTCCATCACCGGGATCATCGACGACCTGAAGTCGGGTCGCGAGGTGGCGGACGCCCGCCCGGTGCTCGGTGTGGAGACCCTCGACATCGCGTCGGTCGACCCCAGCGTCACCCAGCGGTTCTCGATCACCGCCACCGCTGGTGCGTTCGTGCAGAAGGTCCAGGCGGGTTCAGCGGCGGCCGCCGCTGGGCTGCAGACCGGCGACGTGATCGTCCAGGTCGACGGTCGACGCATCCGCACGGCGGCCGATGTCGGCCAGGCGGTGCGGTCCAAGTCCGTCGGTGACCAGATCGAGGTCGTCGTCGAGCGCTCGGGTCAGACCCAGAGCGTCACCGCCACCCTCAGCGGCGACTGAACACACCGCAGCGGTCGAGGTGCCGTCGGACCCGCCCGGTCCGGTGCAGGGACATGGCCCGCCAGCAGTATGCTGTCGGGTCATGTCTGATCACCGTGCGTACGACGATGCCGCCCCGACCGAGCCCCCCGTGGCGCACTCGACCATCGTGTACCTCGGGCCGGTCGCTCCGCACTGGGAGATCCGCTGGGACTGGGGCGAGCAGCGTGTGGTCGACGAGTTGCGCCCCCGGGTGAACGCCCGGTTGATGCTGCTGCCGCCCCACGACCCGCAGTTCCGGCGGAACAAGGAGCGGGTGAACCGCGACGCCGAGCGTGAGTTGATCCAGCTCGACTGGGACCTGGGCGAGGACGACTACGCCAACCGCTGAGGTCCCCCGGGGACCGAGTCGCGGATCCGGAGCGTCGTAGGCGCTCGGTAGGCTCGGCGGATGCCCGACCGCGAGCGCCGCTACCTGAACCGTGAGCTCTCCTGGTTGGACTTCAACTCGAGGGTCCTCGTGCTCGCGGAGGACCCCGGGACGCCGCTGCTCGAGCGGGTCAAGTTCCTGGCGATCTTCAGCCAGAACCTCGACGAGTTCTTCCAGGTCCGTGTCGCCGGGCTGAAAGAGCGTGTCGCTGCGGGAGTCACCCGCCGCAGCGTCGACGGTATGACCGCGTCGGAGCAGCTCGAGGCGATCCTGGCTCAGGCACGGGGGCTGACCGCCCGGGCCGACGAGTTGTTCCTGGGGCCCATCTGCCGGTCGCTGGCCGAGGTGGGCATCCGTTTCTCCAGCTGGTCCCAGCTCGACGACGACGACCGTGTCTGGCTCACCGACGAGTTCCAGCGACGCATCTTCCCGGTGCTCACGCCGCTGGCGGTCGATCCCGGCCACCCCTTCCCCTACATCTCGACGCTGTCGCTCAACCTGGGCGTGATCGTGGCCGACCCCCACACCGGCGAGCGGCGCTTCGCCCGGGTCAAGGTGCCCTCCCTGCTGCCCCGTTTCGTCGTGCTGCCCGACGGTGAGCGTTTCGTGCCCCTCGAGCAGGTCATCTCGGTCCACCTCACCCAGTTGTTCCCCGGCATGGACGTGCTCGACAGCGTGGGGTTCCGCGTCACCCGCAACGCGGATCTGACCGTCGAGGACGAAGAGGCCGACGACCTGCTCGCGGCGATCGAGATGGAGCTGCGTCGACGCCGCTTCGGCAAGGCGGTGCGCCTCGAGGTCGAGGACGACATCTCCGCCGAGGCGCTCGAACTCATACGCCGCGAGTTGGAGCTGACCGACAGCGATGTGTTCGCGCACGCCGCGCCGGTGGATCTGGGCGGGCTGTTCGCGGTGTACGACATGGAACGTCCCGAGCTGAAGTACCCCGACTTCGTGCCGGTGACCCAGCGTCGGCTCAGCCATGACGAGGACGAGGACGAGCGCAACATCTTCGCGGCCATCAGCGACGGCGACATCCTGGTGCACCACCCCTATGACAGCTTCGTCAGCTCGGTCGAGGAGTTCATCCGCCAGGCGGCCAACGATCCCAAGGTCCTGACGATCAAACTGACGCTGTACCGGACCTCCGGCGACAGCCCCATCGTCGGGTCACTCATCCACGCGGCCGAGCAGGGCAAGCAGGTCGCGGCGCTGGTCGAGCTCAAGGCGCGCTTCGACGAGGAGCGCAACATCGAGTGGGCGCGGCGCCTCGAGCAGGCCGGTGTGCACGTCGTGTACGGCCTCGTCGGGCTCAAGACCCACACCAAGACGTGTCTGGTGGTGCGCGACGAGGTCGACGGTGTGCGTCGCTACTGCCACATCGGCACCGGCAACTACAACTCACGGACCGCACGCCGGTACGAGGACATCGGCCTGCTGACCGTCGAGCCGCGGATCGGCTCGGACCTCAGCCAGCTGTTCAACTATCTCACCGGCTACTCCCGCGACGTGCACTACGAACGGCTGTTGTGCGCGCCCCACTCGCTGCGCCCGGGCCTGGTCGCACTGGTGCGTGGCGAGCGGGCCGCTCCGGCAGGCACGGGCCACATCATCATGAAGATGAACAGCCTGGTGGATGCCGGCATGATCGACGAGCTGTACGCCGCCTCGGCCGACGGCGTCCGGGTCGATCTGATCGTGCGGGGCATCTGTTGCCTGCGCGCCGGGGTGCCGGGCCTGTCGGAGAACATCACGGTGCGCAGCGTGCTGGGTCGCTACCTGGAGCACTCGCGCATCTACCGTTTCGCCAACGGCGCCGGTGTCGGCGAGCCGGTGCACTACATGGGGTCGGCGGACCTGATGCCGCGCAACCTGGACCGCCGCGTCGAAGCCATGGTGCCCATCGTGGACCCGCAACTGCGTCATCGCATCGACGAGATCCTGGCGGTGAGCCTGGCCGATGACACCCTGGCCTGGCGGTTGGACGACGACGAGTGGGCCCAGGTGCCACGCCGGGGCACCCTCGAGACCCACATCGAGTTGCAGCAGTTGGCGCTGCGGCGCGCTGCGGTCGAGCTCAGGTGAACCGGTCGTGGTGAAGGGCCGAGGGAGCGCCACGGTTCGCGCCGCTGGCGGGCTGGTGTGGCGTCGGCCCGAGAGAGGCGGGTTGGAGCTGGTGCTGGTCCACCGTCCTCGGTACGACGACTGGAGCCTGCCCAAGGGCAAGGCCCACCGTGGCGAGTCCGACGAGCACACGGCGCTGCGCGAAGTGGAGGAGGAGACCGGTCTACGGTGCCGGCTGGGCCCCGAACTGGTGACCGTGCGGTACCGGACCCAACGGGATGAGGACAAGATCGTGCGCTGGTGGGCCATGACCGTCGGTGAGAACAGCGGATTCGTCGCCGACGACGAGGTCGACTCGCTCCGGTGGGTGACGCCCGAGGAGTTCGAGCGGTTGGGATCGTTCGACTCCGACCGCGACGTCGTGGCCTCGTTCCTCTCGTCGGGCGCCGCTCAAGCGCCCTGATCCGTTCACGTCGAGGACATTTCGGGGCGCCGGACCTGCGCCGGACCGGAGCGACGATCTCAACGTTGGCTCCCTGTTCACCTGTCGTTCATCGCACGGCAGTCGACGATCAACCCCCGCTGCCTACGTTCGCGCCCGTCGGGTCCGCTGCCCGGCACGTCGAGAGTGACGAGAAATGAACCCGAGGAGGGTGCAATCCGTGATCACCACTACGCGCCGTTGGCTGAAGATGCTGGCGCTCCCCCTTGCCGCTGTCATGGTGCTCGGCGCCTGCAGCAGCGATGAAAGTGACGTCGCGACCGACGACACGGGCGACACAGCCGCCTCCGGCACCGTGAACGTCTCCGGCTCCTCGACCGTCGCCCCCATTTCAACCCGGGTCGCCGAACTCTGGGAGGAATCCGGCACCGAGGCCGCTGTGAACGTCGACGGCCCCGGCACCGGCGACGGCTTCGTCGTCTTCTGCGAGGGCGACGCCGACGTCACCGGCGCATCCCGCCCCATCGAAGCGGATGAGATCGCAGCGTGCGAGGAAACCGGTGTCGAGTTCATCGAGCTCAAGATCGCGTTCGACGGCCTCTCGATCATCACCAGCACCGATAACTCCTTGGCGTGCTTGAACTTCGTCGACCTGTATGCGATCGCCGGTCCGGAGTCCCAGGGCTTCGCTGACTGGCAGGATGCCGGCGCACTCGCCGCCGAGCTGGGGTCGGACACCGAGTTCCCCGAGGGCTCGCTGGACATCTCCGGTCCGGGTGAGGAGTCCGGCACCTACGACAGCTTCGTCGAACTGGCGCTGGGTGACACCGCCGAGGCACGTTTCGAGGAGGGCAAGATCACCGAGGACCAGGTCGAGACGACCCGGCCCGATTACCAGTCCTCGAAGGAGGACAACATCATCATCCAGGGCGTCGAGGGCTCGCCGACGTCGTTCGGTTGGGTCGGATTCGCCTTCGCCGAAGAGGCTTCGGAGACCGTGCGTGAGATCCCTGTTGCCTCCGAGGTCGGTGGCGAGTGCATCGAGCCGACCACCGAGACCATCGCCGACGGGTCCTACCCGCTGGCCCGCCCGCTGTTCATCTACGTGAGCGCACCGGCGGCCGAGGCCAACCAGGCCGTGGCCGACTACGTCGACTACTACCTGTCCTCCGAGGGCATCGCCGCGGTGGCCGAGGTCGGCTACGTCGACCTCCCCGCCGACCTGCTCGAGGAGACCCGCACCACCTGGACGGACCGGACCATCGGTAGCGCCGAGGCCGGCGCCTGATCGACCCTTCGACAGCGGGTTCGTGCCGGGTCCAGGACCCTCTTGGGTCTAGGCTCCCGGCGCGACCCGCTCGATCGGTCCCGTCCGTGAAGGAGTAGTGACACATCGTGTCGAACCTCACCGTCGACGACCTCCGCGGTGACGCAGGCAGGCAGCGCACCGAGAAGGTGGTTCACGTCGTCCTGTGGCTCGCAGGAATCTTCTCGGTCCTGATCAGCGCGGCGATCGTGCTGTCGCTGTTCCGGGAGGCCTGGACATTCGTCTCGCAGGTCGACTGGTCCACCGTCATCGGCCCCGACGCCGAGGGCTGGTTCCCACGTCGGGGCCAGTACGGCGTGATGACCCTGATCGTCGGCAGCCTCGTGGTGACCGTGATCGCCATGGTCATCGCCGTGCCGACCGGACTGGCCACCGCAATCTACCTGAGCGAGTACGCACCCCCGAAGGTGCGACGTGTGCTCAAGCCGGCCATCGAGGTGCTGGCCGGCATCCCCAGCGTGGTCATCGGGTTCTTCGCCCTGACCTTCATCGCCCCGGAGATCATCCAGAACGTCTGGAGCGCCTCACCCCAGCAGACGCTGATGGCTGCGGGAGTTGGCGTCGGAGTGATGATCATCCCGATCGTCGCGTCGATCTCGGAGGACGCGATGGCCTCGGTGCCCAACGCGCTGCGCGAGGCCTCCTACGGGATGGGCGCACGCAAGATCACCACCGTGGTTCGAGTCGTCCTGCCCGCCGCGGTGTCTGGTCTGATCGCCGCGTTGATCATCGCCGTGTCGCGGGCCATGGGCGAGACCATGGTGGTCTTCATCGCTGCTGGCAGCGCAGGTGGCTCGCTGTTCAACACGAATCCGCTCGAGCCGGGACTGACGATGACCGCCGCCATGGCGTCCTTGGCCGCCGGCACCGACGCGGTCGTGGGAGAGGGGCTGACGTTCCAGAGCCTGTTCTTCGTGGGCCTCGTCCTGTTCACCATCACCATGACGCTGAACCTGATCGCGGATCGGTTCGTCCGCCGCGTCCGTCAGAAGTACTGAGGTCTCCATGGCACTCACCACACCACTGAAAGTGGCCCAGACGACGACCCGTGACAGGGTCCACAAGGAGCTCACCGGCACGTCGCGCGACTGGTCGGGCTTAGCGTTCAAGTACGGCCTGCTGGGTGCGGTCCTGTTCGCGCTGCTCATCCTGGTCGTGCTGATCGGCTCGCAGATCGCACTGGGCGGATCGGTGCTGACGACCCGCTTCGGGGACTTCATCACCGGCACCCTCCAGTCGATCCCCGGGACGTCGGGCATCCACCAGGGTCTGCGCGGCACGTTCTGGATCGGCGTGTTCACCGTCACCTTCGCCTTCCCCCTCGGGATCGCTGCTGCGATCTACCTCGAGGAATACGCGCCGAGGAGTCGGCTGACGAACTTCATCGACATCAACATCCGGAACCTCGCCGGTGTCCCCTCCATCGTCTACGGCATCCTCGGCTTCACCATCTTCGTCGAGGCCCTCGGTGGAACCACCGGCGGACGCAGCGTCATCGCCGCCGGCCTGACCCTGGCCGTGCTGGTTCTGCCCATCGTGATCATCACTGCTGCCGAGGCGATCAGAGCGGTGCCCGACGGCCTTCGCGAGGGTGGCTACGGCGTCGGTGCGAATCGCTGGGAGGTGGTGCGCACCCAGGTGCTCCCGTACGCAGCTCCGGGGATCCTGACCGGCACCGTGCTCTCGCTGGCCCGTGCCCTCGGCGAGGCCGCTCCGTTGATCCTGGTCGGCGCGGTGACCAACCGGCTCGGGTCGAACCCGGCCGTTCTCGACGTGTCATCGCTCCAGGAGCGTTTCACCGCAATGCCGATGGTCATCTCATCGTGGGCGGGGATGCCCCAGGAGGGGTTCCGCAAGGACACCGCTGCTGCCATCATCGTGTTGCTGGTGATCGTCCTGATCGCGAACGCCGCGGCGGTCCTGTTGCGCAACAAGTTCGAGAAGAAGAGGTAGACCAGGTGTCCGACAGTGACCTGACAGCGACGATCAACGTGACGCGGCCCATCACGGCGGGGAGAATGTTGCCGATGACCGACACGTCAGCGCTGACCGGCGCCGAGACCACCGAGCCCACCGAGCACCCAGTGGTCTTCGACGTCGACGACCTGTCGGTCTATTACGGGAGTCATCTCGCAGTTCGCAACGTGGACATGCAGATCCGCCAGCACGAGATCACCGCGTTCATCGGTCCGTCGGGTTGCGGCAAGACCACAGCACTGCGTTGCTTCAACCGCATGAACGATCTGATCGAGATCGCCCGCGTGGAGGGCAAGGTTCGCTACCACGGCGTCGACCTCTACGACCCGAAGGTCAACCCGGTCGAGGTTCGTCGTCGTATCGGGATGGTCTTCCAGAAGCCGAACCCGTTCCCGAAGTCGATCTACGACAACGTCGCCTACGGCCCGCGCATCGCCGGGCAGAAGAAGGGGCTCGACGACGTCGTCGAGCAATCGCTGCGCCGCGCAGCGATCTGGGACGAGGTCAAGGATCGTCTCAAGAGTTCGGCGCTCGGGCTCTCCGGCGGCCAGCAGCAGCGGCTCTGCATCGCACGCGCCGTGGCCTGCAACCCCGAGGTCATCCTCATGGACGAACCGTGCTCCGCTCTCGATCCCATCGCGACCACCCGTATCGAGGACCTGATGAAGGAGCTGGCGAGCGATTACACGATCGTCATCGTCACCCACAACATGCAGCAGGCGGCGCGTGTGAGTGACCGCACGGCCTTCTTCGTGACCGAGGTCAACGAGACGAGTGACAATCGAACCGGACTGCTCGTCGAGTTCGACTACACCGACAAGATGTTCTCCAACCCGTCCGACGAGCGTACCGAGAACTACATCACCGGACGCTTCGGATGACACGAGCGGCGACCGGGGCCGTGCAGTGAACGAGCTCCGGCTTGAGTTCCACCAAGAAATGGAAGACCTCCGGGCGGATCTGATCCGGTTGGGAGCGATGACTTCCGAAACGATCGGCCGCAGCACAGCGGCGCTGCTGGACCGCGACCTGCATGCGGCCCAGGAACTGATCGACGGCGATGACGTCATCGACGACTTCTGTCTGGGGCTCGAGGAGCGGACGTGTCGCCTGATCGCGCTGCAGTCACCGATTGCGGGTGACCTTCGCTTTCTGCTCACGACCCTTCGGATGATCGGGGAGCTCGAGCGCTCCGCTGATCTGAGCGTGAACGTCTGCAAGGCCTCACGCCGGATCTACGACGTCGAGTTCGGCCCGCAGATCCGCGGTCTGATCGAGCAGATGGGGGTCGAGGCGGCGTTCCTGACCCGCGCGGCGATCGACTCCTACGTCGATGCCGACACGTCGCTCGCGGCTGCCCTCGACGACATCGACGACCGTCTCGACGAGCTGCAGGTGCAGTACGTCCAGGCAATCTTCCAGTCGCACTCCGACCTGAACATCACCCTCCAGGGCGCAGTGCAGATGGCCATGATCGGCCGCTACTACGAGCGCATCGGTGACCACGCGGTCAACATCGGCGAGCGGGTGCTGTACATGGTGACCGGGTGGTTACCCGAGAAGACCGGCTCCGCTCGTGTGCGCCTACGCGAGGCCGAGGCGAGTTCGGCGCCGCCGACGGATCGGCCCGGCGACGACCCGGTGGACGGA
>Ga0105045_10005253_pt1 | contig 11381 bp, 12 predicted proteins | sample MAT02_FD_78089 | JGI IMG/M metagenome (GOLD analysis project Ga0105045, IMG submission 78089) | Freshwater microbial communities from Lake Fryxell liftoff mats and glacier meltwater in Antarctica - MAT-02 (megahit assembly) | ecosystem: Environmental > Aquatic > Freshwater > Ice > Liftoff... | reverse complement strand
TAAATCAGTATTAGGTCAAATTGTATGATCTATATTTTCCTGACTAATCGCCGCGAACGGATGGATCTCAGGCAATGCGTAAGAAGACGCTAACTGATCGAGGGCCGGGTGACTGTGATCAGGGGACAGGCATCGACCGGCCGTGCTCGGCGCGCGTCTCTCGCGACTCGGCGTCCAGCGCAGACCCGTGCCGCGCCTGGTCAGTCGTTGTCTCCGCCTGATGAACCGGCGTCGCGGCGGGAGGCTTCTGATTGCGGAACCGTTGTTCGTAGGGCAAGCACTTCCAGGCATTCCAATACTGAACCCGACACAGTGGGACGATCTGCAATGCCAGGTCGTGGGCCAGCGTCACTTGCACGGGAGAGTCGCCAGCCGTGCGAGTGAAACTGCCAGAATGGTCCAAATTCGACGCCTCCGCCGGGCGATACGCGCGCAACCTCACCAGAGGTCGTCGTAACGACAACGGGCGAGCCGGCTAGGGCGATCCGATGAAGAAACGGCAATAGATATCCCGGAGCCACCAAGCCGTCTGGGACCGCCCTGCCCGTGATGGGAGGAGTGCTTGCAAACTCATCTGCCAAATACGCCCCTATTTCCACCGGGCAGATTGCGCCATCTATGCGGGCGGCGAGCCAGACCGCTGCCCATTCCGCTGCAGGCATCCCGCGGCGGGCCAGCCACTCGGCGGCCCAGCCTGCCTCTTCAGACATCCCCCAGCTGAGGCCGGCACCGCGTGCGGCCTTGGTGATCAGGCTGCCTAGTTCCGAAATTGCCAGCGTGACGGCGTTGGTCACGCGCCAATCTCGTCGGGGTAGGGCATGCCCTGAAACAGGCTGATCCGCACCCAGCGGTCCGACCGGGGATCAAAGCGCGTTGCACCGAAGAATGCCAGCTTGCACCGCAGAATGTCGACGGGCAGCATGCCGGCGTCCAGAAGGTTGTCGCGGATTTCGGCATAGGGCAGACCGTGGAGCATCTGGATGCGCCGGACGGTGTGGCGGTGTTCGGGATGGGCCAGCAGGAACCGCGCGAGACCTTCGGCTTCTCGCCAACCCGCCAACTCTTTTGACAGCGCCGTGACAGCTTGCGCGATGCCAAGCGGTTGCTCGCGTTCCTGCCCCGCCTCGGCGCGGCGGTCCCCGAGACGCGGTTCCAGTTTTTCTTCCGACACATACCAGAAGCGCGCAGATTGCGCGGGGTCGGTGAAATCAAATGCGGTGGTCCAGCGATAGTCTTTTGCGATCAGTGCGCGCAGTCGCCCAACGGTCATTGCCCCATCGATGGCGAAGCGGACAGTCTCGTCAGCGTCTAGCATGTCTGCGAGTTCATCCACGATGGACCCATAAGGCTCCAGGAGCAGCGCCAGCAGGCATTCCTGTCCTTCCTCGGAAAGCTGCGCTTCGCCCCAAAGCCATAACTCGTTCCACGGCTGTGGAGCCAGATGATCCCATCCTGTCCCGATGTGATCGGCGAGCCGAGTAAGGTCGGCACTCAGGTCAGCCAGCTTTGTCACCTGCGCCGGATGTTTGCTGTGCCAGAACTCGGCATTCTTTTGTGCCGCTGTCAGGGCGCAGCGGAACGCCGCACCCTCCGCCGGAGTGGCATTGGGCACGGCGCGCACGCGCGCCAGCGCCGTTTCTCGGGCGGTCATCCATGCGTTCAGCAACGCCGGATGGCGCACCAGAAAAGGGGCCATGCCAAGGCCGGTTGAGTTTCCTACACCTAGACTGCGGCGCAAGACAGGGTCCAGCCGCACTGCAGCCGCGCCGCCCCGGACGCTCGCCAGATGCTCGACAATGTCCACGGTGAACGCGCGGATAAGCCAGACCGACAGCATCTCGGCCTGAAACGGGGCCTTCAGCTCGGGCCGGTCACAAATATCCTCGCGGTCAGCGGCGCCGAACTTGCCCGAGCCATAGACGGCGGTCGTCCGCATCAGATAGCCCACGGCGTCAATCTCGGCGGCGTCGGGCTGCTGGCCTTGCGCAAGCCTTGCCACCACATGCGAGAATAGCCGGACCGAGCGATTGGCACGGCTGAGGCAAAGTTCCTTCCCGCTGATCCGCCCGGCTTCTTGCAGCGGCACGTTGGCGGCCAAGCGTTCAATGTCATCTGGCGTCGGTTCGCCATCCACCAGCGCAAATGTCGCGTCCCAAGCAGTGGCGATCACTCGGTCAGATCGCAGTTCATCCGGGAGATCATGCGGGAAGGCGACAAGGCTGTAGGTCCGTTCCGGCCCCCGGGCGCGGTAGATGGCGTGGCCGACGCCACGGTCATCAACCTCCCACACGGGGCGATCGAAGCGCCAGCCTTCATGCTCGACCCGCCGAAAAAGGACACGAAGGAAGGATAAACGCATCGGGTGGGCCGACCCCAGACGCGACAGGCGCATGACGAGGTCAGGGTTGCGCAAGGCCACCGCCGCAGCTTTGTGGGTCTGTTCAGCCAAGCTCATTCCGCCGCCCTTTCCAACTCATCTCGAGCCTTCGCCCCGAAGGACGCTGCAAAGAAGCGCGCCCAGTTGCCACCCAAAATCGCCGTCACCTCGTCGCCGGAAAACCCAACCGCTTGCAAGCCACTCCGCAGGCTGGCGAAGTCACGGTTGTCGCGGAACCAGCCGGGCATGGCGGGAAAGCCGGGCGCGTCCTTGCTCCCTTCCCCGAAGTCGACCGATTTGGTCCAGCGCCCGGTGCGCATCCATTCGACCACGCTGTCGGGCTGATCCTGACAAAGGTCGGTTCCGATGCCAAGAAAATGTGTGCCGTATCGTTCCGCCGTCCGGGCGATCATGGTGCAAAAATCAATCAGCTGACAAGCGCTGCCGCCTCTCAGGTGATGAGGATACAGCGAAAAGCCCAGCATCCCGCCGGTTTCTGCCAAAGCCCCGATCACCGCGTCAGACTTGTTTCGTCGCGCCGGATGCCACGATGCCGGGTTGGCATGGGTCACGGCAATGGGCCTGGTAGAGTGTTCCACCGCCGCCAACGTCGACCGTTCGCCAGAATGGCTCATGTCTACCACCATGCCGACGCGGTTCATCTCGGCTACCACTTCGCGGCCCATGCGGGTCAGGCCGGTGTCTTCGGCCTCATAGCAGCCGGTGGCGAGAAGCGACTGATTGTTGTAGCTTAGCTGCATGAAGCGCAGGCCAAGCTGGTGCAGCACCTGAACCAGCCCGATGTCGTCCTCGATGCAACTCGGGTTCTGGGCGCCGAAGAAGATTGCCGTGCGGCCCGTAGCCCTCGCGAGGGTGAGGTCATCCACAGTGAAGCCCTGGAAGATCAGTTCCGGCCAGCGTTCGATCCAGCGGTTCCAGCGTTCGATCCCGGCGACGGTTTCACGGAAATTCTCGTGGTAAACCAAGGTGACGTGGACCCCGTCCACCGCGCCTGATCGAAGCTGCCGGAAGATGCCCTCAGACCAGTTGGAGTATTGCAACCCGTCGATCAGGTAGCTCATTCCGGCTCCCCCGCAGCCATGTATGCGGTCTTGACGGTGGTGAAAAACTCGGCCGCATAGCGCCCCTGTTCGCGCGGGCCAAAGGACGACATGCCCCGGCCACCGAAGGGCACGTGGTAATCGGTCCCGGCCGTTGGCAGGTTCACCATGACACAGCCTGCCCGCATGTTGGCACGGAAATGCGAAGCGCGTGCGAGGCTGTGGGTCATGATCCCCGCCGTCAGGCCAAAAGGCGTGTCATTGGCGATGGCTAGCGCCTCGCCGTAGCTGTCAGCCGGTATGATGCAGGTGATCGGGGCGAACATTTCCTCGCGGTTCAACGCCATATCATTATGGGTGCGGGCAAAAACGGCAGGGGCCATGAAATACCCGTCGGTTGGGCGATCAAGGCGCATGCCTCCGGTCAGAAGCTCTGCCCCTTCAGTGCGACCGCGGGCGATCCAGCCAAGGTTGTCCCGCAATTGTCCTTCGCTCACCACCGGACCGATCTGCGTGCCCTCGGCCAAAGCATGCCCGACCCGTAGTGATTGGGCGGCGGCGACAAGCCGCGTGGTAAAGGTATCGAGCACTTTCGTGTGAACGATCAGACGAGAGGCAGCCGTGCATTTCTGCCCCGTCCCGCCAAAAGCTGCATTGGCGACATGGGCGACAGCCAGGTCCAGGTCGCAGTCTTCCATGATCAGCATTGGGTTCTTCGACCCCATCTCCATCTGCAGCTTGGCGCGGTTGCCCAAGACCCGCGCCGCAATGCCGCGCCCGACCTCGACGGAGCCGGTGAAGCTGACTGCATCCACGCCCGCATGGCCGACCAGATGGTCCCCCACATCACGCCCTGGCCCCATGACAAGATTGAAGGTGCCTGCGGGCATGTCGGCGCGGGCGATGATCTCGGCCAGCGCCACGGCGGAAGCCGGGGTCAGGTTTGCTGGCTTCCAGACGACGGCATTGCCATAAGCCAGTGCAGGTGCGATCTTCCATGCGGGTGTTGCCACCGGGAAATTCCACGGCGTAACCAGTGCCGCCACACCCGCTGGTTCGCGGCGCACCTCGATCTCGACACCTAAGCGCACGCTATCGGTCTGGTCGCCCTGCAGGCGCAGTGCCTCGGCGGCAAACCAGGTGAAGAACTGCCCGGCGCGGTAGACTTCGCCCTTTCCCTCGGCCAGCGGCTTGCCTTCCTCGCGCGATAGAAGTGCGCCGATCTCGGCCGCGCGGGCTATCAGCTCGGTCCCGATCGCCATCAGCACGTCATGTCGCTTCTGTATGCCCGCTGCCCACCATTTCGGCTGGGAAGCCCGGGCGGCGGCGACCGCCTCATCCACATCCGCCGCTGTGCCTTGGGCAAACTGACCGATCACGTCCGCCAGGTCAGAGGGGTTACGGTTTTCGCTAACGGTCGCCCCGTCTCGCCACCCTCCAGCAATGAAATTCCGAGTCTCAAGTCCCATGGTTTCCGTCCCGTTCCGGCAGCGGTCAGACCCGCGCCAAGGCTTCCATTACTTTGTGTGGTGTCAAGGCACCCGCAATTTGCCCGTCAGCCCCGCGCACCACGACGCTTTCCGCCCCGGTCGCAAAGGCGGCGAACGCCGCCTCCAGAGTTGCTTCGGCGGCAATCTCCGGCGCGCCCGGCTCGGAGACTAGCCCGGCGTCGGCAAAGGCCCCACATAACAAAATGCGCGCCCGGTTCACATCGCGGACAAAACGCGCGACATAATCATCCGCAGGCGCGCGTAGTATATCGGCCCCGGTGCCGACCTGACGCAGGGTGCCATCCTTCAGGATGGCAATATGGTCGCCCAGAAGAAGCGCCTCGTCGAGATCGTGGGTGATGAAGACGATTGTCTTGCTCAGCCTCGCCTGAAGTTCCTTGAGTTGCATCTGCATGTCATGCCTGATCAGTGGGTCGAGCGCCGAAAACGCTTCGTCCATCAACAAGACCTCGGCGTCCGTGGCCAAAGCGCGCGCCAAACCAACGCGCTGCTGCATCCCGCCGGAAAGCTGTGCAGGGTAGCTCGCTTCAAAGCCGGAAAGCCCGACCAGCGAGATCTGCGCCTCGGCCCGCTTCTGAGCCTGCGCCTTGGCCATTCCGTCCAGAACCAGGCCATACATGACGTTTTCGATCACGGTTCGATGCGGCAGCAGCGCAAACCGCTGGAAGACCATCGCTACCTTGCGCCGCCGAAAGGCACGCAGGCGGGTTTCGTCATAGCCAAGAATATCCTCGCCATCAAAAAGGATTCGCCCACCCGTCGGCTCGATCAGACGGTTGAAATGGCGGATCAGCGTGCTTTTACCAGACCCTGACAACCCCATGATGACAAAGGTTTCGCCAGTGCCAATCTCAAGACTTATCCCGTGCAGGCCCAGCACATGATCAGTTTCCCCGAGCAGGCGGGCCTTGTCCATCCCGGCTTCCACCTTGGCCAGCGCACCCTTCGGGTCACGCCCAAAGACTTTCGAAACTGCTTCCACGCGGATCTTCACGGGTCGCATCACTTGCCGTCCCGATGCAGGTTGGCCTGCACGCGGCGGCCGTAGGATTGCGCTATGCGGTCGAAGATGATCGCCAGCAGGACAATTCCCAGCCCTGCGATCAGACCCCGGCTGACCTCAAGCCGCTGAATGCCCTGCAGGACTTGATAACCCAGCCCTCCCGCCCCGATCATCGACGCGATTACCACCATGGAGAGGGCCATCATCGTGGTCTGATTGACGCCTGCCATGATCGTCGGCATCGCCAGAGGCACCTGCACCGTCCAAAGCTGCTGGCGAGGAGAGGCACCGAAGGCGCGGCTGGCCTCCACAATCTCGGGATCGACCTGACGGATCCCCAGGTCGGTCAGGCGGATCACCGGGGGAATGGCAAAAACGATAGTCGCCAGGAGGGCGGGGATCTTGCCAGGACCGAATAGCATCACGAAGGGGATCAGATACACGAAGATCGGCAAGGTCTGCATGATGTCGAGCACAGGCAGCATTCCCCGGCGCAACCCGTCAGACTGCGCCATCGCAATGCCCAGAGGCATCCCGATCAGCACCGAAAGGATCGTCGCGGCCAGCATCAGCGCAACCGTCGCCATCGCCTCGTCCCAGATGCCCAGTAGGCCAAGCAGCACCAGAAGGAGCGCGACGGCCACCACCGGCTGCCAGCGCCGTGCAGCAGCCCAGGTGGCCAGGCAAAAGGCCAGAACCACCACCCACCACGGCAGAAACTGAAGCCCTCGCTCCAGCCCGGTGATGAACCGCAGGACGGGCATAAAGATCATCTCAAGCGTCTCGCCCCATTCCGCGACGATGCCGTTGAAAGCGCGGTCAAGGGCACGACCGAAAGTGCGGGTATCCCAGATTTCGGGGAAGCCAGAGGTCATGGGAGGGGTCCTTCAGACTGCATTGCCGCCCCAGTGCCGGGGCGGCAACGGTTCGTATCAATTAAGGCTTGCCTTGACCTTTTCGGCCACGTCGGCGGGAACCCATGCCGTCCAGATCGCCTCATTGTTCTGCAGGAAATGCACCGCCACCTCTTCTGCCGTAGCGCCATTGTCATCGCCCCAAGCAAGGACGGCGCTGATCTCGTCGTTGGGCACCTGCATCTTCGACAGGAACTCCGCTACGTCAGGGGCCTGCTCTTTCAGGTCGGATACCACGGCCACGGCCACCTCGCCGGCCGCCCAGCCAGTTACCTGCGGATCAGCACAGTTGGCGTCGGTCAGGCAGGTAAATTTCTCGCGGTCGCTTTCGGGCATCCCGAGACGGACCAGCTTGAACTTGCCCACCACGTCGGACGGCCCCCAGTAATACCCAACCCACGGCTTGTTCTGCGCAATCGCGCGTGCGATGGACGCCTTAAGGTTCTCGCCCGACCCGGGGGAGAAGAGCTCGAACGTATCCTCAAGCTGCAGCGCCTTGTGGTAGTTGGTGATGATCACCTCGCTCGCCCAGCCGGGCGGGCCATTGTAGAGCCTTCCCTTTCCGGGGTTCTGGTTGTCCTCAAAGATCTGCCAGTTGGCGGCAAGGTCCTCGATCGTCTTGATCTCAGGGTGCTGTTCCAGAACATAGTCCGGCACCCAGAGCCCGTCCTGCCCGCCACCGGCAAAGATGTCGGACGCTTTGTAGACGTTGCCCTTTACCTGCATTTCGTCCCACTGCGCCTGAACCGTAGAGACCCAAAGCTCTGGCGCCACCGTTGGCGTGGAACGGGTCAGCATCGACGTTGCTGTGGGCACTGTGTCCCCCGGCATCAGTTCTGCTTCGCAACCATAACCCGCCGACATGATCTTTTGCGTTACATGCGCAAGGGCCGCCGCAGAAAGCCAGGTCATCTCGGCGATGGTGATCTTTTCAGCTGTGCCGCAATCGGCGGCAGCAGCCGGTTGGGCAAGGGCCAGGCCCGAAGCCGCAAGAGCAGCAAGGGCGGTCAATCGTTTCTTTCCAGTCATTGCAAACCTCCAGTGGCGCGACGCCGTCTTGCGCGGCGACCTGTTCGCAGGTTCCCCTGTCCCACAACTTCAATCAAACGACAACGAATGACATAGATTTCAATTTTTTTGAAGTTGAAGTCGCGCTAACAGAGCATCGTCCACTTCGACTCCGGCCGATTCAGTCATCGCACGCGACTCAATTCGCCGTTGTCCGGGCAACCGCGCCCCATCCTGTGCGGTGATTGCGGCGGCAAGACCTTCGATGCGGTCGAGAAAGCCATTGCCAAAGGCAACGGGGTCGATGGCAATGAAACATTGCCCCGTTGCAGGTGGACCGCCTGCGGGGCCGGAAAACGCGCTGGCCTCACGGCTCGCCACCGCCCCGGCCAAGGCCGAGGCAAGGACCTCTACCATCAGCCCCATGCCAAAGCCCTTCACCCCGCCCGCGGGCAACATCGAGCCTTTTAGCGCGGCGTCCGCGTCGGTCGTCGGTTGGCCCTGTGCATCCAGCGCCCAGCCTTCCGGGATCGGCTCCCCTCTCCGCGCCCGAAGCAGCACTTCGGATTTCGCAACGACACTGGCTGACTGGTCGATGACGAACCGCGCCCCGCCGCGCCCGTCGGGCACTCCCAGCGCGAACGGGTTTGTCCCGATCACCGGAACGTTGCCGCCTACCGGCGAGATGGAGGCTGGCGCATGGGTAAAACAGAGTCCGATCAACCCAGCCTTAGCAATCCGTTCAGCATGATGGCCGAGGAGCCCGCAATTATAGGACCGGCGCAACGTCAACGCCCCAATGCCCAACTCCCGCGCGGCTTCGACCAGCGCGGGCAAGCCCATATCGATAGCCGGATGGGCAAAACCATGTGCGGCGTCCACAAGAATCACTCCCGCTCTCGACCGCTGAAGCCTCGGTTTGGCGTGCCCATCGAGCTTGCCACAGGACAGATGCTCGGCATAGACCGGCAGATAGAACAGGCCATGCGACCGCATCCCGTCGCCTTCCGCAGCCCGGATCGACCGCGCGACCGGGAGGGCCTGTCCTTGGCTTGCCCCGGCGGCCGTAAGCGTCCCGAATGCCAGAGCCTCGACCTCGTCCAATGTCATCTGCATGGGTGCCTCGTGTTTGTTCTCAGCCAGAAGCATTGTTTGCCCATTTCAGCGCAACACAGTAGTTCTGACTAGGACATAAGGAAAACTGAACATGATCCGGCTGGAAGCTCTGCGGGCCTTTGTCGAGGTCGCCGACCATGGCAACATAAAGGGCGCATCGGAAAAACTTTACCGCACCCCTTCGGCGCTATCGATGACACTGAAGCAGATCGAAGACCGCCTTGGCTGCTCCCTGTTTGAAACCGACCGAAAATCCAGCCTGACCGAAATGGGGCAATTTCTTTACAATCAGGCCGTAGTTCTTCTGCGGGATTATGACCGTGCGATGGAACGGATCGATGCCCATTCAAAAGCTCGAAGTGGGCGCTTGCGCATCGCGTCGGTTCCTTCGGTCGCCACGATGCTGCTGCCACATTTCCTTAGAGAGTTCCTGCATGCTCGGCCGGACCTCGACATCGACCTCGTCGACACTGATAGCACCGACGTGCGGCTTCTGGTCGAAACCGGACAAGTAGACTTCGGCATCGCCGGAACGGGTCCGGACGTGCCCGGCCTGGTGTGTGAGCCGATCTTCCGCGACCCATTCAAGCTGGTTTGCCTGTCCGACAGTGCGCTTGCAGCGAAGGAAGCCGTGCTTGACTGGTTAGACTTGGCGGGCCATGCGCTGATGATAAACGAAGCCACCCGCGCGCTACCCTCGCCGGAATTTCAACGGCTTGCCGCTGATGCGCGCTTTTCTGTCCGCAACGTAACCTCCTTGTTGGCGATGGTAACCGCGGGTATGGGCATTACTCTCTTGCCCGCGCTTGCAACTGTGAACCTGCCCGCCTCGCTGAGCGCACGCCCGCTCAAGGATCCGGCCTGCCTCAGGACAGTTGGCATCCACTGGCGCGAGGGTAAGGTTCCAAGCCCTGTCACCAGCCTGTTCCGAAAAGAGTTTGCCGCCGCTGCTCGCGCCCACGCAAGACTGATTGGGCTGGAGGTGGTCCCTTGACTAGGTGTTCAGTCCCGGCATCTGGTGGATCGGGTTTAGGATGAATCGATCAGGCTCCGATGTCCAGATTTTCAAGATGTATTGGTATTGCGGTTCCGCGGCTGCTCTGCAAACTGAATGCCGTTATCCGTCAGAACCATGTGGACCTGATACGGCACGGCCTCAAGCATGTGCTGGAGAACTCCCAGGCGGTCTTTCTGTCAGCAGTTGTAACGAGTTGAGCGACTGCGAACGTGGATGTCCGGTCGATGCCGACGAACAGGTAGAGCGTTCCTTCAGCAGTCTGCACCTAGGCGATGTCGATGTGGAAGATGCCGATGGAGTATCGCTTGAACTTCTGGCGCTTCGGCTTGTCGCCCTCGACGTCAGGTAGGCGAGAAATGCCATGCCGTTGCAGACATCGGTGCAATGCTGAACCGGTCAGATGTGGGATAGATGACTGCAGAGCATAAAGGCAGTCGTCCAGCGGCAGAAGCGTGTGGCGCCGGAACGCGCCGATCATCGCCTCGTCAGCCTCGGTCAGGACGGTGGCCACGGTTCCGTCGGCCCGGTCTTCATATCCTCGACCGTCGCGCGCTTGCGCCACTTCGCCACCGTCTTCGGGTTGATGCCGAGTTCCCGGCTCAGCTGCGTGAGCGAAGCTTGCGATCGCTGTATTGCTGCTCTGACGGCGTGCGTGGTCGTGGCGCTCCCGTGACGAACTTGTCCCATAGTGCTTCCTTCCATTCCTGAGAAATGATCCCACCATCAAACTGCGGGATCAAACACCTGGCTAAGCGCCTGCAGGTGCTCGGCTTGGGCGAGATAACCTCGAGTACATGTGAGTATACGCAAATGATGCTGGACGCCTATGCGCAGCATGGCGTCTCACCAGACAAGAAAGCGAAGCCTTCGTAGTCCGTTTGCAACCAACCGCCTTACCCCGCGAGCCAGTCAATCGGGGTAGGCGCGTTGGTCGCAGCAACGCTCGAGACTTTGTAGTCCTTCATGTGCGGCCCTTTGCGAACGCAGGGAGCCAGCGACGCACCCGGCCCATAGCCGCCGTTGATCCGAAGTCGATGCCGCAAGGTTCGACCGGCAAAAGCGGACGCTCGCGCCTATTTCGGAATACCGGACGGGTCCGCTAAGGTTTCAGCCCGCATACTTCTGCGCCTCTGCGCCTCTGCGCGGAGGGCGAATTTCTGGATTTTCCCGGTTGATGTTCTTGGAATCGGTGCGAAGATGAACTTGGCTGGCACCTTGTATGCGGCCAGATGGGTGCGGCACCATCTGCGCATTTCATCGGCATCCGCGGTCCGGCCCGCGACCAATTCGACGAAGGCGCAAGGGGTTTCGCCCCATTTGTCGTGCGGCATGGCCACCACAGCGGCCACAGCAACGGCGGGGTGGCGATAGAG
>Ga0105045_10005252_pt1 | contig 11382 bp, 12 predicted proteins | sample MAT02_FD_78089 | JGI IMG/M metagenome (GOLD analysis project Ga0105045, IMG submission 78089) | Freshwater microbial communities from Lake Fryxell liftoff mats and glacier meltwater in Antarctica - MAT-02 (megahit assembly) | ecosystem: Environmental > Aquatic > Freshwater > Ice > Liftoff... | reverse complement strand
GGATCGCGATGAAGTCCGAGCCGCGTGACCACACGCTCTGCGACGGCGCGGCTGCCGATGATGCGGTTCTGCGTCTCGAAAAATTCGCGGTTCGAGAAGATCGACATCACCGGGGAGGCGACGTCTTCGACCTTCGTACCGAGGGGCCGGACGGGGCTGGGATCGTATTCGATCGAGCAGACCGCCTCGTAGACGCGAGGCTGGCGAAGTGTCCAATAGGCGACGCCGCCGGAGACGAGGAGGATCGTCGCGAGCACGACCCATTTGTGCGCCCACACGATGAGCAACTGCGTGCGGAGATCGAACGCTGCTTGCGCCTCCCCAGGACGGGGAGCGGAGGCTGGACGCGGGGACGGTTCGTCGTGGGCTTGGTTCATCGAGCGCGCCAGTTCGTTGCCAACACACGCAGCGGGATTCACCGCGCGGTGAACCCCTAGGAAGAGGGGCGAATAACGCTATCACTCGCCTTGGGAATCAGCACGTTGGCGGTCGGCTACTGATCTGTGCGCACGCGTGTTCGTAGCTCGACGCGATTGGCCTGATCTCCAAGGACGCCCGCAGTGACGGCGCCGCCAACGACAACCACGCCAACGACGATCCAGAACCAGGGCTCTTCCAAGACGCTGCCGCCTCCGCCCGCAGCGCTCGCAGGACCGGCGCCCGCCACGTTCATGCGACCGACGACGCGGGGCTCAAACTCGGAGCCCATCACGAGCACTTGATTGCCGAAAGGGTCTTTGAGCTCAAGCCAGTACTCGACGCGATCGGCCGAGTCGCTGCCGGCGAGGGGCACGTCCAGCGAGGCGCGGGCGCGCTCCTCACGTGAGGTGAATTCCATCGCGCCTTCGATGCGCGCGTGAACGATCAGCGTCTGTCCCATCTGAAAAGGGTCGACGAGCGAGACGTGCACGGCGCTCTGAGCGCGTGCGATGCCGACCTCGGCACCAAGTCGCTGCGGACGCGCGGTGACGATGCCGCGGGCCTCCAAGAAGGGCGCACGAAGACGAGGCGGGACAGTGTCGTCCAGATCGGTCCCAGGGTTGATCGCGAGCATGCGAAGGAAATAGTCGCGGGCGCGCTCGGCCTGACCTTCGGACGCGGAGCAGACACCGAGGAGTTGGTAGATGCGCACAAGCTCTTCGGGCGTATGTCCGCCTTCACGCAACGCCGCTTGGGCCGCGACGAGCGCTGCCGAGAAGTCGACATCCAAATACGCCTGCTCGGCTTGTGCGAGCGGGGGCAGTGGAGGAGGAGGCGCGGGCTGCTCGGCTCGACCGCGATCTCGCTGGGCGCTCGCCACCGCAGGACTCAGCGAGGCGACGGCAAACCCTGCGGTCGTGATGATCCGCGCGAGGTGAACCAGCGAGCGGTTCATACGCCACCTCCGCAGCGCGATGCGATCGTGCCCGTCGGCGGATTGGCCGCGAGTTCGACGGCATAGTTGTCGGTTGGATAGAGCGCGACCGCGATAGGTGGCGCACCTGGATAGGCCTCAGCCTCTGTGCAGCCGATGAGAATCGTGGCGGTGCTGTTGCGATTCAAGGCTTCGACAAGCACCGACTTGCGCCCCGAGCCGGGGTCGGGGACTGCAGCGCCTCTGAACACATCGCAGGCGGCATACGTCTCGTTGCTCAGGTCCATCCCGCTGGCCATCGAGCCGCCGCTCACGGCCGTGACGAGCTGAGGGCACGAGGAGGCGCTCGTGTCGTAGACGCGGATGCGCACTTCAGTCGCGACGAGGAAAGTGTTGGTGGAAGGAAAACGAATCTCAAGCGGTAGCGTTTGAACACAGCCCGCGAGCGAGAGCGCCAGCATCGGCAAGCAAGGGCGTAATACGCTCATCGCAGCGCCGCCGCGGTGATGACAGAGAGCTGTCGGAAGTCAGGGACTGCGCCTGAGACGTCCACGCGCCAAACCTCGTAGTCGCCTGTCACGTTGCCAAGATCATCCACATCCATCGAACCGCTCGCGCCCTGGTAGTTCACCAGCGAGCCGCTTTGAAGCGCACGGATGGCACCGGCAAGCCGGCCTGGTCCGGCTGCAGGCGCGGCGTCGTCGTCCAGTTCGCGAATCGCTGCCATGATCTCCGAGCCTTCGGTGCTCTGAGCGCGCGCGATCCCGAGCAGCAACATGGCGGTCACGTCGTAGGTGCTGCTGACGAACGCCTCCGGGCTGAGTGCGTAGAGCGACTGATGATCGCGCGAAAAATCGCCGAATTCGCGGCTAGTTCCCTGCGAATAGGGCGCCGCACCGAAGAAGCTGCAGCGTGGGTCGCGCAGCGCTGCGACAGCGTCGGTGTTCGTCACGAACGAGCGCCCGCGGATGCCATCGGTGCCGATCCAGACCGTATTCTCCATGGGCCCTGCCACGCGGTAGTAGGCCGAGAGAACCAGCGCGGCTTCATCGGGATAGGCGATGAGCACGATGCAAGCGGGCGTACCGTCGTGCAGCGTCGTGATCTGGGTGTCGTGGTAGGAGCGCGTTCGGTCGGGCTGGAAAGGCACGAGTGTCGCGCTCGCGCCGATGTTGCGCTGGGTCGCCTCGGCGAAGGGGCGCCCGTAGTCATCGTCACGGAAGTAAATGCTCACATCGGAGCACACACGGCTCTGGCCCGTCGTCGTGCCGGAGGTGATGCGCGCGAGCACCTTGGCTTGCTCCAGATCAGACGGGATCGCGCGGAAGAAATAGCGGTCTTCCAGAGCGAGTGCGGCGTTCACCTCAGTGAGTGTCGGTGAGGTCGCGCAGCAGCTACCGACAGGCACCCGAGCCATCCGCGCCGTGTCGTAGATGGCGAGCGTTCCTCCACTGCCCGCGTCACCAACGATGCCCACGACACCCCGCATGATCGCGTCCATCGTGATGACGTCGCGGGGATTGGATGAGCTATCGAAAGCGATCAATTCCACAAGGCGCCCTTCAATCGGGCCGCCCGCAGCGTTCACTTCCTGCACCGCCATATTCGCGCCGCGGAGCCAGTTCGCGACATCGCTCGCGAGATCGCCCGTGGCAGGCAACATCGTCGCGATGCGAATCGGACCGGTCGTCGCCATCGTCTGTCCTCGACATGCAGCGACTCCGCCTGAGAGGAGCGCAACGGCGACGAGGCCCAGAGAGATCCATCGCTTGGAAGGTTGCGATGCGCGTTCCTCGGTTGTTGGGCTCACCTCTCGGCGAAATGCAAAGCGCTTCATTGGCGGAGGATAAACCAGCCCAGCGTGAGTTGGATCATCTCTCCGCCGTGCCGAGCTTGTCGCTGAATCGCTTCCGCGTGTTCAGCCGTGCTTGAGCCATCGCTGAGCTATCGCCAAGAGCGCACCGAGGCGTCTCCCTGCGCGGCCTTTTCCACACGCTTCGATGGGTTCTTTCGAGAGCGAATCCGCGAATTCCTGCACGCCACCCACGGACGCACGTTTCCCACGCGGCAACGCAGTGAGACTGGCTTTGGTGTGGGCGAGATGACGCACATCAACAGCCTGAGGGCTCACGAGGCCTGAGCGCCGCAGCGCATGCAGCGAGAAAGTCCCCCAACAGATGAGCACATCGTCGCCTCTCACGAACGAACGCCACGCCTCTTGAAGCGCCTCGAGGCTGAGCGGATCGCTGAGATCCGCTGCTTCAAGCCCAAGATGGCTCAGCGTATGAGGCGCCAGCGCGCCCCCGCGCATCGACTTCGGATCGACGAAATGCTCGAAGCGCACGCCATCCCGAAAGGCCACCAACTGGACCAGCTCACCTTGGGGCGCCAGTTCCCGCTCCTTCGAGCCGAAGGGCCACGCATTCGATTCTGCCACTATATAGATATGCTTTTCAGGGTGCGCGGTGAAGGCCACCGGGAGGGCTGAGCCCTTCCGCACCTTGTTGCGCTTCTTGCGCACACGGCCGGCATGCACCCGCGTCACGTAGTCGATCTGCACGTCGACCATCTTGCGGAAGGGCACGAGCAGCGGCGCGAAGCGGGTGGCGTCGCCTTCAAGCAAGCCGAGCACGTGCGTGAGCGCCTCGATCGTCGAGACATACTCATCTTTCGGCTCGCGACGAATGCGGTACTCGCTCGGCGCTTCGGGCGTGAACGCGACGCGTGGAAGTGCACGCAGCGCGGCGTTTTCCTTCACGAGCTTCTTCGTCTGCGACCAGGTTCCGTCGATGACGACGAGCGTGATCGGATGCGCAGGCGGGGACTCTCCAAGATCGATCGCGTCCTTGCCGGGGTAGAGCAACATCGGCGGGCGCGACGGGTCGGCGTGAGCAAACGCGAGCTGCGCGTCATCCCACTTCACACCGACCTTGAGCACCGAGCCCTGCAAGCATTGATGGGCGATGCGCGCGGTGCCGATCGCCACGTTCGCCTCGCGCGGGTGCTGCAAGAGAACCACCCGCGTCTTGGTCTCGATCTGCGTGATGTGCGCGCAGATGCACACCACACTCGGACGCGAACAGATCAGGCACTCACTTCGCGCTTCGATCATTCGAACGCAGCGGCGTACGAGGCTTCATCAAAGCCCACCAGCACATGGGAATCCGTCACGATGACGGGCCGCTTGATCATCTTTCCATCCTTGGAGAGGCGCGTGATCAGCTCGTCTTTGGACCAGCCAAGGACGGCCTCCTTGCCCTCGCTCAGGGCGAGCGCGCGGTAGGAGCCACCGCTCGTGTTGATCCACTTTCGGGCGTCCTTGCCGCTCCGCTCGATGAGCTGCGTGAGCTCTTTCTTCGAGGGTGGTGACTCCACAATCGGCACGAGCGTGAACGCAACCTTGTGCGCCGTGAGCCAGGCACGCGCCTTCTTGCACGTGCTGCAACCTTCATAGTGAAAGACCCGAGTGCTCATCGCGGCGAGCTTGGGGAAGGCGAGCGCAGAGTGCAACGAAGCGCGCACGCTTCGCCTCAACGCTTGTTCTGCGATTCAGTCGCGGAAGTTGATGAATTGAAGCGGCAGCTCGAAGTCTTGAGCGCGGAGGTGGGCGATCGTCTCTTGAAGCTCATCGCGCTTTTTTCCGCTGACGCGCACGAGGTCGCCTTGGATCGACGCTTGGACTTTGATCTTCGAGTCCTTGATCGACTTGATGATCTCCTTGGCTTTCTCCTGCACGACGCCTTCTTTGAGCGTGAGGAGCTGCCTCCACATCTGTCCGCCTGCGGGGACGGCGGGCTTTCTCTCGACGGCCATCACCGAGACTTTGCGCTTGATCATCTTCTCTTCGAGCACGGCGAGCGCACCGGCCACGCGACCTTCGCTGTTCGCGCGGATGACGATGCCTTCCTCTGTCTCTTCGACGGATGTCTCCGTGCCACGGAAATCGAAGCGCGTACCGATCTCGCGCACGGCTTGATTGAGTGCGTTGGTGAGTTCGTTGCGGTCGAGCTTGTTGACGATGTCGAAGGTTGGCATGCGCGGAATCTTTGCGACGCGCGCGTGCGTTCGCAAGACCGATCGCCCAGGTTCGGACGAATGAGCGCCCCAAACACGATTCGCGTTCGACGCACGATGGTCAGCGAAGGCTCGACCTACCGCGCGCAGCCAGATGCGGGCGTGCTCGAATTTTTGGTGCTCGGGACCATCCCGCCCAACGACACGACCCGCCTCGTTGCGGGCTTGCTCGCCTTCGCGGCATCAATGGCGCTGGTCGCTTGGGATGTCCGCTTCTCTTTCGCGCTCTTGGGCACCGTGCTCGCGCCGATTTACGCGCTGATCGTTGGAGCGCGCATCGTGCGTCGATGGACAAGGCGCGTTCATTTCGTGGCCACAAGCGAAGGTCTCCTTGTCGACGCTGGCCCTCTCGAGAACCCCATCGAGCTCAGCGCATCGGAGGCGAGCCGACTTCGACTCGAAGAGCGTCACGATGCGCGCCAGAGGCGCTCTCCCATCGGCGCCTGGTGGCTCATCACAGAGGGAGAGCTCGGTGAGCGCGTCGAGGTCACGCCGCTCTACGACGAGGCCTCCGCACGCTGGGCCCTGGATGCGTTAAGAGAGTTCTTCACGCGCCATGAGGTGCCAAGCGCCACTGCAATTTCCCCGCAAATCCGGGCGCTTGGTCCGCGTCCGTCGCGCATTGCGATCACCGAGCCGCATGACGATTTGGATCGGCAGTGTGGTTGCTCCAATACGTGGGAGATCTCCATTCGTTGGTCCATCACGCGTCGCGTCGTCGCCTCGACCGCCATCTTGATGGCGCTGCTCGTCGTCGGAGGGTTGGGCATGCTTGTCGTGCGCCATCCCTTTCTCCTCGCGCTCCATCTCTGCGCCGCGATAGTGGGTCTGATCGGCACGGTGTCTTCCCTTCGCGATCTGGAGATGGCCCGTAGAGGGACGACGAAGCTTCGCCTCAGCGATCAAGGCGTGCAGTGGTGGACGGGGCCCTTTCGCATGTCGTGGCAGCCCGCATGGCCCGAGGCGTTGCGCTTCACGCGTGCGCGCGTGAGGACGGCCCCGACCGGCGATCAGAGCCAGGTTGTAATCACGCAGGCAGACGGAGTCAGCCACACCTTCGAGCCCAAGCTGAAGCTCACGCAGGCCGAAGCCGACTACCTCGCACGTGCGATTGAGGCGCTCCAAAAAGAGGAAGCGAGCACGTAGATGTGAGCGAGAGGGGGCGTGTGAGAGACTCCGTGTCTCCCGATGCTTTTGACGATCACAACGACGTACTCGCCCGCGACTGACCTTGGCTACCTGCTGCTCAAGCATCCGGATAGAGCGCAGTCCGTTGAGCTTGGCTTCGGCACCGCGCACGTGTTCTTTCCAGTGGCAACGAAGGAGCGAGCGACCTGCGCGCTCTATGTGGAGGTCGACCCGATAGGCCTTGTGCGAGGCCATGGAGGGGAGAGCGAAGGGCCCCTCGCGACGTACGTGAATGACAGGCCCTACGTGGCCTCGTCGTTTCTCTCGGTGGCCATCGGGAGCGTCTTTGGGACGGCGCTCTCAGGCACCGCAAGAGAGCGTGAAACGCTTGTGAAGGAAGCGATCCCGCTTGAAGTCGTGATAGCGCAAGTACGCATCGCACGCGCCGGGGAGACGACGCTCGCGCACCGCCTCTTCGAGCCGCTTGGCTATGTCGTCGAGGTGGATCAGAAGAGTGGTGCGCTCACAGGAGAGCTCACCTTGCGGGGCACCCTCTGCCTTCGCGATCTGCTTCGTCATCTCACCGCGCTGCTTCCTGCGCTCGATGACGACAAGCACTATTGGGTCGATGATGCCGAGGTCGAGAAGCTCCTTCGTCGTGGCGAGGGCTGGCTCGCGTCACACCCTGAGAAAGAACTGATCAGCCATCGCTACCTCAAGCGCCTTCGTGCGCTTACGCGTCGTGCACTTGCCCGTCTTGACGATGCCGAGGGCCAAGCGCCTGACGAAGTGAACGAGCAAGGCGATCGCGAAGAACATGAAGTGGAGAAGCCGCTCAAGCTCCAGGGCCAACGTATGGAGGCCGTGCTGGAGGCGCTCCGCGCACGCGATGTGAAGACGGTGGCGGACCTCGGATGTGGCGAGGGCAAGCTCGTGAAGCTGCTCCTTGATGAGCGTCGCTTCACACGCGTCATCGGCATGGATGTCTCACCGCGCACGCTGGAGCGCGCCGAGAAGCGCCTCGATGTCGCGTGCATGCCGACCACGAAGAAGGCGCGGCTCTCGCTCTTTCAAGGCTCGCTCCTCTATCGTGACAAGCGCTTGGAGGCTCAAGGCCAAGGAACCGACTCGCTCGATGCGGCCGTGCTCGTCGAGGTGATCGAGCACATCGATCTCGATCGCTTGCCCTTCCTCGAAGAGAACCTCTTTCGTGGCATTCGTCCCCGCATCGTCATCATCACCACGCCGAATGTGGAGCACAACGCGCGCTTTGCCTCGCTCGCACAAGGCGCGATGCGGCATCGCGATCATCGCTTCGAGTGGACGCGCGAAGAGTTCCGCGGCTGGGGCACGCGCGTCGCCTTGAGCCACGGGTACACGATGACCTGGCAGGGCATCGGCGAAGAGGATCTTGAGCTAGGCCCGCCGACGCAGATGCTGACCTTTGAACAGTCGTTGGCCCAGCCGAGCACTTCTAGGAGCTGAGGAACAACGAGGGGATCAGGAGCATTGAAAAGATTATCAACACCATCCCAACAAGGACGATGAGCGTGGTGAAGTTGAGGCGTCCCGCGTGTCCTTTGATCGCCGCTTGCAGGCGTGTCTGGTCGCCGCGCGATGCGGCTTGCCAGTCCTGAAGCTGCCCTGCGAGGAGCGCGGCCTGGTGCTGCGCGTCCCTCTGGCCGATGAGGTTCTGGGTATTGCAGAACGAACAGGCAACGAAGGCTCCTTCGCTTGTGGTGGCGGTGATCGGCGCGCCGCACGAACGACATCCGAGGGCGGCGCCGACGCGTGACGGCACAGCTTCCAGCAGAGGCTGAAGCTCCGCGGCGTACGCATTCAAAGCGCGCGAGTTGCCGATGAAGAGGTAGCTGCTGATCGCGATAAACGCGGCCGGGACGATGAATACGAGTGCGCCCGCCAACCACCCAGTCGAGAACACCGTACCAAGCGCGGCGAGCGTAACGAGCGCCATCACGATGCCGACCATTACCAGGCCCATGCGAAGCCCCATCGCGTAGTCTGCAGCCATCTTGCCGATGCCGAGCGCTGGGCCCTCGCGCGCCTCACGCATCCAGCTGACCTCTTTCAAGCGTCGGTCGAGGGCCTTCGCGCGCTGCGCAGCGTCGAGCGGCAACTTCTCCTCGTGATCGCAGAACGAGCAGCGCAGCGCGCCCTCCGTGTTGACTACTGGGACCATCGGAGCGCCGCATCGTCGACAGGGCCAATGCACGCTCGGCTCAGACATCCGAACGCTCCAACGCGACCGCAAGCTCGCTGAGATAGAACACCATCGCGTCCGCGAAGTAGAGACCTCCCGCGAGCATCGGCGGGCGATCTTGCTCCAGCACGTAGCAGATGCTCTTTCCATCGCAGACGAGCTGGACGCCTGTGTTTTCAAAGACTTGAAACTTCAAGAGCGCTGTCGTGAGCGTTCGCGCCTGCTGTGCATCACCGGTCCTCGTGATGAACATCGCGGCGACGATTGGGTCGCTGATTTCATGCTCTGGGAGCGTGGAGCGCGCGAGGATCTCGCCCATCAACGGCCGCCGCGAGATCACTTCAAAGGGCGCACACGGGGCGCGCAAGAACGCCCGCACCTCGCAGTTGAACCAGCTCTTGCGAAGGATCCTGCCGCGCTCCTTGGGCATCTCAACGCGCGAGAAATAGGTGAACTCGATGGGGACGCCATGCGGAGCCCCCTGCATAAACACATTGATGCAGCGCTCCGAAGCCACGGCGTGCATCACCAGGTTCTGCGTAGGGTCCCCACGCAGGAGCTGGAGTCCGGCGAGCGAGGCGACCTCGCCTGCACGATATCGGGTGTGCTCCGCTTCACGCCTCTGTATCTCCGAGGGAATGACAGGCGTGCCTGCCGGGACGGGCGCGCGCCACCACCAAGCGAAGCCGAGTGAAAGAACGAGAAAGACACTCAAGCCCGCGATGGCTATTGAATCCACGAGCACTCCATTCGATGTTGTTGAGATAGTATCAAAACTCGTCCACATCCTGTATCGACCGACGCTGACCCGTGTTGCGTGATGATGCGTCTTCTTTTCTGAGAGGTCGGGTGCGCTCGGGGTTCCGGTAAAACGGACTGTCCGAGAGGGCGCGCCTTTGCTACCAGTGCCCTACATCCACGCATCTCGGAGGCACGCATGAGTTTCACGGCACTCGACTACTACCAACTCGACGACGATTTCACCGAAGAGGAGAAGCTCGTTCGAGACAGCGTGCGTCGCTTCGTGGAAGCCAAGCTCGATCCGATCATCGCCAAGCACTACGAGAACGGAACGTTTCCCTCCGAGCTGATGAAAGAGTTCGGCGCGATGGGGTTGCTCGGCTGCAATCTTCACGGCTACGGCTGCCCAGGGATGGGCGATGTGGCCTATGGCCTGGCGATGCAAGAGCTTGAGCGCTGCGACTCGGGCATTCGCTCGTTCTGCTCGGTGCAGGGCTCGCTCGCGATGTACCCGATTCACACCTACGGGTCGGAAGCACAGAAACAGAAGTATTTGCCCAAGATGGCCAAGGGTGAATTCATCGGCTGCTTCGGCCTGACCGAGCCCGACTTCGGCTCGAACCCAACGGGCATGATCACGCGCGCCGTGAAGGTCGAGGGCGGCTACAAGCTCAATGGCGTGAAGCGTTGGATCACCAACGGGCCCATCGCGGACCTTTGCGTCGTGTGGGCCAAGCTCGAAGGTGCAGAACACACGGGCAAGGGCGAGGATGTACGCGGCTTCATAGTCGACAAGGGCACACCGGGCTTCACCGCGATGAAGATGGAAGACAAATGGTCCCTTCGCGCGAGCATCACGGGCGAGCTCTTCTTTGAAGATTGCCTCCTCGCAGAAGACGCGATCTTGCCGAACGTCAAAGGCATGAAGGGCCCCCTCTCGTGTCTCTCGCAGGCGCGCTACGGCATCGCCTGGGGCGTCATCGGCGCGGCGACGTCTTGCTACGAATCGTCGCTCTCGTACGCGAAAGAGCGCGTGCAGTTCTCGCGTCCGATCGCGGGTTACCAGCTCGTGCAGAAGAAGCTCGTCGACATGGTCCAGGAGATCACCAAGGCGCAATGCCTGACGCTGCGGCTTGGGCGCCTCAAAGAGGCGAAGAAGATTCGTCCCGCGCAGATCTCCCTCGCGAAGAGGAACAACGTCTCGATGGCCCTCGACATCGCCCGCGCAGCCCGCGACATCCTGGGCGGCAACGGCATCATGTACGCGTACCCACCGGGCCGTCATATGTTGAACCTGGAGACGGTCTTCACCTACGAAGGCACGCACGACATCCACACGCTGATCGTCGGCCAAGACATCACCGGCCTGAGCGCGTTCGAATGACAACGGAAGTGGTCCGAGGGCGTTTGTCTGGCCACCTCACAACAAGCTCGCTGAAAGAAGAGACCGACCGCCTGGAAGGGCTTCTTCCCCAGCTTGGCGGTCTGCTCACGCTCGATTGCGCGGAGATGGACTCTTATGACGCGGATGCCCGCAGCACGTTTGTGGCCTGGGCAAGGCATCGATTGGTGGGCGGGTCGAAGGTCGCCATCGTCACGCAGAAGCCGCTCTGGGGCATGGTGATCGATGCAATGGCGTTGGTGAGCGGCGTGAAAATGCGCGCGCTCACAAGCCTTGGTCAGGGCGAGAGTTGGCTTCTCGCAAGAGAGGAAAAAGCATGACGGCCATTGTCTTCGGTGTGACAGGTCTCACGGGGCGAAACGTCGTTGAAACGCTTTCAAAACAAGGCGTTTCGGTGATCGCGCATATTCGTCCAGAGTCGCCGCAGCTGGCGAACTGGAAGCCACGTTTCGAGGCGATGGG
>Ga0105045_10005251_pt1 | contig 11383 bp, 9 predicted proteins | sample MAT02_FD_78089 | JGI IMG/M metagenome (GOLD analysis project Ga0105045, IMG submission 78089) | Freshwater microbial communities from Lake Fryxell liftoff mats and glacier meltwater in Antarctica - MAT-02 (megahit assembly) | ecosystem: Environmental > Aquatic > Freshwater > Ice > Liftoff... | reverse complement strand
GGGTCGCGCAAGTAGTCCGACCGAAGTTGGGCTCGGCGCTAATTCGCCAAGCTTCCCCGGAGCGATCGCGGGAGGGCGCGGCGGCGCGCGCAACTTCGCAGACTCGCTCGCATCCCGACTCGCAGGCCTGGGCATCGCGCTTGGACGCAGCGCTGGCGGCTGAGGCACATTCGCCGGGGGACCCTTTTTCGGTCCACGCGGGTCCCCATCCTCGACATCGTCGAGGATCATTTCCAAGGTGGGCTCCTTGCGGCCGTCGTCCGCGCTCATATCGGCATAATGCCCGGTTCACAGCACTCGGCGAAACGACTTTCCACGCAATCCGCAGCCCACCGCGCGGCTGAATGCGCTCTCAGGCGACGCGGTCATAAGCAAGGTCGTGCAAGCCCTCGCGGAGCTTCTGCTTCGCACGCGCCTCAAGCTGACGTGCGCGCTCACGGGAGACGCCAAGCGTGCGACCGATGTCCGCAAGCGAGGCCTCTTCGTCCTGCATGTAGCGCTGCTCCACGATGAAGCGCTCTCGCGGATCAAGCTTGCCAAGCGCAGCAGCCAGGCGGGCGTGCTCGCGGCTCTCAGTCCGAGTCGTCATCAACTGATCCTCAGGATGGATTCCATCCGACTCGATGGTCTCGATCAGGGTCACACCGGACTCGGTGAACACAGTCTGATCCAGCGAGACATCGCGCGCGTCGAGCCTTCGGAGCATCTCCTCCATGCGCTCCTCGGTCGTATTGAACTTCTCCGCAAGCATGATGTTCCGCTCGCTCGTGTCCTGGGTAAGGTTCCCGGCGCGTGCTCGCTCGCGACGCAGTCGGAAATAAAGCTTAGAACGAAGCGGCCCGGAGCCGCCGCCCACCATGCTCGACGCACGGACGACAAGGTCGAGGATCAACGCGCGAATCCAGTACCCGGCATACGTTACGAAACGTGTTCCGCGGTCTGGGTCAAACTTATTGGAGGCCACCATCAGCCCAAGATTGCCTTCGGCAATCAAGTCGGCGAGGCGGATCCCGTAGCGGCGATACTGAAGAGCCACGGAGACGACAAAACGCAGATTGGCTTCAATCAAAGCCTTTCTTGCGCTGTCTTCACCAGCCCTCGCACGCACCGCGATGTCGTGCTCCGTCTCCCGATCAAGGAGAGGGATGGCACGTACACGCTCGATATAACCAGAGAGACCATCATCAGAGTCAAATCGCATGAACCTTACGTAACGTAAGATATGGACGGCGTCAAAGCGTTCCCCTAAAGTGCCCAAGACGGAAAGCAAAAAACCCCGACGAATCGGGGTTTTCTGCGTTATGACGAAATGTTACCGGGTTGAGACAGCGATCAGGCGGAGAAGCTGGAGCCGCATCCGCAGGTGCTCTTTGCACTTGGGTTGAGGAATTTGAAGCCCGCGCCGTGAAGGCTCTCAACATAGTCGATCTCGACGCCGTCCAGATACTGGAAGCTCATCATATCGACGTAGAGCGGGATGCCGTGCGACTCGAAGTGCTGGTCGAGGTCGGTGGTCTCATCCTCGAAGAAGAGGTCGTAGCTGAAGCCAGAACAGCCGCCGCCGATGACGCGGACGCGGAGTCCTTGCGAACCGAGGCTCTCGGCTTCGCGGATTTCGCGCACTTTCTCTGCGGCCTTGTCGGTCAAGTACACGCCCGAGCTCGCTGGCGTGACCGAGATGTGGTTCTTTTGCTCGCCATGGTCGTGGTCGTGAGCGTGGTCATGTGCATGAGTGTCGGTCATGTGAATCCTCGAGTGAGCCCGGTTGGATGTTGCTGGTTTCCTTCACGGAAAAATTGCGGCCTCAGTAGTGAGTATAGTCTCGACTCCTCTAACGCCAACCCCTCAAAAGGATGAGATGCCAACTCTGACCCCCTCCGCCACTCATCCAGACACATCTTCTCCGCGCGTCGTGCTCGTCACAGGGGCCGGAAGACGCGTAGGCGCGGCCATCGCGATTGCGTTCGCGAAACCCGGAACCATCGTCGTGCTCCATCATCATAGCGCGACCACTGGCGTCGATTTGGTGGCACAGGAGATCGTACGTCGCGGCGGCCAAGCGTTTCCACTCCGGGCGGATCTCACCGACAGCGCGGCGTGTCGCGCCCTCATTCGGAGCGTGATCGAGGCGCATGGGGGAATCGACGTCCTGGTCTCCAGCGCCGCCAATTTCGAGCGCATCCCCTTCGACGAAGTCGATGAAGCGGCGATGGAACGGGCGCTCACGCTCAACCTCCGCGCATCGTTCTCGCTCGCTCATGAGGCCCGCGAAACACTCCGTCTGCGTCAGGGGTCGGTCGTGCTGATCACTTGCACGAGCGCGACGCTTCCATACGCCAACTACCTTCCCTATGTCGTCAGCAAGGGCGCGGCAAAGCAACTGATGCGTGCGTTGGCGATCGAACTCGCACCAGACGTGCGCGTCAACGCGGTCGCACCAGGGACGGTCCTCCCGCCCGAAGAGATGACCGTAGAGCAGCGCGAGAAGCTCGCGCACAAGACGTTGCTGCGTCGCATTGGCAACGCGGAGGACGTCGCCGAGGCGGTCTTGTATTTGGCGAACGCGCGCTTCGTCACCGGGCACGAAATCATGGTCGATGGCGGCGTCGTGCTCGCAGGAAGAGACTCTGGGGAGGGTTGACCGACGAGTCAGTCAACGCTGAGGGCACAGACCTGGGGATCATCGCGAGGCCTTCCCGAAGCGCACCGCGAGCATTTCGCAGATGGATTCGAGCGCCAGCCGATCCACGTCGTCGAATGCGCCCGCGGCGTTGGAGTCCACATCAAGCACCGCGACCACTTCACCCTCGTGCATCAAAGGGACGACGATCTCCGATCGCGTGGTCGAGCTGCAGGCGATGTGTCCTGGGAAAGCCTCGACATCCGGAACGAGCTGCGTGCTCTTGGTGCGCGCGGCGGCACCGCATACCCCTTTGGAGAAGGGAATCCGCAAGCAACCGTGGGTGCCTTGGTAGGGGCCAATGGTGAGCATCTCTGCCGAGGTGACGCGATAGAAGCCGGTCCAGTCGAAGGCGTCGAACGCGTGATGCAGCTCGCAGGCGACAGTCGCGAGCGCGGCGACCCAATCATCTTCGCCATCGAGGAGCGCATCGATCGAGAGGATGACTTCCCGGTAGCGCTCTCGTTTTTCCATCGCGTTCGCGTGCAGGGGCAGGGCGTGGTTCATCGCTTCTCACTGGGCTTGGAGTTGGAACGGAGGCCGCTTGAGAGCAGCACAGCACGCGTGAAACTGGACCGCATGTAGAACGCCCGCTTCATCACACGCGTCGGCGCACCATCGACATCGTGGCGTCGCGTTGTGTCGGCTGCATTGCGACCCTTCGGGCGAATCTGCAGAGCACGACCCACACGTGCGTCAATGTCGCCGTGGAGCAGGGTTTGTTCCGCGAGTTCGCTCCAGTCCGAAGCAAGCAACGCTTCCTCGCTTTCGCTTGGTGACCAGACGAACGCGAGACCAATGCGCCGGTCGAGGAAAGGTCGTGTCTCGGTGGCCTCCACGGGCACAAAGAGCACCCGACGAAGCTTCGCGTAGACGTTACTTTCTTCCCACGGGCACTCCAGATCCTTCGTCGACACGACAGCCACAAAGGTGCTCTCACGTGGGGTTCCATCGGCGCGAACCGGGATCGTCTTGAGCTCGGTGCCGCAAGGAAAATCAGGTCCGCGCTGGGTGCTTCGGGGAGCGTCCAATGCTCGCTCAACCAGCTCACCGATGATCCCTTTTTGTCTCGCGCCCGTGTTCGGCATCGCAACGCCAACACGCGCTGCGAGCTCACCTATCGTCATGCCTGCGAGGGAATGTGCTGCCAACACGAGGCGCGCATGTGCGTCTTCGTGTGAGTGGGAGGACATATCAATGCGAATGCGCTGAATGCGAATGCGCTGGAGGGCCGCCCGTGGTGCCTTCAGGGACGGAGCCGCGCTCGATTGGATATCCCTGTTCCGTCCACCAGGTGATGCCCTCGTCGAGAATCGCGGCGCGCGCATGACCCGCTTGTTGAACCGCATCCACAACGTGCCCTGAGGCGGCATGCGGACAGGCGCAGTAGGCGATCACCCAGGTGTCGGCATCGGGGATATGCTCGATGAGCGCCGGCGCCTCGTAGAACGGGAAAGGGATGGCCCCCGGAATGTGTCCCTCCGCCCATGCAGACGGCGTGCGCGCGTCCACCAGGATGATCCGCTGATGGGCCTCCAATGCGGCCCGCACAGCCTCGCCTGAGACGAATCGATTCTCGCGCGCAACGAACGAAGGCGACTCCGCACCAGGGTTCAACACAATGTCACTCAAAGCCGGTGGCGGCGGGCCCATCGGGGGCGGGGCGGCGGCCGCGCGGGCTGGCAGGGAGCGCACAAACGCCGTCAGGTCATCGATGTCTTGCGAGGCGAGATCCACATCAAACGCGCGCATCGGGGTGCCTTCGCGACCATGCGCAATCGTCTCACGCACAAAGCCATCCGAAGCCGTGCGCTGGAAGACGGGGCTATTGATCGAGACCGCGGTTGCGCCGTTGCCTTCGGCTCCGTGGCAGGTCGCGCAGTGGGTCGCGTAGAGCGCCCCGCCATGCTGTCGATCGCCCACCACACGCGTGGATGCGACGTCCGTGGAGGTGCCATCACCGAGGCTGCGCAGGTAGGTGATGAGGTCGCCGATGTTGTCGTCATTGAGGGGACCACCAAGCCGCCTGTGCCAACCCGCCATCGGCGTGCCTGGGTGTCCCTCCTCAATTGCGGTGCGCAAGAAGGCGTCGCTGGCGATCCGGAGGAAGTCATCGTTGCCGAGCGCGTTCGCGTGGTCCGCCGCATAGCCTTCACCGTCGGCTCCATGACAGAGCGCGCAGTAGCGAGCGTAGTCAGCCTGGCCTCGCGCGACTGCAGCGCTGTCGAGCGCAGGGCGCTCCGGCGGAGGCGGCGCACCTTCCGGCGGATCAGAGCACCCTGCGAGTGATGCGAGCGTGAGGACCGCAGTGGCCGACATGCGCGCAACAAATGCTGCGCGAGGGAGGCCAGTGAATAACGCTGTGAGGAAGGTCGAGCGCACGTTTTCCTTCTACCGGAAAGGTCCAGGCTCGGCGAACACGTTTGTTGCGGCGGCGTGATCGCGCGCACCTAAAAAGAGTCCGGCGTAGGAACCTTGAGTCCTACGCCGGATGGAGGTGGCGGGAGTCGAACCCGCGTCCGAAGACGCTCGTCGCCGACATCTACGTGTGTATTCCGTGTGTTATTTCACGCTTGGGAGCGCCCACGAAAAAACTATCCCAAGCGCAATCGACCTTTACTTTGCTTCGCTTACGGTCGCGTCAAGCGTCACTAGCCAGTTCGGTTACGCCTCGGCAAAAAGCACTGGCGGGCTCTTCGCTTCGACGGCTGTTTTGGTCTTATTCAGGCCGCAACAGCGTAGGTGCTGTCGTTCGCAACTATGGTTTCCCAACTATTTTTAACGCCGTTATTGAGTCCAGCGACACGCCATCTTTGCTTCACTGCCCTCGTCGAAACCGTGACACCCCCGAGGTGGGATGGATGATGCGCTCAAGACAAGATTGAAAAAGAACAAACCAAGCGTAGTCGTCTGCGCTGAGTTCGCAATGCCCGAACGTGCAGGATTCCATCAGGTGAATCCGCGAACAGTTACTCGTCAGGCATAATGATCACCGAGTCGCCCGGCTGGCGCGAGACGGTGTTCGAGCCGTCCAGGCTGGTGGCATCCGACTGCGAGAGGTCCACGCGTGGGGCAAACGCCTGCCGATGGAATTCGCGAGATGCACGCGCGATGAAGACATTCTCCTCCTCCGCAGCCTCACGCTGCACATCGACACACACATATTGCGCGCTCGTGCGCGGCGATTGCGACGCGAGACAGGTACGCACGTGTGACGAGTCTCCGTCGACGTCGATACGGAAGCCGATGTCGTCCTGATCAAAGCGCGGGCTCCACGCAAGCAGGGACGACACAGCTTCCGGCACGCTGCCGCCGCGCGCGTGAATCGAGACGGGGAGGGCGCGACCTGCGCGTACAAAGAGCCCGGGGTCGATCTGCAGGGCCTGGTCGTAGGCGGCGAGCGCGCGCGTGTCATCGCCAAGATCCATCGCGGCCTCGGCTTGGACCAACGACGATCGCGCACGAACCAGAAGCTCGGCCTGAGGAAGCCGCTCAAGCGCGCGCGTCGCCAACTCCATCGCGCGATCCGCATCGCCACCGGCCAGCGCTGCCTCGCTCTCAAACGCATCGTAGTAGCCAGGCGCGAACTCGCGTGGATCTTGGGCGCGTGCACGACGCACTGCGCTCGCGACGACGCCTGAGCCGAGCACGTCGACGAGATCTCCAATGAGCCACGGCGGCGTCACCGCAGATCGTGCACGACCGATCTGGAACGTGCCGACGAGGCGCTGTTCATCAGTGAGCGCACGTGCGGCTTGCCTGCCCGAGGACCACGCCTGCGCGTCGAGCATCAACATCTCTGCGCGTGCTTGAAGCTGGTCCAGGAACGGCGCGCCGAGGCTCGCTTGATGAATCTCTTCTGCGCGAAGTCGGCGTGCGGCGCGATCGAGGAGCGAGGAGAGAGCGAGGTCTTGGAAGGCATCGCGGCTGTTGTGTCCGCGCCGGTCTGGAGCAACGACAGCCTTCGTCGAGATGCGGACTGCGTCTTCGCCCCGACCGAGAATCAGAAAGAGGCTGCTCAACGCGCGACGCGCCTCGTTGCGATCGGCATCTTGGACATGCGGTGGCCTTCGCATCCGATACGGATTCACCTCGCGCATCATCGCTAGCGCTTCGGCGAAGCGACCCTCGCGCAAGTAGAGTTCCGTCAGCTCGATGTATGGATTGCCGTACCAGGAGAGCTGCGCACGGGTTGCTTCCAGGCTGACTTCCTCAGCCTCTTCGAGATGAAAAACCGAGCGCGCGGCCTCGGCGAAGTTGGTGAAATCTACTGCGCTCTGTGAGTCCGGATTGCGACCGTGCAGCTCCAGCGCGGCGCGACACGCGGCGTAACTTCGCGTCTCATCGCCCGCCTCATATTCGATGGCGCATCGCGCATTCAGCGCGATCTCTTGCTGCATCGGATTGCCCGTCGCATCGGCTGCTTCAGCGAGCCTTCGCGCATCATCGAAGCGACGCATCTTCATCATCGGCCAGGCGGCTTCGGCGATCAGATGCGGCTGATAGAGTTCGTTGTAGCGAGCGATCGCGCTCAGTTGCTCCGCGTATTGCTCAAGGTCTGCGTGCGCCCAGACGAGCTCTCGCAGGATGCTCGAGTGCCAGCGCCAAGGGTCGCCAGGCTCAGGCGGAACGGAATGCGCAGCGCGATAAAGACGAAGCGCCTCGTTCAGGTGAAAGAGAGAGCGCGGAACGTTCGCCTCGCCGTAGTGATGCACGTAGCCAAGAACGTAGTGCGCCGCATAGGAGCGTGGATGCTCACGAATGATCGCCTCCGCGAGTTCGCGTGCGCGAATGAAATGCCGTTGCTGCTCGGCCTCGCAACGAGCACGTACTTCCTCGGGTGTCGCCTCAAGACCTTCCGGCGGAAAACTCGCGACGACACTGCACGCATCGTCGGCCATGACGCCCGACTCGTAGTCTGGCTCGATCTCTTCGAGCTGCTCTTCGATCACCGGCGCGTCCGGGCTGGCCTCTTGTGCATGCACACGCACAAACGAGATCGCACACAGCGACGCGATGAGCGTGAGCGTAAGCGCCTTGCGTCCGGTCGATGTGCGCCAACTTCGCATCAGCGTGTGAGCGCTTTGCGCGAGAGCTTCTCGACTTCGCGCGCGGTGTGCTCCGCGATGATGGCGCCGACATCTTCAACACCAGGCGCGACCTCCAGGCGATGCCCGAAAACAAAAGGCGCGAGCACCTCGAGATCATGCGGACTCACGAAGTCGCGACCGGAGAGCAGCGCGCGCGCTTGAAGCGCCGGCATCATCAGCACGAGCGATCGCGTGGATGCGCCCTGAAGCACGCGCTTGTCGCTGCGCAGGCCACGCGCGAGATCGACGAGCGCTTCGCGAAACGCAGGGTGAAGCGCGACGGATTCACGGAGTGTCTTGCGGGCGTCGATCACTTCATCGCGCGTCACCGGGAGCTTCTCTTCCGCGAGCGAGAGATGCGGCTTCGGGTATGCCGCGAGCACCTCGAGTTCGGCATCACGGGCGATGTGCTTCATCGCGATCTTGAACAAGAAGCGATCGAGCTGCGGCGTCGGCAGCGGATAGGTGCCCGCGAGATCGAGTGGGTTCTGCGTCGCGATCACGAAGAAGAGATCATCCAGCGGGTAGGTCTCGTCATCAACCGTGACCTGCTTCTCGGCCATCGCCTCCAGCATCGCGGACTGCACCTTGGGCGAGGTGCGATTGATCTCATCGGCGAGGACGATGTGCGCGAACACCGGACCGCGGCGGAAGACAAAGCTCGAGGTCTCGATCTGGATCACGTTCGTGCCCGTGATGTCCGAGGGGAGCAGATCTGGCGTGAACTGAATGCGTCGGAACGGCGCGATCAGCTTGCGCGAGTTTTCTGTCTCACGGATCGCGTTGCCGAGCGCGCGAGCGAGCGTTGTTTTGCCCGAGCCTGGATAGTCTTCCAGCAGCACGTGACCGTCGGCGAGGAGCGCTGTGATGATCAAGTCGATGACATCATTGCGGCCTTTCACGGCGGCGGAGAGTCGATCGCGGAGGCGGGTTGCGACGTCGTTGGCACGATCGAGCGCGCTTGTGGTTTCGGGATTGGTTTGTTCCATATCGAAATCTTGTTGCAATAATATCGAGACGACCGCTATCGAACGCGCATCCAGGAGGTCGGATCCAAGAGACCGAGGAGTCTTCGCCAGAGGGGAATTCGGGCGCGGAGGTCACGCGAGAGTTGTCCTGCGGCGTCACGCGTTTGCGCGGCCACATCATTGGGGAGCGCGCCTCCAAAGCGCTTGGCCTCGGTGAAGCGCGAGAGTTTGGTAAGCGCAGCGAATCGGTCTCGAATCCGCTCGGCGAAGGCTTCGCGGCTCTCGCCTTCCTCACGGGACACACCGTTCTCAGCGAGCTTGTCGAGCGCAGCGCGGTAAGTGACGCGCGGTAGGTCTGCGCCAGAGACGAAGCTGGGCGCGAGCCTTCTCCAAGCCTTGATCGCGTAGGCGAAGAAAAGAAGCGCAGCGATCAGAATCCCAACGCCGGACGTGACGAATCCGCGCAGGTTCGCGACGACTTCTTGAATCGGCTGGGGAGGCTCGGAGCCGTCATCTGGGATGATGCGGTTGCCGCGAAGGAGCGCGGCGAGAAGCTGCTGCAGCTCTTCGTGCGGGCTCCCTGGTGGCGTATCAAGCGCCTGCTCGGGCGAGACATCCACCACAACCCAGCCCACGCCATCGACGAAAACCTCTGGCCAGGCATGCGAATTCGCGCCCGCGAGGAGGATCGCGGAGCCGCCTTGGCGACTGGACTCGGCGTAGAGATAGCCCGTCGCCACGCGTGCAGGCAGGCCGATCGAGCGCAGCAGATAGACAGTCGCGTGCGCGAAGTGAACGCAGTAGCCCGTGCGATCCCCGAAGAGGAAGTCGGCGGTTGGATCATCCGCGCCGGCATGACGACTTTGGAGCGAATAGATGCCGTGCTCGCCAAGCCACCTTGTGACCGCCAGCGCGCGTGCGTAGGGGTCATCTCGGTACTGCTCTTGAAGCGTGCCGATGATCTCGTTGGCCAGTGCTGCGTAGCGCGGATCGTTGGGTCCGCGTGTGTAGTGCAGGACGACCTCGGGGCTCCAGAGCGGGCTTCCTGAGCGCCTTCCGAGCAGGGTAAATTCGTCTGCGGTGAGCGATGCAGAGCGCACGCGGTAGACACGCCGAAAGCGGCTTGTATCGGGGTTCGTCGCAGGGAAGAGCATGTTCGGCGCTTCGAGTCCGAAGGGCCTTGGATGATCGGCGAGGAGGCCAACCGTCGTCTCGACGGTGGAGCGAAATTGCCCAGCGAGCGGTGCGTTTGCGATGTCTACGCTTTGAGACGGGAAGGTCGGCGCGACGTCGTCGTCCACGCCGTCCATATGCGCGCTGACGAGCCTTCGGCCGTTGTATTGGCTGAAGGCGTCTTGGCGGAAGTAGTAGACGCCGCTCGGGGGTGAGTAGTCGTCGTGGAGAAGGATGACGGCCACGGGAGTCTGAGCACCCGACTGATCGTAGTTGTCTTGGAAGTCAGGCCCGCTCGGTCCGTTGTTCTGTCCCTGGCCGCCTTGTCCGCCTTGAGATTGATCATCACGAAGCGACAAGCCATCGCCCGAGGGAGGGGGCGGCGGGAGGCCGCTCGCATGCGTGAAATAGAGGACTGCGCCGAGCATCAAGAAGATGAATGCGACGTGCCAGAGAGAGCGAATCAGGCTGCGCTCGGAGAGCAGCAGCATGCCGACAACAATGGCCGCCAGCGCGCCAATGACGAGCACGGCGATCGACGGATCGAGACCACGCTGAAGGAGCGGATCGGCGAGCTCGTAAGGCCGATGAATGGCGCCATTGCGATGCGAGACGACCAGCCCCGCGAACGCCAGCACGATCGCGGCAACTTCAAGACTGGCGAGGCTCCGCGTTCGATAGCTAAGCGTGCGCAGCGAGATGCCGATCGACGCCGCAACCGAGAAAAATGCGAGCAAGTCGCCGAGCCGCATCACGAGGCTCGGGCCGAGCGCATCCGCCAATGCCTCGCTGCCGACGACGAACTCGGAGAAGGCGACGCCAAGCACGCCGACCAAGAGCGCAATGCCGATTGCGATGTGCGTGCGAACGCGAGACGCACCAAGGACGAGACCTCCGAGCGCGCCGAGAACGCCACCAAGAATGGCGCCGACGACGCCTTCGGGAACAGCGAGAGGGAAGGCCAGAACCGCCGCAGTGATCACGTAGACGAATGAGCGAACAAGCATCGCGAGCCATGGCTCACGGGCATTGGGAAAATGCTTCTCGGCGAAGGTCTTCGCGTTGTCACTCATGCAGCGCGCCCTTCTTCTGAAGTTCGCTCAAGCGCACCGAGAGCACGACGATGGGCATCTCCCAACTGCCTTCCGCTCACACGGTCGAGCACAACGACCTCGGCACGCACGCGTGCGAAGGCACGCACGACCTCATCGAGATCGCGCGCCAACGTTCGCTTCACTGCAGCGGGTTGAACGAAAAAACGGCGCCATCGAGCCACCGGAATGGACCTGTCGATGCCATCCGTGGCGACGACCACACGCACACGAGACGCGCGCCGCTCAACCTCGGCGACGGCCTTGGCAAGCCATGGCCCCGGCGTTGGCGGAACGAACAAGACGACCGATGCCGGCCCCGTTCGCTCAGCGCTCTCCAGGAACGCCCGAAGCCCGCTTCCGCCGTTGTCTTGAGCCTTC
>Ga0105045_10005249_pt1 | contig 11384 bp, 12 predicted proteins | sample MAT02_FD_78089 | JGI IMG/M metagenome (GOLD analysis project Ga0105045, IMG submission 78089) | Freshwater microbial communities from Lake Fryxell liftoff mats and glacier meltwater in Antarctica - MAT-02 (megahit assembly) | ecosystem: Environmental > Aquatic > Freshwater > Ice > Liftoff... | reverse complement strand
CCAAGCTGAAACGATTACCTAAAAGACCTGCGCAGGTGCCGATCAATAAAGAGCCGGTAAACCATAATGGATTAAGATAGCTGGTGTGGCTCTGGAGTTCAGTTAGACGTGTTTTACACCATTCTAAATGATCGGCTTCTTCATTGGCGGCATTGGCGAAAAGCGCTTTTAAGCGAGGATTTTGGGTGGTAAGCCCTTGGCCAAGATACATTGCCTGAGCACACACCTCGCCAGAATGGTTAATACGCATTAAACTGGCACTCAGTTGAATTTCTGCCAAATTGAGGGTGGGTTCAGTTAATAGTGCCGCAGGGCTTTGCCTAGTGTTGCTTGCTGGTTTTTGATGGAGTGTGCGTATACACTGGAGCAGGCCGCTCACTACCTTGTCAGACCAAGAATAATTTCGCATAGTATCAATGTAAGTGAAGTATTGTTAAAGGGATTATAGCGATTAAGTAAGGAGAAAGGTACATGGATCTCAAAGTAATCATTCAATCGGCGCTCTGCGCAGCCTTAGCATTAGGTCTTACATCAGCAAGCCATGCCGCAACGCCTCCCAAAGCGACTAAAGAAGGCCTTGAAAAGTGTTATGGGATTGTTAAATCAGGTTTAAATGATTGTGGCGCGGATAGTCATGCTTGTGCAATGCAATCGGTAAAAGATAACGATCCAAATGATTGGCTTTATCTGCCAAAAGGGACCTGTGAGAAAATTGTCGGTGGAAAAACAAAATAGTGATGGTTAAGCAATCGGCCATTGAAGGCGCAGGCATTGGCCTGCGCGCGCCGCACTACCAAGATATTCTGACACATTTGCCTAAAGTAAACTGGTTTGAAGCTATCACGGAAAACTATATGGGTGACAAAGCCATTCCTCTTTCCTATTTATTGGCTATTCGTGAACATTATCCATTGACCCTCCATGGGGTGAGTCTATCCATTGGCTCGTCCGACCCGTTGAATCGTGATTACCTTAAGCAGCTCAAACAGTTGATCAATCACGTTGAGCCTGCTTGGGTGTCCGATCATTTATGCTGGACATCGGTCGACGGCCATTATTTCCCCGATCTGTTTCCTTTGCCTCACCATGAAAAGGTGATTAAGCATGTCGTAGAGCGAGTCAGGGTGGTACAAGACTTTCTAGGTCAGCGAATTTTACTCGAGAATGTCTCGCGTTACCTTGAGTTTAGCGATTCTGAGATCACGGAATGGGAATTTTTAAGCGAAGTGGCGCATCAATCCGATTGCGATATTTTGCTCGATATTAATAATCTTTATATTAATGCGAACAATCATGATTTTTGCACGCAACGTTATGTCGAGGCCCTGCCCAAGGAAAGAGTGAAGCAATTTCACCTAGCAGGGCATCAAAAAATGACAACGCATTTGCTAGACACGCACTCCCAAGCGGTTAGCAAAGCCGTCTGGGAGTGCTTTGCCAAAGCGCTGCAGATCCTGGGGCCTAAACCTTCACTCATTGAATGGGATACGGATATTCCTTCTTTTGCAACCCTACTGGCACAAATGCATATTGCAGGTGGTTATTATCAATCTCAAGGCATTACAACAGCAGTTTCTGAGTGCATTAGCTGATCCATTGTTAGCTGACAAAGCATTGCAGATTTATCAAGGCAGTGTGCAAGGGAATTTGCAGGCCATATTGCGAGCAACATTTCCCGTTTGTTGTCGATTGGTAGGGGATGATTTTTTTAGGCAGTTGGTGAAGGGATATATTGCCAAGACTCAACATGTGCAACCGGATATCACACACTATGGTGAAGCTTTTCCTCGTCATATTGAAGAAACAGTGGCTGTGCATCAGCTGTGCTATTTAGCGGAAGTGGCAAAGCTTGAGTGGGCTTGTCATTATGCTGTAAACGGCCCAAGTGTACCTTTACTAGATAAAGCGGCATTAGCCGCAGTCCCTATAGCAGAGCAATCGCAGATCCACTTTGCGTTATATCAAAACAGCACGCTGATCCATTCGCCTTATCCTATTTTGCGTATTTGGCAGGCTAATCAAGCTGGTTATGAAGCGGATGAGTTGATCCACCTTAGCGAAGGTGAAACCTATTTGTTGGTGCACCTTCGTGCTAAATCGCTTTGTTTAGCGCTATTAACGACACAAACATTTAAAATGCTAACTTATTTTTTGCTAGGGATGCCTTTCGAAGCAGTCTGCCAACAGTGCCACGAAGATGATCCGTTGTTGGATATTCCTGGTTTGTTTGCAGACTGCGTTAATCAACAATATATTGTTGATTTTAGCGTAGAGCCCTTTAGACCGTCATGAATTCTACTTCACGAACCACCTGAGTGGTCTTTTCTTCGATTTGATCAAAACGCTTGATCAAGGAAACTAAATCTCTGCGCCATTTATCATGTTCGGCTTTGAGCGTTGTGTTTTCTGTTTCAAGTTCTTCAATATGCATGCGCAAAAGCTCGATAACTTCAACGGCATGGGCAACTTTTTGTTCTAATTTTTGTAAAAGATCAGTTGTCATCTGGGATCCCCGTGGTATTTAAATTAAGATGGGATGATTCTAAAGACCTTCACTCGTTGGTGCAAGGCATATCATGGGAACAATCATGGCTGAAGAAGAAAAAAAACCGACGTTGTGGCAAATGACCAAAAGTGTATTGGCCGCTTTCTTCGGTGTGCAAAGTTCCAAAGTACGTGAGCGCGATTTTAGCAAAGGTAATCCACTGCATTTCATTATTATCGGCATTGTTGCGACAACCATTTTTGTTTTAGTGGTGTATGGTGTGGTGCGCTTAGTGCTCGCAACTGTGGGACATTAAGTAGGGGCGGACCTCTGTTTGCCTTGTTATAGCTTCAGCGAAGACAGGTGGCCGCTCCTACAAACGTCTATAAAGGTTAGTTAAATAAAACGTCAGCCCCTACGCCTTGGACTTCTAAAACCTGTCTTAACTGTTTTAGTGCTTCAACCTGAATTTGACGAACGCGTTCACGAGTTAAGCCGACTTTTTGACCCACTTCCTCAAGCGTTGCTTCTTCATGTCCATAAAGACCAAAACGTTGCGCCAAAATGGAGCGTTGTTTTTCATTCAAGCTTTGTAAGCAAGCATTAAGACGGTTGTAAAGATTGGCGTTTTCAAGCTCTGTTGCGGGTTCTTCAGATGCATTATCAGCTAAGGCTTCCAATAGTGGTTTTTCAGATTCTTCACCCATCGGCGTATCTAAAGAAAGGGTTTTCTCGTTAAGACGCATGAGTTTATTCACATCATCAGGTGAGATATTCAAGGCTTTTGCAATATCTTCATAGGTCGGTTCGTTTTCTAGCGTTTGTGATATCTCACGCGCTTTACGTAAATAGGTGTTTAATTCTTTGATGACATGAATGGGTAAACGGATCGTGCGGGTTTGGTTCATTAGTGCGCGCTCGATATTTTGTCTTATCCACCAGGTCGCATACGTTGAGAAACGAAAACCTCTTTCAGGATCAAATTTTTCTACCGCACGGATAAGACCTAAGTTGCCTTCTTCAATCAAATCCAGCAAAGATAAGCCACGGTTGAGGTAACGACGAGCAATTTTAACCACCAGTCGCAAATTGCATTTAATCATATGGTTTCTGGCGTTGAGATCATTGAGTTGCGCTAATCTGGCATAGTGAATTTCTTCTTGTGCGCTGAGTAAGGGGGAAGCGCCAATTTCGCGTAAATATATTTGGGTTGGATCAGCATCAGCCTGTGAAGTTGCTTCGGCTTCTTCTTCAACAACGAGTTCTTCAACGGCACTGGCCTCAACCTCGGGAGTTTCTTCAACGACCTCTTGGTCTGTTGGATTACTTTTTTCCTCGGTTTCTTCATAAGCGAAATCGATTGGGCCGTTCCAAGTATATTTCATGGTTATTTCCTCATTGTAAATTGCTTCGTAAAACCTATGCATTTTAAGTGCCTAGTTTTCTTTTATGATAAAAATCAATGGGGTACTTAAAATTTAAAAAGCGTCGTTGAGCAAAACTGTAAAAGAGACCGGCAGTTGAACTGGGTAGGGTTAAGGGTGTTACAATGAAACGCGCTCACTCCATCTGATTTGTCTTTAATTGAAAGGTTAGAAAAATGACAAGAGCGGAATTAATCGACATCTTGGCAACAAAGCAGCCCCATATCCCTGTGCGCTTGATTGAGCAAGGTGTCAAAGAAATATTTGAGCAAATGGCTACGGCATTAGATAACGGTGTCAGAATTGAGATCCGTGGATTCGGCAGTTTTGCTTTACGTTATCGGCCTCCTCGCACAGCCCGCAATCCTAAGACGGGCGAATACGTGGTGACGGAAGGCAAATACGCGCCTCATTTCAAGCCAGGAAAGGAACTACGCGAGCGAGTAAACGAAGCCGCTTTAACGCATCAAGCGGATTAAGGTTTGACAGTTGATTGCATAAGCCGATAAGTTATCTGCTGAGGCTTAACTACATGGATTTTTGCATTGGGATTAGGAAAAGGTATGTTTAATAACAAACTTAAAGGTTCCCTTACGACGGCATTCGCTCTGGCGTTGGCCTTTGGGTACAGCACGTCCAGCTTTGCAACCTTTGATGTCATGGATCAAGATGTTGAGGGTGGCTATTATGGTAACGGCGTGACTCGTCCATTCAAAAATGCCACTGAAGGTACGGAATCACTGAGTGCCGAGGACCAAGCTTTTCTGAGCAGCGTGCAAAGAACCCGTATCACAGAGCGTTGGTACCTACGGGTCCTCGTTGGGCGCCCCCGTGTAAAGCTTAATAAAATTAACAACAATTCCTCATATCCTTTGGATTCATTACAAGTTGCTTTACCAAATTTCACTGACAATCTTTACCAAATCGGTTTTGCTGGCGGTAAAGTGTGGGAAAATTGGGGCGTTGAAATGGAAGCCTTATTTGCTAAAAGACTGAAATATTATTCCAATCCCATGTTTACTACATTGCCTGGTGCCGCTTCAGCGGAACTCACCTCTTATGCCTTACTTTTTAACGTGCAATATATTATTCCGCATTTTATTTCACTTTACCCACGTCGTTTACAACTCCATTTAGATGCCGGTACGGGTATTGCGCTCAATACGACCAACACCACCTCTTACGATGCAACCGGTGGCCCAGTTGAAAGTGCTTCAGCCAGACAAACGCCAATAGCAGGCATGTTGGGGATGGGAGGACGTTATCAGATCGTACCCAGCCTTTTATTTGATATGACCTATCGTTTCGTATCCTGGGGTAAAACCAAATATGGTCCTGTGGCTGGGCTGCAGTTCCAATCAAATGAATTAACATCCACGGGCTTATTTGTCGGCTTGACCTATCAAATTTAGTGAGGCTAAGGAACAGCATCATGCTAAAAGGCAGAATACCCACCGTAGCCACATGCCTGTTGACACTGAGTGTCACAGGCTGCCAATTCTTTCCACAACAAACTAACCAGGTGCGCCAAGCTGAGCAGAGAAATGAGCAGGTTGTGGCTAGCGCTCCCGCCAAGAAAAGAGTTTGGTTTTGGGAGCAACCCAGTGTAGACAAAGGTAGTATGTGGCGCAAAAGATGGTGGCAGGGTAAAGAATATTATTTACCGCCCGGTGCCGAGGGCTTATTTGTAAAAGGGGAAGAATATTATAAAGAGGGCACACCAGAAGCTCTAGCCAAGGCTGCTAAAATTTTTGAGCGAGCCGCCAAAGAAAATAATAAATTTGCGCAAGGTCGCTTGGGGGAAATGTATTACTACGGTAATGGTGTTCCTCAAAATGATGAAGTGTCAGCAGCTTGGTTTGCGCTTTCTGCAGAGCAAGGTTTATCCGGTTCGCAACTGATGATGGGTGATTTACATCGCTATGGCCGAGGTGTGCAAAAGAATTTTGACTGTGCACAAAATTGGTATAGGCGAGCTGCAGATCAAGGCAATGCCGATGCCATGATTCGCTTAGGACAGATGTACGAAGCACGCTCTGCTACGCGTGGTGACCAATTACAAGCCATGGACGCCTACCGCCGAGCAGCGGCAGCAGGCTCCCCAGCAGGTAAATTTTATATGGCGCATCTTTATGCAACCAGTGATGCAGTGGGTCGAAATTACCGCAGGGCATTGCAGCTTTATCAAGAAGCCTCCCATGAAGGTTACTCTGATGCAATGGCTGAAATTGGTGAACTTTATTTGACTGGTCGTGGCGTCAGACAAGATAAAACCATGGCGCTACAGATGTTCCAAAAAGCAGCTGATAATGGTTCAGCGCTGGGTGCATTTAACTTAGGCGTTATGTATGAAATTGGCGATTGTGTCGAAAAAGATTACCCTAAGGCCTTTTATTGGTATCGCGTTGCAGCTGATCTTGATTATCCTTATGCCGCTTTTCGCTTAGGTGAGTTTTATTCAACCGGCACAGGCGTTAACATTGATTATGTTATTGCGAATTACTGGTATCAGATAGCTGCTGATAATCATGTCTTGCAAGCGCATGTCCGTTTGGCTGACCATTATTTAATCGGTCGAGGCTATTACCGTACGCCGCAAATGGCCTTTATTCATTACTGTGAAGCGGCTAAGCACAGCGACCCTTATGCCAAATACATGTTAAGCGTACTGTATTTACGTGGCATTGGTACGCCATATTCCTTAGAGCAATCCGTTTATTGGCACGACCAAGCGAGCAAAACCAGTGGAAATGCGATTGCTAAATATGATGTGGGCAGGCTATATCACTTAGGGATTGGTTTAGATAACGATATTCCAGAAGCTGTTAAATGGTTTGAAGAATCCGCCAAACAAGGTTATTCTGTCGCGCAAAATGAATTAGGTGAAATTTATTTTCGTGGTAAAGAAGTTAAACAGAATTATCGTCTAGCAATGAATTACTTCAGACAAGCCGCTGCTCAACGTTTACCGTTAGCACAATACAATATTGGCCTGATGTACTATAACGGCCAGGGTGTGCGTATGAGTAAAAGTACGGCGCTGCATTGGTTTAAGAAAGCAGCCCATGAAAGAGCAGAATATGCTCAATACCTCATCGCACAAATGTATATGGAAGGGGTGGGCGCAAAACGTGATGTTCCACAAGCTTATGCTTGGTATACGATTTCAGCGGACCACCGTATTGAACAAATGGATGATTTCTTGGCGCAAATGTTATGGCACACCTCTTCTAAAGAGAAGAAACGTGCTTTAACGTTAAAGTCTGAGTTCCAACGCTTTGCTAATAACGATTTGATTGAAAACGAAATAAATTAAATTGATAACGAAATAATGGAATGTTAGTTCGTAAGTTAATCCAAGGAAGGGCAGTATTAATATGCTCTAATTAATTATGCTTTAGGCAACACAGCATAAAGCATAATTAAGAGAGATAGTTTCGAATTAAATTGGCCTTAGGCTAAGTGACGAGGCCAATTTAAGAAGAACAGATTAACGAAAAGGCTACGTTACATGAGCACAATCCCTATGGGGTATCTTCGCGAAGTTGATTTTTCCCAGCGCTCTGCTATTCGTGCTGCGCTGGTTTGGGGGCTCGCAGCAATCTTTTATTTTTATGAAATAATGTTGCTGGTTTCTCCCAGTGTCATGACAGATGATCTGACATTAACGTTTAAAACCTCCGCTGAAGAGCTTGGGAATTTATCTGCATTTTATTATTACGCTTATGCCTTAATGCAGATCCCGGTGGGATTACTGATCGATCGCTATGGTCCCCGCATTTTACTAACGCTCGCTGCGGCTTTTTGCGCAGTAGGTTGCCTCATATTTGCCTTTGCTGAGGTGCTATGGGTTGCATCTCTGGGGCGCTTTGTCATGGGGATTGGCGGTTCATTTGCCGTGGTGGGTTGCTTAAAACTTGCATCACAGTGGTTTCCGGTAAACCGATTTGCCTTACTCACCGGCATCATGGTTGCCGTTGGCATGATGGGTGGTGTTTTTGGGCAAGAGTATTTGGTTAAGCTAGTGCTGATGGTTGGTTGGCGAAATACCATTTTGTATGGTGCCGTTTTAGGCGGTATTTTGAGTGTCATTATTTGGATGGTGGTTTCCGATCAGCCTTTCAAAACACTTATCCCATCGAATTCAAATATGGCTCCTCCTAAGGTGTCTGTACTCAAAGGCCTGATGCAAGTCATGAAGATCCCCCAAGTGTGGATAGCATCACTGTATGCAGGGTTAATGTTTGTTCCAACCACCGGGTTTGGGCAATTATGGGGTGTCCCTTATTTTGTCGAACGCTTTCAAGTAGAAAAAGATGTCGCTGGCGGCATGGTTTCCATGATTTTTTATGGTTGGGCAATTGGCGGGCCTTTATATGGCTTTATTTCTGATTGGATTTCCCGTCGTAAATCTCCAATGGGATTCGCTGCTATTTCAACCTTAGCCGTCATGTGCGCGATATTGTATGCGCCTGTTACGATAAGCCAAATGAAGATCCTCATGTTTTTATTGGGTGCGTTCTCGAGCGGTTTTATTTTAGCTTTTTCAATTGTGCGTGAAATTAATACGCCGATTTTAACGGGTACCGCAATCGGATTTATTAACACCCTCAATAATGCAAGCGGTGCGCTAGCACAGCCAGTGGTGGGCAAATTGCTTGATAAGCAATGGGCAGGGCAAGTGCTGACAGATGGAAGCCCCGTCTACAGTGTCGGAATGTATAATGAAGCGTTGTTATTTCTGCCGATATGCCTCGTGGTTGCGTTTGTGATATTGCCCTTTATTAAGGAGACGTTTTGTCGACCGACGGCGACTCATATTTAAATTTAATTACATAACATAGTTAATTGAGAAAGGGACCCGCGTTTTGCAGAGCACGAACTTAGGTATACACTTATGAAAAGCATTATCCATGATGGTTCCAAGGAAGGTTCCAAATGAAATATTTTGCTTATGGCGAAATGATGTTTTCTGCTAGATTACAAAAAGTGGTACCCGATGCGACCTGTTTGGGCGTAGCTAAAATTATGGGTTATAAGCTCTTTTTTCATAGCAAAGGCCACGAAGATCCTTCTGGCAAATGCAATATCGTCCCGGTCAAAGATCCTAGCTGCGAAGTGTATGGTGCTGTTTATGAAATTAGTGCCCGCGATAGGCATCTATTAGACAAAGATCAAAGCTTAGGGTGTGGTAGTCAGGACGTGACGCTCAAGATATTCCCCGTTAAAGAAGAAAGTGACCTTGTTGCTTTTAATAGCGGCGTTTTTGCTTTTACTTATATCGCGCATAAAGAAAACATTTTCGAAGACTTAGTGCCTTATCATTGGTACAAAGAAATGGTTTTAAGTGGCGCAAGAGAACACCATTTGCCATCGGAATATATCCACCACCTTGAACAATATGCTGTAACTTATGATCCCAATGTACAACGCGCGAATCGACAAAAAAGATATTTGGAATCCATTATTTTATAAAGATTTTTTGGGTTATGAGAGTCTTGTCCCCTGGTGGCAACACTATGAATCGCAGTTTCAAAATAAATGGCCTGACATCGATGATTACAATGCTTGGTTTAGGCAATCTGCCGAAGTAAATCATTTACCTTCTGAATATCACGTTTCATTCATCATTCAATCAGAGCTTGCAGATTATGAGCAAGATGTTTACTTGCGCCGTAATGTCTGCACCCGTAAAGAAAATTGGCATGATTTTTTCAATAATCTCACTTGGATATTGTATCCTAAAACGAAGTGGGCACTGATTCAAAGAAGCTATCAAGAAAACGCCGATAAGCCACTAACGCAAGTTCGAAGCAAACGACAAAACTTGCTTGCGCACTTTGATGAATGCGGCATGGTGTTGTGTAGTGTAAAGCCTAGTTTGTTTAATGATGTGAAAATGTTTTCGTGGAAAAAACTCTTTTTTGAAACCACTGATCTTGCAGAGCACGCGTGGCCGTTGATCTTTGGACATGGGCTGTTTGAGAAAGCCAAAAACCCCTATGTTGGCATGACGGGAAAGGTCGTTTTTTTAGAAGTGGCGCCTGAATTTTTTGATCTGCCTATTTTGGAACGATTAGGTTTCGTCGATACTAAAATGGCCGCATGGATTGCAAGTCTAGATTTCCCAGCAGAGCCTAAAGCATTACATCCATTTCCTCTGTTGGGTTGGCCAAAATGGCATGCGCAAAATAGCGATCCGTCATTTTATGACAATCGCGATTACTTTCGATCAATGCCCGTTAAGATGTGAGCTTTCAGTAAGCTAGCCTAAATCTTACAATATCAATTCATTGTAAAAAGCGTGCATCGATACCTGATGACTTGTGGCAAAGGGTATTGCCCCTAGCCTGACCAAAGTTAACGATTTTAACGTGGTGAAAAGCTATAATACACTGGCGTCGTAAATAACATTAATAGTTAAATACTCACCCAATTAAACACAGAGAAATGACCATGAAACGCGGCCCTCAAGCATTAGATCCTGATGATTTCAGACCGGCCAAAAAGCAAAAAATCTTGAAAACTCTAGATATACTTCTTCAAGAAGTCAATCAGGGCGATTATGCAGATTTTCGAAGCTATCTTATTCAAGAAAATGAGATAAACTTAGATCTACGTTACCAAGCGCAAAACGTGAACCTGGCTCATCTTGGTCAAGCCTTAAAGGACACCAACATCACTACCCTTAACCTTGGAGCCAACAACATCGGCCCTGCTGGCGCAGCGAGCTTGGGCGCACGCTTAAAAGACACCAACATCACCACCCTTAACCTTGGAGCCAACAACATCGGCGATGATGGCGCGGCGCGCTTGGGCGCATGCTTAAAAGACACCAACATCACCACCCTTAACCTTGAGGGCAACAACATCGGCCCTGCCGGCGCAGCACGCTTAGGCGCATGCTTAAAAGACGCGAATATCACCACCCTTAAGCTTGGGTACAACGCCATCGGCCCTGCTGGCGCAGCACGCTTGGGCGCATGCTTAAAAGACATCAACATCACCACCCTTAACCTTGTATTCAACAACATCGGCCCTGATGGTGCAGCGCGCTTGGGTGCACGCTTAAAAGACACCAACATCACCACCCTTAACCTTGAGCAAAACAATATCGGCCCTGATGGTGCAGCACGCTTAGGCGCACGCTTTAAAGACACCAACATCACCACCCTTGTCCTTGCGGGCAATAACATCGGCCCTGCCGGCGTAGCGAGCTTGGGCGCATGCTTAAAGGACACCAACATCACCACCCTTAACCTTGTATTCAACAACATCGGCCCTGCTGGCGCAGCGAGCTTGGGCGCATGCTTAAAAGACACGAGGGTCACCACCCTTAACCTTGGGTACAACGCCATCGGCGATGACGGCGCAGCGAGCTTGGGTGAATGCTTAAAACACACGAACATCACCACCCTTGAACTTAAGGGCAATAACATCGGCGATGATGGCGCAGCAAACTTCGCTAAGCATAT
>Ga0105045_10005248_pt1 | contig 11386 bp, 12 predicted proteins | sample MAT02_FD_78089 | JGI IMG/M metagenome (GOLD analysis project Ga0105045, IMG submission 78089) | Freshwater microbial communities from Lake Fryxell liftoff mats and glacier meltwater in Antarctica - MAT-02 (megahit assembly) | ecosystem: Environmental > Aquatic > Freshwater > Ice > Liftoff... | reverse complement strand
CGATCGCCACTGCTATAGGCAGAACCCCGTGGCTCTTCATAATTAGCATCGGCATTGGCTTCTTCACTCCAGAAGCTTTCGTCATAGCGGGCAGGCGAGGCTTCATCCCAATCAGGACGGCGGGAGCGAGAGGAGGGGCGATCGCCCGGAGACCGGCGCGGGCTAGCCGCAGGTGGGCGACCTCGTCCGGAGGCGCTGGGGCGATCAGACCGTTGACGCGATCGATCGTCTGGAGCCTCATTCAAACCCCGTGAAGGACGGCGATCGGTGCTGGTATAGTCTTCTGCGTCGCGGTAGTCGCGGCTAGCCCGAATGCGGCGGGTCACGGGGCGTTCATCAGCCTGACCCATCTCATCCAACTCAGCCCGATAAACGCGACTGACCGGGCGCTCATCATCCACCATGGGCGTATAGCGCTTGGCCTGTTCGGTGGTTGCACCTCGCAGCCGAATCGTTTCTAAGGCAAAAAATGTCGCGGCTCCGGCCAACAAAAAGTTGCCAAAGGTCAAAATTGGGTCAAGCCGCCAACCCTGGAAAAAGAGGATGGCTCCAGCCAGCAATGCCACAGCAGAAAGAGCAATATCATAGTCGCGGGCGACCTGTGGCCGAACCGAGCGCAGCAAGTAAAGCCCCGCCCCGCCGACGGCCAGGGCAATTCCCAACAGAGCTGCTGGGTTGCCACCGAAGTTAACCTGCGCCAAAACAGGCTGCATCAGCAAGCCATTTGCCATTCCATTACTCCAGTTCAGTCCTAGGTCTACCATCGCCATTCTCCGAAAACCTTGTCCTAATCCTAGCGAGTTCTTTGCCTAGCCTTCACTTAATTTAGCAAGAGAGACCTGATCAACCCTCAGGGAATGTCTCAGCTTTGCCAGATCTCTTCTAAATTGCCTTCAACTTACTGCCTTTAACTTGCTTCAAGGCTAAATCGCCTCAAAGCTACTGATCGTACTACAACATGATTGCCCACAGAGAAGCTCATCCGTCATACTTTATCTGCGATCGCCACCCCCCATCGCTACCCTTGATACTTAAATAATCATCGCTGAGCGGTTGATTCTTAGAAAACTCTATTTCAATTGAGGGTCTATTGAGGTTCTATTGAGGGTCTATTGAGGGGTTCAGCTTACCTATAAAACTCTATAGAACTAAGAAATAAAACGCTTAGACCCAGATTGTCTACTAGATTGGCTATAAAACAAACCGATCGAACACAACTATTAGGTTTAGATTTAAACCAACTAGCGACCCAATGACGACTGTTTTAGGGTTGTCTGTGGCTACAAAAACGGGGCACCTCAAATGTGGGTGCCCCGCCCGCTTGTGTTATTGCGATGAATTAATTGCGTTGAATCTTATCTTTTTGGCTGATGAAGATCAGGCCAACCACGACAGGAACAACAATGATTAAGAATCCCGCCAACAAGCTGTAGAAAAAGTTCATCAAAGATGGAGTCATGGATCTGTCCTAACGCGCTCGTCTCAGAGAATACTCTTATTCTATCTGTGTGGGATTCTCTTGGAAAGCCTTGATTTCAAGGAATTTTGTGATGAAGACGCGAAAGACGGCTCACGGGGGCGAAAGAACGCTTTATGATAGAAGTTTGAGAAACGTAACAAACCATGGGGCGTTCTCGATAAATTGGATTCTGGGAGATGGGAACTTATGAGTACGGTGGCGATCGCCTCTTTGGGCTTTGGGCTATTTTTTGGGCTGATGATTTTGCTCTTCATCTTCCGCATCATTTTGACCTGGTATCCCCAGGCTGACCTCAGCAAACTCCCCTTTTCCTTGGTGGCTTTTCCGACAGAGCCATTTCTCTCGCCATCGCGCAAATTAATTCAACCCTTGGGTGGCGTAGACATCACGCCGATCATTTGGGTCGGCATCTTCAGCCTGCTCCGCGAGTTGCTCTTGGGGCAACAGGGGCTGTTCATGATGATGACTCGTCCATAGCTCATCAACAGCTCATCAACAGCTCATCAACAGCTCATCAGCAGCTCATCAGCAGCTCATCAACACCTTACCAACTCATCGCTGCCCACCCCTGAGGTTGTGATGAGCGTTGAATTGAGAAGACGCAGTTTTCAAGGGTTTTCAATCACAGCGTCATCTATGGAATTTGTCATCGGTTGGCGATGACCCGCATCAGCGGGTAGGGCGATCGCCCCGACTCTGAGGGTCTGCCATTCAGAACCCACCCATTGGGCGACGGTGGAGGGCAACCCTGAGTTGGCAAACTTGGCACCCAACGCATCGGGTAAGCTCTGCTCTAGGTGGGCGAGTTCCTCTGGGTTTAAGGTGAGCACTTGGGGAAACTGGTCATTGATTGCCTCAATCGTTTGGAGCGGGGGTTCTCCAGAGCGATTGAGGCTCGTGGTGGCGAGAGGGCCTGTTTTGAGGAGTAGATGGCGGGCGATCGCCCGATTGGGCACCCGAATGCCAACCGTGCCAGGGTTTGCGGGGTTCATGGCTAAGGGCAGGCGATCGCTGGCGGGTAACACCAGGGTCAACGCCCCCGGCCAATAATGCTCAGCCACACGCTGCCAAATGCCTCGTTCGGTAGCACTTCCGGCAACATAAGGCCAGAGGTCTTCTATCTGCCCACCCATCAAAATCAGAGGTTTGGTGGTTTGCCGTTGCTTGGCCGCATAGATCAGCGCAGCCGCATCAGGACGGCTAGCCAGGGCTGGCACCGTGTCGGTCGGGAAGCTCAGGAGATGATGGGGCGATCGCCCGGCCTCAATGAAGGCTGCAACAGAAATCTGACCCATGGGAGATGTCAACTGTAGATTGTGGCTTCTAGGTTTCAGATTTTGGATTGTATAGCAACAACCGCTTTTTTAGGATATTTTCGGGGTTGTAGACTGGAACTTAGATCTCACTTTTAGTTTTAAACAGCTAGCGTTAAACGGCTAGCATTAAACAGCTAGCATTAAACGGCAGAATTGCGAAAGAGCCACCCGCAGGGAAACCCCAAGGAGTCGCTGTCATGGATTCATCAAAGGCTACAGAGCAGTCTGTGCAACAGGCGTTGGCAGACGAATTACACACCTACTGGCAACAGGCCTACCGCGCCTATCAAGCACAAGCCGAAGCCCCTCCCCCACTGTGGCCCCCCCAGGCACAAGCCCAAACAACCGCCACGCTCAAGCCATTGCCAGCAGCCGTGCAAGCAGCCTATCAGTTTTACCAAGAGCAATTGGTGCAACCCGATCGGGGAAATGTCTCGCTGACGCAACGCCCCATGGCAGATGCTCTGGTTTACGTCATTGCTGGGCGCACCGATGGCGATGATGGCTGGCTAGAGGTGTATGGCGAAGATGGCACACCCCTCGGCTTTGGCCGCACCTACATCGAACTTATTGCCTGGGTTGACCAAACAACTCTGCGACAACAGGTCGAAACCGGGGAGTTTCCAGACACCCTAGACCGTTCTCAAACCCTCTGGGGCGCTAACTCTGCCTAACGAACTCTGTCTAACGGTGCCCATCACCCGCCGCAGATAACCTTGAACGCCAACCGATAACTTCTCGGTCTGCTGCAAGGGGTTTGTTTGCTGGCTAGCTTTAGCAACCGCACACAGCCTTCTTGCTCAAAATGTTTCAAAAAATCCTCCCTAACCCTTGCTCTTCAGGAGGGGTTAGGGAGGATCTAAGTTTTTGCGTCTGACCCATCGGATTTTTTTAGATCCTCTAGGAGCAAAGATTAGAAGCCTCCCCCTGGAAAGGTTTGATATAGATAGGACAACTGATCACGCAGCATTTGCGCCATGTCGGTATTTCCTTGTTGTTCATACAGCTCTGCAGCCCGTTGATAATTAGCCACCACCGTAGCCTGTTCTACGGGGTTGAGGCGCATGGCTTCGGCGTAGACGGCATCTGCTAGGTCGAGAAATGCAATGGGCTGGGTCGAATCGACCTCAGTGGCTTCAGTGAAAGCGGCGATCGCCTCTGCATAGCTGCCCGCTTGCATCAGGGTGACGCCCTGAAAATAAGCTTGGTCAAATTCTGTCGCAACCCGCACCTGCACGGTGTAAGAACCAGACGTGCCATGGGGCGATCGCGCCACAATCTGATAATCTCCGGTGCTGGGCAGGGTAATGACGATGGTGGGGTTAGCGCTGCGGGCATAATCTTCGTTCATGGCGAGTTCCATGCCATTGGGAGATAGCAAGGTCAGACCGCCATCAAACTCTGTGCTGGTGAGGCTAATCGCTACCGATTGGCCGGCTGTGCCACTAAAAACATGGTCGCCTCCCAAGGAACGGAGGTCGCCACTGGTTTCTAAAATCGCGGTTTGGGCGGTGGCGGCGGTGGGCAAAAGGGCAACCCCAAAACTAGTGGCGATCGCCGTCAACAGGCCAAGGGTGCAAGATTGAACAGAAAAGCGGCTCATACAATACTCCAACTATTCCAGCTAAAAGATTTAGATTTTTAGTGCCGACTTTGATATCAAAACTGATACCAAGATAGATAAAAGGCTGACAGATAACGGGCTAGCAGAATCCATCTTCTCAAACAAAGTTGCACTGTCCCCATTCCATCCTCAAAGCAGCTTGGCACTGGCACTTTAGGGGAATTAGACACGAAACAAATTTACATTTTGAAGCCTGATAAGAGTAGCCTTGTATCATAAGAAGATCACTGTAAAACTAGGTCACGGTGAAATCGCTCAATCCTGGGTGCCCAAACTCAGTGCCCAATCATTCAGCTCCTAAACAGTCATCAAACGTTTGTGAGATGCTCCCCAGGTTACTGTCAGATGGTTAGCCAAGGTTCAGCAGCCAAGGTTCAGCAGCCAAGGTTCAGCAGCCAAGGTTCAGCAGCCAAGGTTCAGGTAGACGATACCCACACTATCCTTCAAAACTAAGGAGACTGTTTCCTGATCTCAGTAAATCTTTTTGTTCTGGCCAACTAGTTTGACCAATGAGCCAGGTTTCGATGGCGCTCAACCTTCCAATGGCATGATCTTCCAATGGCATGATCTTCCGATGGCATGATCTTCTGATGGCATGATCTTCTGATGGTATAGATTGAGCGCTGTTGAAACCCAATTGATCAGCGCAGATTGGCTTTTGAGACAGATTGGCTTTTGAAGCTAATCTCTAGAACCCTTAAAACATCCTCTCAGATTGTGCGCGGCCTATAAGGACTCCGCTAAAATCAGAAAGTTTCTCACAGGTGTTTCGCAGAGCTATGTGACCCTGGGGTTCTCGCCCTGTCAGGTCTGCGTCAGGGCGGCTCTCATAATCGCCCTAGACTTGGTTTTTATTTTTTTCTGGCAACCGTTCTGGCCATATTCTGGATTAGGGTTTGTCGGGTGAGTTGGGCTGATCCCAGGGTCTACTGCGGGATTAGCCCAAGTCTAATGATGAATTCCGTTGCCCCTACCCGTATTTAGGGGGAATAGACCCGTGACGGAGTGAGGCGGCAGTTGATTTAGACCTGCTTGTGACCGCTTCTGAAGCGGATGTTATTGATATATTCTTCTGGGCGTTCATTACCTGCTCTGCCATGTCTCTTCCCCGTGTTCTCAGCGCTATTATTGCGATCGCCCTAGCATTGGGGATGACAACCCTTGGTGGGTGGTACTTCACGGTAGGAATGGCGGTGTTGGTGTACCTCGGCCAGTTGGAATATTTTCAGCTAGTGCGGGCGAAAGATATTATCCCTGCTGCCAAAACGACGCTCGTGGTGAGTCAGGTACTGCTGATTATTTCGACCTTGGCCCCGGCCTTGGCAGATGCGGTGTTGCCAGTGGCCGGTACGTTTATCTGCTTTTATCTGCTATTTCAGCCCAAGCTCGCAACCATAGCCGATATTTCGGCCTCTATTTTGGGGTTGTTTTATGGTGGATACTTGCCTAGTTACTGGGTGCGGTTGCGGCTGTTGGGGCAAGGGGATGTGGCGAATCTCCCCCTTGATGGCTATTTCCCCACAACTTGGGATTTGCGGCAAATGCCAATTGGGTTAGTTGCCACCTTATTGGCGTTTATCTGCATTTGGGCGGCAGATATTGGAGCCTATTTCTTTGGGAAATTTTTTGGCCGCACGCGGTTATCTAACATCAGCCCCAAAAAAACGGTGGAAGGGGCGGTGTTTGGGGTGGTGGGCAGTGTAGTTGTTGGGGCGACGGGGTCTTGGCTATTGGGCTGGGGCGCGTTTCCCCTCAGTGGTATGGCGTTGGGGTTGCTGATTGGGATCGCCAGTTTATTGGGCGATTTAACCGAATCGATGATGAAACGGGATGCTGGGGTGAAAGATTCGGGCAAGCTGATCCCTGGCCACGGAGGGATTTTGGATCGCGCCGATAGCTATGTGTTTACAGCCCCCTTGGTGTATTACTTTGTGACGTTACTCTTGCCTCTGTTACCGCTGTAGGGGCTGCTGTCTTTTAAGCCGGTGGGATGAATCATGCTGTTTTGAGGACGGGCAGGCGGCGGTGTGGCGGTTGACCCGACGGCCAAAGGGGATGGGCGGGATCAAGATTTAGATGGCGATCGCCGTCATCACCACATCTAACAATCCCTGCTGTTGGCGGAGGGTCTGGAGGAGGGCTTCGATGGCGAGGGTGCCCCCCGTTAACAGGACGGTGGTGTGGTTGGGCTGTTGGGACATGACTTCTAGTTGAATGGCGTCATCTACGGGCAGCGGGCGATCGGGCGGGAGGCGGGCAATGGCGATCGCCCGCAAGCCAGGGTCATCGTAGGCATAGACATCGATCTGCAACACGTTAGCCAGTCGCTCGACCACCCGGCGCAGGGTGATCTGCTTGGCTTCGGTGGCCTGAAAGCTGAGGATAATCCGGGCATCTTCGGCGGTGCTAGAGTCGATGCCACTGCCCAACACCCCTTCGAGGGAAACCCCCCGGTTTGAGAAAGCCGAGGCGGTGGCCGTTAAGGCACCAGGGCGATCGCACGACCGAATGACAAAAACCCAACGGCGCTCAGCCATGGCGTAAATCCTCCTGAATGCGTTTGCTCAAGGTGGTAGCAATCCGCTGTAACAACTGGGCTTCTTCTTCCCATAGCTGCACTGCGACTACCTGCGTCCAACCAAAAGGCGTCACCACAATAGGAACCCCCATCGGCGTGCGGACTCCATAAAACTCACCATCTAGTTGCACCTGCCCCGACACCACAATCTCGCGGCCATCTAACAACGCCTGCACCAAATCAACTGTGACATTGGCCGTGGCCGAAATCGTTTTGGCTCCTGAAAGGTGGGTGACGAAGGGCTTAATCACCACCCGCAGGTCTGGAGATAGACGGCTGACGGCGGCATAGGCGGCAGCAATGTCGCCTTGGCCTAGTAAGTCCATTACGCCCTGTTTTTCTTGGGCAACCAGCGCCGGAAAGTCGCGGATGGCGTGCCCTTGGCGCAGCCGTTGCAAAATGCTTTGCAACTCATCGGTATCCATCCCTTGAATGCGGACACTGCTCCAAAGGGGCAGCATATTTTCGCCATGCTCCCCCACCACAAAGCCCTGCACGAGCTGCCGCCGCACCCCTAACTCCACAGCAATTTCGCGGCGAAACCGCAGGGAATCTGAGTAGGCTCCGATGCCAATGACCCGATGCCGCCCTAGGTGACGGCTGAACACTTCGACAGCCAGTTCTTGGGGGTTTGTGACCACCACCACCAGCTCATGGCCGCTGCCATGGTGGGCGATCGCCCGGGCATATTGCTCAAATATGGGCAAATTTACCTGCGCCAAATCCGCCCGCGACCCCACAGCCCCGCCCACCGTTGCCCCCGCCGCCATCACAATCACATCGGCCACAATCTCTTCCGGATGCAGCGCCACATCTAGCTCCGGAGCCATCTCCGCATAGGCATCTTCTAAATCGGTACACATCCCCGCCAAGATTTTGGCACTGCGCCCCTCGGCGCGCCCCACCAGTTGCAGGCGCTCGGTGGATGCCAAGCCGCGCGACCCAATCAGCTGGGTCACCACTTCGCGGCCACAGTCTCCACTCGCGCCGATGATGGCAACATCCATAGATTGATCTCCGGTATCGGTTGCTTTGCCTAAAAGCCAAGGCGCTGCCCCTGGGTGCGTGGGGGACATGGGCTGGGCAGCGGGGATGGATCGGGGGAGTTCCCATCACCCTATACCCGCTCCTCAATCATCATCCTCCTAAATCTTCAGATGCGCGGCAGTTCTGCAAAATCTCCTGCAAGGATGGCAGGGGTTCGGGAAAGCGACCTTTGGCGATCGAGAGAATGTTTTACCATAGAAGGAGGTCTGCTAGGTTTTGGCGAGTGGGCGATCGCCCAATTCTCCAATTCTCGTGACAACGGCCTCAAAGCTATTTTGGGCTATTTTGGCAAAGCTGTTCTGGCAAAGCTGTTTTGGCCAAGCTGTTTTGGCAAAGTCATTTGTCAAAACCAACGGCCACCTGTGAAATGAAGCCGCCCCAGACGCTTGCCCCGCTTTAGTTGGCTGCGCTGACTCTGCGCCAAAGTCACCCATTTTTACTACTCCACCCAACTACCCTACCCACAAAAACCATGGTCTTATTTGGATTTGGCAAAAAACAAACCCTTCCCGATAAAAGCAATACATTGCCAGGGCGGGCAGAGTCAACGCCCGTGACCAACCGCCATTTTGTCAACGGCAACCCCCTCCAGCCTCCGTTCCCCGCAGGGATGGAACAGGCCGTCTTTGGTCTGGGCTGTTTTTGGGGAGCAGAGCGCTGCTTTTGGCAACAACCTGGCGTTTTTAGCACCGCCGTAGGCTACGCCGCAGGCACCACCCCCAACCCCAACTACCGCGAAGTCTGCACCGGAATGACGGGGCACAACGAGGTCGTGTTGGTGGTGTTTGACCCGCAGCAAATCAGCTACGAAACCCTGCTCAAGGTGTTTTGGGAAAGCCACAACCCCACCCAAGGGATGCGCCAAGGAAATGATGTTGGCACCCAATATCGCTCTGGCATCTATGTCTATTCAGATGCCCATCGGCAACAGGCCGAAGAGTCCTTCCAACGCTACCAAGATGCGCTGAAAGGATCGGGCTACACCACCATCACCACCGAAGTTTTGGATGCGCCTACGTTCTATTACGCCGAAGACTACCACCAGCAATATCTGGCCAAGAACCCCGGTGGCTATTGTGGGCTAGGCGGCACCAATGTTTGCTACCCAGAAACCACCAACGCCTAAGGCGCTAGGCTCGGTCAAGCACCGCGCCACTAAACCGCAAAAGGCTTGAAACGCAAGGCTTGATTGAATCAAGCCTTTTTTTTGAGGATTTTTAGAGGACTGATCGCTGGAGCGGATGACGTTAGCTAGAACCATCCCAGTGAATTCCAGCGAATCGAAGCGTTTAGCTTGCGCCTATCGAAGCAGGCGACCCCGCGCAGGCTCAGGGAGCAGGCGCATCCCCTAGTACGAAGGGGCGTCAGGTCGTTACCATCCCAGGGACTCTGCTGGCTGAGCGGAGCCGAAGCCAGAACCCAGCCGGTGTTCCCTTCGGCTCCGCTCAGGGAACGCGGATGTTCCGATACGGGGTAATTTTTTGCCGCAGAGTTAGGTGGCACAATGGCTATGGCTATTTTTGGGGATTACTCTTTGGTCTAATTCACGGGTCTATTGACTGGAGGGTTCGTCTGGGGCGGGGGTGATGATGGGGGTGGGGGCGTATTCTGTGGCGCGTTCGGTGGGCATTCGTTTGAGCAAGTCATATTCCACTAACTGATCGAGGCGAGGAAGAATTTCGCTGAAGGTTTCGACTTTGAGTTTTTCCAGTTCTTCTAAGGTGATGCTGGCATCGGAGAGAACGCCTTTTTCTAGCACCATATCGAGGAGGTAGTAGTCTTGGGGCGTGAGGCCTGGTTGGCCGCGCAGTTCTTCGCGGGCATGGATTAGGCCAATCTGGAGCACCGCATCGGTAATTTTGGGTTCTTGTAGCTCGGCGGCTTTGAGGAGGACGTAGCTGGCCATGCGGTTGAGCCAGCGGGGCACACCCTGGGCGATACGGCAAAGCTCGCGGGCGGTTTCGGGGGTGAAGGGGTGAACGGCGTTGAGGTCATTTGGGTTGTTGGCATCGGCGGGGCGGCGGCGGGCGCTGGCGAGGTATTTGACCAGCATCAGGTAGCTCGTGTCTTCGGAGAGGGGTTCGAGTTTGAGGGGGAGATCGAAGAGGCCGCGATCGGCAATGAGGTAGTCGCGGGTGATGCCGGAAGGGTGCCCCGTAAAGAAAAACCAGGCACGGCCTTTGAGCAAGCCTTGGGCATTGAGCAAGAGTTGTTTGGCCGTGGCGGGGTCTTGCTTATCAAGGTCATCGATGGCAATGACGACCCGTTCATACTTTTTTAGGGCGCGATCGAGGAGGTCTTCAAAACTGAGGGTAGAAAACCTAGGATTTTCTGGGGCGACGGTGGATTCTTCAACACTGCCCTTGAAGACCAGATCGGCTCCGGCGGTGGTTTTGCGCGTTCGTAGTGCTGAGTCAGGCCGCAAGCCTAGGCGGTTGAGCTGAAACTGTGCCCATTCGTCGTCGGGCATTTTGCGGGCAAGGGCGATGAGGGCGGCAGTGGCTAGGTCAGAACCTGCCTCTAGTTTGATCGAGGCCGTGAGCACTTTGTTGCCCATGTTGCGATCCAAACCCTCTAGCACTTCTCGGATGAAGGCCGTTTTGCCGATGCCAATCCAGCCGTAGATTAGGATTGATTTTGCGTCTTGGCTGCGGAGGAGGTTAATTACCTGGCGCAATTCATCTTGTCGCCCCGTAAACACTTGGCTCAGCCGCCCTAGCTTTTCGGCACTTTCGGCAAAGGGAATATCGGTTAGGTTCCATTGCTCGTAGATGTCGGCGCTGGCTTGATATAGGGCATCAAAGTCATTCATGGGGCGTGGTTTTGGCTGCTAGTTTGGTTGCTAGTTTGGCTGTTAGATAGCTGTTAGTTTGGCTGTTAGATGGCGGGTAAAACCTTACAACGGTTGTTTTTCACGAACCTTTTGGGCGAGGGCGTAGACTTCTTGGAGTTCGCTGAGGCGGGCTTCGTCTCCTAGGGCGCGGTAGAGGTTGCAGGCTTGCTGGAGTTCGGTGAGGGCATCGTCTACAAAATTGAGGCGCAGCAGCAACCGCCCCAACCCGGCCCGACAGGTCGCTTCTCCTAACTCATGCCCTTCGGCTTGGTATAGCCGCAGGGCATCGCGGAAGTAGAGAAGCGCTTTCTCAAAATTGCCCATGAGGTAGTGAGTTCGGGCCATTTGCTGGAGGGCATCGGCACGGGCAAGGCGATTTTTTCCCTGGCGGTAGGTCTGAAGGCTAGCTTCTAGGTGCGCCAACCCGTCATACCACCGCCCTTCTTGGGTCAGCGCCACCCCTAGCTGATAGTGACTATCCGCTGCTTTTTCTTGGTAGTCGGCTTGG
>Ga0105045_10005247_pt1 | contig 11387 bp, 10 predicted proteins | sample MAT02_FD_78089 | JGI IMG/M metagenome (GOLD analysis project Ga0105045, IMG submission 78089) | Freshwater microbial communities from Lake Fryxell liftoff mats and glacier meltwater in Antarctica - MAT-02 (megahit assembly) | ecosystem: Environmental > Aquatic > Freshwater > Ice > Liftoff... | reverse complement strand
TTGCGTGTCTTCACCGGGTAGGCCTCGGGCCGGCCCTGGGCCCGGGCCACGCACAGGCCGGCCAGCGGGCAGACATCACAGGCCGGCTTGCGCAGGCTGCACAGCGACGCACCCAGGTCCATCAGGCCCTGGGTGTAGGCCTCGATGTCGCGCTCGGGCAGCAGGGCCTCGGCCAGCTGCCACAGCGCCTGCTCCTGCCGCGCCTGGGCCAGGTCGCCGGCAAAGCCCAGCGCCCGGCCCAGCACCCGCTTGACATTGCCATCGAGGATGGCGCAGCGCTCACCGAAGCAGAACGCGGCGATCGCCGCTGCGGTGGACCGGCCGATGCCCGGCAGCGTGGCCAGCAGCGCGCTGTGCGGCGGAAAGCGTCCGCCATGCTCGGCTACCACCACCTGGGCACAGCGGTGCAGGTTGCGCGCCCGGCTGTAGTAGCCCAGCCCGCTCCATAGCGCCAGCACGGCGTCCTGGCTGGCCGCAGCCAGCGCCGCCACGTCGGGAAAGTGCTGCAGGAAGCGCTGGTAGTAGTCCAGCACCACGCTGACCTGGGTCTGCTGCAGCATGATCTCCGACAGCCAGACGCGGTAGGGGTCGCGGCTGCCCACCCAGGGCAGGCCATGGCGGCCATGCTGGCGCTGCCAGGCGATCAGCGTGGGCGCGATGGGTGGAAGCGGTGCGCGAGGCGGCTGCGGCGTCATGCCGCGCATCATCGGTGATGCGCCGGAGCGTGCCCGGCCTGCGGCTCAGGCAGCGACGCCGGCCACCGCCTGCACCAGTTGCAGGTGGGCGGGCCGGGGCGGCGCAGCCGCCGTGGCGGCGGTGGCAGCAGAAGCAGCCACGGCCGCAGCCGGCGGCATCGCGGCCAGGTGGCGCAGCTGGTCGACATCGGTTTCGAGCTGGCTGGCCAGCCGCTCGCACTGCGCCTGCAATGATTCCAGCGCCGCGATGCTGCGCTCCAGCCCGTCCTCGGCCTGGCGGACGCGGGTCAGCGATTCACGGCGCTGCGCCAGCGCCTGGCGGCGGTCCCGCAGCTGGCTGTCGATCTGGCTGCTGACCAGTTGGCCCCACTGCTCCACGTCGAGGCAGATGCCCTCGAACACCACCCGCAGCCGCGAATGCAGCAGGCGGCAGAAGCGGTCCATGAAGTCAGGCTGCGCCAGGCGCCAGAGCTGGGTCACGCCGACATAGCGGCTGTAGCCCTCGCGCACCCGGTCGAGCTCGCGGCCATGACCGTCGAGGGCGGGCCGCAGCGGTACTTCCAGGTTCAGCCCGTACTCTGCATTCAGCGGCTGCACGCTGGCGCGCAGCAGTCGATCCAGCTCGTCCAGGCCTCGTTCGGCGGTGGTCAGGCTGGCTAGCAACTGCTCGCCCAGCCGGTTGAAGGCCTTGGCCGCACCCAGCTTGAACAGCGTGCCCCGGCTGACCTTGCGCATCTCGCGCAACAGGTCGCGCAGACGGTCGCCGGACAAGGGGTCGAGCACCGCCTGCTGCTGGCGCATGAGCACCGCGCGAAGTGCCGTCAGCTTGGGCGCGCACTGTTCGAACTCGGCCGCCTCGGCGTCGAGCCGGCGGCTCATCAGCTGCAGGCGCGCCGCGCTCTTGCCGCGCAGGCTGCGCAATTCGTGCAACTGGTCGGCCTGCTGGCGCTGGCGCTCGGCCAGCCGGGCCTGGCCATGCTGCTGCAGCGCCAGCACGCCGTCTTCGACCATGCGGCCGATCACCTGGCTGCGCTGCGGCAGCAATTCATTGAGCAGCGCGTCTTCCAGCCGCTGCAGGCCGCTGGCGGCCAGGGCCGCGTCGTCGCCATGCATGCGGGCGGTGAGCGCCTGACGCGCCGAGACGGCGAACACCCGGCTGCCTTCGACGCCCAGCGTGGCCGCCGCGTCGTCGCACTGGCGCTGCACCTGGCCCGCCACCGCAGCGGCATCGAGCAGTGGATCGGCCAGCATGTCGATCTTGTTGAGCACCACGAAGCGCTCGCAGCTGCGGTCGCCCAGGTGGTCACGCCACACCGCCAGGTCAGAACGGGTGACGCCGGTATCGGCCGCCAGCAGGAACACCGCCGCATGCGCCGTGGGCAGCAGCGACAGCGTGAGTTCAGGCTCGGCGCCGATGGCATTCAGCCCCGGCGTGTCGAGCACCACCAGACCGCGCTTGAGCAGCGGGTGCGGATAGTTGATCAGCGCATGGCGCCAGGCCGGCACCTCGACCATGCCCTGCGCGTCCAGCGGCGGGTTGTCTTCGGTGTGGTCATCGTTCCAGAAGCCCAGTGCCCGTGCGTCGGCCAGCGGCACCTTCTGCACCCGGGTGACGGCCTGCAGCGCGTCGGCCAGCGCAGCGCCGTCACCCACGAGTAGCGGCACCTCGCGCCACAGCTCGGGCTGCTCGCGCAGCGCCAGCACGGTCTGGCCACCGGCGCGGGTGGCAATCGGCAGCAGCGACAGTGCCGGCGGCTGCTGCGGGTCCCAGGCCAGCTCCACCGGGCACATGGTGGTGCGCCCCGGCGTGGCCGGCAGCACCCGGCGGCCGGTGTCGGCGAAGAACAGCGCGTTGATCAGTTCAGACTTGCCGCGCGAGAACTCGGCGACGAAGGCCAGCACCAGCCGGTCGGATGCCAGGCGCTGGCGCATTGCCGCCGCCACCGAACGGCCGGGGGCGTCGAGCAGGCCGCTGGCGTCCATGCCGGCCGCCAGGTGCTCGACGGTGCGGTCGAGCAGGCGCCGCCAGTGGGCCAGAGAATCCAGTCGCGTGAGCAGAGAAGTCGACATGCGCAGCGGTGGAGAATCAAAAAATCATCGTAGCGCAGCGGCTGTCCCGGCGGGTCACGGGGCGCAAGCATGGCGTCGACGTGCGTCGCCGGCAGCGTGAATTCTTCACCGTCGCTGGCATCCGCCGCAAAAGTAGGTGGAGCGCTGGCCCTGCACGATGCGCCGGATGGCGCCGCCACAGCGGGCGCAGATCTGGCCTTCACGGCCGTAGACCAGGGCCTCGTTCTGGAAGGCGCCGGCCATGCCGTGGGCGTCCTTGAAGTCGCGCAGCGTCGATCCGCCCAGGTCGATGGCACGCGCCAGCGTCAGCCGCAGCGCGGCCAGCAGGCGCTCGCAGCGCGGGCGGCTCAGGCTGCCGCAGCGGGTGCGCGGGTCGATGCCGGCGCGGTGCAGCGCCTCGCTGACATAGATGTTGCCCGCGCCCACGACCACATCGCCGGCCAGCAGTGCGGCCTTGATCGGCGTGCGGCGGCCGCGCAACGCGGCATGCAGATGCAGCGGCGTGAAGGCCGGATCGAAGGGTTCGGCGCCCAGGTGGGCCAGCAGCTTGGCGGCCGGGTCGGCCTGCAGCGCGTCAGACCAGACCACCGCGCCGAAGCGCCGCGGGTCGGTCAGGCGCAGCATGCCGCGGCTGGTGTGCAGCTCGAAATGGTCGTGCGGGCCCGGCGCGCCAGGCGCATCGGCCAGGTTCAACGAGCCCGACATGCCCAGGTGCAGCAGCAGACCGCCGCCGGGCGCGGCATCGTCGGTCGCCACCGCGCCGGCCAGCGGCAGCCACAGGTACTTGCCGCGCCGCTGCAGCGCACCGGCGCGGCGGCCGAGCAGGGTCTCGGGCACCACGCCCAGCGGCCAGCGCAGCGGTTTGCCCAGCCGCACCCCCCGCACTTCAGCGCCCTGCAGGCGGTCGGCCAGGCTGGCGCGCGTGACTTCCACCTCGGGCAGTTCGGGCATCGCTGGATTATGGTGGCCGGCTATGCGGGTCATCGGGCGGTTGAACCTTGCCGAACCGGCGGCCTCCTAGAATGAACGCAGCTTTCAGGAGTCTCGATGACCGGCCACCATGTCCGCCCCAGCCGCAGCGCCCGCCCGCACCGCACGCGGCAGGTTGCCCCGGTGCTGCGCCTGCTGGCCACCACGCTGGCAGCACTGGTTTGCACCGCCACGCTGGCCCAGGCAAACAAGCCGGCGGCCATGGCAGCAGGCGCCGCTGCCGTGGCCAAGGCACCGGCGGTGCCGTCGGCTCTGGACGCACCGCTGTTCTATCAGTTGCTGATCGGCGAGCTGGAACTCAGGGAAGGCCGGCCCGGCAACGCCTACCAGGTGATCCTGGACGCAGCGCGCCGTCAACCCGACGACGACCTGTTCCAGCGCGCGGTCGAGATCGCCTTGCAGGCCCGCGCCGGCGACCAGGCCCTGGCCGCCACACTGGCCTGGCGTGAAGCACGGCCGCAATCGTTGGCGGCGATGCGCTACCAGGTGCAGATCCTGCTGGCGCTGAACCGCAGTGACGATCTGGCCGAGCCGCTCACGGCCTGGCTGGCAGCCGCACCGGTGATGGAACGCCCCGGGCTGATCGCCAGCCTGCCCCGTGTGCTGCAGCGCCTGCCGGACCAGCAGAAGGCCCTGGCGCTGGCCGGCCGACTGTTCACACCCTGGCTCGACAAGCCCGCTACCCGCACCGCAGCCCGGGTGGCGCTGGGCCGGGCGCACCTGGCAGCCGGGCTGCCGGTGCAGGCACTGGGCCTGGCGCGCGCCGCGCAGGCCGATGACACCGCCGCCACCGGCCCGGTGTTGCTGGCGCTCGACATGGTGCCGGCCACCGCCGGCGCCGAGACCCTGGTCACCGACTACCTGGCACGCGCCGATGCCGAGCCTGCGGTGCGCCTGGCCTATGTGCGTACCCTGGCCCAGGGCCAGCGCTATGTCGATGCCACGCGCCAGCTGGAGCGCCTGACGCGGGAGCGGCCCACATTACCCGACCCCTGGCTCACGCTCGGCGCATTGAGGCTGGAGCTCAAGCAAACCAAGGAGGCCGAGGCCGCGCTGCTGCGCTTCGTCGACCTGGCCGGCGCACCGCCGCCGCCGGCGGCCGTGGCCGCAGCCAACGCCGCCGGCACCACCACCGGCAGCACCACCAGCGACACCGACGGCGATGACGACGCGACCACCGCCCGCAACGCCGACGGCCCGCGTGACCTCACCCAGGCCTGGCTGCTGCTGGCCCAGGCGGCCGAGCAGCGCGGCGACCTGCGTGCCGCCGAGGCCTGGCTGGCCAAGGTGGAGAACCCGCAGCGCCTGCTGGAAGTGCAGGCCCGCCGCGCCGGGCTGATGGCGCGCCAGGGCCAGCTGAAGGAGGCCCGCGCGCTGATCCAGGCGGTGCCTGAGCGCACCGGCGACGACGCCCGCGCCAAGCTGGTGGCCGAGGCGCAAGTGCTGCGTGACGTCAAGCGCTGGCAGGACGCCGCCACCGTGCTGGCCGCCGCCAGCCAGCGCTTTGCCGACGACACCGACCTGATCTACGAACAGGCCATGGTCGAGGAGAAGCTCGACCGCCTGCCCGAGATGGAGCGCCTGCTGCGCCGGGTGATCGCACTGAAGCCCGACCACTCCCATGCCCACAATGCGCTGGGCTACTCGCTGGCCGACCGGGGCTTGCGCCTGCCGGAGGCACGTACGCTGATCCAGCGTGCGCTGGAGTTGTCGCCGGGTGACCCGTTCATCACCGACAGCATGGGCTGGGTCGAGTTCCGTCTGGGCAACCGTGACGAGGCGCTGCGCCTGCTGCGCCAGGCCTACGCCGCCCGGCCCGACACCGAGATCGCGGCCCACCTGGGCGAGGTGCTGTGGGCATTGGGCCAGCGCGACGAGGCGCGCCGTGTCTGGCAGGACGCGCGCGGCCGCGACGCCGGCAACGAGGTGCTGCGCGAGACCCTGGCGCGCCTGAAGGTCGGGCTTTGATCCTGGCAGGTGCTGCCCGCCTGGCGGCAGGCGCGGCTGCGTTGCTGCTGGCGGCCTGCGCCAGTGTCGCGCCACCGGCGGGCGACCTGCTCAGCGGCCGGCTGTCGGTGCGGGTGGACGGCCAGCCAGCGCGCGCCGTCAGCGCCGGGTTCGAGCTCAGCGGCGACGCGCAGCGCGGCAGCCTGGTGCTCAGCGGCCCGCTGGGCACCACCGCCGCACAGGCCAGCTGGTCTCCGGGCGAGGCAGTGCTGCGCAGCGGCAGCAGCGAGACCCGCCATGCCGACCTGGACAGCCTGGGCCAGGCCGCCCTGGGCGAGGCGCTGCCGATGGCCGCGCTGTTCACCTGGCTGCGCGGCCGTGCCTGGGCCGGCGCGCCCACCCAACCCCGGTCCGACGGCCAGCCCGGCTTTCAGCAACTGGGCTGGCAGATCGACCTGACGCGCTGGGCCGACGGCGCGCTGGAAGCGGTGCGCATGGCGCCGCCGGTCATCACCGTGCGGGCGCGGCTGGAGTCTCCGGAGTGAGCCTGGCCGCGCTGTACGACGTGCCGGCGCCGGCCAAGCTGAACCTGTTCCTGCATGTGGTGGGCCGCCGCGCCGACGGCTACCACCTGCTGCAGTCGGTGTTCGTGCTGATCGACTGGTGCGACACGCTGCACTTCGAGCGCCGCAGCGACGGCCGCCTGCAGCGCCATGACCTGGGCCCGGCCCTGCCCGACGACGACCTGAGCCTGCGCGCTGCACGGGCACTGCAGCAGGCCAGCGGCAGTGCGCTGGGTGTCGATCTGACGGTGCTGAAGCGGGTGCCCTGGGGCGCCGGGCTGGGCGGCGGCAGCTCGGACGCCGCCAGCACGCTGCTGGCGCTGAACCGGCTCTGGGGCCTGCACTGGCCGCGCGAGCGGCTGCAGACCATCGCCTTGACGCTGGGGGCCGACGTGCCGTTCTTCGTCGGCGGCCGCAACGCCTTCGTGGGCGGTATCGGCGAGCAACTGCACCCCTTGCCGGCAGGTGCCTTGCCGGCGCAGCAGCTGGCGGTGGTCAAGCCGACGCCAGCGATCGCCACTGCGGCAATTTTCGGCAGCCCGCTGTTGGTTCGTGACACCGAAGCTGTTACAGTCATGAGCTTTCTCGCAGACGCCCAGCTGGCGATAAGGCTTTGTACGGGATACGGCCGCAATGATCTGCAGCCCCCAGCCGAAGCCAGCTGCACTGAGGTGACGCAAGTCGCACGGTGGTTGGACACCCGCTTCGGCAACAGCCGGATGTCGGGTTCAGGCAGCGCGGTGTTTGCAAGAGCAGGTGCAGCAGGTGCAGTCGGTGAATCCATGGCAACAGACTGGCTGGACGCACTTCCGGCCGGGTGGGTAGGCCGGATGTGCCGCAGCCTGGCCCAACACCCGCTGGTGGATTGGGCCAGCTGAATCGCAGTTCAAGGGCAAGGCGCAAGCCGGGTCCTGTGTAGGGGAGTCGCCAAGTTGGTCAAGGCATCGGATTTTGATTCCGACATGCGAGGGTTCGAGTCCTTCCTCCCCTGCCAAACCTCTTCCAAACCACCCCAGCGGTTCCAGGCCTGACGGAGAACGTACCGTGCTTTTCAACACCGTGCTGTTCACAGGCAACGCCAACCCCGCACTGGCGCAGGAGATGGCCAAGAGCCTGGGCGTCGAACTCGGCAAGGCCACGGTCGGGCGCTTCTCCGACGGTGAGGTCACGGTCGAGCTGCACCAGAACGTGCGCGCCCGCGACGTGTTCGTGGTGCAGAGCACATGCGCGCCGACCAACGAGAACCTGATGGAGCTTCTCATCATGGTCGATGCCTTGAAGCGCGCCAGCGCGCGCCGCATCACCGCCGTGATCCCCTACTTCGGCTATGCCCGGCAGGACCGCCGGCCGCGCTCGATGCGGGTGCCCATCAGCGCCAAGGTGGTGGCCAACCTGCTCGAGACCGTGGGCGTGGAGCGTGTGCTCACCATGGACCTGCATGCCGACCAGATCCAGGGTTTCTTCGACATCCCGGTCGACAACATCTACGCCAGCCCGGTGCTGTTGTCCGACTTGAAGAGCAAGGCCTACCCCGACTTGGTGGTGGTGTCGCCCGACGTCGGCGGCGTGGTGCGGGCACGCGCACTGGCCAAGCAGCTGGGTGTTGACCTGGCCATCATCGACAAGCGCCGGCCGCGCGCCAATGTGTCGGAAGTGATGCACGTGATCGGCGAGGTCGAAGGCCGCAACTGCGTGATCATGGACGACATGATCGACACCGCCGGCACGCTGGTCAAAGCTGCCGAGGTGCTGAAGGAGCGCGGTGCCAAGCGCGTGTTTGCCTACTGTACCCACCCGATCCTGTCGGGCCCGGCGGTGGACCGCATTGCCAGCAGCCAGCTCGATGAGGTGGTGATCACCAACACCATCCCGCTGGCCGACGCTGCGCGGGCCTGCAAGAAGATCCGCCAGCTGTCGGTGGCCTTCCTGTTTGCCGAGACCATCCGCCGCATCTCTGACGGCGAATCGGTCACCTCTCTGTTCGCCGAGCAGAACGCCAACTTCTGATCGGCCACGTTCGCCATTTTTTCCGGTGCCGGCATTCCGCCAGCACCTTCACCCCGGTGGCCTGGTCGCGGGCCCCACACATGGAGCAACCATGAAATTCACCGCTTTCGAGCGCAATCTGCAGGGGACCGGAGCGAGCCGCCGCCTGCGCATCTCGGGCAAGGTGCCCGGCATCGTCTTTGGTGCCGGCGAACCCGCGATGATCGAACTCGACCACAACGCGCTGTACTTTGCGCTGAAGAAGGAAACCTTCCACAGCTCCATCCTCGAGATGGAACTGGGCGGCGCCACGCAGAAGGTGCTGTTGCGCGACTTCCAGTTCCACCCCTGGAAGCAGCAGGTGCTGCACGTGGACTTCCAGCGTGTCGACGAAACCACCAGGTTGCGCAAGAAGGTGCCGCTGCACTTCTCTGGCGAAGCCGATTCCGTGGCCGTCAAGACCGACAAGTGCCTGGTCAACCATGTGTCCACCGAAGTGGAAGTCGAGTGCCTGGCCACCCAGCTGCCCGAATTCATCGCCGTCGACCTGAGCGGCCTGGTCAAGGGCCAGTCGCTGCATGTGTCCGACCTGGTGCTGGCCGAGGGCATCAAGGTGGTCAAGCGTGGCAAGCTCGATCCGGTGATCGTGTCGGTGGCCGCGCCCAAGATCGAGGAAGAAGTGGCGCCGGCACCTGCCGCCGCGCCCGCCAAGAAGGCTGCTGCCAAGAAGGCCGCAGCCAAGGTCGCGCCCAAGAAGTGACGGACCGGCAGTGATGCGTCGGCGGCAGCCAATGCCGCCGGCGCCGCCTGCACCCCCCTATCAGGCCCCTCCTCGGAGGGGCCTTGTCATTGGTGCGGCGCGCTTACAGTGGCGCCACGATGAACGCCTTCGATCCCGCCGCCCTGGAATGCCTGGCCGCCCTGGCCGATGCCGGCAGCTTCGAGCGTGCGGCACAGCGGCTGGCGATCACCCAGTCTGCAGTGTCGCAGCGCCTGCGTGCGCTGGAAACCAACCTGGGCCGGCTGCTGGTGGTGCGCGCGCGCCCGTTGCGCCTCACCGAGCCCGGCAAGCTGCTGTTGCGCTATGCCCGGCAGATGCAGGCCATGCGCGCCGACATCGCCCGCGAGCTGGGCGCCCAGGCCCGGCAGGACGAGCGCCTGCCGATCGCGGTGAATGCCGATAGCCTGGCCACCTGGGTGCTGCCGGCGCTGCAGCCGGTGGTGCAGGCCGGCCTGGTGGAAGGCTTCGGCCTGGAACTGATCGTCGACGACCAGGACTTCACCCATGAGAGCCTGCGTGAAGGCACGGTGCTGGGCTGCGTCAGCACCGTGGCCGAGGCGCTGCGCGGCTGCAGCGTCACGCCGCTGGGCAGCATGCGCTACATCGCAGTGGCCAGCCCCGGCTTCATCGCCCAGGCACTGCCGCAGGGCCTGCACCGCGGCAACTTCGCCAGGCTGCCCTGGCTGGTGTTCAACCGCAAGGACGACAACCATGCGGTGTGGGTGGGCCAGGCCTTCGGCGTGGCCGAGCCACGGCTGGTGGAACGCCATGTGCCGTCCACCGAGGCGCAGACCCGCGCTGCGGTGATGGGCTGGGGCGTGGCCGTGGTGCCCGAGCCGATGGCCGCGCCCGGCCTGGCCAGCGGCGCGCTGCAGCACCTGCACCCGGAGGTGCATGTGGATGTGCGCCTGCACTGGCACCAGTGGAAGCTGCGCAGCGGTGCCGACAGCGACGCGGATGTCGCGCCCACGGCAGTCAGCGCCGACATCGCGCCCCTGGCGGCCAGCGCCGACATCGCGCCCGTGGCGGCCAGCGCCGCCGATGCACTGCCCACGGCCGACACGCCGCTGCGGGCCGGCGTGCTCGACCGCGTCGGCCGCGCACTGGCCGACGGCGCCCGGGCGGCGCTGCGCCCCCCGGGATAATCCGGCCATGATTCGACTGATCGTCGGCCTGGGCAACCCGGGCCCTGAATACGCGGACACCCGCCACAACGCCGGGTTCTGGTGGGTGGACGCGGCGGCGCGGCAACTGGGCGGCCAGCTTGCCTTCGACCGCAGCTTCAAGGGCCTGGTGGCGCGCGTCAACACTGCCCTTGGCCCGGTGTGGCTGCAGCAGCCGCTGACCTACATGAACCTGTCGGGCCAATCTGTGGCGCCGCTGGCGCGCTTCTTCAAGATCGAGCCGGCGCAGATCCTGGTGGTGCATGACGAGCTCGATCTGCTGCCCGGTCAGATGAAGCTCAAGCAGGGCGGCGGCGCGGCAGGCCACAACGGCCTGAAGGACATCCTGGCGCAGCTGGGCGCGCCGGATTTCTGGCGCCTGCGCATCGGCATCGGCCACCCGGGCGACCGCGCCGAGGTGTCCAACTGGGTGTTGCGCAAGCCGCCACTGGAAGACCGCATCGCCATCGACAAGTGCATCGCCGACTCGCTGGCCACCCTGCCGCTGCTGCTGGCCGGTGACCTGGCCGGCGCGACGATGAAGATCCATGCCAAGCCGCAGCGGCCCAAGCCGCCCCGGCAGGCGGACGGGCCGGCGGGGGCCGCCGAGCCCGTCCTGCCCGTCCAGCCCGCGCAGCCAATCCAGCCGATCCAGCCCGCGCAACCCGACTTGCCCGATTCGCCCGACTGAGAACCTGCAAAGGAGCCATTGCCATGCCCCAGCACCGACTGCCTGCCCTGCTGATCACGCTGTTGATCATCCTGCTGTCAGCCACTGTCAGCCAGGCCCAGACACCCGCCGCCGGCGTGGTGCGCTGCGGCAACACCTACTTCGATGCGCCCTGCCCTGGCGGCCAACCGGTGGCTGCCGACGATGCACGCAGTGCCGAGCAGCGACGCCAGGCGCAGCAGGTGGCCCGGCGCGATGCGGCGCTGGCCAACGACCTGGCCGCAGAACGCCGGGCGCGCGAGCAGGCTGCCAACGGGCAACGGGCAGCGCGCATCGGGCCGGCTGCAGCAGCGGCGCCCCAACCATCGGCGGCCAAGTCGGCCAAGTCGGCCAAGTCGGCCAAGACGCCCAAGACGCCCAAGCCCACCAAGGCGCCGAAGCAGGCGCTGACCAAACCCCAGCTCAGCAAGGGCAAGCCGCTGGGAAGCGGCTGAGAGCGCCCCCAGACCTGCCGCTGCGCGT
>Ga0105045_10005246_pt1 | contig 11387 bp, 13 predicted proteins | sample MAT02_FD_78089 | JGI IMG/M metagenome (GOLD analysis project Ga0105045, IMG submission 78089) | Freshwater microbial communities from Lake Fryxell liftoff mats and glacier meltwater in Antarctica - MAT-02 (megahit assembly) | ecosystem: Environmental > Aquatic > Freshwater > Ice > Liftoff... | reverse complement strand
TCGCGCCGTGCGGGATATGAAAGAAGCGATGTGCGAACACTTTCTAAATCCGCGGAACTGAAATTGTGTAGGGTATGGGGGTCACTCCATGTACTCGCGAAAATCATCGAGCGGCGCGTCGAAATCGGGGGCCATGTACAATACCGAGTCCGCTTGGCTTCCCAGTTTTAGCTCGCCTTGTACTCGACGCATCTCGGTCACCGTCGTCACTACCGCCACCGGTTGACCGTCCTCGGTGATCTGCACGGCTTCGCCGGGCAGCAGCTGGTGGATCAACTCAGGTAAGGTCGCTTGGGCTTCTTGCATTGTGATCGTCGCCATAGCCCCGCCCTCCGGTGTAGAGAGATTATACCAACCTCGTCGCTCGCCACCTGCCGTAGCCCAAGCCGGCCAGTACCAACACCCAGCACAAGCCCGGCACCCAATCGCCGGCCCGCGCGTAGAAGCTGCCGCGGGAATCGAGCGGCACGTCGCCGCTGACGATGGCGACCTTCTTCTTCGAATCGCTCCATTCGTAGTCGGGCAATTCCTTCACGCGGCCGTCCGGGTCGATGATGCCGGAGATGCCCATGTTCACAGCGCGAACGACGCTGCGGCGCGACTCCACGGCGCGGAACCGGCAGATGGCGAAGTGTTGCTCGTGCTGCTCGGTGCCGTCGAACCAGCCGTCGTTCGACATGTTCACGAGGAAATCGGCCCCCGGCCGGCCCGACGACGGGTTGTACTCCCGCGCGATCGTCGGGTCGGAATCCTCGTAGCAGATCAGCACGCCGAAGGTGAGCTCGCGTTTCTTGACCTTCGGGTTGGCCGGCTTGATATCGAAGAGCGCGAACGTCTCGCCCGGCCGGCAACTGTAATCGTGCTTGTACGGGGTGAACTCCTGCAGCCACGGGAAAGTTTCCTTCAACGGCACGTACTCGCCGAAGGGCACGAGGTGCATTTTGTCATAGCGCGTCGCATCGACCTTCCCGTCGGGCCGGACAAGAATGGCGCTGTTGCTCTTCCACATTTGCCGGCCGTCCCACTCGACGGCGTTCAAGCCGAGGAGCACGTTCGCTTCCCAGTTTTTCTTGCCGAATTCGCCGATGACGGTGTTGTCTTCCAATCCATCGCGGATTTCCTGCGGGGCCGTGGCCGGATCGGTGCCGTCGGCCATTTGATACCACGACCCGGGGAAACAGGTCTCGGGCCAGACCACGAGATCGGGCTTCGGACTGAAATTCGCGGCGCCCGTGCACAGCTTGTTGTAGCGCTGGAAGAGTGCCTTCGTGTCGCCCATCTTTTCGTTCTGCGGGATGCTCTCTTGGATCGCCGCGATGCGCGGGCCGGCGGCGAAGGGCGGGTGGATCAACCGGTAGGTCCCGTAGCCGACCACGACTAGCGCGAAGAGCGCCGTGACCGCCGTGACGACCATCTCGCGGTGGAAGGTGTAGGGTCGCCACGCCGGGGGGATGCTGATGATCCATTGGAACAACCGCGAGCGCAGCGCCCATTCGTAGACCATACCGTTGACGGCGGCGACGACCGCACTGACGAGGTAGACGCCGCCGAGATCGGCCGCTTGTAGTAGCGGCAAATTGGCGTGCTGCGTGTAACCGAGGTAGTACCAGCCGAAGCCGATGAGCTGGAACAGGTGCGCCGGTTGCAGGAACGGGAAGCCGGTGGGGAAGTGCCCCCGGACGTATTCGAGCCCGATCCACACGATGGGTAGCGTGAGCGCGAACGGGAGCTTCGCGCGGTCGAGCCACCGGAGCAGCAACAGCGCGAGTGGGAAGTAGAGCGAGCAATACAGCGACAAGAACGGGAAGGCGAACAGGGCCATGGCCGGGTGGGCGACGCGGATCCAGCCGAGGCTCATGCTGAAGAAGGCGAGCCCGCCGAGGAACGCGGCGAAGTACCGCCGCTTGGCACCGACCCCGTCGGCGCGGATGAGCGACAAGAACGGCACGAGGGCGACGTACGCCACGGGGCCGAGATTCAACGGGAAGAAAGCGACCCAGAGCAACAGCCCGGACAATATCGCGGGTAGAAAGACGCGCCGTTTCGCGCCATCGGCGGCCGAGGCGAGGACGAGCCACGCCACCGGGCCGGACAAGAAGACGAGTTTGCGGAATGCGGCGACTTGGTCATCCCCCATCGGGGAGAAGCTCGGCAGATAGAGGAAGGTCAACCAAATCAAGATCGCGGTGGCCGCACCGAACCAATGCAACGAGCGGACGAGACGCGGCATCATGGGGGCATCCTGCACGAAGGGTTCTGCGTCACGGTTCCAGTATTAACGTATTCACCGCCGTGCCCGCCGCAAACGCAACCGGTCCGGCGGGCAGCACGACGAACGCGTTGACTCGGGCCAGCGAGCGCAAATCGAACGAACCGATCCACGGCAGCGCCGTGACGCGGGCTTCGTCAACGAGCGCGGGGTGATACGTCGGCCTGTCGTGGTTGGCCTTCAAGTCGTGCGTCAACGTCCGCATCCGGACGCGCGGCCCGACATCGACATGACCGAGCATCGCCCGGATCGCCGGAGCGACGAACAGTTCGAACCCGACGAACGCACTGCCGGGATTTCCGGGTAGCCCGAAGACGAGTTTGCGTCCGAGGGTGCCGAAGAGCAGCGGCTTCCCCGGCTTCATGCGGACTTTGTGGAAGTGGATTTCGACACCGAGCGAAGCGAGCACTCCGGGGACGAGGTCGAAGTCGCCGACGGAGACGCCTCCGGCCAACAGCAGAACATCGGACGAATCGAAGGCTCTTTGAATTGCCTGTTTCAACGCCGGTCCGTCATCGGGTCCGATGCCGAAGTCGTGGGGAATGCCGCCGAGCCGTGCGGCTTGGGCGAGCAACATCGGTCCGTTGGTGTTACGGATCTGCCCGTCCGTGGGAAGCTGCGTCGGGCCGACGAGTTCATTCCCCGTTGCCAGAACGCCGACGCGCGGCCTCGGGTACAGTTTTGCCGATGTCCGGCCGATGCCCGCGAGCAGCCCGAGCAGGGCGGGCGTCACCGCACTCCCGGAGGGCACCACGATTTCCCCGGCGGCCATTTCCGCCCCGCGCGGCAGTGCGTTCTTCCCCGCTGTCAAGCCGCTGTCAGCGATGATGACGGTGCCGCCGGTGCGTTCGCAGCGCTCCTGCATCACCACGGCGTCGGCTCCGTCCGGCATCATCGCGCCGGTGAAGATGCGGATCGCTTCGCCGACTCGCACCGCGATGGTCGGCCTCTTCCCGGCGGGCAGTTCATCGACGATGATCCTCGGCCCCGCGTCGCCGGCGCGGATGGCGTAGCCGTCCATGAGGGCTTTGGTGAACGGGGGAGAATCGATATCGGCCGCGACATCCTCGGCGACGAATTGCCCGAGAGCGCCAGCATCGAGCGACGCCGCTTGCGGAGGCAACGGCTCGGCGAAGCGAAAGACGATATCGAGTGCGGTGGAGACTTCGAGCATGTCAATGGGGAATTCCGAGTGGTTGCGACAACGACATCTCCATGGTTGACTCCCATAGCAGGCCGTCAGGGCCAAAAAATTCGACGTAGCCGTCGTTTGTCGCAGATCGAACGCCCAAAGTCGGGCTGGTAAAATCGTCGCGATCCGCGGTCGATATTGGCTTCAAGCTCTCGCCATTCCGCTGCCAACCGTCGACGTACATCGGTGTGTACGGATTGAGCAAGTACAATTCTCGCACTCCATAGCGATCGTACTCTCCGATGGTAGTCAGCAAGTGACTGAGACGCCATCGATTCGTAATTACCAAAATGACAACGTCCGGAAACCGACTGGCTTCTTCCCAGACGCGGTATCCACGACGGTGCCCTTTGGGCCGATTGCATGCGACAAATACGCCCGGTTGCAAACGGGCGTCGAGATTGTTCCGATCCACAAAAATAGGGATGTCCGCGCCGACGAAGGCGTCGCTGCGAGTGAGAAATATTCGCTGAAGATTCCAATACAACGCTTGAATCCAATCCAAGACCAACGTCGGTTTGCCTTCACCGTTTTCACCCGTTTCTGGGTAGTAAACTTCTTTCATGAGAATCACTCACTTCGGGCGCTGGCTGAGCAGGTACGCCAGCAGATGATAGTAATCGCTTTCCGGGATGATCGCATCCACATTCGCCGGCATCGCGCTGAGGTTCGATTTCACGACTTTGTCCACGTCTTTGACGGCGATGCGGTTCTCTTTCCCGAGGTTGTCGATCAGCACGTACACGGCCCCATCTTCGCGGACCAAGCCCGTCGGGTTGCGGCCGTCGAGCAGTTGCAGCGTCGTCGATTTGAACGCCGCATCGACGTTGCGACTCGGGTCGAGGGTGTCTTCGAGCAAGCGCTCCAAGCCGCGGATGCCGATGCCGTCCAGTTGCGGGCCGACCTTGGCGCCTTCGTTATTCACTTGGTGGCAGTTGGCGCAGTTCTTGGTGAAGATCTCCTTTCCCTTATTGAGGTCGGCTTTGAAATTCGGGAACCCGGCGCCGCGCTTCTTGATGAGGTCGTCGATGCGCTTTTCGGGGGCGGGGATGCCTTTGGTCAGTTCGGCGATGCGGGCGTCGATGTCGCGGATCTTCGACGCTTTCAATTTGTCGAGCACCGCTTTTTCGAACAAGAGCCGCGTCGGCGCTTCCCCCTTTTTGAGGGCCAACAGCAGCAAATCGGCGCCGAACCCGTCGCCGGCCAAACCTTCGGCGAGGGCGAGAGCCAAGCTGTAATCGGCGGTCTTGAGTGCGGTCGTGGCATCGCCGCAATCCTGCGAGCTGGGGGCGGTCAGCAGCGCTTTGGCGATTCGAACGCGGATCGACGGCTCGAGTTTGGTTTCCAGCAGATAGGGCCGGATCGTCGGTTTTGAATTTTCGGGATCGAACCAGAGCAGGATGTCGAGGGATCGTACGCGTTCGGCCAACGGGAGCTTCGCGTCGGCCGCGCGGGCAGACTCGGAAGGCAGAAATCTGTTGTACCGTCCGCCGGTGATGACGAGGTTCGTTTTCTTCCATTCCGCCAAGAGCGACTGTCCGCGCTGAACGACCGCCGGGTACTGCGAATGCAGCATCGCGACGATTTCGCCTTGTATGACTCCGACGCGATGAGAATCGTTGCCGTTGATCAAGATCGTCCGAGCATCTGCTTTGGACGCCCGCCCTTTCAAATGCCCGTCGAATAGCGCGGCGAGCATGTCCGCCTTGAACAACCCGTTGGCTTCGGTCTTAGCATCGCCACTCCGGCCTTCAACCGTCGATTCGGCCACGTCGTCCCAATAGCCGAATTGATCGAAGCGGCCGAGCATCCGAGCCGCGTTCATCCGCAGTTCTTTCGGCGCACCCACGTAATTCACATAACTCGAGTAACGCTTCGAGATCGGGTACGGGATCCCCGCGTTGACATCGAGCAACACATTCAATTGTGCCAAAGAATCGGTGTCGATTTCCGGCGCGCCCGGTATCACCAAGGAGTTCCGCAGGGCGATCCGAGCCGCGTGCCGCAGGTGGTTGTCGTCGGCTGGAATCTTCGGGATGAACGCCAGCAACGGCTTCACAAAATCCGCGTCCGGCTGCGCCGTCATCGCATCGACTGCGGCGCGGGCCGCTTGCGGCTTGCCCCCGAGCGTCGCGATCACCGACTTCCGTTGCTCTTCGCTCAGCTTCGGCTCGACGCTCAACTTCCTCATCGCCTTCACTTCGTCCAACTGATCCGCCTCGAAGTTCTTCTCCGCGCGCTTCGGCCCCGTCCACACGATCCTCCACAACCGACCCTTCATGTTGTCCCGGCCGGGGTGCTTCAAATCGACTTCGTAGTGCCCGATGATCTTGTTGTAAAAGTCGGACACGTACAGCGCGCCGTCCGGGCCGAACCTCAAATCGACGGGGCGGAACCACGCGTCGGTGGTGCTGAGGAAGTCCGGGAGTTCTTTGCCGACGGGCGTGCTGCCTTTCCATTCGATGCGGTCGCAATTGATGCGGTTGGTCACGCAGTTGCCGAGGAACATCACGCCGTCCCACTCTTTGGGGAACAGCGGCCCGGCGCCCCAGGCCAAGCCGCACAGGCCCGTACTGCCGTGCTGGTGGTTGACGACGTGCGGCCCGAAGCCGAGGCCATCGTGCGGCTTGCTGCCGAAATGGTCGTAGTACGACCCGCGGATCAGCTGCGTGATCGGCTTACTGTGGCAGCAGGCCGTGTACAGGTTCCCCCACGGATCGACGGCGATACCGAACGGGTTGACTTGCCCACGGGTGAAGATTTCGATCCGGCTGCCGTCGGCCTTGAAGCGGAAGGTGTGCCCGCTGTTCATCGCGATCTCGTGGCCGTCGCTGCCCTTCACTTTGCTGTCGTTGTTGAAGCCGTGGGTCGCGTAAATCCAGCCGTCGGGCATCGGCGTGAACGAGTTCGTCATGCCGTGGGTGTCTTTGACTCCGAAGCCGCCATAGAGGACTTCGCGCTTGTCGGCCTTGCCATCGCCGTCGGTGTCGGTGAGCTTCAAGATGCTCCCGGCTTCGGACACGATCACCGACTTGCCGTCGCCCAATGGCAACACGCCGATGGGGATGTTCAACTTCTCATCGAAGATTTTGATAGTCTTGGCTTTCCCTTTCTCGTCGAAGTCCGAGAGCACGTAAAGGCGGTCGGTGCCCTTGCCGGCTTCCGCGGCCCACGGGTAGTGGTGCGAGGTGGTCACCCAGAGCCGGCCCTTGGTATCGAAGGCCATCTGCATCGGCTTCTGGATGTCCGGCTCGGCCGCGATCAGTTGAATCTCGAAGCCCTTGGGCAGCTTGAAGGCTTTCTGCTCGTCGGCCGGAGAGAGGGCATCGGTCTTGGCGACGAGGTCTTGCGCCGTGACCGGCGCGAGCAACACAAGCAGGGATGCCATGGAAAGAATGCAGCGCATGACTGAGGGCCTCCATAGGGTGGGAGGTCAGTTTATGGCTGGCTCGTCGAGAATCCGGGAGTGGAGTTCATCGAAGGTTACCGATTCCTTCGCAGTCGTGAGCTTGAGGTTCTTCATGGTGTGGCTCCAAGGTGTGGGTTGGGATCATTTGCGGGCCGATCGCTACGAATGCTTGCGGACGATTCGAGCGACCGCGTCTTCGGCCGCGTCGGCGGCTTCGGGAGAAGTCGAAACGAGATAGAGCAGAATGTCGGCCTTCAACCCGGCGGTATCGCTGGCGAAGTTTCGCAGGGACTCCACGGCTTGATCGCGGTCGAAGGTGTCCCCGAATCGAGCGTCGAAGCGATCTGCAAGTTGCCGCGCTTTCACTCCCAGCTTGTGGGCATCCTGCGCCGGTTCGATCAGGTCGAGCCGGTCGATTTCTAGGCTGTCGGAAGGGGCGGTAAGCTTCATGGCATTCTCCGGGTTCAGATTTCGAGGTCGCAGTAGCGGCGGCAGACGGCGAGAAGCTCGTTCCGCGTCTCCGCTTCATAGGCGTCTTCCGAAAGTCGGGCGGCTCGCTGGTATGGGTTTCCAGCGTTCGTGTAGTCGGCCCGGAAGAGAACCGCTTCGCAGAGGACAACGATTTGATGCGGGTTCGACACGCCACGCGCGTCCGCCTTCGGGCGCGCCAGCGGACGTTTCGGGGGACGTTTGATCGCGATCATCACGTGAACTCCGAAGGTTGGAGGCCGGGAAAGAAGTCCGGCGAACCGGGCGTTGCTGTCGATCAGAAAGGCATGTCGCCGTCGGTGTGAACGTCGGACTGTCAATAACCGGGTTGTTAATAACGGGGATATTTCTCCGAAAATCTCGGCGGTGAACTCCGGCGGCTTCGCAAGGCCACCGGGCTGACGCAAATGGACTTGGCTAAGAAGTTGGGTGTGACCCAAGGGTGGGTCACACATCTAGAGACTGGGCGCGCAACGATAGCGACGACTGCTCTTCTGTTCTCGCTCTGCTCCGCGTTCATTGTGACATGCGAACACTTTCGACCTTATCTCGATAGCAGCGAACCGAACCGCCCACGACCGTGAAGCAGAAGCCAAAGGGTAAGAAGTAACCCGACTTGTACTCCATATCGAACGTGATATACTATCAGCGATGGAACCCGACGCCGCTCCACCTCGCAAAAACGTCGTATTCCTGCGCGGGGAAATCAAGTCTCCGCCGTTCACGGCTGAAGGGAGACACGGAGCCGGGTCGCTGCTCCGGTGGTTGCAAGAAGGCTTGGTGGTGGGTATGCCTTTCGCCCTCCCCCTGCCGAGCGTCGGCCCTCGCTGTCTCGAATTGAGAATCAGGGACGCCCGGCACCTATGGCGGATCGTGTGCCGGATCGACGCGGATGCCATCGTCGTCGCCAATATCTTCGCGAAGACGGGGAAGCCGATGCAGCAGCGCGAGTTCGTCAAAGCCGCCCAAGCCCTCAAGAATTACGACGCCAAGAAGCGATGAAGGAGAACCGAATGAACCCCGAAAAGAAAAAGCGACTGGAAGCGGCCGGATACGTCGTCGGCGACGTTCAGGATCTCCTCGGCTTGACCGCCGATGAGGTTAAACTCATCGACCTAAAAATCCAGGTCGCCCGTTCGATCAAAGCGGCGCGGGAAAAGTCGGGAATCACCCAAGCCGAACTCGCCAAGCGGATCGGATCGAGCCAGCCGCGGATCGCAGCGGCCGAAACTGCCGGGATGGGCACAACGCTCGATCTGCTCGTCCGCATGCTCTTCGCGGCCGGTGGAGAGATGAGTGTGGGCGTGGTTGTGAAAATGCCCAAGAAAGCAGCTACCCCGAAGTACGCCTCCAAGAAAATAGTCCTTCGGCGGGCACCACTGGCGAAGAGTGGGAGGGGGAAATTGATCGGACTCAACATGCTGGGGAAGTCGAGGAAGCCAGAACCCGTGGCAACCTGAATCCTGTTTTCCGAACACCTGGGGGTGAGCGATGGAAAAGCCACGTTCTGGCATCTACAGCCAATAACGCAGGAATCGGTGCGCGAAGATTCAGCGGTAGATCATGGACAACTGGCAGAAGACCAATTCCGAAAAGCAAACACCTTTGTCGAGGCGCGGCTATTGGTGATCCTAGCGGGGATTGAAAGGAACTGCAATTCGCCGCATCGACATGGGTGTAGCAACGATTCTTGGAGGCTTGGTCGGTCACGCTCGGCGTGACGCCATACCCGTACCGGATTCTCACCGGCGTCACGCAAAGCGTGACCTACGAAAACAACTCGTCGCGAAGAAACTCCAAGAATCGTTGCTATAGGTTTAGCTTTCGGAGCTTTCGCTGCTTTCAGCAGGGGGGGTGTGGAGAATGACCGAAACCTGAAAGCTAAAGATGGCTGGCAACGATTCTTGGAGTTCTAACAAAATGGGCCGGAGGCCGGGTGGAGTCTTCGAAACCCGCCGCTGGAAGGAATTGGGGTTCTCACTCCAACCGAAGAACGGCGGCGAAAACTCGCCGCCGTCCTCGATTGCTTATTTCAATTCGCAGCACTCCGACCGTTGACGCGGCCGGCTCGCCTTATTGCTCGCTGTACAAATCGTGGACCATCGGATCCAATCGCTTGATGTTGCGCTCGACCGCGAGCACGATCGTTTGCTCCTCCAAACCGTCGGAGCTGGTGGCGACGGCGGGGATGATTTGCCGGCTGTCGGGGAGGCTGAAGCGCATGGTGAAGGAGCCGTCCGGGCGCAGCTTCACCGGTTCGTTTTGCAGGGTGACCGTGGCGGTTGGGTCGGTCTTGCCGAAGACGACGAGCTCGGCGTCGAGGTCGAAGTGGAACTTCTTGAGCTTGCCCGGGGTGGCGCCGGTGCCGAAGGAGCCTTCCTTGATCGGCCGGCGGAATTGCTCGTCGAACAATTCCTTCAATTGCGACGGGGCGTGGCCCGATTCGAAACCGGTGGACATCGCCAGTACCCGGTCGGCCTTGGCCGGGTCGATCTCGGCCGCCCAGCTATCTTCCAGCGATTCGGTCGCGCCGTTTTTCGGCGGCGTCACCACGTTCGACCGGGCAAGGACATAGAACTGGCCCCGCTTCGAAACGTAGCCGATGTCGGCGCGGTAGGTCCGCGGCGGTTGGGGCACGTCGATGTACCAGTGACTGCAGCCGCCGTGGACGTTGATGTCGCGGATGGCCGTCTCGGAGGTGCTGGTCGTGTCTTGGGACGTGACATCGAATAAGCGGATGATCGGCTTGGCGCCGTGCCAGTCTTGGCCGAGCGCGGCTTCGGCGCGTTGGACCGACTGCAACGAGAGTTCCCAGTAGCAGTGGAGCCAGAACGGATCGGGCACCATCAGCACGATGCGGTCCTTCGTGTGGCCCGGCTTGTTCTTCACCGACAAATCCTTCTCGGCGGGGATCGTCGACTCGACTTTGGCTTTCGCATCGGGCTTCGGTTTCGGTGCCGGCGGTGGAGTGATGAACGGCTTGTGGGCACCGCTACCGTTGCTGCTCGGCTTCGTCGGCGCGACGACCGGTTTCGGGGCCGGTTTCGCGCTGGTCGGTGGGGAGATCGGTTTCGGCGCCGGCTTGGTCACGGGGGCTTTCGCGGGTGTCTGAACGGGCTTAGGCGCGGCGGCTTTCGCGGCCGGCGCCTTCGCGACGATCGGGGCGGGCTTCGGCGTCGGTTTGCCGGCCGGAGTCTTCCGCGAAACGGTCGGGGCCACGTTGGCCGCGGGCTTCGGCTTTGCGGCCGGGGCTGGTTTCACAGTCTTTTTCGTCGGCATCGGAGAAACTCCCCCCCGCACGCATGCGGAGGTCGGCGGGGCTACGGCGAAAGCTTCGTGCGGTGGTGGAGGTGGGATCCATCCCGATGGTGAACGAACCCACTAGGCGGGGCCGAGCGGAGAAAGCAACTCGAAGGTCGCGATTTTCCCCAACTCAAGTAGCAGTCTAAAGAAATGCACGGTGGCGTGTCAACGCGACTTGGGCAGTCGGCGGTGGGTTTGCCGATTTTTTCGTACGCCGGGTCGGATTGCGCCAAGTTCAGCAAAGATATCGGCGACTGCCCAAGTTCCGCGCAGTCCCGGCGACTTTCATGGGCTTGTGAAAAAATTCACGAATACTCCGTTGCCACCTCTGTCGGTGTTTCCACAATGAACTGTATGAGCCAATTATAGGCAACGGACATGGCCAATCGGGCCTTCGGGATGCAAAAATGCCACCCGAAACGCCCGGAAAACAGACTCGGCCGGTGGTGGCGTTGGCCGGAATTGGTTCGGAAATGGTCGGCTTCACACTAGTGGGCGTGCTGTTGGACTGGCTGATCGATTCCCTGCCGGTCTTCACCGTCGTGCTCACCATCACCGGGTTGGTTTTGGCGATGTGGCACTTGATGCGGTGGGCCAAAAGGCGGATCGAACCGTGACGCCACTCGATTGGCACTTGTACGGTGCGGCGGTCGGTGGAATCTCGTGTGGCCTGTCGGCGGCCCTGAGTTACTGGCTCGCGCTAAAGTTGTTGAAGATCGGCCCGG
>Ga0105045_10005244_pt1 | contig 11389 bp, 8 predicted proteins | sample MAT02_FD_78089 | JGI IMG/M metagenome (GOLD analysis project Ga0105045, IMG submission 78089) | Freshwater microbial communities from Lake Fryxell liftoff mats and glacier meltwater in Antarctica - MAT-02 (megahit assembly) | ecosystem: Environmental > Aquatic > Freshwater > Ice > Liftoff... | reverse complement strand
CGACCTATCTTTTGCCGGTAACCCCACCAAATCTTCGCAGACGAGCATGGTGGCATGACACCGCTGGCTCGATCGTTGTACGTGGTGGAGCAGTAACCTATCCTGATATCATGGCTGTTTCCACAGCGAGGATTCCTTCGTTTCTCTGCCCATCGGATCAAGCGGATTCAGTGTTCATTCCTGGTGGTGCGGGATTCCTGTATGCGTTCCAGATATTTGGAACTCCGGGCGGGATCGGTGCGTACGGCATGAATGACGTGTTGGGCCGTCCAGTTGCGCGTGACGTTGCTCCGACCAACTATCTCGGCGTTTGCGGTCGTTTCCCAGTTACAGCCGCTGTCATGGGTCAAACCGGTGCCAACGCGATTGCTATCGATAGATATGTTGGTATTTTCCGACACAACCGGGACGGCAGGCTTGGAAACATCACTGACGGTACCTCCAACACTTTGATGTTTGGTGAAGTCACAGGTGCTTGGACCGATGGTACTAGGCCAACCGGTCGTACTTGGTCCTTTTCTTGGAACATGTCAGGATTTCCAATGCATTGGAACACTTTGACTTTGGGTGGAGTGCCCTACATTACTGCTACAAAGGCTTGGTTCCGTAACAGCAGCATGCACACTGGTCTAAACCAGTGGGGACTCGGTGATGGTTCGGTTAAACCATTATCTCTCAGCACAGATCCAAGAGTAATGCTTAGCTTTGGCGGACAATCTGACGGCGAAGTAGTTAGTGGCGATGTTAACAACTAGTTTAGGATTTAAAATGAATTTAAAGAAATTTTCGGTTCTTCTTTTAATCGGTGCCTTTTGCGGCTGCGAAGCGGCAAAGCCACCCGAGGCTGCACCAGGGCCGGTAATCAAGAAGAACAAGGAAACCTTGAAGGGTAACACTGCTGTACCGAACGAACCGATGTAACCGTTGGCAAGTAATGAACCATTGCGGTTAAATCAAACAAGAACATCCAGAATCGAAAGATTTTGGATGTTTTTTTTTGCCGATGCGTTGATGCTGTCACAAAAGCTAGGTGCATTGGAGATACTTGAGAAATGGACCGCCCCGATCACTGGTCTAGACCCATGGGCGTCAGATACAATCAGTGCGGAGCGATCGGGCTTGTCCAGCCGAGGGCTAAGCGGGGCTGGCGACTAGCGATGGGCGTGTAGGCTTGGCAAAAGTAGCAGGCACATTCCATGTGCCGTCCGCAATTCAAAAACCGTCGGTTTTTGGGGCCACTGGAACGGTTTTTGGGGCCACGGCACATGGAATGTGCCTGCTACCATAAAATCACATCCCCGCAGAGCGAAACACACCAAACGATGGCATTGCAAATCAAAAAAGGGCGGGCGCTCGATTCGCTTAATTTGACACCGCTCATCGACGTGGTCTTTCTGCTTTTGATCTTTTTTTTGGTGGCAACCCGTTTCGCCCAGGATGATCGCGAACTGCCTGTTCTCCTACCATCGGCAGCGAGCGCGGTCCCCATGACAACTGAGCCGACGGAATTGGTCGTCAACGTAGAGTCAACGGGGGAGTATATGATTCTGGGCGAACGTATGTCGCTGGACAAAGTCGAATCCATCCTGCGACGTTCCGTTGCGGACAATCCGATCCACCAAATGGTAATTATTCGCGGTGACCGCAATGTCGCATTTCAAGCGGTCGTTTCGGTCATGGATCTTTGCACTAAGCTAAAAGTGCCCTCCTACAAGATTTCGACCGAAGCGGAGTCTGAATCTTGAATGGAATGCGTCAGAATAGAAGCTCGGGTCTTTGGGCCTTGGATGCAGCCTTATTGCTGTTCGGCCTAATGGTCTTGTTGATGGTGTTGAGGCTACTGCGTTTCGACGATCCCAACCCTCTTAACAATGCATGGTTGTATCTGCTGGGTGTTCCAACCATTCTGATCGCCACCTCGATGATCACTCGCGTACTCGCCAACGACTGGATCGAGAAGTCGATTCAATTTGGATTTTTGTTGAGTGTTGGGTTGCATTTGCTCTTGATGGTCTTTGCAGTCAACATGGTTTTGTTTAGCAGTTATTTCCCGGCCGAAATTCAAAAAGTAGCGGTGGTAACGGCCTCGCAAAAATCGACTATGCCGCAGTACTTTCAACCAGCCAACGCCAAGATGGAATCCCGCCCCGACTATTTGAAGCCGGTCAAAACGGAGCAGAACGAGGCTCAGCCTGCGTTAGATCCTAGACAACGTCCCGAAGAGTCTGCCAAGCTGAGCATCGACGTCGTCAAGGACGAGATCAAGCCAACACTAAGTGAGAAGCCTTTTAACAAACCGAGGCGCGAAGCGGCACCTAGTCAACCAACCATTTCCTCGTCGGCGGAAAGATTGGACAGGCCGGACACCGCCAAGGCAATGGACCGTCAGCAAAATGAAATTGACATTCCAAATTTGCAGTCAACTCAGCCGACCCCTTCGCTCGAACTCAAAGCAGCAGCAGCCGACTTGAGCCGCAGCGATGCTCAAACTCCAAGCAGCAATTCGCTGGCCGAAATGCCAAAAGCGAAAATCGAGATCGAAAGCCGAGCGAGTCAAGGGACGCTAGCTGGCGCACCGCGAAGCGATAACGCAAGGGAAGAAAACCGACGGAACCGTGAATTGGAAAAGTCGTTGAATCGAGCCGCAAGCGAGTTGCCTGAACGCCCTAGTTCACTGCAACGCGGCACCCCAGATACGTCTCTGCTTGACAAGCCAATGGCGGCAAACGTTCCTATACCGAAACTCGGAACGCTTTCAGCCGAGACCGCTTCGGACAACCCCTCGGAACGCAATACCGACATGAGTTCACGTTCCAAGGACTCACGAGCATCGACGCGTCCGAGTGTTGAGATGGCAAATCTAAATGGAGTTACCGGCTTGGAGCCGAGTTTGGGGCGGTCCTCGCCAAATCTAGGCCAAGGAGCTTCGGCCAAAAACAACTCATCGGCCATTTTGTCGGACAACACATTTCTCATGGATCCTCGACTGTCGATGAAGGACTTTTCGGGTGACCGTCGATTGGAGCGACAGTTGGGGGAATCGTTATCCGCGCCCGCCTTAGGGCAACCTGTTCCGAACGTAGGTAGCACCGCCATCTTGCAGCCGGCTTCCAACGCCGACGGCGATCTGTCTCAAGCACTGTCACCGCGAAGCGATTTGCAGAAGTCAGATATCCGAAAGCAACCTTCGGGTGGTAAGAGCCTTGGCGGAAAAAGCAATCAAGAAAATTTGAGCCCAACGCTAGGGGCACCAGCCATCGAGTATGGTCGAGAAATGTGGGCTGCGCCGCTTCTCGCCACGCCCAGCAAAGGACTCGATCCGATCAAACGCGAAATAGCCATGCCCGAGATCCGAGAGGCAGACATCACGATCGATCGGTTGCGTCGGCCTGAAACGGGTGGTCCAAAGATTGCACGTTCGGCAGTTCCAATTCCTGTTCCCGCTTTTTCACAACGGCTTAAACGCATTCGTGAACAAGAAGATTCAGCGGCAGAGCTGGGACCTCTAGGGCCACAGACGGAATTGGCCATCGAAAACGGTCTCGAGTTCTTAGCCAGGTATCAGCGAGCAGATGGTTCATGGCATTTGGAGGATTTCGGTGAGAAGGTAGACATCCGAAGCGAGACGGCAGCCACCGCTTTGGCGTTGCTATCGTTTCAAGGAGCAGGATACACGCATCGTCAATTCAAGTACGAAAAAACATGTGGAAGCGCGTTGGCTTGGATGATTCAGAATCAACGTGCTAATGGTGACTTGTATGTTCGCACTGATCCAAAGTCGGATGGCAATGCTTGGTTGTATAGCCATGCTATTGCGACCTTGGCTTTGTGCGAAGCGTACGGGATGACCCAAGATGAGTCGATCAAGCAAAACGCGCAGGGAGCCATTAACTTTCTCGTCCAAAGCCAAGATCCGCAGGGCGGTGGATGGCGATACCATCCGAAAATTGGTTCCGATACGAGCGTTACCGGCTGGTGCATGATGGCCTTAAAAAGCGCCGAGCTTTCCGGCTTGCAAGTATCCAAAGAGTCTTACCGAGGTATCTCCAAATGGCTGGAAGGTTCGCAGGCTGGCGAGAACCAAAAATACCTTTACTGCTACAACTGGCAAGCAGCCGACACGGTTGCAACTCGGCACGGACGGGTACCGACTCCAGTCATGACGAGCGTGGGTTTGCTAATGCGATTGTACCTCGGTTGGCGACGGGACAATCCAGATATGCAGCGAGGGACGGATTGGTTGGTGGAGAGGCTGCCTGTTGAGGGAACGGTTCAAAATCCCCAGCGGGACACTTACTATTGGTATTATGCGACACAAGTTATGTTTCATATGGGAGGTGAACGATGGAAGTCGTGGTACGGCAATCTCTATCCAATGCTGATTCGGACCCAAAAAAAGGATGGGGATTACAGTGGTTCTTGGGAGCCAAACGGTCGAATTCCGGACGCTTGGGGACGTTTTGGCGGTAGGCTTTACGTAACCACCTTAAATTTGTTATCCTTAGAGGTTTATTACAGGCATCTCCCGATCTACGATGCGACCGCCGATTGAACTTGACATTCTCGTGGTCCGGAGAAAGATTACAGTAGTTGGCGACTGGCCGATTTACCTAGCACAACGCGCGAGCTAGTGGATTTTCAGATGTTTTCACTAGCTTGCGGGTCGCGCTATAGTAGTTCACAGCCTACCGGACGCACTACGATAGTGAATGAGGGTAGGACAGTGAATGAGGGATTGGGTCACGGCTTATCGGAAGCCTTTCCCTCGACAACGAAAACACGATGCGGCTTTTCTTCCTTTGAGAGGAAAAGTCGCAATTTTTTTTTGGCGTATTTGGCCACAGGAGAGCACGATGAGCGACTATGTACCGATGACTCAAGATGGGTACAACCGTATCAAAGCAGAGGTATTGCGTCTCGAAAACGAAGAAATGCCCCGAATTTCTGAGAAGATTGCCGAAGCCCGCGCGGAAGGTGACCTCAAGGAAAACGCAGAGTACCATGCTCAACGCGAGAACCAGGGGATGCTGCAATCCAAAATCAACGCTTTAAAGACAAAGCTCAGTCAAGCGACCATCATCGACATGTCGACGCTGCCACGCGATTGTGTCGGCTTTGGTTCGACTGTTAAGGTCAAGGACCCCTGGGGTGATGAGGAAGAATACACGCTCGTCGGTGCGGGAGACGAAGACTACGAGGTGGGCAGAATTCTGTCCAGCAGTCCGTTTGGCATGGCCCTTACTGGAAAAAAAGTGGGCGATAAAGTCGAGATTTCAGCCCCACGAGGCAATCTTAAGTTCGAAATCCTATCAATTGAATTCCAAGACTAATGGCAAGTAATACCGAGGCTGTTCAAGAATCCAACGCTGTTCGAGGGTCCGGCGGAGAGCAAAAAGATGTTTCGCTTGGGCCGGCGTGTTTGATCGTGGTGGTCATCCTGGCCTTATGCCTAAGTATCGGCGTGATCGCGATGGCCGCGATGATGTCTGGAAATCAAGGGAGACGAGCGGCTTATTCGGTTCGGGAACAGATTATTCCCTGGGTTGAGCAGTCGCCGTTGAGCAAAACCGATCGTCAGAACATTGTTGAGCGTCTTGCCAACTTATCGGATGACATGGAACGCGAAGAGCTCACGACGCGACAATTGTCTCGCTTGGTTTTGCGAATGACCGACAGTACTGTGTTGCAATGGGGTGTAGTAGAGCAACTCAATCAGGCGGCACAAGCGTCGAGCATGACCGATGTCGAGAAGAGCGAGTTTCGAACAGGCTGCGATCGATGGCTGCGATGCGCTTCCGAGGGAAAGCTGTCGCTTCAAGACATGGAGTTTGCGGTGCAGAATGTTGCCAACAAGGACCTGCGCTCCGGGCGACTTACGATAAAGCCAGATGTCAACGAAGATGACTTACGCGAGTTTCAACGACGCATGACGACCATTTCAGAGAAGCACGCAATGACCAGCGAGCCGTTTGACAAAAGTGTCTCCCAGGTTTTCAACTCCATGATTGAAGACGCTTTGTCGAAGAAGGAGTAGAATTGCAAATTGCAAAATTCCCATTGCAAATTGTTAAATGAGGCTTAACTTGCAATCTTCAATTTGCAATTAACCGTCAGCTTGAGGCGATCGGGATTAGCACAATCCACCGATCGCCTCAAGCCAGCCAAACCCTCCTGGGGTGTCTTCATCGCCAACATTCCATGGCGGCCTAGTCAACAATGCTATTTCTGCACATTCGGCGAATTTGTTTTTCGTCGTACTTGTTCGTACACCAGAGTAGCTTGTATCGTCCGAACCAATCGAACTCAGCCGGAATTCCAGGCAAAAGCGAAAATTCCATTTGACCGGCAAAGTTTGCCTGTTTTACTAAGGCCAAGTGCCTCGACCTGCCGAAGCGATAGAGACACGAACCTAACTTGAAACTCAAGCGATCAATCGTTAGAAGGTACTGTGTCGATCAAGAAGTTCGACGCAATTGATAGCAAAACAAGCTTACGCTAACGGGGGCAACGGACTGCCGTGCTGTTTCCAAAAAGAAATTCACCGAATCGAAGTTTCCACGTTTCCATCGGGCCGTCGGTCGTCGTAGGGATGGGAATTTGCGTCGCATTCTACGGAGCGATCTTTGCGGGTCCATTGGACTTCGTGATGTTGCGTCGCTATTGCCTGTGCCACCCTGTTGCCATCGCCACCTCAGGACTATTTTTCGTAGCCATCGTTGCGCTGGTGACCAAATGGGTGAACGCCTCATTACAACAACGAAGAAGCCGGCAAGGCGGCTTAGCCCTCGAAGAAATCTCGTCTTCGCAATCCGACACCCCCGAAACGGATTCCGGTGAAAAGAAGTCTGTTTGGTTTGACACGCTTTGGCGAACCCAGAGCAATGCGGTTGGCGATAGTTGGCTTGGCCAGCGTGTGACGGCGGTCCTGCAACGCCAGCTTAAGCGAAAGAACACAAAACACCTTGATCAAGATATCGCCGAACTCGCCGAGCGCGATGCAGACCAACAACATGACAGCTATGGGCTCATTCGAATTGTAACATGGGCCATGCCAATGCTCGGGTTCCTTGGGACCGTTTTAGGTATTTCTGACACTCTCGGCCAAATGGATGCTAAAGCATTATCGAGCGGTTCACAGGATGCCATGAACAGCTTGACCGCTGGCTTGTATGTCGCGTTCGATACGACCGCCATCGGCTTGGTGTTAACGATGGTTGCCATGTTCGTTCAGTTTGCCGTGAATCGTACCGAGCTCGCTTTGCTTTCAACGATAGATGGCAAGGTCTCCGACACCTTGCAACTATGCTTGACAGAGCAAGAAAAGCAGAACGACACTCGCCATGTGGAGTCAGCGCTTCACCACGTCACCCAGGAGCTTATGAAATCGGTGCAACAGATTGTTCAGACGCAAAGCGAACTTTGGCAGCAAACGATTTCTGCTGCACACGGACATTGGCAAAATCTAACATCGACCTCAGCCGAAACGATTGAGTCATCGCTCGCCGGTGCGATCGAGTCCGCTTTAGGCAAACACAACGCATCTCTAAATCAGCACACCGAGCAACTAGCTCGAGTTCAATCCGAAGGGGCTGTGCTCATCGACTCTCGTTGGCAACAATGGCAAACCACGTTGTCAGAACAGACGCGAGCCGTCTTTCATCAACAACGAGAAATGTCCGCGCAGACCGCCTTGCTCAACACTCTCATTGAAAAGCACGATACCATTCGCGAGATGGAAAAACCGCTGCAGGCTACGTTAGAGCGCTTGACCGATATCGATCGATTTCATAATGCGGCGGTGTGTTTGACCGAGGCTGTAGCTGTTCTCGGGACGCAAATGGAGCGTTATGGATATCTTGGCCGACAGCCGCTTCGCCGTCGTTCCGCGGAATCTGTTGCGGATGCTCCGGTGGATGAAACGCACGACACCGAATTGCCCGCTATATTGCCGTTAACGAGGCGAGCAGGATGAGTCGTAGCAAGCGACGTGGCGATTCGACAGTTCCCGCATTGTTTCCATTCCTTGCGGTGTTGCTTTGTACCATAGGAGCGCTAGTGCTTATTCTGGTGCTAACGGTTGCAAATTCGCATGCTTCGGCAAGACGAGAAGTGGAAAGCGACATCACCGAGGTCGCAGAAACGACCGACTTGATGGAGATTGTGTCTGAGGAGTTAGATGCGCAGCGAGACGAACTGAAAGCCAGAGTCGAGCGCCGCCGTCGAGACTTGGCCGATATCGAAGAACATATCTCGCGTCTCACTCAGACGCTCGAGCAATTGCTGTCCAAGATCGAACGCATTCAAACCCATACGACACAAACTGAGGAGGAACGCTTTGACAAATCGGAGCAAATCGTCAAATTAAAAACGGAGATCGACCAAAAGAAACGGGAACTAATCGACGAAATTGCAAAGCAAAAGAAACGAAAACCTGCCTTTGCGGTCATCCCCTACTCTGGATCCAACGGAACCTCGCGACGACCTGTCTATCTTGAGTGCACGAAGGAAGGAGTGATCGTCCAGCCTGAGGGGCTGCTAATCTCTGTAAAAGATCTAAGACCACCCTTCGGACCTGGCAATCCACTTGACGCTGCGCTTCGAGTATTGCGTCTTGCTTACCAACAGAAAGATGCGACCTTTGGTGGCACGTTGCCACCCTATCCCTTGTTGATCGTTCGTCCGGACGGAATCCAAACGTATGCGTTAGCTAGAGAGGCGATGAGCGGCTGGGATGATCAATTCGGCTATGAGTTGGTCGAGAATGAAATGGAATTAAAATTTCCGCCAAGTCCTGCGGGGCTTAAGGAACAATTGACGAGCACAGTTGATTTGGCCAAGCGTCGGCAACAAGCACTCATCGCTGCCTTGCCGCGTCGCATGAGCGCGCCCGGCGGGGAAGATACTTGGGATGGAATCGACGCATCCAATGCAGTGCCTGCCGGTGCGGGCGATGGCACTGGCCCAGCTGGAGGCTCAGGCTTTGGGTCGAGCGATGACTCTCAGCAGGAATGGAAACTCGTTCAGGGGTTAGCCAACTCCCAAATATCGGGCGCGATACAAAGAAACGGAATGGCTTCGCAGTCAGCAGGACAGACAGGGACTGGGACCGTTGGTACGGATCTCCCGCCATCTGCCACAAACCCAAATTCGTTTAGCTCGAGCGATGGCAGTTTGTCCGGCGGCCAGTATGTCGTTAGCGATAATACAATTGCATCAGCACCTTTAGGAGCCAATGTGAATACTCAAACCGCTGCTGGAGCAGGCTCTGGAATGGCCAAGAGTGCAACTGGCGACACTGGAACTGCGAATTCGAACCGAAACGTTGGTAAGGACGGCGCGAATAGTGCCGGCGATGGAAGTAGTGATGCGAATGAAACTAGTCCAGGCGCTAGCGGCAATGCATCCGGTTCTAATTCTGGAAGCTCTGGTAGTGCTGGTAGCAGTTCGACGGCGAACAGCTCATCGAACCCAAGCAACGGTTCCGCAACGTCAAGTACTCCCGCACCACCTAGTGCCAACGCGTTTTCGTCGGGGACAGCAACTGGCGGTGCAAGCGGTATGGCCTCAGCGGGAAGCCCACCTCAGGGGCAAAGCGATCCCAACGCTAGTCCGAATTTGTCTCTTTCGGTAAACCAAAAGCCGGATAGTCAGCCAGCTAAAGCAAAGCATGTGCGGGCCGAAGGGGATATCAAGCCGATCTCGGTTAGTGCTGGCCACGGTTGGGCTGCATCTCGGGCTGAGGGAAAAGCCACCCCCGTTTCGCGTCCCATCAACATTGTCGCTTTGAAGGATCGTTGGTTGCTGCGATCCGACGTCGAACCAGGCAAATTCGAAGCCAACTTTGCCATGGAAGAGGGGCCACAAAAAGCTGGCGATCAGCTTGCTCTAGCTATGCGCAAACGGGTTGACTCGTGGGGGATCGCGGTCGTCGGCGGCTACTGGTCTCCATCGCTAACGATCGAGGCAGCCAGCGATGCGCAGCAAAGCGTGGCCCGGTTAGAACGACTGCTTGAAGGAAGTGGTGTCGAAATCAAAGTGGTTCCTTTGACTCTCCCTAACCGCCGATAGGATTTCCAGAACATGAGCAAACGGCGAAGCGAAGACGCTGCCATCGGCGAAGATGCCTTTTTGGACACGATTGCGAATCTCGTCGGCATCCTGATCATCTTAGTGGTCATAGTTGGTTCACGCAGCCATGCGACTGCGAAGTTGGCGATCGAACAAGAGTTGCAAAAGAAAGTCGAACAACTGGAATCGCCAGCTCTAAAATCCCAACAGCTTGACCAAGATCTTCAAAAGCAAGCAGCGGAACTCCGCAACTATGACATGGAAGTCCTGTATCGCGATTCCGAACGGATGGCGATTATGGACAGGGTGACTATTGCCGAACGCGTTGTCGAAGAAGAACTTCAAAACATCGACGAGTCCGCTCGAGAGAAGATCGAAGATGAACAGGAGATGAGCGAGCTTGAAAAGCAGCTAGCCAATCTGCTCAATCAACAAGGAGAGATCCAGTCGATCGAGCCATCCACGACGGTATTGCAACATTTGCCTACGCCGATGGCCAAAACCGTGTTCGGCAAAGAACTGCATGTCATGATGCGTGGCGGAAGCGCTGCCGTGATTCCATGGGACCGACTAGTCGATGCACTCAAGAGCGAGGCTCGACGCTCCGCCGAACGCAATTCTCAGAAAGACCGCTTTGTCAACCAACTGGGACCGATCGACGGGTTTTTGATGACCTATGGCTTAAAGAGCCAAAGCGGGATGATGACCAATGGCACATCGACTCGGCTTGCCAGGACGATTGAACTGGAAAAATTCGAATTGGAACCGACCAGCGATGTCGTTATCGAAAGCATCGCAGAGACTCTTGGTACAGGTGGACGATTGCGGTTGGAGCTAGCGACCTGCAAGGCCCAGCACACGACGGTTACTGTGTGGGTCTACCCAGACAGTTTCAACGAGTTTCGGACGCTCAAGGAACGGCTATTCACAGAAGGCTTCCTCTGCGCTGCAAGGCCATTGCCTTTCCATGTTCGAATTGGAGCATCGCCGCGCGGCTCCGCCAGTACAGCCCAATAAGTTCGCTTCGCGGGAGTGACTCGGTTAATCGCATCCCCGTTAAAATTACGTTTGGACGGAAGGCTTGGGCGACGGAAGGCTTGGGCGACGGAAGGCTTGGGCGACGGAAAGCTTGGGCGACGGAAAGCTTGGGCGACGGAAAGCTTGGGCGACGGAAGGCTTGGGCAAGGGGTAGAGGGCTTAGGGGCCTAGGGGCACCCACAAATTTCTTTTCAGTCGATTACGCGATGCCACGCGGCTAACGAACCAAGCTCATTGACCTGCAGGTGGTTCCCAAAGTTCTACTTTATTTCCATCTGGGTCT
>Ga0105045_10005243_pt1 | contig 11389 bp, 6 predicted proteins | sample MAT02_FD_78089 | JGI IMG/M metagenome (GOLD analysis project Ga0105045, IMG submission 78089) | Freshwater microbial communities from Lake Fryxell liftoff mats and glacier meltwater in Antarctica - MAT-02 (megahit assembly) | ecosystem: Environmental > Aquatic > Freshwater > Ice > Liftoff... | reverse complement strand
CGCGATCTCAACCACGTCTACCGCAGCACGCCAGCCTTGCATGCGCGCGACACCGATCCGTACAGTTTTCAGTGGCTGGTGGTGGACGACGCAGAGCGCTCGGTGCTGGCCCTCGCCCGCTACGGCCACGCACTCGAAGACACGGTGGTGGTGATCGCCAACCTAACCCCCCAGGTGCGCCACGGCTACCGAGTGGGCCTGCCGCACGGCGGGCACTGGCGCGAGCGGCTCAACACCGACTCCAGCCACTACGGCGGCAGCAACGTGGGCAACCATGGCAGCGTGCTGGCTGAAGACGTGGCGCAGCACGGGCAGCGCTGGTCGGCGAGCCTCACCTTGCCGCCGCTGGCGGTTCTCTGGTTGCAACCCGAAGCATGACGCACCCCTGCGCTGCTTCGCGCCTTCCCCCCGATGGGGGGCTCTCCCTGTGACTCGGCAGAGCCGGTTCACAGGGAACACAGGCGGCTCTGCCCCGCCGGCCATGGGTGCGAATCCATGCCGCCATGGGGACACCGATGGTGTGAACTTTTCGGTCTGGGCGCCAGATGCGCACGGTGTGGCCGTTTGTCTGTTTGAACCCGGCGAACCTGTCGAATCGCATCGCGTGGCACTGCAACCCGTCAGCAATGGTGTGTGGTCGGCCTTTGTGCCCGAAGTGGGTGCTGGTCAGCTCTACGGCCTGCGCGCCAGCGGGCCGTGGCTGCCCGAAGCGGGCCATCGCTTCAACCCTGCGCACCTGCTGCTCGACCCCTGGGCGCTGGCTCTGGTGGGTAACACCGAGCGCCTCGCCCTGCAAACCGGCCACGCTGGCGCCGACCCGCTGCACCCCACGCAGCCCTGGAGCGAGCACCAACCCCATCCGCACGACAACACCGCCCACATGCCGCGTTGTGTGGTGGTGGATGCGCAGGCCGAGATGGCCGCCGGTCTGGCCATGGCGCGAGCGCCAACCATTGCCAGCGAGCGTGTGGTGATCTACGAGGCGCACGTCAAAGCCCTTACCCGCCTGCACCCCGAGCTGCCCGAGCACCAGCGCGGCACCTATGCCGCACTGGCCCACCCCGCCGTGGTACAGCACCTGCAGCACATAGGCATCACCACCGTGTGCCTATTGCCAGTGCACCAGCACATCAGCGAGCGCCACCTGATCGAGCGCGGCCTGAGCAACCACTGGGGCTACAACACACTGAACGCGTTTGCACCCGAGCCCGCCTACGCAGCGGCCACCCGTGGCCAGGACGCTTCGAGTGCCGCAGACGCGGCCGATGTGCGCGCCGAGTTCCGCCAAATGGTCGATACCCTGCACCGCGCGGGCATCGAGGTGGTGCTCGATGTGGTCTACAACCACACCGCCGAGAGCGACCTCGACGGCCCGACCCTGAGCTGGCGCGGCTTGGGCCAGTCCCGCTGGTACGCCATGGGCGAGCACGGTGTGCCGCACAACTTCAGCGGTACCGGCAACAGCCTGGCCATGAGCGAGCCGCGCGTGATGCAGTGGGTGATGGACAGCCTGCGCTGGTGGGTGCAGGCCTTCGGCGTGGACGGTTTTCGTTTCGATCTCGCCGTCTCACTGGGCCGCGACGCCGCGCTGGGCCACGCTTTCAATCCGCGCAGCGCGCTGCTCAGCGCCATGGTGCAAGACCCGGTGCTGCGCAGCGTGCGCCTGATCGCCGAACCCTGGGACATTGGCCCCAACGGGTACCACACCGGCGGCTTCGAGGCCGGCTGTCTGGAGTGGAACGACCGCTTTCGCGACGGCGTGCGCGCCTTCTGGCTCGGCCACCACGGCACGCGCGGCGAGCTCGCCACACGCACTTGCGCCAGCGGTGACTTGTTCAACCAGCCCCACCAGAGTCATCGCCTGCCCACCGAGAGCATCAACATGGTCACCGCGCACGACGGCTTCAACCTGGCCGACCTGACCGCCCACCAGCACAAGCACAACGAGCCCAACGGAGAAGACAACCGCGATGGGCACGGCCACAACCTGAGCGCCAACGGTGGTGTGGAAGGCGCGACCAACGACCCGGTGGTGCTGCACCGCCGAGGCCTGTGGCGCCGCGCTCTGCTGGCCACCCTGTTCTGCGCTCAGGGCACGCCGCAGCTGCTCGCGGGCGACGAGTTCGGCCACAGTCAGCAAGGCAACAACAACAGCTACTGCCAAGACAACGAAACCACCTGGCTCGATTGGGCACATGCCGACGTCGAACTCACCACCTTCGTGGCCGGTCTCGCGGCGTTGAGAAGCCGGTACCCCGGCCTGCGCCACGCCCGCTGGTTCAGCGGCGAAGGCAACCCACCCGACCGCACCTGGCCCGACATTGCCTGGCTCGATACCAATGGTCAAACCATGGCGTCTGAAGCATGGCAAGACCGCAATCGCCACACGCTCGCGGCAGTCATCACCGTGGGTGAAAACGGTGCAACGCCCACCGAACGCTTGCTGCTGGTCTGGCATGCAGAGCCCGGCCCCAGCCAGCTCCCATTGCCGCCTGGCGAGTGGGGTGTGGTGCTGGACAGCGCCCGGGCGCGGGTCACCACAGCGAATCAGGCTGGCGATGCGGTCACCGGTGACTTGGCCCTCCATGAGGTCGGCGTGTGGGTGCTGGTCCAAAGCTTGCATGGACCAATGCGTCCCCGCTTTGGCCCCACATGAACACGTCGATCCATCCTTTTCTGTCGCGCCGCACCAGCGGCGTGCTGCTGCACATCACCAGCCTGCCTGGCCCCAACGGCTCGGGCGACTTGGGGCTTGGCGCCCGCCATTTCGTCGACTGGCTGGCCTCGGCTGGCCAGTCGATGTGGCAGATCCTGCCGCTGTCACCCGCTGGCCCGGGCCATTCGCCTTACCAGAGCGTCTCGGCCTTCGCCGGCAGCCCGCTTATGGTGGATCTGGACGACCTGGTGCAGCTGGGCTGGCTGCCCTGGATGCCGACCCAGGGCTTCGACCACCACCGCTGCGAGTTCGTGCGGGTGGCGCCCTGGCGCATGGCCTGCCTGCGCAAGGCCTGGGACGGTTTCTGCCTGCGCGCCAGCGAAGACAGCCGCCAAGCGCTGACCGATTTCTGCACCCAGCACGCGCATTGGCTCGACGACTACGCGCTCTTCATGGTGCTCAGCGAACGCCACATCGGCAGCTGGCCGCAGTGGCCCGCGCCGCTGGCCCAACGCGACCCGGCAGCCCTCGACGAGGTGCGCCAGCACGCGCCAAAAGCGCTGGGTTTTTGGCAGTTTGTGCAATGGCGTTTCTGGGTGCAGTGGCAAGCGCTGCGCGACTACGCGCACAGCCGCGGGGTGCAGATGGTGGGCGACGCGCCGATCTTTGTCGCCCACCACAGTGCCGACGTTTGGGCCCACACCGAGCAATTCCTGCTCGACAACAGCTTTGAGCCCAGCGTGGTGGCCGGCGTGCCACCCGACTATTTCAGTGCCACCGGCCAGCGCTGGGGCAATCCGCTTTACAACTGGCCGGTGATGGAACGCGACCAGTACCGCTGGTGGAAAGACCGGGTGGCGCATCTGTTCAAGCAGGTCGACCTGGTGCGGCTGGACCACTTTCGTGGCTTCGAGGCGCATTGGGAAATTCCGGCCAGCGAGCCCACAGCGGTGGCCGGGCAGTGGCAGACAGGTCCGGGCCTGCCCCTGTTCACGGCGCTGCGGGAAGCGCTGGGCCCGCTGGCCATCATTGCCGAAGACCTGGGGTTGATCACGCCCGAGGTCAACGCGTTGCGCGAGGCCTGCGGCTTCCCTGGCATGCGCATCCTGCAATTCGCCTTTGGCGGTGGCGCAGGCAACCCCTACCTGCCGCACAACCTGGAGCGCAACTGCGTGGCTTACACCGGCACACACGACAACGACACCACACTGGGTTGGTGGCGGGTCGCGTCCAGCCACGACAAGGCAGCCGCACGCACCTACCTTGGCCCGGCGGTGGACACCGAGCCGCACTGGACGCTGATCACCGCGCTGTCGCAGTCGGTGGCCAACACGCTGGTGCTGCCGTTCCAGGACGTACTGGGCCTGGACGGCAAACACCGCATGAACACACCCGGACAAGCCACCGGCTGCTGGGAATGGCGCTTTGACTGGCGCCAAATCGATCACCGCCCCGCCGAGCGCCTGCTGGCCCTGACGCGCGCGCACGGGCGAATGCCCTGAACCGCCACGGCCTGGCCTGTTCCCGTTTCAAATCGCCGTTTCAATGAGCCAGTGCGCATCAAGACGCACCCGCCGAACACACCACCGGAGACCAGCATGGAAAAGAACTCACCCCAGCAACTGGCCAAGCGCACCATTGCGCTGGTGCTGGCCGGCGGCCGCGGCTCGCGCCTGCATGCCCTCACCGACCGGCGCTCCAAACCGGCGGTGTACTTCGGTGGCAAATTCCGAATCGTCGACTTCGCGCTCTCCAATTGCCTGAACTCGGGCGTGCGCCGCATCGCCGTGCTCACCCAGTACAAATCACACAGCCTGCTGCGCCACCTGCAGCGCGGCTGGAGCTTTCTGCGCAACGAGTTCAGTGAGTTCATCGACCTGCTGCCCGCCCAGCAGCGCATGGACGACCAGAGCTGGTACATGGGCACAGCGGATGCGGTCTACCAGAACCTGGACATATTGCGCGCGCACAAGCCCGAGTACATCCTGGTGCTGGCGGGCGATCACATCTACAAGATGGACTACGCCAGCCTGATCGCCGATCACGTCGCACTGGGCAAAAAGTGCACGGTGGCCTGCATCGAGGTGCCGCTGGCCGAGGCCAGCGCCTTCGGGGTGATGGACATCGACGCGCAGCGCAACATCGTGCGCTTCCTGGAGAAGCCAGCCCAGCCGCCCCACATGCCCGGCAAGCCTGAGGCAGCACTCGCCAGCATGGGCGTGTACGTGTTCAACACCGAGCACCTGTTTGAGGCGCTGAAGCTCGACGCCACCACCCCCGGCTCCAGCCGCGACTTCGGCAAAGACATCATCCCGGCGATGGTGCTCGCAGGCGACGCTGCGGCCCACCCGTTCGGCATGTCATGCGTCAAAAGCTCGCCCGAAGCGCCCGCCTATTGGCGCGACGTGGGCACGGTGGACGCTTACTGGGCCGCCAACCTTGATCTGACCAACACCGTGCCCGAACTCGACATGTACGACCGCGAATGGCCCATCTGGACCTACCAGGAGCAGCTGCCGCCGGCCAAGTTTGTGTTTGACGACGACGACCGCCGTGGCTCTGCGGTGGACTCGCTGGTCTCGGGTGGCTGCATCATCTCGGGCGCGCTGGTGCGCCGCTCGGTGCTGTTTTCCAAGGTGAGGGTTCACTCTTACGCGTCGGTGGAAGCGTCGGTCATCCTGCCCGAGGTCGACATTGGGCGCGGCTGCGAGCTGCACAAGGTGGTGATCGACACCGGCTGCGTGATTCCCCCGGGCATGAAGATCGGTGTGGACGAGGCGGAAGACGAACGCCGTTTCTTCCGCACGCCCAGCGGCGTGGTGCTGGTCACAAAAGAAATGCTGGAAGCGCTGGAATGACGCCCAAGGTTCTTTATGTCTGCGCCGAAGTTTTTCCGCTGCTCAAAACGGGTGGACTGGCCGATGTGAGTGCCGGCCTGCCGCCGGCGTTGATGTCGCAGGGCGCCGATGTGCGTCTGCTGTTGCCCGCCTTTCCGAGTGTGGTGGCCGGCGTCACGCCCGAAGGCCCCGCGCTGTTGGTGCCAGCCGGTGGCAGCCCAGGCTTGCCAGCAGGTGTCGGCCCGCAAGCTACTTCAGCCCACGGCCCCATGCCATGGCTGCGCGCCGGTCACATCACCGGTAGCGGCATGCCGGTGTGGCTGTTGCACGCGCCAGGTCTGTACGAGCGCGGGGGCAACCCCTACCTGGATGCCTCGGGCCAGCCCTGGCCCGACAGCGCCGAGCAGTTCGCCTGGCTGGGCTGGGCGGCGGCTCAGTTGGGCACTGGTCTGTGCACCAGCTGGTTGCCCGATGTGGTGCATGGCCACGACTGGCACACGGGTCTCGCCTTTGCCTACCTGCGCGAGCTTTCGCGCACCGCCGAGCACCGGCCAGCCACCGTGTTCACGGTGCACAACCTGGCCTACCAAGGCGTGTTCAACGCCAGCCTGCGCCAGCTCCTGGGGCTGCCTGATGGGGTGTTCCATGTGCAAGGCCTGGAGTTCCACGGCCAGATCAGCTTTATGAAAGCCGGGCTGAAGTACAGCGACGCCATCACCACCGTGAGCCCGACCTACGCGCGCGAGATCACCGGCGCCGAGCAGGGCTGCGGGCTCGATGGCGTACTGCGCCAACGCCAGGGCCAGCTGCACGGCATCTTGAACGGGGTGGACGACGCCGTGTGGAATCCACAGAGCGACCCGCTGGTGCAGCCCGGCTTTGACGCCGATCACCTGGAAGGCAAGGCGCAAGCCAAGGCGCGGCTGCAGCAACGCATGGGCCTGGCGCCTCGGGCCGATGCGTTGCTTTTCTCGGTGGTCAGCCGCCTGACCGAACAAAAGGGCCTGCACCTGCTGCCCGCTGCGGTGGACGAGCTGGTGAAGCGCGGCGGGCAACTCGCGGTGCTGGGCTCGGGCGACGCCGCCATCGAGCAGGCACTGGGCGACTGCGCACAGCGCCACCCTGGCAACGTGGCACTCACCGTGGGTTACGACGAAGCCCTGGCGCACAGCGTGATGGCAGGCGCCGACGTGATCCTTCTGCCCTCGCGCTTCGAGCCCTGCGGCCTGACCCAGCTCTATGGCCTGCGCTACGGCACGCTGCCCTTGGTGCGCGCTGTGGGCGGGCTGGCCGACACCGTGGTCGACTGCAGCCTGGAGAACCTGCACGACGGCAGCGCCAGCGGCTTCGTCTTCTACGACCTTGATGTGCCGAGCCTGCTGTTGGCCATGCGCCGCGCCTTTGCGCTGCAACACCGCCCGGCCGACTGGCTTGCTGTGCAACGCCACGCCATGTCGCTGCGTTTCGGCTGGGCGCGCGCGGCCGCCGACTACCTGCGGGTCTATGCCTCGGTCATGCCGGTCGAGACCGGCTCCTGAGCGCCAACACACCCGTCAGCACGTTTATCGCTTGCGCCCTTCAGCACTTCAACGAACAAGCCACTGCCATGCAAAACACCAAGCTCACCATCGAACCCGTCCCCTTCGAATACGAACAGATGGACAACAGCGTGGACGCCCTGCGCAAGTCGATTGCCAACCGGTTGGTCTACTCGGTCGGCCGCGACCCGCGCTCGGCCACCCGGCGCGACTGGCTGTTTGCCCTGTTCCACGCCGTGCGCGACCGCATGATGCACCGCTGGCGCGAAACCCTGGCCACCGCGCAGGACCACGACGCCAAGCGCGTGTATTACCTCTCGATGGAGTTCCTCACCGGGCGCGCGCTCACCAACGCCCTGCTCTCGGTGGGCATCCTTGACGACGCCCGCACCGCCTGCACCCAGCTCGGTGTCGATTTCGATTCGTTGATCGATCTGGAGACCGACGCCGGCCTGGGCAACGGCGGTCTGGGACGGCTGGCTGCCTGTTTCCTCGATTCCATGGCCACCGTGGGCATTCCCGGCATGGGTTACGGCATCCGCTACGACTACGGCATGTTCGCGCAGCGCATCGTCGATGGCCGCCAAGTCGAAGAGCCCGACTACTGGCTGGTCAACGGCAACCCCTGGGAATTCATGCGCCCGGAGTTCAGCTATACGGTGCAGTTCGGCGGACGGCTGGTGCAAGCCAGCGAGCAGGTGCGCTGGGTCGAGACCGACGACGTGATCGCCACCGCCTACGACACCGGCGTGCCCGGCCACGAACTCAGCAGCGTGGCCACCATGCGCCTGTGGAGCGCGCGCGCCACCAGCGGCATCAACCTGGATGCCTTCAACAAGGGCGACTACATGCGTGCCGTGGAGGCCAAGAACACATCAGAAAATGTCTCGCGCGTGCTCTACCCCGACGACAGCACCGACCACGGCAAGGAACTGCGCCTGCGCCAAGAGTATTTCTTCGTCAGCGCCTCGCTGCAAGACATCGTGCGCCGCTTCAAGAAGCACCAAGGCAACTTCGATCTGTTCACTGAGCGCGTGGCGGTCCACCTCAACGACACCCACCCCGCATTGGCCGTGCCCGAGCTCATGCGCCTGCTGGTCGACGAGCAGCACCTGGAATGGGACGTGGCCTGGGGCATCTGCAAAAAGGTCTTCAGCTACACCAACCACACGCTCATGCAGGAGGCGCTGGAGACCTGGCCAGTGGAGCTGATGGGCCGCCTGCTGCCGCGCCACTTGCGCATCATTTACGACCTCAACGCCATCTTTCTGGCCGAGGTGCATGAGCGCTTCCCGGGCGAAAACGACCTGCTGCGGCGTGTGTCGCTGATTGACGAGCGCGGCCAGCGCCGCGTGCGCATGGCCTACCTCTCGGTGCTGGCCAGCCACAAGATCAACGGCGTCTCCGCACTGCACAGCCAGCTGATGGTGCAAACCATCTTTGCCGACTTCGCCCGGCTTTACCCAGAGCGCTTCACCAACAAGACCAACGGCATCACGCAACGACGCTGGTTGTCGCAAGCCAACCGGCCACTGGCCAGTCTGATCGATGCGCGCATCGGCAACACCTGGCGGCGCAACCTCGACGAGATCGAACAGCTGCGCCCGCTGGCCACCGACCCCGAGTTTGTCAGCGCCTTCCAAGACGCCAAGGCACAGAACAAACGCCGGCTGGCCGCGCGCATTGCCACCGAGACCGGCGTGATCGTGAACCCCGCCAGCCTCTTTGATGTGCAGATCAAGCGCATGCACGAGTACAAACGCCAGCTGCTCAACGTGCTGCATGTGGTCACGCGCTACCAGCAGATTCTGGCGCACCCCAACGCCGACTGGGTGCCCCGCACCGTTGTGTTTGCCGGCAAGGCGGCCTCGGCCTACTACATGGCCAAGCTGGTGATCAAGCTCATCAACGACGTGGCGCGTGTGATCAACCACGACAAGCACGTGGGCGACAAGCTCAAGGTGGTGTTCATTCCCAACTACCGCGTGTCGCTGGCCGAGGTGATCATTCCTGCGGCCGATCTCTCCGAGCAGATCTCCACCGCCGGCACCGAGGCCTCGGGCACCGGCAACATGAAGTTCGCCCTCAACGGCGCTCTCACCATTGGCACCTGGGACGGCGCCAACATCGAAATCGCGGAAAACGTGGGGCTGGAGCACATCTTCATCTTCGGTCACCGGACCGAACAGGTGGCGGCGCTGCGCGCCAGCGGCTACAACCCGCGCCGCTATTACGACCACAACTACGACCTCAAAACCGCCATCGACCGCATCGCCGAAGGCGCCTTCAGCCCGGAGGAGCCCAGCCGTTTCCACGACATCACACGCACGCTGCTTGAATCCGATTACTACCTGCTGCTGGCCGACTACACCGACTACCTGGCCACGCAGCACAAGGTCGACGCGCTGTACCGCAACCCGGCCGAATGGACGCGCCACGCCATCATGAACGTGGCCGGCATGGGCGCCTTCTCGTCGGACCGCACCATCCGCGAATACGCCAACGAAATCTGGAATGTGAAGCCGCTGTTTCCTTCAACATGATTTGCTTTGGGTTGGCCTGCTCCCTTGGAGGAGCATCTTCGCCTGATGGGCTGGTGCGGCCGGCTCCGAGAATGTCCTCCGGGTCGGCTGCGCCGACCCTCCCCCTTGACTTCGCTGCGCCAGCCGCACCAGCCCATCAGGCCGCCAACACCTGTGTGTGCCACCGTGGGTGCGCCAGCATCTCGCCAGATTAGAGGGGCAGTGCGCTCTGCGCAGCGAAGTAAAGGAGGAGAACCGGCAAAGCCGGTTCGGAGGACATTCGCGGAGCAGAGCGCACTGCCGCTTCGATCCCGCGAGGCTCAATGAGCGAAAGGTGTCTCAACCCAAAGTCACACGCGAAAACTTGCGCTTGCCCACCTGCACAACAAAGGTTCCTGCAGGCAGCTTCAAGCCCTTGTCGCTGATCACAGCCCCATCAACCCGAACGCCACCGCCCTCGATCAACCGGTTCGCCTCGCTGCCCGAAGACGCCAGCCCAGACGACTTCAAAACCGCCGCAATACCGAGCGGCGCACCAGACAAGGACATCTCAGGAATTTCGTCTGGCACACCACCCTTGCTTCGGTTAATGAAATCCTGCTCCGCCAGATCGGCCGCAGCCGCGCTGTGAAAGCGCGTGGTGATCTCCTTGGCCAGCGCCACCTTCGCATCTCTCGGGTTTGCGCCTTGTGCCATCGCCTGTTTCAACGACTCGATGTACGCCAGCGACTGGAACGACAACAACGTGTACCAGCGCCACATCAGCGTGTCCGAAATGCTCAACACCTTGGCAAACATGGTATTTGCTGGTTCGCTGATGCCGATGTAGTTGTTCTTGCTCTTGGACATCTTGTCCACACCATCCAAGCCTTCGAGCAGCGGCATGGTGAGGATGCACTGCGGCTCCTGTCCATACTCGACCTGCAGGTGGCGGCCCATGAGCAGGTTGAATTTCTGATCTGTACCGCCGAGCTCCAAGTCGCTCTTGAGCGCCACCGAGTCGTAGCCCTGCATCAGCGGATACAGGAACTCGTGCACGCTGATCGGTGTGCCCGCCTTGAAGCGGTCGTGGAAATCGTTGCGCTCCATCATGCGCGCCACGGTGTACTTGGCGGCCAACTGGATCATGCCCATCGAGCCCAGCGGCAAACTCCATTCGCTGTTGTAGCGAATCTCGGTCTTCGCGGGATCCAGCACCAGACTGGCCTGCTTGTAATAGGTCTCGGCATTCGCTTGGATCTGCTCTGGCGTGAGCGGCGGGCGGGTGTTGTTGCGCCCCGACGGGTCGCCGATCAGGCTGGTGAAGTCTCCAATCAGAAAAATCACCTGATGACCCAGGTCTTGAAGCTGGCGCATCTTGTTGAGCACCACCGTGTGACCTATGTGAATGTCGGGCGCGGTCGGGTCCAGGCCCAGTTTGACGCGCAGTGGCACACCGGTACGTTCGGATCGGGCCAGCTTGTTGGCCCAATCGCCGTGAGGCAGCAATTCCTCGCAACCGCGCAGCGTGACTGCCATCGCCGCACGAACACCGTCTGTCCACTCCAACCCTCTCGGCTCGGTATTTCCAGTACTTTCGGGTACTTTTTGGGCCTGGCTCATGCGAGAAAATCCAGTTGCGTCAAGCACTGACCCGATAGAATGTCAGACTGTGACTGTAATTTTTGTAGGTCGACATCCATTTTAGTGCCCAACCTGTTGCACACAAGCAACAAAATGCCGCACACCATCGCCGCCGCAGCGTTTCACGCTGCCGCAAATACCCGAAAGTTTCCAGTGCGGCCTTTGCCCGCTGTAGCCAGGACCCGGATTTTGACCCACGCCCTGATCGCCTCG
>Ga0105045_10005242_pt1 | contig 11391 bp, 10 predicted proteins | sample MAT02_FD_78089 | JGI IMG/M metagenome (GOLD analysis project Ga0105045, IMG submission 78089) | Freshwater microbial communities from Lake Fryxell liftoff mats and glacier meltwater in Antarctica - MAT-02 (megahit assembly) | ecosystem: Environmental > Aquatic > Freshwater > Ice > Liftoff... | reverse complement strand
ATTTTCTCACCGTTAATCAGATCATCTGCAATGGGTCTTCCTCAATCTCAAAACCAACGAGATGAAGAATACCTTCTAAACACAAACATCATGAATGTGTATCCAAAACCATCAACGGGCAAAGTGTGTTTTGACTTGCCAAACCATGATGAAGATCACATGGTTATCGAATTGTTTGATTTAGCCGGAAAACAAATAAAGAAAAGAGAGTACCAAAAAACAAATGGTGAGTTGATCGATTTTTCAGATGTTCAAAAAGGAACGTACATGGTTCGCATTATTTTAGGAACAGATTATTCTCAATCTCACTTGTTGAAATTGGAATGATTTGTTAACTGGGATTGTTGACATTGAACGTGTTCAAGTGTCGAAACCCTTCTGTCTTTTGATGGAAGGGTTTTTTGCCTAAAACTTTTATTTTAAGTTCATCACTTCAACTTCAATCACATAATCAAAAGTCTCAAGTTCCAATACATCTTTTTCCTCTGCCTTATTCTTTGCCGATACCGTTTTCCCGTTTAAACGAGTGATAGAATAACCTCGTTTCAATACGTTTTTAGGATTTAATAATTCAACCGATCTTTCCAATTGTTCTATCGAGTTTGTACTTTTTTCAATAAATTGAACTGAATTTTGCGATAAAAATAATTTTGCGTCATCGAAAAAGCGATTTTGGTCTTGTAGAAATCTTCTGGAGGTTTGTCGAATTTCTTTATTTATGAAATGAATTCGCTCACGGTTTCGTTCGATATTCAAATCTGTTTTGGCATGTAATTTACGACTCGATTGAACCAAATTGTTTTTGTGAAATTGGATGCTCAGTTTTGCATTATTCTTAAAATTCTTGGTCTCATGATTAAATGCCAATTTTTCTTGTTCCAGGATTTGATTGCTTGCTTTTTTAATTCGATCACTTGCTCGCTGAACAGGTTCACTTATTTCATGAAATGCTTGGAGCAGGAAATCTGCTAATTCTGTTGGAGTAATTGCATTTCTAAAAGCAATCATTTCCGCCACCGTCAAATTTGTCGAGTGACCGATTCCAGTTAAAACAGGAATTGGAAAAAGTGCAATTGCTTTGCAAAGTTCAAAATTGTTGTAACAAGATAAACCAACTTCGCCACCTCCACCGCGCACAATCACCACAACATCGAAATGTTCTTTCACTTTTTTAATGCGATTCAGTTGTTCTAAAATTGATTTTACTGCAACATCGCCTTGCAAATAGGCCGGAAACAACATGCTGAAAAAAGAATATCCCCAAGGATTTTGATCCAAAACCTTCATGAAATCGGATAAGCCTTTGCTTGTATCTGCGGAAATAATTGCAATGCGTTGAGGCAAGATTGGAAACTTTAATTCCTGGTTGAGATTCAATAATCCTTCTTTATTCAATCGAAGAAGCGTTTCTTGTCTTTCTCGTTGCAATTCACCAAGCGAAAAACTCGGATCGATATCAAGAATTTGCAAACTCATGCCAAAGGTTTCGTTGAAAGTCACCTTTACAAGTAAAAGCAAGGTCGTTCCTTCTTTCAAAGGTTCTCTTGCAATTTCAATGAATTGTTTATTGATACGTTGTAGATTTTGCTTCCAAATCGAACCGCTAATTTGCGCCAAAACTCTTCCGTCTTCTTTTTGTACCAATTCAGGAAATGCATGACCACTTGGGTACAAATTCATTTTATGCATTTCGGCTTTTACCCAGTAATTACTTTGGTAGCGATCTTCAATCGTTTTTCGAATGGAAGAAACAACTTGCTTGAGCGTAAAAATTTGACGGTTTTCAGACATTGAAAGTTAAATTACAAATAAAATACAAAAAGGGAAGAATTTTTTTGAATTCTATTAAAAGAGTAGACGAAAACACATCATTCTGATAAAATGTGAACCACATAAGAAAACATAAGTTTAAAATTGTTCTGATGTGAACTTTTGTGTTTTGTGTGGTAAAAAGATTACTCGGTTAAAATCTCTACCAACCTATAAATCCCCTTTTTTCAATCGCCAATAAGAAATCGAGTAAAACAGCATCATAAAAAACAAAGAAATCGAAACAACCTGCCAAGTATCAAATTGAATTATTTTTTCTCCCATATCAGCTTCCATACCTACAACTAATTGCTCCAAAAATGGAATAGGAGTGAGCTTTGCGAAATTCTTAAACGGAAAGAAGGCATAAACGATTTGTGGAATGAAAAAACTAACGATAAACTCTAAAATAATTACTCCGTAAAAGATGATTAAACTCAAAGCTGACCTTTTAATTAGAATGGAAAGAAGAAATGCAAAAGAGAAATAACACAAAGATTGAACAAAAAATAAACCGACGTAATGAATGTTGGAATACAAATCTATTTTGGCGCTTTGCGTTAATCCGAATATTAATCCAATCAAGAATGCATAAAAAGTAACGAAGATTGATATGCCTAATATGACTAAAAACTTGGAAAGAATAACTTGTCGTTTGGTTAAGCCATCGATGACATGTTGTCGCATCGTGCGACTCGAAAATTCATTGGTTGTCAATACGACAATTAGGACACTTAAGAACAAATTGAAATAACTGCCAGAATATGTGACGAACCGCCAAACCGTTGGAAATGACCAAAGCGTTTTTGTGTCAGGCATAATTGCAATTTGTTGGTTGATGCTCCCAAACCATAGATTCATGACCCACATCCACAAAGGAAGCAAAATCATATAAAGCAAGATTATCCATGTAAAAGCACTTAGCTTTTTTAGTTTAATCCATTCGATAGAAATTAATTGTCTCATTTGTTGCTAGAATTAATGATATCTAAAAATGCGGTTTCTAGTGATTGTTTTTTGGTATAAATTTCATCGCAGAAAATTCCTTCGTTTGCCAAAAGCTTGTTCAACTCTGCGCTTGAAATTAATGTGCCGTTCACAACGATTTCGGAATCAGATTGTTCTTTGAAATCTAGGTTTTTGGTGTTAATAATGACTTTTATTTGATTCATTTCATTGCTTCGTAAATGAATACTTTCGCGGTTTCCTATGATATTATCTAAAGTATCCGTTTTTAATATTTGACCAAATCGCATGATGCTTACTTTGGTGCAAATTTTTTCCATTTCATCCAAAATATGCGAAGCTAAGATGATTGTTTTGCCTTGCGAGGCTAAGTTTTGAATGAGTGCACGAATATCCGCAATTCCAAGCGGATCAAGTCCGTTCGTTGGTTCGTCAAAAACTAAAACTTCTGGATCTGATAATAATGAAGCTCCAATTGCCAAACGTTGTTTCATCCCCAGAGAATATGTTTTGAATTTTGATTTTGCACGAGTTGTAAGATCTACAATTGCTAAAACTCGCTGAATGGCTTCATCTTCATGAGCTATTTTTCGAATTCGAGCAACAATTCTCAAATTGTCTATCGCATTCATGTAAGGATAGAAATTTGGTGTTTCTAACATGGCTCCAATACGCAATCGATTTGCATTTGATTCGCCATTTTCAAACCAACTGAATGAGCCGCTGCTTGCGTTTAAAATTCCAAGTAGAATTCCGAGGGTTGTGGTTTTTCCACTTCCATTTGGACCGAGGATTCCATAGATCTCGCCACGTTTCACCTCAAAAGAGATATCATTCACGGCAATTAAATCATTAAAATTCTTCGTTAAGTTGCTTACGTTCAAAATACTTTCCCCCATGATTGCAGTTTTATTCAAATGTAATACTGAATAGAATGAAAAGAACATCTTTAGGATGAAAGGCAATAAAAATGCTTTTTAAGGAATTTAAACATTTCTATTTCATTCGGAATTCTTAATTTCAAACTCTTAATTTATTCACGAAGGCAAAATTTTATCTTTGTCCGATAAAAAAGACTAAAATGGCAACAATTCAATCCTATGATTTTTCTGGTAAAAGAGCACTAATTCGTGTAGATTTTAATGTTCCTTTGGATAAAAAAACGTTTGAAATAACGGATGACACAAGAATTAAAGCAGCAATACCAACAATTCAACATGTTTTGAAAAATGGTGGAAGCGTGGTGTTGATGTCGCATTTAGGTAGGCCAAATGGCCATGAAGAAAAATATTCATTGAAACATATTTTAGCGCATACTTCAAAATTATTAGGCCTTGATGTGAAATTTGCCGATGATTGCATTAGTAATGAAAGTTATGAAAAAAGCTCCAACTTGAAATCTGGCGAAGTCTTGATGCTCGAAAATGTGCGTTTTTATAAACAAGAAACAACCGGAACAGAAAGTTATGCGGAAGCTTTGGCAAAACATGGCAATGTTTATATCAATGATGCATTTGGAACAGCGCATCGGGCACATGCAAGTACGACAGTCATTGCTAGATTTTTCCCCAACGATAAAATGTTTGGCTTTTTATTGGAGGCAGAAATTAAAAATGTTGACAGAGTGTTGAACAGCAGTGACAAACCTTTGACAGCTATTGTTGGTGGAGCGAAAGTGTCTTCTAAAATTACTATCATTGAGCAATTATTGAAAAAAGTCGATAATCTAATAATCGGTGGCGGAATGGCCTACACGTTTGTGAAAGCGCAAGGTGGACACGTTGGAAACTCATTGGTTGAAGACGATCTTCTTCCTTTAGCCTTGAAAATAATTGCAGAGGCTGAAACCTTGGGAGTTAACTTATACATTCCTGTTGATACCATAATTGCAGATAAATTTGACAATAACGCAAATATTCAAGAGGTTCCAATTGGAGAAATTCCTGCAGGATGGATGGGACTTGATACTGGAAAACAAACATCAATCGAATGTAAAAGAATTATTGTTGATTCAAAATTAATTTTGTGGAATGGGCCAATGGGCGTTTTTGAAATGGAAAATTTCCAGCAAGGAACGAAAGATGTTGCGGATGCAATTGTTGAAGCGACAGCCAAAGGAGCTTTTTCATTAATCGGTGGAGGTGATTCTGTTGCAGCAATTAACAAATTCGGGTTGGCAGATAAAGTTTCTTATGTCTCAACAGGCGGTGGAGCAATGCTCGAATATTTGGAGGGAATTGAATTACCAGGAATTAAAGCAATTCGTGAGGCTTAATTAGTTCATTATATGTCGTTTTTCAGCAAGTATGCATACTTTTAAAGACAGATTCTTATTCATAATTGTTCTTTGCATGCAAGGAATGGCGTTTACGCAAGACTTGCCTAATTTTATTAATTCTAAGAAAGTTACAACAGTCGCTTATTGGGAAGAAGGTGACTCGCAAACGTATCATTTCAAAACGATTAATGAAAAGTATAAAGGCGACAATAAAAAGCCAGAAAGTCAAACCACCACCGAATACGACATCAATATAACGGTGGCCGAAGAAGCTGATAGTTTCTACATCATGGAAATGGTTTATTCTAATTTCTCAATCCAAAGTAGTGATAAGAAAAAGGCCATCAACGATGAGTTTTCGGGCTTGCAGGATGGTATGAAAATTCGATATAAAACCAACAATGTTGGACAATTTGATACAATCTTGAATATAAACGAATTAGCTAGTGAACTAGAAAAACAGTTCAATTTTGTGACGGAAAAAATAAAGGATAATTTACCCGTCAAATTATCAAATGAAGAGTTTGAAACAGTATTGAAGGTTTTAATTAAGCGATTTACAACACCCAAAAACGTAGAGGTTTTATTTCTTAGCGATATACTTACAATCCATGGTTATTTTGGGTTCGAATTTACACTTGACAAATCGGAGGAGTTTGAAATTACTTATCCTGTTTTTGATGAATTTGAATTGAACGGAAAAGGAACAATACTTTTAACATCAATAAATAGGGAGGGTGATTCGTTTATGTTAAATGTGAATTCAGCCCCATCCAAAAGTGAGTTGGAAAAATACATTATTGAAATTTTTGAATCGTTCACAATGGGATTAAAAGGTAAACTAGGTGAATTATCCGATTTTAAGATTACCTCTAAATCCAAAGCAAGATATAGTTTTGAGTTGAGCTCAGGTTGGCCAAAAATCATAACTGAAACGATAACTAATAATATTTCAACAAAAAAGGAAAAAATTAAAACCGTGAGTAAAACTACTGTCAAATGAAAAGTTTAACATTTCAGTAATAGATTGGTTTCTTTGAGTAACATTTCATGTTAATTACTGCGCTTGTTTGCATCAGTCAAATAGTTATCTTTGCTATCTCTAAATTTTAGAATGAAAGTTACAGATCACATAAGACAATCAAAAAGCACACTTTTCTCGTTTGAGATTTTGCCTCCTTTGAAAGGAAAAAGCATACAATCTATTTACGATGGTATAGATCCACTTCTGGAGTTTGGGCCTAAGTTCATAAACGTGACCTATCACCGCGAAGAATTTATTTACATGGAGCGGGAAAATGGATTGCTTGAGAAGATCGCAATTCGAAAGCGTCCAGGAACCGTTGGAATTTGTGCTGCAATCGTAAATAAATACAATATCGACGCTGTTCCACATCTTATTTGTGGTGGATTTTCGCGCGAAGAAACTGAAAATGCGTTGATTGATTTGCAATTTTTGGGAATCGATAATGTTTTAGCTTTACGCGGCGATCCTATTAAAACAGAACCAAATTTTAGACCAAGCAAAGATGGTCATGCTTTTGCAAAAGAGCTTATTGATCAAATTACTGAAATGAATGAAGGGAAATATTTGATGGAGGATGTGAACCTGGAGCCAACAGATTTTTGCATCGGAACTGCCGGATATCCTGAAAAACATTTTGAAGCCATGAATCTTTCAACAGATTTAATGCATCTTAAGTCAAAAGTGGATGCAGGTGCTGAATACATTGTTACTCAAATGTTTTTTGATAACTCAAAATATTTTGCTTTTGTTGATGCTTGTCGTGAAATAGGAATTAAAGTTCCAATTATACCGGGATTAAAACCAATAAAATCATTGAATCATATTTCGTTTTTACCGAAATTTTTTCACATCGATTATCCAGAAGCATTGTCAACGGAGTTGCTGAAGTGCAAGACAAACAAGGATGTCGAAGCCGTTGGAGTTGAATGGGGAATTCATCAATCAAAAGAGTTAAAAGCTAAAGGTGTTCCGTGCATTCACTATTACACTATGTCAAATTCATCGTCTGTTAGGGCGATAGCTAAAGAAATTTTCTAATGAAATTCATATTATCTTTCCTGCTTGTTGCAGTATCTTTAAGTTCTTACGGTCAAAAACCAAAGTTTAAATTAACTAATGCTTTGGTTGTTGGTCAAATTGATAAACCAGAAGAACGTTATGCTTTGGAAGGCGCATTAACAAATTTATTGGTTGATAACGGAGTAAAGGCTTCACCATCATTAAACTTCTTAAAGGTTGGTGGCGATTCTAAAGTTTTAGCTTCAGATTCCATGCTGTTGAAAATGAAAGAATTAGGTTTTGACACCTACCTCATTGCTAATGTTCGAGGCTATGATCGTAAATTCAAAGCTGCTGGAAGAAAAGATCTGTTAGTGGACATACTTGGGCAAGGTAGTCTGCATGAATTGTACCGCCAAGATATTGTATCAATAACTTTCGAGTTTTCGTTTTATAGAAATGGACAATTTATTGGAAGTGATTTAGTGAAGCTTGGAAACATATCCGATCGCGAATCCGTTTTAAAACGGTTTAGCAAAAAAATCAGTAAAAGAATAGCAAAAAAATGGATGCTTTGAGTATGCTTAGCAATAAAAAACAACTGCAATTCTGATTAGCAAGAATACATCTAAAATATGATGATAACGCAAAAAATTGGTTTGATTCTTTCATTTTTTTTAGGTGCATTTTTAGTTTTTACTGCTAGTTTGAAGCAAATGGGTGGTGAAGGAATTGAGATAATGTTCGCTGACAAAATTTAGAAGATTGGTTTACTATCATTGGTGTTGGAGAATTAGGTTCCATTTTACTATTGATTTCCCCAAAAACGATGGGTCTTGGCACAGTTTTATTAAGTGCTTATTTTGGTAGAGCAATCATGTTTCATTTCTTGTGTCGGGTTCCAAAAACGAAAGATTTTACAGCGACTGCTGTACTTCAAATTGTTGTATAGATTAGCGCAGCTTTGCGAGGTTTGATATTTTTTGACTAATTGCATGCTATAAAAAATTAAAAATGTATTACTTTATTTTAAATCTGGGCAACGTTTTCTCTTAAATGCTCGTCTTAAATTTACAAAAAAAAAAAACTTATGAAATTGGGTATAATCTTCTTTTTGATAATCGTCCTTTTGACTTCAAATAATTCAAAAGCTTGCACTCCTTGTGCACAATTATCAAATCTTTCAACAACTATTATAGGTTCAAATTTACTTCTTACTTTTACCAGTAATGCTGGCTGGTCCTGCTGTTATAACGTGAACGTAGAAATTGTTTGTGCGAATGCTAATTTCACAGGATCTGGGGCTTTTAATTCAGTTCAGCTTTGTCTCACAAGTGGAGCAGTTACGAACGTACCTTACCAAAACTTAACCATTCCAATCGGAAATTTGTGTCCTGGAAACTATAAATGGAGAGGTCAAGAAATGGGATGTAACTTGTTTACACCTCCTCAATTCTTTACAATTACCGGAGGTTCACCGATTATTGCAACAGCGACAACCGCAAGTGCAAATATTTGCCCAGGTCAATCAACAGCATTAAGCGCTTCGGGTGTTGGTGGATGTAATGGTCTTGGTAATTATATATATTCTTGGGCTCCAACAACTGGTTTAAGCAATGCAAATACTGCAAATCCAGGTGCTTCTCCGTTAGTAACGACAACTTATACTGTAACTTTAACTGAGGCAGGTTCTTGCGCACCACCTCAAACTGCGTCGGTTACGGTTAATGTAACTCCGTTGCCCACAGGAACTATCACAGGGGCGATAGCCGTGTGCAGGGACGCACCTGAACCCATTGTAACATTCACAGGAGCGAGCTCAAACGCGCCTTATGTTTTTACGTATAATATAAATGGCGGAGCCAATCAAACGGTCACCTCGATTGGAAATGTCGCCACCGTCACGGCACCAACAAATGTTTCGGGATCGTTTTCTTATACTTTAATTAGTGTCTTAGAATCGAGTCCGCAAGCATGTTCGCAATTGCAGTTGGCTACAACAATAATAACAATTATTCCACCTTTGGAATCAACGATTGTTGGTGATGCTAATGTTTGTCTTAATGGTCCAGAACCAATAATAACTTTCACGGGTAGTGGAGGAGTTGCACCATATACGTTTACTTATAATATAGATGGAGGACCAGATCAAACAGTAGTTTCCACAGGCGCAGGAAATACAGCTACAATAAACGCTTCTACAGCAACTCTTGGAACAAGTGATTATAATTTATTGTTTGTCCAGGCAACGGGACCAACTTCCTGTGAAGCCGACCAAACGGGAACTGTACAAATCACGATAAATGAGTTACCCGTTGCGGTCATTTCGCCTATGGTAGAAGTGTGTAGAAATGATGCTCAGCCTACTGTAACATTTACAGGCTCCAATGGCGCAGCGCCTTTTGAATTTACTTATACAATTAATGGAGGAGCACCAAATACAGTATTAACCGCGCCAGGAGATATTTCTGTAAACGTTTTGTCGCCAACAAATGTTGTTGATACGTTTGATCACGTAATTACGAATATCAATATGCCAAATGCGGTTGGTTGCACGCAGGTTCAGAATGTAACAGGCGCTATTGTTGTGCATCCTCTGCCAACAGTAATCGCAGGAAATGATATTTCTCCTTGCCTTGGCGCAACTGTCATACTTTACGGTTCGGGCGCAGGTTTTGGTGCAAATTATTCTTGGGATAATGGAATTTTTGATTTGGTAGGCTTTGTTCCAGGAGATACGACAACATATACAGTAACTGGAACAGATATATTTGGGTGTGTTAATACGGATCAAGTGACAGTGAATGTTGCGCCGTTTCCCGTAATTACATTTGATGGAAATAATCTTTATGGTTGTCAGCCTTTAGTGTCAACATTTGATAATCTTTCAACTGGAAATATTACTTCTTGCCAATGGAGTTTTAGCAATGGAGTAACGCTTGATACATGTGGCACTGTTGAAGTCACTTTCAATGATCCAGGTTGCTGGGATGCTACATTAACTGCAATTAGTCCCGAAGGTTGTGTGAGCACGCGGACTTTACTCAATTATGCTTGCGTAGAACCAAATCCAATCGCAAATTTCTTCCCAGATCCACCAAATTTAACAATTTATGATTCTGAATCTCAAATGTTAAATAGTTCAACTGGTGCAACGAGTTTTGTGTGGGACTTTGGCGATGGATCAGAAACGTCAACAGAAAATAGTCCTTTCCATATTTTTCCAAATGAGGGAGAAGGCGCTTTTTGGGTACAGCTAATTGCAACTTCAGATGTGGGATGTGTGGATACTGTTAGAAGAGCGGTCATTGTAATCGAAGATGTTGTGTTTTATGTTCCAAATACCTTCACGCCAAACGGTGATCCATTGAATTCTGAATTTAAACCTGTAGTAAATGCTGGTGTAGATCTACAATCCTATTCGCTTTATATTTATAATCGATGGGGCGAGATTGTTTTTGAATCACATGACTCAAATATTGGTTGGAAAGGTTATTATGGAAGTAACGGCAATGAAGCAAAATCAGGAACGTATAATTGGAAAATTGATTTCAAACGCAGAATGAACGGAGAATTGCTTAAATATACTGGTTACGTAAACCTCTTAAGATAATTTAGTTTATTTATTCATTAAGCGAGCAACATATTTTCCAATAATATCAAATTCTAAATTAATTAGGTCGCCAATTGCTAAGGTGTGGAAGTTTGTAAAATCATACGTATATGGAATGATACAAACCGAAAATTCATTGGGTGCGGAATCAACAACCGTTAAACTTGTGCCATTTACGGTGACGCTTCCTTTTTCTACAGTAACGTCATTTGATTCGTAGCGAAATCGAAATTTCCAACTTCCATTTTGATCTTCAATTGAAATGCAAGAAGCCGTGGAATCAACATGTCCTTGCACGATATGACCATCTAAGCGTCCGCCCATGAGCATGCAACGTTCCAAATTAACTTTTGTGCCAGGAATCCAAGAATTTAAATTGGTTTTGTTTAACGTTTCTTGAATAGCTGTCACAACATATTCATTCCCATCAATTTTCACAACTGTCAAACAACATCCGTTGTGCGCAACACTCTGATCTATTTTTAGTTCAGCAGTGAAATTTGCCTCAATCGTGAAATGAATATTATCATTTTCATGCTCGATGTTTTTCACAACTCCTAATTGCTCTATGATTCCCGTAAACATTGTTTTAATTTTTATCAAAGATAAAGATTGTAAGGAAAATGACCTTGATTTTCAATTCTTGATTTTTTATTTCGCAAATCTAATATTTTCACTAATTCATGTAAAAATTGGCTT
>Ga0105045_10005241_pt1 | contig 11393 bp, 9 predicted proteins | sample MAT02_FD_78089 | JGI IMG/M metagenome (GOLD analysis project Ga0105045, IMG submission 78089) | Freshwater microbial communities from Lake Fryxell liftoff mats and glacier meltwater in Antarctica - MAT-02 (megahit assembly) | ecosystem: Environmental > Aquatic > Freshwater > Ice > Liftoff... | reverse complement strand
GCCGCGTCTGATGGGCGCGGCGGCGGCGTTGCGGCTGATGGTGCAGGGCGATCCGCTCGACGCGAAAGCTGCCCTGGCGGCGGGTCTCGCCGATGCGCTGGCGGAGGACGATCTGCTCGCCGAGGCGCGCGCTCTGGCCGCACGCCTATCGCCCGCACCGGTCTCGGTACGCAACGACCGGCTGGGCTCGCGCGAGGCGTTCGAGGTCGAGGCCGCGAACTACGCCAAGCGCGCGGCGGAGGAGCCGCAGGTGGCCGATTGCATCGCCTGCGTGCGTGCCGCCTTCGAAAAACCCTTCGTCGAGGCGGTCGCGCAGGAACGCGCGGCCTTCCTGCGGCTGCTCGATGATCCGCGCAGCAAGGCCCTGCGGCATGTGTTCTTCGCCGAGCGTGAATCGGCGCGCGTCCCGAACCTGCCGGCTGGCACGCAGCCGCGGCCCGTTGCACGCGCGGCGGTGCTCGGCAGCGGCACGATGGGTGCCGGCATCGCGATGTGCTTCGCCAATGCGGGCATCCCGCTGCGCGTGATCGAAACGGATCAGGAAGCACTGGCGCGCGGCCTCACGCGCATCCGCGGCACCTATGACAGCAGCGTCAAGCGCGGCAGCCTCACGCCAGAGGCGCGCGACGCGCGGATGGCGCTGATCGAGGGCGCCGTGGGCCTCGACGCCGTCGCCGACGCCGACCTGGTCATCGAAGCGGTGTTCGAGGAGATGGCGCTGAAGCGAGAGGTCTTCGCCACGCTGGATCGCGTGACCAAGCCGGGCACGGTGCTCGCCTCCAATACCTCCTACCTCGACATCGATGAGATGGCGCGCGCCACTGCGCGGCCCGGCGACGTGTTGGGCATGCATTTCTTCTCGCCGGCGAATGTCATGCGGTTGCTGGAAGTGGTGCGCGGCGCGGCGACCTCGCCCGAGGCCTTGGCCACCGCGGTCGAGATCGGCAAGCGGCTGAAGAAGACGCCCGTCGTGGTTGGCGTCTGCTACGGCTTCGTCGGCAACCGCATGCTGGCGCGCCGCACCGCGCAGGTGGAACGCTTGCTGCTGGAAGGTGCCACGCCCGACCAGGTGGATGCTGCGCTGGTCGCCTTCGGCTTCCGCATGGGGCCCTGCGCGATGAGCGATCTCGCGGGTCTCGACATCGGCTGGCGCATCCGTCGTGCGAGCGGCAAACGCGCGCCGGTGGCGGATGCGCTGGTCGAGGCCGGACGGCTCGGCCAGAAGACGCAAAAGGGATTCTACCTGTATCCGGAAGGGGCGCGCGCCGGCGTGGTCGATCCTGAAGTGACCGCCCTGATCGAACAAGTAAGTGCGGCCGAAGGTGTGGCGCGGCGCGTGATCGGCGCCGAGGAGATCCTCGACCGTCTCGTGCTGCCGATGGTGAATGAGGGCGCGCGCATCCTCGAGGAAGGCATCGCCGCGCGCCCCGGCGACATCGATGTCGTCTGGCTGCATGGCTACAATTGGCCGGCCTGGCGCGGTGGGCCGATGCATCATGCCGATGCGCTGGGGCTCGTTCGCATTGCCGCGCGCCTCACGGCTTTGGCGCAGCAGACCGGCGATGACAGCCTGCTGCCCGCACCGCTGCTCGCGCGCCTCGCGGCGGAGGGGCGCGGCTTTGCCAGCCTGAAGGCGACGTGACGCGCCCCTGGGACGTGGCCTACCCGCCGGAATGCCGGTGGGACGCGGTAATCCAAACGGGCACCTTGCCGGCGTTTCTTGACGATGTGGCAGAGCGTTTCGCGGATCGGCCGGCGTTGGAATATCGCGGCCATGTGCTGAGCTATGCAAAGCTGAAGGATGCGGCGGATCGGCTCGCGGCCGGGCTTCTCGCGCAGGGTGTCGGCCGCGACGATTGCGTCGCACTCTATCTGCCGAACACGCTGTGGCATCCGATCTGCTTGTTCGCCGTGCTGCGCACCGGCGCGCGCGTGGTGCATCTCTCGGCGCTCGATGCGAAGCGCGAGATCGCGCACAAGGCGCACGATGCCGGGGCGACGCTGCTGATCACCTCCGGGCATGGCGCGCTTGTGGCCAATGCCGCCTGGCTGCGCGAGAGCGGCGCCGTGCCGCGCGTCCTGCTCGCCCCAGAGGCGCGCTGGGGCGGCGAAGATGCGTCCCATGATTTCGCACCGCTGCCGGAGGCCGATCCGCCCGCGAAATGGCCCGTCATCACGCCCGCGGACATCGCGCTGCTGCAGTACACCGGCGGCACCACCGGCACGCCGAAGGGCGCGATGCTGACGCATGGCAACCTCACCGCCGCCATCGCCATCTACAAGGCGTGGCGCGATGTGACCTCACTGCCCGAGGGCACGGCGCGCGTGCTGGTGGCGCTGCCGCTGTTCCACATCTTCGCGTTGACCGCGGTGCTGCTGAGGCAACTCGCCGAGGGCAGCCTGTGCCATCTGCGCGTGCGCTTCGATGCGGCGCAATGGGTTGAGGATGTCGAGCGGCTGCGCATCACCACCTTCTCCGGCGTGCCGACCATGTGGATCGCCATCGTTGCACTGCCGGGAATCGCGGCGCGCGACCTTTCCTCGTTGCGGCAATGCAGTTCTGGCGGCGCACCGATGCCTTTCGAGGTTCAGGGGCGCGTCGAGCGGATCATCGGCCAACGCATCGGCGGCGGCTGGGGCATGACCGAGACCTGCCCCGCCGGCACGCGCCTGCCGCCAGATGCGCCGCAACGCGCGGGGTTGATCGGCCTGCCGCTGCCGCGCGTCGATCTGCGCATCGTCGCCCTCGATGATCCAAGGCGGGAAATGCTGGTCGGCGAAGTTGGCGAGATCGCCGTACGCGGGCCCAACGTCTTCGCCGGCTACTGGAATCGCGATGCCGAGAACGCGGCCGCCTTCGCCGAGGGCTGGTTCCTCACCGGCGACAATGGCTGGATGGATGAGCGGGGCTTCTTCACGCTGGTGGATCGCCGCAAGAACATGATTCTCTCAGGCGGCTTCAACGTCTATCCGGCGCAAATCGAGCAGGCGATCTACGAACACGCCGGCGTCGCCGAATGCCTCGTCATCGGTGTCCTCGATGACTATCGCGGACAGGCGGCGAAGGCGTATGTCGCGCTGAAGGCAGGTGCCGCGCCCTTCACGCTGGAGGCGCTGCGCGGCTTTCTTGCCGACCGGCTCGGCAAGCATGAGCTGCCGGCATCACTCGAATTTCGGGACTCGCTGCCGCGCAGCGCGGCCGGAAAATTGCTCGCCAGCGCCCTGCGCGACGAGTTGCGGCAACAGGAGGCGTAGGATGGAACTTCGCTATACGGCCGAGGAGATCGCCTTCCGCGACGAGCTCCGCGCCTTTTTCCGGACGCGGATTCCCGCCGCGATCCGCCGCAAGGTCAGCGAAGGACGGGCACTCGCGCGTGAGGATTACGTGACCAGCCAGCGCATCCTGAACGCCGCCGGCTTGGCCACGCCGAATTGGCCCTTGGCCTGGGGCGGCAAGGATTGGTCGGCGGTGCAGCGCTACATCCATGTCGAGGAATTGCAGGCCGCCGCCGTGCCGCAGCCGCTCGGCTTCAACGTCTCGATGGTTGGGCCGGTGATCGCGACTTTCGGTTCGGAGGCGCAGAAGGCACGATTTCTGCCTGGCACGGCGAACCTCGACATCTGGTGGGCGCAGGGCTTCTCCGAGCCCGGTGCCGGCAGCGACCTCGCCAGCCTCAAGACGACCGCGCGGCGTGTGGGCGATACGTTCATCGTCAGCGGCCAGAAGGCCTGGACCACGCTCGGTCAGTACGCCGACTGGATCTTCTGCCTCGTGCGCACCGATCCCACGGCGAAGAAACAGGCTGGCATTTCCTTCATCCTGATCGACATGAACACGCCCGGCATCACGCTGCGCCCGATCATCACCATCGATGGCGGGCATGAGGTGAACGAGGTGTTCTTCGACGATGTGCGCGTCCCGGCCGAGAACCTGGTCGGTGAGCTCAACAAGGGCTGGGACTACGCGAAGTTCCTGCTGAGCAACGAACGCATTGGCATCGCGCGCATCGGCATGACCAAGGCACGCCTCGCGCGCGTGAAGCGCCTGGCGCAGGAGACGCCGGCGGGCGAGGGGATGGTGTGGGACGATCCCGATTTCCGCCGCCGCCTCGCCTGGTCCGAGATCGAGCTGAAGGCGCTGGAGATCACGCAGATGCGCGTGGTGGCCGCGCAGCGCGGGCGCGCCTCCGACAAGCCCGATCCCTCCTCCTCCATCCTCAAGATCAAGGGCAGCGAGATTCAGCAGCAGGCAACGCAATTGCTGATGGACGTCGCCGGCCCCTACGCCCTGCCACGCCCTGACCGGGAGGAGGAGGGGCTGAACCTGCCTTCCATCGGCCCCGAATGGGCGGATGCCGCGGCGCCGCTGTTCTTCAATTTTCGGAAGGTGTCGATCTACGGCGGATCGAACGAGATCCAGCGCAACATCATCGCCAAAGCCTTTCTGGGGCTCTGAGCGACGATGGATTTCGATTTCACCGACGAACAGCGCCTGCTTGCCGACAGCGTCGGGCGCCTGATCAGCAATGCCTATGGCGATTTCGAGAAGCGCCAGTCATACCGGGCAACGCCGCGAGGCTGGTCCGACGCCAATTGGGCGGCCTTCGCCGAAATGGGTCTGCTCGCCTTGCCGTTCAGCGAGGCGGAAGGCGGCTTCGGCGGTGGCCCTGTCGAGACCATGATCGTCATGGAGGCCTTCGGCCGTGGGCTGGTGGTGGAGCCCTGGCTCGCCACGGTGGTGCTCGGCGCTGGCCTCGTACGGCGCGCCGGCGAGGCGGCACAGCGCACGGCGATCCTGCCTGCCGTCGCGGATGGTTCGCTCACGCTTGCCTTCGCGCATCAGGAACGCCAGGCGCGGCACGATCTGCACGACATCGCGACGACCGCACAACGCGACGGCTCGGGCTGGGTGCTGTATGGCGCGAAGGGCGTGGTGCTGGGCGGCGATTCGGCGGGGCAGATCATCGTCTCGGCCCGCACGGCGGGCGGGCGGCGCGACCGGCATGGCATCAGCCTTTTCCTGCTTGATCCCGCGACACCGGGTGTGGCGCGCCGTGGCTACGCGACGCAGGATGGGCTTCGCGCCGCGGAGATCGTGCTGGAGGGTGTGGCACTGCCCGCCAAGGCGCTGCTTGGCACGGCAGGCGAGGCGCTGCCGCTCATCGAACTGGTGATCGACGAGGCGATCGCGGCGCTCTGTGCCGAAGCCCTGGGCGCGATGGAGACGCTGCGAGACCTGACGGTCGATTACCTCAAGCAGCGCCAGCAATTCGGCCAGCCGATCGGCAGTTTCCAGGCGTTGCAGCATCGCGCGGCGGACATGCTCGTCGCCACCGAACAGGCGCGCAGCATGACGATGTATGCTGCGATGATGGTGCAGGCTCCCGACCCCGCTGCGCGCCGCGTCGCCCTTTCCGCCGCCAAGGCGCTGGTCGGCAGGCTGGCCGATCAGCTCGGCAAGGATGCCGTGCAGTTGCATGGTGGAATTGCGATGACGGAAGAATACAAGGCAGGGCATTATTTCAAGCGGCTTGCCATGCTCGCCGGGCTGTTCGGCGATGTGGACCATCATCTGCGGCAGGTGGTGGCCGCGGGCGGCCTGCCGGAAGCGAGCTGAACGAAGGGAGGAAGCGTCTGATGCGGGCGGAGAACATCGACCGGCGGGCGACGCTTGGGCTGGCTTTCGCCGGCCTTGTCACGCCGGCGCTGGCGCAGCCGCGCTTCCCCGATCGGCCGATTCGAATCTATGTGCCCTTCCCGCCAGGCGGCACCACCGACATCCAGATGCGGGCGCTGGTGGAGGCTGCCGGGCGGCGGCTTGGCCAGCCGATCATCATCGAGAACAGGCCCGGCGCGGGCGGCAGCCTGGGCGCCACCGCGCTGGCGCAGGGCACGCGGCCGGATGGCTACACGCTCTCGGTCATGCCGAATTCCATCTTCCGCATCCCGGCCATGATGGCGCGCCCGCCCTATGATCCGATGGTGGATTTCACCTGGATCATCCGCATGGTGGGCTACACCTTCGGCATTGTCGTGCGCGCCGATGCGCCGTGGCAGAGCCTGCAGGAATTGCTGGCCGATGCGCGCGCCAATCCGGGCAAGATCACCTATGGCACGCCGGGGGTGGCCACGCTGGATGTGACGATGGAGATGATCGCGCAGCGCGCCGGCGGCATCCAATGGGTGCATGTGCCGTTCCGCGGCGGCGCCGATAACATCCAGGCGCTGCTCGCTGGGCAAATCAGCGTCTCGGCCGAGAGCAGCGTCTGGGCGGAACTCGTGCTCGACGGCCGTCTGCGCCTGCTCGCCACCTGGGCGGAGGCGCGGCCGGCGCGCTTCGCCATGGCGCCGACGCTTCGCGAAGCCGGAATCGATATCGTCAACAGTTCGCCCTACGGCCTTGCCGGGCCGCGGGGCATGGACCCGGGCGTGGTGCGCACGCTGCACGACGCCTTCCGCGATTCCTTGCGCGACCCGCAGCATCTGGCGGTACTGGAACGCTTCAATATGCCGCTGCTCTACGCCGATGGCGAAGCCTATGCCGCCTATGCACGGCAATTCTACGAGGAGGACAGCGCCATGGTCCGCGCCATGGGCTTGCGTTTCTGAGACGTTACAATCGCGCGAATTCTGGATGAAATCACGGCTTGTCGAGCCAATCGTGTCGCGATGTTTCATCTCCCCTTAACTTTCGCAGAGCAATTTGCCATTTGCGTATCTTGCGTTGTGCGAGCCGGGTCATAACTCGGATCCGCGCCGGCGCGTGGGTGGGGAAGTTGAAGACAATGCCGGAGGGCCTTTCCGCCGGGCAAGTGAGGCCCGTCGATGCACAGCGCCGCCAATGTGCTGCTTTGCCGATTTTTGGCCAGGGCCAGGAGCTGCGCGTTGTGCTCGTCACGTCGCGCGAGACGCGGCGCTGGGTGATTCCGAAGGGCTGGGTCGAGCCAGGCGAGGCGCCGCATCGCAGCGCGGCGCGCGAGGCCTTCGAGGAAGCTGGGCTGGCCGGGGAAACCGAAGCGATCCCGCTCGGCACCTATACCTACAACAAGCGCCTGCCGCGCGATGCGCTGCTGCGCTGCGAAGTGCTGGTCTATCGCTTTCGGGTCGCGCGGCTGTTGCGGGATTGGCCGGAGCGGGCGGAGCGCGAGCGCCGCCTGTTCACCCCGGCCGCGGCCGCCGCGCTGGTCATGGAACCTGATCTCGCGCGGCTGCTGCGAAGCTTGAGCGGCGTTTAGGCGCCAAAGCCATCGGCGGTCAGGCCGCGCGGCTTCACGAGGTCATAGGGGCCGCGCGGCAGGTACTGCCCCGTGCCGGGCTCGGCCTGCACCTTGCCGTCGCGCATCACCACTTCGCCCCGGCGCAGCGTTGCCACCGGCCAGCCTGTGACTTCGAGACCCTCATAGGGCGTGTAGTCGATGGCGTGCTGCATCAGCGCATTGGTCAGCGTGACCTTCTTCGTGGGGTCCCACAGCACGAGGTCGGCGTCGCTGCCCGGCTGGATCGCGCCCTTCTGCGGATACAGCCCCATGATGCGCGCCGGGTTCGTGCTGGTCAGGCGCACGAAATCCTCGATCCCGATGCGTCCCTTGGACACGCCCTCGCTGAACATGATCGGCAGTCGCGCGGCGAGGCCGGGGATGCCGTTCGGGATCTTCTCGAAGCTGGCGTCGCGGCCGGCGACGGCCTTGCCCTTGTCGCCGGCGAAGCTGAAGCCGCAATGGTCGGAGGATACGACGTCGAGCGTCCCACGACGGATCATCTCCCAGATTCGCGCATGTTCGGCCGTGTCGCGCGGGGCGGGGCTGCACATGAACTTCGCGCCCTCGAAACCGGGCCGGTCCATGTCGGCGGCGCCAAGCGTGACGTATTGCGGGCAGGTCTCGCCCCACACCTTCAGGCCGCGCGCCTGGGCGCGGGCGATCTCCTCAGCCGCTTCCCCGCAACTCACATGGAAGACCTGGATCGGCTGATCGACCAACTCGGCCAGCGCGATGGCGCGGTGCGTGGCTTCGCGCTCCACCACGCGCGGGCGCGACCAGGCGTGGTATTTCGGCCCCGTCAGCCCGGCTTCGAGCAGCGCCCTGGTACGCCAGCCGATCGCGTCATAATTCTCGCAATGCACGGTGACGAGGCAGCCAAGCTTGCGCGCCGTGAGCAGCACCTTGATGAATTCGGCGTCGCCGAGGTGCAGCGGCTCATAGGTGAGGAAAACCTTGAGGCTGCGCACGCCCTCCGCCACCAGGCGCGGCACTTCCTGCTCCAGCACTTCGGGGGTCGGGTCGCTGATGATCTGGTGAAAGGCGTGGTCGAGCATCCCGGTCGCGCCGCGGCGGCGATAATCCTGGTAGCGCTCCCACACGCCGTAGCCTTTCCACTGCGGAATGAAGCACACGACGCTCGTGGTGCCGCCGGCGAAGGCCGAGGTTGAGGCGGAGATGAAGCTCTCCTCGTTCACCACGATCTGCGGTTCGCCATCGGACATGGTGTAGCCGCCGCGCGAGGGTTCCTCGATGTGGCAATGGCTGTCCACGCCCCCGGGCAGCACGAACAGGCCATCGGCCTCGATCGTCTGTATTGCGTCGGAAATGCTTTCGGCGAGGGCGGCAATGCGGCCGGCCTTCACCCCCACGTCGCAGCGCACGACGCCGAAGCTGGTGGCGACCTGACCGCCACGAATGACCAGATCATAGTCCGCCATCGTTGTTCTCCTATCGTCTGTGCGCGACATCGCCCGCATAAGCGCGGCCGTAGCGTTTTTCCAGGCGGCGCTGCACCAGTTCCCACGCCGTGGTCATCACCAGATACCAGACGGCGGCGGCGATGAAGAGTTCCAGCACCAGGAAGCGCTCCTGGATCAGGATCTGCGTCCGCCGCAGCAATTCTTCCATCGAGATCACCGATGTCACCGAGGTGGTCTTGAGCAACCCGTTCACCGAATTGCCCAGCGGCGGGATGATGATGCGGAAGGCCTGCGGCCAGGTGATGGTGCGGAAAACCTGGGCGGGCGACAGGCCAAGCGCGAGCCCGGCTTCGCGCTGCCCGCGCCCCACTGCGGAAATGCCCGAGCGCACGATTTCGCTCAAATAGGCGGCTTCGTTCAGCGCGAGGCCGAGCAGGGCAGCCTGCGTCACGCTGAAGCGCAGGCCGAACAGCGGCAGGCCGGTGTAGATGATCAGCAACTGCACCAGCAGCGGCGTGCCGCGGAAGAGCCAGCAATAGCCCTGCGCCAGCGCCGACAGCATCGGCCTGCCGGAAAGGCGCAGCAGCGCAATCACCACGCCGAGCACGAGCCCGCCGGAGAGCGACGCCGCGGTAAGCCACAGCGTCGTCACCGCGCCTTCCAGCAGGAAGGGATTGAACAGGTAGTCGAAGAACCCCTGCCAGGACCAGATATGGATGTGACCGATCCTTGCCTATGCGGGACGCAAGCGCGCCGCGCTTACTGGGGGCCGACGATCGTGAAGGCCTCGGTCCACTTGTTGGCGCCGTAGCGGTCGAACAGCGCGTCGTAGCTGCCATCGGCCTTCATCTCGGTCAGCACCTGCGCGACGGCCGTGGCTAGTGCGCGCGAACGGAAGTTGAGGCTCGCAGCGGTCGGGAACAGGCCGTAGATGACGCGCGGGAAGTCGCCGCGCTGGTCGTATTCCGCGGCCACGGCATCGACGCTGGTGACAGCCTCAACCTGGCCAGCGCGCAGCGCCTGGAAGGCGATGGCGAAATTGTCGAAGGTGCGGATGGTGATCGGGCGCAGCCCCTTGGCGACCAGTTCGGTGCTGATCTGGCGCGTCCGCGCTTCCTCGAAGCCACCGAGCTCGACGCCGACGGTGCGGCCCGCGAGGTCATCGACGCCGCGGATGTTGAGCGGATTGCCGCGCCGGGCGGAGAGCGCCACCGCCTGGTTCTCGTAGCGCAGCATCTGCATGATCTGCGCGCGCGCTTCGGTGTAGAAGGTGCCGGTATTGATCATGTCCCACCGGCGCGCGGCGAGGCCAGGGATCATTGCGCTGAACTCGATCCGCACCCATTCCGGCGTCAGGCACAGCCGGCGCGCGATCTCCTGGCCGAGCTCAAAGCGCAGCCCCTGCAACTGGCCTTGCGCGTTGACGAATTGCAGCGGCGGCAGGGTCGGGTTGATCGACATCACCAGCGTGCGCGACTTGATGAGTTCGCTGTCCGGCACGCGCGGTGTGCAGGCCGGGGCCTGTGCGAAAGCAGGGGGGGGGGCGAAGGCGGGGGTGGCGGCCACGGCGAGCACCGCGGCCAGGATCAAGCGACGCATCGAGGTTTCTCCCTATCGATCTCAGAAAATCAGGCGGCTTGTTGGGCAGGATACCGCGCGCCTTCGGCCAATAGGCCGAGGTTTTGCATCACGGCGGCAAGTTGTGGCACATCGGCGCCGGGCAGGGGCAGCCGCGGCGGGCGGGGGTCGCCCATGCTCATGCCCATCAGGCGAAAACCCGCCTTGGTGCCGGCGACGTAGCGTGGCCCGCCAACGAAGGGCAGCAGCGGCACGAGCTTGCGATACAGCGCCAGCGCGCGGTCCCGGTCCTGGTCGAAGGCGGCGGCGTGGAACATCTCGGTGGACAGGCGCGGCGCGAGGTTCGAGCACACCGCCACCCAGCCGATCGCGCCGAGCCAGGCGCTCTCGTAGCCGAGCACGCCGGCGAAGACCTCCATCCGGTCACCGCAAAGTGCGACGATGTCGCGCACGCGCGTCACCTCCAGGGTGCTCTCCTTGACGTAGAGGCAGTTCGGAATCTCGGCGAGCTTCGCGAGGATCGGCGGTGTCAAATCGACATTCGCTGTCGCGGGGTTGTTGTAGACCATGATCGGAATGCCGATGGCCTCGGCGACGATCTTGTAGTGGTGGAACAGCTCGGCCTCGGTGGGGACCGAATAGAAGGGCGGGATGATCATCACGCCATCGGCGCCGAGCGACTCCGCTTCCCTGGACGTTCGCACCACCTCGCGCGTGTCCTCGGCGCCGGTGCCGATCAGCACGGGCACGCGGCCGCGCGCCGAACGCACCACCGTCTCGACGATCGCGGTGCGTTCCTCGGGCGAGACGCTGAGGAATTCCCCAGTGCTGCCAAGGGGAATCAGCCCTCGTATACCTTCCGCAATCTGGAATTCCACCAGCCGCGCAAGCGCCGGCAAATCCACCGCCGCACCATCTTCGGTGAAGGGCGTGACGAGAACCGTGTAGCAGCCGCGGAAAGAGTTTTGCGCCATCACCATGTTCCAGGCTAACGAGGCGCCTATCGGAACCCCTTTCGACAGGCGCGACAAGCCCATTCCATGCGGCTGACCCATCCCGACATCACCGCCTCTGCCCAAGAGGTCGGCATCACCTTCGACGGCCGCCCGATTCGCGCGCTGTCGGGCGAGAGCGT
>Ga0105045_10005239_pt1 | contig 11395 bp, 4 predicted proteins | sample MAT02_FD_78089 | JGI IMG/M metagenome (GOLD analysis project Ga0105045, IMG submission 78089) | Freshwater microbial communities from Lake Fryxell liftoff mats and glacier meltwater in Antarctica - MAT-02 (megahit assembly) | ecosystem: Environmental > Aquatic > Freshwater > Ice > Liftoff... | reverse complement strand
CTGCGCCAAAAAATAGGCTCGCAGAACACGCATTATGTTTCCCCCAATACCCAGCCACTTGACAGGGTTATGAGAATGGGTTAAAGTCTTGGAAACCGGTTTTCGATTAAAAAAATTGTCAGACATTTTATGATGAAAAAACTAACCATTAACCAAATTGCCAAATTAGCCGATGTATCGAAAGGAACAGTCTCTAAGGTACTCAACAACTATCCCCATGTCAGTGACGAAATGCGTGAACGGGTGATGAAGGTCGTGAATCAGACCGGATTCCAACGGCATCATGTCGCCCAACTCTTAGCCTCGTCACGCTCCAATATCATTGGTCTTATCATCCCCAGTGGCGCAAAATCGGTGTTTGCAGACCCCTATTTTGCCCATCTCACCGAAAGTATCACACGGTCTTGCAATGTTTTTGGCTTGACCCTCTCGCTATTGCTGTTTTATGCCGAGCAAGAAAATATCTCTGCGACCAAAAATATTATCACCAATGGCTTGTTAGATGGTGTGATTTTATCTGGCGACCGCAGAGATAACGACATCCTCCCCTGGCTGATTCAACAGTCTACCCGCTTTGTATTTTTGGGTCGCCCAGACAGCACCACCAACCAACCGATTCATTTTGTGGATGTGGATAATTTTGCGGGTGGCAAAATGGCGACCGATCATTTGCTCAGTAGCGGGCATCGGCGGATTGGATTCATCGGGTGCAATATCAATTGGGCGGGTGAACATCGGTATGATGGGTATCGGGTGGCGCTGGCAGAAGGGGGCATTGACTATGACCCTAATCTAGTCATATTTGGTGATTTTTCGCCAGAAAGTGCCTATGATGCCATGACGACTTTGATAAAAGTGGGCGTGGATGCCGTTTTTGTCATCTCGGATAACATGGCATTGAGCGCACTCAAGTGTATCCGTGAGCATGGGTTATCTGTCCCAGACGATATTTCGGTTATCGGGTTTGACGATTTGCCGATGGCACACCAAGCCGCGCCAAATCTCACCACCATTCGCCAACCGATTCAAAAGCAGGCACATCTGGCGGTCGAAACGCTGATAAAAATTATCGAGACACCTCATGATGCGCCACATCAGATTATTTTGTCGCCCGAATTGGTCATCAGAGGCACAACCCAATAGGGTTTTTTTTCTGAGAAACAGAAACCGGTTTCTTAAATATACACCATTATAAAGGAAGGTTTTATGCACGTCACACACACAACCTATCAAGATAAAACGCGCCCCATAGATGAACGGGTCGCAGATTTGCTCGGTCAAATGACACTGGCAGAAAAAATTGGTCAGATGGCGCAAGCCGAAAAGAATAGTATTCCGCCAGAGGATGTCACCACCCATTTGATGGGGTCTGTCCTCAGTGGGGGAGGGGGCAACCCCGCCATTAATACGATGGCGGAATGGCGCAATATGGTGCAGGCATATATGCAAGCCTCGCTGAAAACACGCCTTGGTATTCCCCTGATTTATGGGGTGGATGCCGTACATGGGCATAATAACGTGAAAGATGCCACTATCTTTCCGCATAATATCGGCTTAGGCGCAACACGCGATGCCGACCTTGTACAACGGATTGGCAAAGCCACCGCCAGCGAAGTGTTGGCGACCAATGTGCATTGGAATTTTGCGCCTGCGGTGAGTGTGCCACAAGATATTCGGTGGGGACGCACCTATGAAGGCTATAGCGAAAATACTGACCTCGTGGGCGAATTGGGCGCGGCGTATGTGCGCGGACTCCAGACAAAATTTGAACACGCTGAATGGGTGCTGGCATCGGTCAAGCATTTTGTGGGCGATGGTGGCACAACGTGGGATTCGCGCAAGGATATGCCCTATGCCCTCGCCAATAACTGGCAAGCCGCATCCCCCAATTGGCGTATTGACCAAGGCGATACCCGTGTGGATGAGCAAACCCTCCGCAACATTCACCTTGCACCCTATAAGCACGCGATTGATGCGAGCGCACAAAATATCATGGTGTCTTTTTCGAGCTGGAATGGCTTAAAAATGCACGCCCACGAATATTTGTTGACCAAAGTCCTCAAAGGGGAATGGGGCTTTAAGGGATTTTTGGTTTCGGATTGGATGGCGGTCAATATCATCTCCGACAATGCCTATGATGCGTTTGTGACGGGCATTAATGCGGGGCTAGATATGATTATGGTGCCGTTTGATTATAAGGCGTTCATCGCCACCGTCACCAAGGCGGTTGAGGCGGGTGATATTTCACAAGAACGCATTGATGATGCCGTAGCGCGTATTTTGCGGGCAAAATTTATGCTCGGCTTGTTTGAAAAACCCCTGACCGAAGCGCATCACACCACCACATTTGGCGGTGCAGACCATCGGGCATTGGCGCGTGAGGCGGTGCAAAAATCGGCGGTGCTTCTCAAGCACGAAAACGGCGCTTTGCCATTAAAAAAATCGGATGAAATTGGCGTGGCGGGTGTTGCCGCCCATGACATTGGTTTGGCATGTGGTGGCTGGACAATTATCTGGCAAGGCGTGGCAGGAGCTATCACGGCGGGGTCAACCTTGTTGGACGGATTAACCGCGCATGTTGGTGAATCTGTCACCTATCGCATTGGGGGGGATTTTGATGCCCGTGTGAATACGGCGGTGGTGGTGGTCGCAGAAGTCCCGTATGCCGAAGGCGAAGGCGATAGAGAAGACCTCACGCTGTCTGCCGAAGATACGGCACTCATCACCAAAGTGCGCCAACACTGCGATAAATTGGTACTGGTGATTTATTCTGGCAGACCGATTATCATCACGCATGTGATTGACCAGTGTGATGCGGTGGTCGCCGCCTTTTTGCCCGGTAGCGAGGCGAATGGCGTGGCGGATGTATTGGTTGGCGCGGTGCCATTCACGGGTAAATTATCGTATACATGGGTGGCATCTATGTCGCAATTGCCCTTGGGCGATTTGTTGGCGAGTGACGCATCGCCTTTGTTCGCGTATGGGCATGGCTTGTCGCTGTGATATAGGTGGGAAACCCCTTAACCTAATGGCTTGGGGTGGGGACGTAAGGGCTTGTCATGGTAAGCCCCATATACGGCAACTTAACAATAAAAGCGCCCCCATCCCCAACCCTTCCCCTACGAAGTGGGGGAAGAGGGTAAGACAAAAACAGGTTTTATCCCCCCTCTCCATGCAATGGGGAAGGGGGATAGGGGGAGGGGATAATGCCTTAATTTGCTACTCATGGGGCTTGCCATGGCAAGCCCCTACATACCCATGTTGATGGTTTTATCCATATATGCCGTCCACAAGGGGTAATTGACTTCATGCAACACGATTATAAATTTAATTTTTTATGGAGGCTTTACTATGAAAATTCGTTTATTACTCTTACTGGCATTTTTCTTCATGCTTTCGATAGGGATTGTCGCACAAGACGATGTATTGCCCTATCAAAACCCAGATTTACCCATCGAAGACCGTGTTGCAGATTTATTGGCGCGGATGTCGTTGGCAGAAAAAATCGGACAAATGACCCTCATCGAAAAAAACAGCATCACCCCATCTGCCGTGACAGAATATGTCATCGGCGCAATTCTCAGTGGGGGAGGGGGCTATCCACAGGGCAATAATACACCCGAAGGCTGGGCAGAGATGGTTCATGCTTATCAAGATGCCGCCCTCGCCACCCCGTTACAGATTCCGATGATTTATGGCGTGGATGCGGTGCATGGTCATAGCAATGTGTATGGCGCGGTGATTTTTCCTCATAATATTGGGCTTGGGGCGACTCGTAACCCCGACCTCATCGAAGAAATTGGGCGAATTACGGCGCTGGAACTCATCGCCACAGGTATTTATTGGAATTACTCGCCCGTGTTGGCTGTCCCACGCGATATTCGCTGGGGGCGCACCTATGAAGGCTATGCCGAAAATACCCAATTGGTGACAGAACTGTCTAGCGCCATGTTGCGCGGTCTGCAAGGTGATGATTTGTCATCTGCTACCAGTGTTTTGGGGACACCCAAGCATTTTGTCGGTGATGGTGGCACAGCCTATGGCACATCCCCCCAAAGCGATGGATTGCTGGATAGAGGTGTCACCGATATAGATGAAGAGACCCTGCGTGCGATTCATCTGCCACCGTACTTAGAGGCAATCAACAACGGGGCGCGGAATATCATGATTTCGTATTCCAGTTGGGGTGGGATGCGGATGCACGGACAAGAATATCTCATCCAAGAGGTTTTGCGCGGTGAACTCGGATTTGAGGGGTTCATCGTCTCCGATTGGGCAGGTATGGACGATGCCGCGCCAGATTATTATGATGCAATGGTCATTTCTGTCAATGCGGGTGTGGATATGAACATGGTGCCATACGATTATGTGCGCTTTATCAACACCATGAATGAAGCGGTTGCCAATGGCGATATTACGATGGAACGGATTGACGAAGCGGTCAGCAATATTTTGCGCGTCAAATTTGAGATGGGCTTGTTTGAACGTCCCTACGGCGATTTATCATTGCTCGAAACGGTTGGGTCTGATGAACATCGCGCAGTCGCACGCCAAGCCGTGAGCGAATCGTTGGTGTTGCTCAAAAATGACAACAATGCCTTGCCATTGACCCCAAATGCCGAACAAACCGTGTTCATTGCGGGCGGTGGGGCAGGCAATATCGGTATCCAAGCAGGCGGTTGGACTATCGAATGGCAAGGTGTCGGTGTGGATGGTTTGCCCGGGACGACCATCCGTGACGGATTAGAAGCGGGTTTTGGCGAAAATACCACCGTCATGTACGATATTGCGGGTGTCTTTAACGATGATAACAACAACCCCATGCGTGCCGATGTTGGGATTGTTGTGGTCGGTGAACCCCCCTATGCCGAATGGTTTGGCGATACCGATACACTCGCACTCGGTGGCAGAGATATGCGCCTCATCACACGGATGCGTGACCAAGTAGACACGCTCATCATTGTGTTATTGTCTGGTCGCCCAATGGTCATAGACAGTGTTCTCAACCTTGCCGATGCGTTTGTTGCCGCATGGCTACCAGGGTCAGAGGGCAATGGTGTGACGGATGTGCTGCTTGGCGAAAAAGATTTTGTGGGCAAATTATCGTTCACATGGCTACGGACGATGGAACAATTACCATTTGACTTTGATAATATCGCTACCGATGGCTGTGAAGCACCACTATTTCCCTATGACTATGGTCTGAGCTACGCCAATACCGATGAAACCACCAAATGGCTCGATTTATCGGTGGCATGTGCGCCCGTCATAGAAACCGCAGACGATACCACCCCCCAATTGCCTGTGGTAGACCTGCCAACCGCCAGTGGCGACTCGCTGGTCAACTCTGGCGATATGGTGCAACACCTGCCCCAACAGGTCATGTATATTCCCTTCCCAGTGGACATTATGTTGGACGGCAATTTGTCCGATTGGAACGGAATTCCGTTTGATGTGGTCACAAAAGGCTTAATGACATCCACCGACCCCACCGAAAATGGCTTCTTTCAATGGGCAATGGTGGCAGATACCGAAAATGTGTATATTTATATGGTCATGCCCGATGCGACCATCGTCACAGGCGAACACGGGACAGATTTTTGGAATGAAGATTCGATGGAATTTTACATGAATTTCACCGATGACCTCACCCGCACCAGTTATGCAGAAGGTGTTTTTCAGGTGAATATCAATCCGGGGAATATGGGCAATACAGACCCCAAAGGCTTGGTATTTACGGGTATCAATAGCACGCAAGTGAATTTTTCTGCATTTGTTTTTCGTACCGCCGATGGGTGGGGTTTTGAAGCCTCTATCCCGTTACCAGAAGGTGTTGTGATGGCACATGGGCTAGAAATTGGTCTACAAACCCATGCCAACGGGTCATCGGGGGGTGGACGCGATGTCAAGCTCATCTGGTCTGCCAACGATACCGCCGATACCAGCTACCAAAATCCGTCCGTCTTTGGCAGAGGTATTTTTTACGAAATGGGCAACCCCAATATCCCACAACCAAGCACGGGTGAAGGCGAAGCACCCATTGTCGCTATCGTTGTCCCCAATATCGCTATCAATCAGGTGGGCTATTTTGTAGATGCACCGCATTTTGGCATGTTGGCAAATGGGGGCAATTTTTCTACCGTATGGTCGTTGATTGATGCGGTCACGGGGGATATGGTCTATGCAGGCTTAACAGGCAGACCCATACAAGATGAAGCCTCTGGTGATTTGATTCAGGTAGCCGATTTTTCTGCCTTCAACACCCCTGGCACCTATCGGCTGATGATTAACAGCGTCATGAGCGCCCCGTTCACCATCGGGGACGGCTTATATACCGATTTGGCAATCAATGCCGCACGGTATTTTTATCTCAATCGGAGTGGCATAGAGCTATTACCGGAATTTGCGGGGGAATCTCATGCCCGTCCTGCGGGACATTTGAGCGATGATGCGGTGACGTGTTATCGTGGCACAGACCCTCAAGGCGATGTGTGGGAAGGGTGCGATTATACCCTCAATGTGGCGGGTGGTTGGTATGATGCAGGCGATTATGGCAAGTATGTGGTCAATGGTGGTATTAGCCTGTGGACACTGCTTAACCTGTATGAACGCCTACCCGATTCTTTTGCCGATAGTAGCCTCAATATCCCAGAAAGTGGCAATGGCTTGTCTGATATTTTAGATGAAGCCCGTTGGCAAATGGAATGGATGCTGTCTATGCAAGTGCCACAAGGCTATCCACAGGCGGGTATGGTGCATCACAAATTACATGACCTGCAATGGGAAGGATTTCCGTCATTGCCCCCTACTACATTCGACAATAACCTCGAATTTAATGACGGCAATGGGCGTTATGTATTTCCACCATCCACCGCCGCCACCTATAATCTCGCCGCCACCGCCGCCCAATGTGCGCGGATTTGGCGCGGAACTGATGACGATTTTGCCGATACCTGCCTCACTGCCGCAATAACTGCCTTCCAAGCGGGTCAAGATAACCCAATTGCATTGGCGGGGAATACCCCTGGTGTGGGTGGTGGCAACTATGACGATACCAATATCACCGATGAATTATTTTGGGCGGCGGCAGAACTATATATCACCACAGGCGATGATGCCTATTATCAAGCGATGGCAAGCACACCCCACCTCGCTCTTTTTGGTGGTGTGGGCAAAGACAGCGCCATGAATTGGGGCGATACTGCCACTTTGGGGGTGCTGTCGCTCTTAGCCAACACCATCGAACTGCCAGAAATGGCTACCCTGCGCGACCAACTCATTGCCACAGCCGATGGCTATCTGGCGACCATCAACAGTGAGGGCTACCGTCTGCCCATTAGCGAATATGTATGGGGGTCAAATAGCAGTGTGTTGAATAACGCCATCGTCCTCGCCTATGCACATAACCTCACAGGGGATGTTGCGTATCTGCATGGTATCACCGAAAGCATGGATTATCTGCTAGGACGCAATGCGTTGGCATTTAGCTTTATTTCGGGATATGGGGCGCGTGCTATGACCAATCCGCATCACCGTTTTTGGAGCAATGAGCCGACCAATGGCTATCCAGCGCCCCCTGCGGGTGTGATGGCGGGCGGACCCAATGCCGCGCCATCTGACCCAACGGCATTAGAGACTGCCGACTTAATGGCGGTGGGGACATCGCGCCGTTATGTGGATTTGCGCGATAGCTGGTCTACCAATGAAGTGACCATCAATTGGAACGCGCCACTCGTGTGGGTGGTCGCTTATCTGAATGATGTCACCGCCGATTAATTAGCATCAAAAAAACAGGCACGAAAAAAATGGAATGTGGCAGGTTTCGATACCAAAGCCACATTCCATTTTTTGATTCCAGATGACCAACAAGACGCTTTGCCTACTATATCAGCATCACCCAATTGAAATAAATGCGCCAAAACTGAAATAATGCTACACTTTATATGTAAGGAAATATCTGCATCGTTAAAAATTATGGAGAACCGAAAACAAATTCATAGGATTATGTCAATAACTCATCATTAAACGTGTTTTCACCCCCTCCCCAAAAAATTGGAGCGGGTTGTACGGACGTGATTAATCGCGTCCCTAAGCCTAGAAATGGGTTTATCCCCCTTTCTCCACGCAGTGGGGGTAAGGGGGCTGGGGGGATAGGGGTGATTTAAGCTGATAATTGACTTGAAAATGTTTATCCATTGAAATTTGAAAATCATTTGAATTCAAAATAGTTGTTCCATTAGAATTGGCGGGCGCGAGTAATGTGACCGTGTATGTCCCGCTTCGCAAGCACATTGCTCCTCTCTTCTTCACAACCGTCTTTGGTCACGCTCCCTGCCAGCATAGAAGTCCCGCCTAATACCAATGAAGTGCGTGTCCCATTGCAATTTGTGAGCGATGCGTCACCCTTACCAAACACACAAGTCCGTTTTTCTGTACGAAGCGCAAATAGGCTATTTATCGAGAACCGAAAACAAATTCATAGGATTATGTCAATAACTCATCATTAAACGGTTTTCACCCAACCCCCTCCCTAAAAAATTGGAGAGGAGGTTGGGGGTGGGGTCAAAATCTTTTAATTAACGAATATTGTCCTTTTAGGGTCGTATATCAGCCACAAGATGCCCCCAAAATTGGTACTTGCGCTTTTAAGAATTTACGTGTATGATATATTTATCCTGCCCCCTAAACAGGATATGAAAAATGTATGGTGCAAGCGGGGACTGCTAACCCCACAGAATTCCCCGCTCACTGCCCATACTATGTAAAATCCCCAAATCCCCTATTGTATGCTTTTTCAAAACACGGTTGCCCAGTTGTGCCTATTATGTCACAATATGCCTGCGCGAAAAAAATCCATAACCAAGCGAAGGAAAAACCGATGCCTGCATTGTTTATAGACCGCGATGGGGTGATGAACCTTATGTTGTATTATGCCGATTGGGGCGAGTATGAATCGCCACGCACACCCGATGAATATCAGTTGCTTCCGCGTGTGTTGGATGCCCTCACAGCCCTCCAAGCCGATGGCTGGCAATTATTCCTAATTTCCAACCAACCGGGTCATGCCAAAGGCAAAATCACCATGCAAGCCCAACAGGATGTTCATGCCCGTTTTGTATCGCTTTTGGGGGATATTCGGTTTACCGAATATTATTATAGCTATACCCATCCCAAAGGGGTTGTGCCTGAATATACGGGCGAATCGCCATTTCGCAAACCGAATCCCGGATTTTTATGGCAAGCCAAAGCCGATTATCAGCTCGATTTATCACAATGCTGGATGGTCGGTGATTGTGATACCGATGTGGAATGTGGGCAACAAGCGGGATGTCGTACCGCGCTCATCACGTATCCATACACGGCTTATAAACGGCAGGGAAAAATTGTGCCAGACCTGATTTGTGCCGATTTCCCCGATTTTGTCTCCCAATTGCGTCAGATAAAATAACAAAAAACGCCCCATATATGCTATGGGGCGTTTTTTTGATTGTGAATTATGCGATTATTGGTGCTGTGTCATGCGTTTGCGCCAATAGCCACCCGCGCCGACAATGATGGTGAGGGCAACGATGACCAATGCGCCACGCGCAATATCTGCCCACCAAGGCGTTTCACCTGTGGCGGGAAGTGCTGTAACGGTGGCTTGAATTTGCTCCGTTGTTAGTGGTGTGCCACCGCCCGTTGTGGGTGGTGGTGTGATAGTGCGGGTATATGTATTTGTGACGGTGACAACATCATCATTCGCTGTGGTAAGTGTCGCCACATTAGAGACCGTTGCCACATTATCGGGTACAAGCACACGGTAGACGATGATGAGGCGGTTGCTGGCGCTATCGAGTGTGGCGGGTGTTGACCCTGGATTGGGGTCAATGATGCCCGTAAAGACAATTTCGTTGGTGATGGTGTCATGTAAACAGGTGGTGATGGTGGTCGTCCCGGGTGTGGTACAGCTCAGACTACCCGCCACAAAGGTCGTGCCACCGAGTAATGGGTCACTCATGCTCACCACCACAGGGTTATTGCTGGGGTTTGCCCAAACAATTGTCCATTCCAACACATTGACCCCTGCTTCGGTGAAGGCTTTGCGACCAAATGGCGGGTCGAATAAGAACGATATGGCGGCTTCGTCATCTTCGGCTGGGGTCGGTGGTGTGCCGTTATTGGGGGTCGAATTGTTGTCGGTTATATCTGAAGCAGTCACTTGGGCATAATTAATGGTGATGCCTGTGCTGGTATTGACCACCACATCAAATGTGAGAATAGCAGTGGCTGGACTGCCCAATGTGCCAACCGTCCATGTTAATGTGCCTTCATTAAATGACCCTTGTGTGATGGCAAATGACCCTACCTGATAGGTGACAGTGGGTGGCAGGGTATCTACCACTTCGACATTAGTGGTTGCATCTGGTCCTGTATTCGATAGGGTAAGGGTATAGGTGAGCGTGTCGCCTACTTGCGGGGTGCTATCACTCACCGTCTTGGTGAGATTTAGGTCGGCAAGTGTGGCGGTCACATTCACCACACAAGTAATACCAAATTCATAGGGATTTTCATTGCTATCGTTGTTGGCAATGATGACCGTCCCGCTATAGGTATTGGCGATAGTTGCATCACACACGATGGTGAAGGTGGTGTTGCCCGCAGGCAAGATAGGCGAGGTGGGTGGTGTGAGAACAGAGAAGCCTGCTGGCACGGTGATGGGGTTGGTCACGGTCAAATTGAGTACACCCAAATTTTCGATGGTGAATGTGCGTGACAAGGGGATACCCACGTTGGTCGTGCCAAAATCGGTGAAATCGGCAATCGCTGGGGTGACATCACCATCGTTAATGGTCACACCATTGCCCAAAATGTTGATTTCTGGGGCATTAGGAGAGACGGTACAGGCTACATCAAAGGTATAGGGGTTTTCATCGCTATCATTATTGATAATTTCGATGGTCGTCCCAAATCCGCCGATAAGCGTTGCATCACATTCCACCGTGAAGGTGGTACTGCCACCACCTGCAACAGGTGATGTGGGTGCAAAGGTGATGCTAAATGGTGCGGCGGGCGCGGTGATGCTCACTGTGAGATTATTCACACCCGTATTTTGGATGGTGAAGGTACGCGAGACATCTATGCCAACGGGTGTTGTACCAAAATCGGTATCATCGGTGGTATCTGGTGTGGTATCGCCAATCACAATATCTATCCCGTTGCCCTGCACGTTGATTTCTGGGTCAACAGAGGTGATATTACACGTAATGTTGAAGGTATAGGGGTTTTCATTGCTATCGTTATTGCCAATGCTCACCGTCCCCGTGAAGGTGTTGGCGCTTGCGGCGGTACATTCGACCGTGAAGGTCGTATTGCCACCGGCTGTTACCAAGATGGCGGGTGGGGCGGATACCGT
>Ga0105045_10005236_pt1 | contig 11399 bp, 11 predicted proteins | sample MAT02_FD_78089 | JGI IMG/M metagenome (GOLD analysis project Ga0105045, IMG submission 78089) | Freshwater microbial communities from Lake Fryxell liftoff mats and glacier meltwater in Antarctica - MAT-02 (megahit assembly) | ecosystem: Environmental > Aquatic > Freshwater > Ice > Liftoff... | reverse complement strand
GGACAATTATGTCGCGCAATGGGGCGATGCGAGCGAAAAGAAATCGTTGCCGCAGGGTTTGGCGACGGTCGCGGAGTCAGAATATCTGACCGTGCTTACAGAGGACCAGGCCGAAAGTTGGAAGCGTCAGACAGAAGGCCTGATTGCAGCGCGCTTGGCCAAGGCGGATGGGGATCAGCGCGATGACGCGCCACCGCTCGACCCCTATGCGCAGTTTATGGGCTTTTTTGGCGGCTTTCCAGCCGGCCTAAGGGCGGAATCGGGGTCCAGCGGTCTGCGATTGGAGGCGTGGCCCGCCCACTGCTATGCCATGGTTGGCGTGGGCCGCAATCTGTCGCCTGACACAGGCAGCGGGGCGGAACTTTACACCGTCATCGGCCATGCGCCGCGTCATCTTGATCGCAATATCGCGCTGGTCGGGCGAGTGATCGAGGGTATCGAACATCTCTCCAGCCTGCCGCGCGGGACAGGGGCGCTGGGTTTTTATGAAAGCGAGGCAGAGCGGGTGCCGATCCTGTCGATGCGGATGGGGACGGGCATCGCCGAATTGCCCGCTTTTGAATTTCTTTCAACCGAAAGTGCGACTTTCGCCAAATATGCCGATGCACGCGCCAACCGGCGTGATCCATTCTTTAATGTGCCTGCAGGTGGGGCGGATATATGCAACATCCCGGTGCCGGTGCGGCGGCGGTCGCGGTGACCGAAACCTTCACTGTCACGACGCCGCTGTGGCTGTGGGCCACGGACAAGGCCCCGGCGTCCTGGCATTTTCTGACGATTAACGGGCAGGCGGCGGATGACATTCACGCCACGGCGCTGATGCGGCGCATGGAGGGTGGGCCAAAGCGCGGCTGGGGATCGATCAAGGTTGTTGCCACCATCGGCGGCACTAGCTGGGATACCTCAATCTTACCCCAAAAGGATGAGCGCGGCTGGCTGTTGCCAATCAAAGCGTCTGTGCGCAAAGCCGAGGGGCTGGTTACTGGCGACGTGGTGACCGTTACGGTTGTTCTGTGACTTGCGGCTTTGACTGTGTTTCGCGCGCCTGCGCCTTACGCTTGCGCAGATTTTCGCGCAGTGCCTCTGCCAGTCGTGCTTCGCGGGCTTTGTCGATGGGGGGCGGGGGCTGGGCCATCGCTTGCCATTGGTGTGTCTGTGGGTCGTTCGTCAAGTCCCCACGCTTGACACTGCCCGGTCACGCCGCCATAGGCCGCGCCTGTCCAGACCCCGCACCAGCGGTGTCCGGCATGGCAGGCTGCTGTAGCTCAGTGGTAGAGCGCGTCATTGGTAATGACGAGGTCGGGAGTTCAATCCTCCCCAGCAGCACCAGTAACCCCGTGACAGGAAATTAGGGACAGTCCCTAATTTCCCCTGGACGCCCACGCTAAATCTTTGCGCTAATCAACCAGTCGTGGAACAGTTTTACCGCCGGTTGCCGCAAGGCGCGCGGGCGGCACACAAACCAATAACTGTACGGGCTGTCGACTTTGAAATCGAACAGCCGGACCAGCCGGTCATCATGCGCGTCATCGAAATGGTGGCTGTGCATGAAGGCCACACCAACCCCTTGCGCAGCCGCCTCCAGCATCAATGGACCGCTGTCGAAATAATCAATCGCCAGCGGTTCAAGATACGGCATGCCAATCGCGCTTTTCCATTCGTTGAAGGTTTCCGGCATTTCGCGGTGGAGCAAAATGGTCGCGCGCTGAAGCTGTTCCGGCACCGTAATTCGCTCTGGTCCCTCGGTCAGGCTGCGCGCAGCGATCGGGAGCACCTGATCCTGGTCAAGGCGAAAGGCGTATAGTGCAGGATCAATCGCCCGCGCCAGCGCGATGGCCGCATCCACGCCATCTGACAGGCGTGCCTCGCCATGCGCAAGCGTTTCAATGTCGATATGCAGTTGGGGATACCGCCGCCGCAGTTCGGGCAGGTGCGGGAACAACCGCTGCTGCGCAAACAGCGGCAGGACGTTCAAATGCAGGCGCAGCGTCGCGTCAGGCGCGGCGGCATTGCGCAGGATCACGCGCAGCTCGTCCAGAACGGGTGTGAGCTGTTGATGCAGTTGCCGCCCAGCTTCGGTCAGGCGCAGACCCTGATGATGCCGGTCGAACAGCGGACGGCCCACACCATGCTCCAACGTCTGGATGCGCCGCGACAATGCAGGCATCGACAGCCCAAGCTCACTCGCCGCCGCCTTGACAGTGCCAAGGCGGGCAACCTCCAAAAAGGCAACCATGCTGGTAATGGGCGGCAAACGCGCCATGTCTACTCCCGGATCCTGATTGGGCGAACATGGCATGGCGCAGGGCTGTTTGCCAAGTTCATTGTGCACTGCGGCATAACGCAGGCTTATGCGGTGTAAATTTGCGTTTCCAAACGTGCAGCAGCCGATTAGCGTCACACCATGGCAAAAAAAGTAAAGATAGCGCAGGCCGTTGTGGCCGATGTGTGGAATAAGGTTGGCGGTCTTGATGCCGCCAGGGATAAGCTTGCCGATGCCCTGGTCCTCCCGTTGCTTCAGCCCCAGGCGTTACAGCGACTGGGAATCCGTCCGGCGCGCGGTTTTCTTCTTTACGGGCCGCCGGGCATGGGCAAGACCCTGCTCGCGCGCACGGCAGCCGCCGCGGCCAATGCACGCTTCGTCGAAGTTAGCGGCCCGGACATACTCGGGCATGCGCCTGGTGCGGCTGAAGATGCGTTGCAAGCCGCCTTTGCCTTGGCGGCCAGCGATGGACCGGCGGTGTTGTTCATAAACGAGCTTGAACTGCTTGCGCCGATCAGGGCGGCGAACATCGTTGAACCACAACGGAATGAACGGATCGTCCACCTGTTGATTGCTGAATTGGACCGGCTGGTAGTCGGCGGCATAGCTGTGATGATCGGGGCGACCAGTCGGCCAAATCTGGTCGATCCTGCTTTGCTGCGGCCCGGTCGGCTTGATGAATTGGTGTATGCCGCCGTGCCCGATGCCGCTGGACGGTTGGCAATGCTGCGGGTCATGACCGCAGGCGTCACATTATCAAAAGACGTCGATCTTGCTGTTCTTGCCGCCCGCACGGACCGGTTTACCGCTGCTGATTGCGAAGACCTTATCCGGCGGGCCGGGCTTTGCGCATTGCGGTCGTCAATCACGGCCGGGAAAATCGCAAAAGCCGACTTTGACGCGGCGCTGGCCGATACACGCGCATCGGTGACCGAGACGATGGAAAAGGAATATGAAAAGGTTGTGGGCGAGATAAAAGCGAATGCGTTGAAACTGGAGCCCATGGGCTTTTTTGGTCCGGGCCAGCTTAAACCGGTGCGCGACAGCAAACATGACGCCGGTGAACAGTCCTGAAGTCCGTTAGTGCCCGCTGTGGTCGGCAAGGGGGTCGCGCAAAGCCTGCCAACCCCAGCCGACCAGAAAGATGCACAGCAGCGCCATCAACCCAAAAGCAATCAGCGGATTCCAGCCATAAATCAGTACACCAATGGCCGGTGACACGACATAGGCGGATCCGTTGATTGAAGCGGTCATACCCGCCACGCTGCCTTGGTCATGGCGGGGGACGGCCAGCGACGCGCCAGCCGTAAAGCCGGGTCGGAACAAGCCAAAACCGAGGGACGCAAGCGCAAAGCCAAGGGTGATGGCGTGCAGATCGTTGGCCAGGCCCACGACCAACGCCCCCATCGCCGCCAAAGCCGAGCCGCTGAGCACGGCCATCCGAGGCCCGGGTTTGAGGATCGGGATCAGGCCCCACTGCGCAAGCAACGAGGCAAAGGCCCCGGCCATCAGGACCACACCGGTCGGGTCGGCGGCTTCGTCCGGGCGGAGCCGAAGATCCAAGCGATCAAGGATCAGAAACCCGATCACCCCCAGGATCATTGCCTGCGCCTGTCCGCCGATAAAGCCCGCTAGTAGCCAGGGTTTGGTCCGCTCGTCGCGCCAACCAAGCGCTGTGCGTTCCAATGGCGCGTCATCGTCTGGTTCACCATCGTCTTCCGAAGTGGCGGCAATGCTGGCGGAGGTCGGGTAAGGCGACACTCCACCGCGCGCTTCAAACCGCGGCAGATCGTCCGGCAGCCGCCAGCGCAGCGCGATCAGAACCGCCACGCCGATCAGCGCGAACACCAGCATCGGTGCAGCCAAACCAAAAAAGGGCAAGATGAACAACGGCGCGACGGCGGGACCAATCACCGTACCCAGACCAAAGGACGAGGACACCAGTGACAAGGCTTGTGTCCGTTCCGCCGGATCCGTCCGCGCGGCGACATAGGCCTGTACGGCAGGCGGCGCGGCGGAACCAAAGCCGCCATACAGACTGCGGCATAGAGCAAACAGAATGAAGGTCAGTCCGGCACCAAGCCAGCCCGACAGGCCCGCCCAGATGACGATGCCGCACAGGGCCATCGACAATGCAAATCCGGTGATTCCCAGTGCCATCAACGCCTTGCGCCCGCGTCGGTCTGATTGCCGGGCCCAGTGCGGGGCGGTGATCACCCACAAAAGGGCCGACCAGCTGAACGCCAGGCTGACCCACACGTCGGGAATATTTAACTTGGTGCCGATTGCCGGCAAAATCGACTGCATCGCGGTGTTGCCCGCTGCGGCGACCAGCATCACAAAAAACAGCACCGCCATCCGATCGTTCGGGATGGATTTGGCGACCGCGTTCATCGTTGGACCCGTTGCCAGGCGCGGGCGGCGGCATCGTCTTTCCAAGACTGCCGTTCCATCGCTGCCGCCGCCGCAGTATAGCCCGCTTCGTCAGCGCGGTGACAGCGCGCACTGAAAATGATGACCGTCGCAGTATCGAGAGGGCAGGGAAGCAGCATTTGCATCCCTTTTCACAGCGAATTGATGCTGGCAACCCCTGCCTAATTGCCTTGCATCATCACAACAATTTTGCGACTGAGCTAATTCCTTGCCACAATCCGGAATATTTGATGACGCAAAGCCGCGCCAAGCCGCGCAATCCCCAACGCCTGTCAGATCGCGTGATTCGCAAATTGGGGCCTTTGGGAATGTTTCTGAAGGGGTTTGTGAAGCATCCGGTAATGGTGGGTTCCATCATTCCGTCTTCACCCGCACTGATCGCGAACATGCTTGGCCCAGTCAAATGGGACGAAGTAAAATTGTTCGTCGAATATGGTCCCGGTGTTGGCACTTTTTGTCGCCCCGTGCTGGAAAAGCTGTCGGGCGATGCGACGCTGATTGCGATTGATACCAACTCCGACTTCATCGAATATCTGCGGGAGGATATTCGCGACAGCCGCTTTATTCCAGTGCTCGGTTCGGCAGCGGATGTTGAAGCAATCGTAAAGGCGCACGGGTTCGACCATGCCGATTATGTCCTGTCGGGGCTTCCCTTTTCAACGCTCCCTGCTGGCGTTGGTCCGGCTATTGCTGCGGCTACACACCGCGTGCTGCGCAAGGATGGTGCGTTTCTGGTCTATCAGTTCCGTGCCCGTGCCCGCGATTTTCTGGCAGCGCACTTCGACCGCATCGACAACGGATTTGAATGGTGGAACGTTCCGCCCTGTTTCCTGTTCTGGGGCTGGAAAGACTGAACGGCTAGTTCACCGGATCAGGATCCGTTTCCAGTCCGAAATTCAATCGCCGGACAACGCCATAGTCCAGCATGCTGACTACAAACCATGACATAACCCAGCGCATCCGGGTCAGCAATGTGCCGCGCTGCTTGACCCACTCCGGCGAAATAACTTCGCTTGTGTCGGCCATTTTATCCAATATGGCGCGTGCCTGAGCGGCCAATGCGGGGTCGTCGATGCGCAGCATGACTTCCAGATTCAGAAACAGGCTGCGCATATCAAAATTGGCCGATCCGACATAAACGGCATCGTCAGCGACAACCAGTTTCATATGCAGGCGCTGCGGCTGATACTCCAGCACCTCGACACCCCGGCGCAACAGATATCCGTACAACAACCGCGCCGCGCCGATTGTTGCTGCGTTATCGGACCGCGCCGCCGTGATCAGACGCGCCGTGCCCCGGCGTGCCATCCGGCCCAGACGCCGCAGCATGCCTTGGCCAGGTGAGAAATAGGCCATTGCCATGTCGATACGCCGAGCCGTCGCCAGATCCGCACGGATCGCGCGGGCCCATGGCGACAGCCGCTGGGTTGGTCCACCGACCAGCCAATTAAACGCTCCCGACGGAGGATTTGCGCGCTGCCACCCGGTTATCAAACGGCGCAGCTTTAACCACTGTCCGTCATTCTTTTGGGTAAAGACAAACAGGCGTTCAAACCAGTCGACCATTCCCGCCGCTGCTGGACCTTTTAGCATCAAGCCCAAATCGGTCCATCCGGACACGCCGCGGCCGTCAAAATAGCAATCAGAGATGTTAAATCCGCCAAACAGCAATGTGTCACCATCGATGATCAGCATTTTCTGGTGATTGCGGATAAGATAGGATGACCGCCACCGACGCGAAAAATATTCAATGGCCGCCCCGGCTTCGCGCAGATCGTCGAAAAACGCATGATCCGTATCGCCGGAACCAAAACTGTCGACAACCAATCTTAGGGTCACGCCGCGACGGGCTGCGGCGACAAATGCATCGCGAACCTGCCTGCCCGTGGCATCATCTTCGAAAACATAGCTGATCACGTCGATCGAGCGCTGGGCTTGCTCAACCAGCGCGATATAGCGCTGTAACCGGGCGTCGCAATCAACCAGCAGCTGGAGAGTGTTGCCCTCGACGTCCAGCGGCGTCCCGTCGGGCAGATTTACAACTTTTATATTAGCGGGCATCGCGCACTTATCGGCTGGTCCCGCCATGATGCAAGGGCAATTTATTGACTTGCACTGGCAATGCTGTTAATGTCCACGACTAATTTAGCGAATGTCAGTGCTTCGCTTTTCCATTCCACAAGGATGTTACATGGCCCGCGTTACCGTTGAGGATTGCGTTGACAAGGTTTCGAACCGTTTTGACCTGGTGCTGCTTGCAGCCCACCGCGCGCGCGAGATTTCGGGCGGGGCTGAGCTGACCATTGATCGTGATCGTGACAAAAACCCGGTCGTTGCATTGCGTGAGATTGCTGAACAGACGGTTCGTCCTGATGAACTCGGCGAAACGCTGGTTGGTTCGCTGCAAAAGGTTGTGATCGACGACGATGACACGCCCGATGAGATCAGCTCGATCTCACGTTCGGCAGAAGCTTTGCGCCTGACGGCCGCGGCGCCGCCACGCAGCCCGGCAGGCGGCGGTTCCGATTTCGACTGAGCAGTCGTTTTACCTCAGATATTGAAGGGGCGGGACCACTGGTTTCCGCCCTTTTCAGTTTTCGGGAACGGAAATTGTGCAAAGTCTGCCAGACGCCAGCGACGGGGCAAGGATCATATTGGTGCGTGCCGCACGCGCAGACTTGATCGTTACATTATAGATGCTGTTTGCAATAACATCCGCAATTTGCACCCCGGAACAGCGGCGGCTGTCGACCAGACTGGCGTGGCCCCAATTTCCCAGCATTGCTTGTATGTCCCCGCGAACGCGGTTCAGAATTCGCGCGTCGTAACGGCCTTCGTCAATGACGACATCGGCGCACGCACCGCCGCTGGCGGGTATCCACGCGGCGACGGCGGTGTCCAGAAGCCGGGCATAGAGCGCCATGTCGCTGCCCCCTTGCTGCTGCCAATTGTTCAGCACATTGCCGTCCGCGATGGCAACCCAGGCGCGCGCATCGTGCTGCCAGAGAATTTCGAACAGCAGCCCACGCTCGGTCGACGTGATGCGGCTACCCTTCAATTCGCCGCGCAATCCGGTGATTGCCCGAAACCGGCCAATCACAGCATCAGCGGCCTCGGCGGTAATCGACACTGCTGCAAAGATCATGGCGCCTGCCGAAATGCCGCCCGATTCATCGCAGAATAGAGCCAATTACCGGGTCACGCCATGGAACGGAGTGACACCGGCATTGCGGCGCGCGGTGCCATTACGCCCCTTGTGTCGACGTATCACCAAAGGGTTTCGGCCGACGCTTCACTTGCGGCAACGAACCGGCATGGCCGCTGATCGGGGTTACGCCCCCGGTGGGGTCATTTTCGCGCCCAATCGATTCGTTCTTGATCGCCCGTTTGGCTTCGTCACCCGAAAGCGTTTCATACTCAAGCAACGCCGTCGCCAGGCTGTGCAGTTCGCCGATATTGTCGCTCAGTACCTTGCGCGCGACATTCTCACCCTCTTCGACAAAGCGGCGCACCTCTTCGTCAATCAGGCGCGCTGTCTCGGGCGAAATATTCTGCGTTCGCGCAACGCTATGGCCCAGAAAAACCTCTTCCTGATTGTCGCGGTACCGCAACCAGCCAAGTTTTTCAGACATGCCATATTCCATCACCATCGAGCGGGCCATTTCGGTCGCTTGCTGGATGTCGTTGGCCGCACCCGTGTTAAGCTCATCATCGCCATAGATTAGCTGCTCGGCTATCCGGCCACCAAAGCAAAGCGCAAGCCGCGCCTTCATCTGCTTCATATTCATGGAATAGCGGTCACGCTCAGGCAGGTTCCAGGTGACGCCCAGCGCACGGCCGCGCGGAATGATGGTGACTTTATGAAGCGGGTCACAGCCATCGACATGGAGCGATACCAGCGCATGACCGGCTTCGTGATAGGCGGTCGCTTTTTTCTCATCCTCGGTCATGACCATCGAACGGCGCTCCGCCCCCATCATGACCTTGTCCTTGGCTTCCTCAAATTCGTCGGCGGCGATTAATCGCTTGCCCCTCTTTGCTGCCAGCAACGCAGCCTCGTTGGCCAGATTGGCAAGGTCGGCGCCCGAGAAGCCGGGAGTTCCGCGTGCAATCTTGCGCAGATCGACATCGGGGGCGAGCGGCTTTTTCTTAGTGTGCACGCTCAGAATTTTTTCGCGACCATCAATGTCGGGGCGCGGGACGACCACCTGACGATCGAAACGACCGGGGCGCAGCAACGCGGGGTCGAGCACGTCGGGACGGTTGGTGGCGGCAACGATGATGATGCCTTCATTGGCTTCAAAACCGTCCATTTCGACCAGCAACTGGTTCAAGGTCTGTTCGCGTTCGTCGTTACCATTGCCAAGTCCTGCACCGCGATGGCGGCCTACGGCGTCAATTTCGTCAATAAATACGATACATGGCGCGCTACGCTTTGCTTGTTCGAACATGTCGCGCACGCGGCTGGCCCCTACGCCAACAAACATCTCGACAAAATCTGAGCCCGAAATGGTGAAAAAGGGCACACCCGCCTCACCAGCAATGGCACGTGCCAGCAATGTCTTACCGGTACCGGGCGAGCCAACGAGCAAAGCGCCCTTGGGAATCTGGCCACCAAGCCGTGAAAACTTGCCCGGGTCCTTCAGAAACTCAACGATTTCCTGAAGCTCTTCGCGCGCTTCATCGATGCCGGCAACATCGTCAAACGTAACACGACCCTGTTTTTCGGTCAGCAATTTCGCACGCGATTTGCCAAAACCCATCGCACCATTGCCATTATTCTTCTGAACCTGGCGAAACACCAGAAAAGCAATGCCGAGGATCAGGATGAACGGCAACGACTGGAATAGCATATACATCCAGAAATTAGGCGTATCCTGGCTTTTGCCGTCAAACTTGACATTATTGTCCGACAGCATTTTGATCAGTTCGGGGTCACGGACAAGATTGGTCGTGAACCGATCTCCGTTCGACAACTGGCCCGTGATGCGATCATCGCTGACGACAACATCCCGAACGCTGCCGTCCTGAACCTTCTGCTTGAATTCGGAATATGCCAGCGCCTCGCCCGTAGGCGTAGTTGTCGTGCTGAACATCGACGCCACGATCACCAAGGCGAGCAGGATCGCGACCCAGATCATCGCGCTCTTCATCCAGGGATTGCTTGGCGGTTCCTTGTCGTCGTGCATCATCGTTCTTTCACGCTTGCGCCGCGCTGTGCGGCTGTTGAACCTAAGATAGGGATTAGCAGCGAATTGACAATAACTGCTTTACTAACGACGTGGCGGCGCGAGTGCGAGGCGCCAGAGCGACGGATGTTTGCGATCCGGTGTTAGCAAAACCGGCCCCAAACTGCATTTTTTGCCGCAGCGCAAGGCGGCAATCGCTGCCAACAGCTGCTTTTGATTGGGATCGGTGTTGCCATGAAACCCGACCAATCGCGCGTGCAGGATGCGCCAGCCAATTTCCGCAGGCCAAGGGCCATCCCGCATGACTGTATGGTCATCGCCATCTGGCCAGTTCGCGATCACCTGCATCGCGGCCCAATCCAGCGCATCATTGGCATCGGAAATCAGCGCTGCGGATAATTGGGCGGCTGGCGGATCCAGGATCTGCGCGGTGGCCAATGCCGCCCGGACGCGGCTGCGGTCAAATCGCACGTCGCTGTTGCTGGGATCAGTAACGGTAGGCAGCCCGGCATGGCGCACGATATCGTCAAGCTCAGCGCGCCGCCAGTTGAGCAGCGGGCGAAGCACGGTGCCATTGCGCGCCCGGATACCGCTAAGCCCGCCAATCCCGCTACCCCGGTTCAGCCGCATGATCAGCGTTTCCGCCTGGTCATCGGCATGATGGGCAGTCAGAATGAAGTCGAGCCCCCGTTCAAGCCGCCATTCTTCCAGCAAGGCATAACGAACGGTCCGCGCGGCTGCCTGCAACGAAGTTTTCAACGGAGTTGCCGGTTTCAGCGTGCGATGCGGGACGCCCTGAACCCCGCAATATTGCGCGACCATTGCCGCCTCAGCCGCAGCGCCTGCACGCAAGCCATGATCGACCGTTGCAGTTTCCAGCGCAGACAGCGTGAGGTGCTGAAGAAGGTGGAGCAGGGCCATGCTGTCGGGGCCGCCCGACACAGCCACGCCCAGCCGCAGTTTTGCGGCGTCAGCCCCGCCAAGCCGCACGAGCTCTGCGCTCAGCGCCGCCAACCGTGCGGGATCAGCAACCGGCCTTGGTCCTTCCAGCGGCGGCATCGGTGCGAACATCCTTGGGCGCGCGTTCGCCATATACGTCATCCAGCTCACGAAAAGCCTTGCAGGCATCAGCCTTGCGCCCCAGGCGGTCAAGCGCAACACCCATGAACATCAGGCTGTGTGGTGCGCGCTCGCCATCGGGACGATCCTTGTAATTGTTATAAAATGCAACCGCCGCAAGGCTGGGCTTATTTTCGTCAAGATAGGCACGGCCGAGCAAATTTTGCGCATAGCTGGCCAGCCGGTGCTTTGGATTGCCCTCGACCACCTGTTTAAGCTGCGCCTGCGCCTCTGGATACAGTTTTGCATCCCACAGGCGGTAACCATAGGTATAGCCATCATCGACCGTGTTGCCGGTGGCGGGTATCGCAACTGCCTTGATCCTGGCCAACCGGTCAGCATTGGGTCTGGTGCCAGTTGCAGGTCCGCCCGCTGGTTTGGTCGCAGCTGGTTTG
>Ga0105045_10005235_pt1 | contig 11399 bp, 10 predicted proteins | sample MAT02_FD_78089 | JGI IMG/M metagenome (GOLD analysis project Ga0105045, IMG submission 78089) | Freshwater microbial communities from Lake Fryxell liftoff mats and glacier meltwater in Antarctica - MAT-02 (megahit assembly) | ecosystem: Environmental > Aquatic > Freshwater > Ice > Liftoff... | reverse complement strand
TCAACAACACTGGAAAGAGCTCGCTCCTGCGGCTTCTCCCTCTGCTCGGCGCGTCGTTGGCCGACGGTGCAAATGGCCCTCTCAATCTCGAGTCCCCGGCCATGTTCGGCGCCAGCTTCGAGGATCTTCGCTGGCGTGGGCCGGTTTCTGAGCCCGTCGGTGACGTCGACGGCATCGACGAAGCAAGGAATGGCCTTCGGATCACCCTCCGCTGGGAGGGCGACCCAGACATCGACGTCGCTGACTACGTATTCTCGCGCTTTGAATCACAACAACTGATCCGCAGGCTACTGGTCAAATCTTTTGCTGTCCACGGCCCGGCCGGCTGGCTCCGCGCTCGTGAGAGGATCCGCCCCGAGGAGGAGTCTCGCCGTTCCGTCACGTACGATGTGCAGATCCCCGGCCGCACCGAGTCCATCGCCGCAGCCCTTACGTTCGACGGGCTGTTACCTTCTGTCGCCCCCGATCACGCACTACATGGCCTCCTGGCTCCGATCCGAGCCCGCCTTGCTGCCCTAAAGGGCCGGTTTTTGTGGCTGCAAGCCCAGCGGCGTTCACCCGAACGCTTCACAACAACCCCGAGCAACCCGCGATGGCACCTAAAATACGACGGAAGCGACGCCGCCGCGCTCCTCGCCACTAACCCGGAGATCCTCCGATCCGTCTCCGAATGGTACGAGCGCATGGTCCAGCGACGGCTCCTCATCACAGAGGTCCCGCCTGCTGCATTTCGTCTTCAGCTTCAACATATCCGCGAGGCGAGCGTCACCGTCGATCTGCTCGACTCGGGCGAAGGCATGAACCAGGTACTCCCGGTCTTGTGTGCGCTGGAACTGGCCCGTTCCCGGGAATCCGACGAGGGCTCGTGCATCCTCGCGCTCGAGGAGCCCGAGTCGCACCTCCACCCGCGCCTCCAGCAGGGCCTGGTCGAGAAGATCGTCCAGACCGTCAGCAACAGCGGCTCACGCGTGCTGCTAGAGACCCACTCGGAGCATTTCTTGCTCGGCGTCCAGCTGCAGATCGCCCGCCGTATCCTACGCCCCGAGCAGGTAGCGATCTACTGGCTGCGTCAGCGCGAGGACGGCAGCACCGTCGCGGAATTGAGCACGTTCGACGAACGCGCCTTCCCGCAAGGTGCCTGGCCGGCCAACGTCTTTAATGAGGATACAGATGCCGCTCGTGCCGTTATCCAGGCGCGGAGGGAGCACGCGCGATGAGAGTCATCGTGGAAGACGCCGTCTTTGCGACGCCTCGCAACTCGCTCGCCCTCACCCAACTGCTGCACTTCGCGGCGGTCGGTCGTCATATTATCCTGACGCAGCCCGACTATCAGCAAGGCGCCGACTCGGCGGCGAACCGCTGGCTCGCGCGCCAATCGCAGGAATTACGCGAGGAATACGTATCGGGGCTCGAGGCGAGCCTGAAAAGTGAAGCCAAGGACTTCGATCGGGATGTCGAACTGGTCATCTCGGACGATCCGAACCTCGCCACGCAGGACGAAGCCCCGATCACCAGGTTTCGTATGTCCTTGTTCGCTGCCAATGCTCTGCTCGCGCAGCCACTTCGGGTGTTGGTGGAGAACGCCCGCAACGACCGCGCCTTCATCCTGATGATGATGCCCGAGTCGTGGCGCAAAAGACTCAAACAAAGTGAAAGTGACCGCTGGGTCGAATTCACTTCGGGGGGCGGCCTGGGCGAATTGAAAAAAACGATCGAAGGGATCACGGACCTTGCGGAGCGAAGCCGTCGCGTCGCTATCTTCGACAGCGACGCGCGCGAGCCGAAGGCACCGTCTAAGTCCTCGAACGGAGTGCGGGCCCGTTGCCGCGAACTCGATGTCGCTTGCCACCAACTGGCAAGGCGAGCGGCCGAGAACTACTTGCCGCTGCCCGCACTGGACGTTTGGGCGGAACAATTGACGAAGAACGCGACAGTACCACGACGCTGCCTGCGTGGCTTTCGCCGGTTGCGCGCCGAACAACGCCATCACTTCAATATGCGCGAGGGGCTCAAAGCCGATGCAAGATCCGACGACTCTCCACTCTATCAAGACCTCGCCGATGACATCCGCGCCGAGTTGCTTGAGGGGTTTGGACGGGCCGTTCGCGACCTATTCGCGCATGAAAGTGTGACCATCCGCGATTCATGGCTTGACGACGACGGCCTGGAAGCCGAGCGTAATATTCTTGCTCAGACGATCTTTCGCCGCCTCTAAACACGTCCAGGGTCATTCCAATGCAGCACGCCCAACCCGCCTTCTTGAGCCAGCCGAACATCGTCCGCATCCCGACCCTGCTCAAGGAGCTCCTGGATGGGGACTTGCTGATCCCCCGCTTTCAACGCCCGTTCGTTTGGCAACCAGAGCAGCGCGTACTTCTGCTCGACAGCATCTACCGGCGTTACCCGATCGGTAGCGTCTTGGTCTGGCGCACCCAGAAGCACAAGCTCGCGTGCTTTGACAGGATCGGAGGACTTCGCATCCAACGTGCCCAGCGCTTGAGTGAGCAGCTTGCTCAGTATGTCCTTGACGGGCACCAAAGGCTCTCGACTCTCCTTTCGACCCTCGGCCGTGGCCTCGTGGCAGCCCGACGCGCCGCCGAGGACCCCCCGGAAGACGAGGCTGACGAAACTGAAGAACTAGACGACAGCAACGAGCGATTGAGTGAGGTGTACTTTGACCTCGAGAAGAGCCAGTTCACCCTCGCGGGACGCCTCACAAAAGTTCCAGCGTCCTGGCTCCCAAGCTCCACGATCTTCAATCCTTACGCTCTTCGCGACTTCCAGACCCAACTCGACAAGGCCCAGGGCCAAGCCGGCCGCAAGCTGGCACAACTCGCCGACGACCTCGCCGAGCAGTTCAAGGACTACGCCCTTCCCGTCACGCCGCTGGTCTCAGAGGATCTGGCGTGGGTCACCGAAAGCTTCAAGCGGGTCAACAGCGCCGGGACGACCATGAGCGAAGTCCACATGGTCCATGCGTTGTCGTGGGGCGGAGACTTCGACCTGGACAAGCGCCTCGAAGCCTCCATCCTCAGCTTTAATGAGCTTGGCTGGACAGGCCTGAGCCAGGACATCTTCCTGACCACCTGCAAGCTCATGAACAAGCTAGATCCGGCGCGCGCCGACCCGGAAGCGCTCAAGAAGGTGCTGCGCAACGATCCCGCGCTCCTCGATCGCGTCGAGCGGTGCCTGCGCGACGCCATCCGCTTCCTCGGAGAACTCGGCATTCTCGGGATGCCGGTCTTGCCCTATGCGCATCAGCTAGCGGCACTCGCCTTCGTCGCCAGCGAGCGCGGCGACCAGATTCCTCTCGAACTTGAGCCGGCCCTACGCGAATGGTTCTGGTTTACCACATACACCGCTTATCTCGGCAATAATGTCTACTTGAGAAAAGCGATCCAGGTGCTTCGCGCCGCCCTCAACGACGGATCATCCATGCTGCCCCCCGATGCCGATCGTCGTATCGCGGCTCTCAAGATCGTCCACTTTCGCGCTACCCGTAGCCGTGCATTCGCCTTGCGCCTTGCCGAGGTCAGCCCGATCGATCCGCGATATCGCGACGAAAATGCGTCTCGCACCCTCGCCGAATTTGGCGGCGACGCACTGGTTCCGCTCCTCCCCAAACGGCTCGTGAATAGCCGCCACACCAGCCCCGAGAACCGAGTCTTGCTAAACCCGACCAGCGCGGAGGCCATGCGCCGCATCTGCATCGACGACCTCAAGGAGACCATGGCGACCGACATGCGCACGGCTCTTCTTCGCAGTCACCTCATCACGGCTGACTGCGAGCAAGCCCTGGCCGATCATCGCTACAGCGACTTCCTAGACCTCCGCCGCGAAGAGATCAACCGCCGGGAACGCGTCTTTGTTGAAGCGCTAGGTCTCACTTTCGAGAACTCATAGATTGAGACTCCCCACAGAGGCTTGCGCCTTTTGCGCAGGTCCGCCTGAGCCCCAAAGGGGCTAGGCCTCCGGCGAAACTTTGCCTATCCTCCCGCCCCATGGCTCCGACCCTCGCGAAGTGTTTGGCGTTTAGTTTCGGCCTCGGCCTGCTGTTGCAGGCTGCTTGCGTCTGCGGCCCCGGCCCCAACGTCGGCGGCTACGACGAGCCCGGTGCCAAGGACCCGCCGCGCTCGCTGCAGGGCATCAAGTTCATCGAGAGCGAGAAGGCTGACCCGGCGATCGTCGGCTGCGCTGACGGGCAGCGCGAGGGCTTCGCCGACATCACCCGCCACCGCCGCGTCGCCGGCTGCCTCGCCACCTGGGAGGGCACCAAGAGCCTGCGCGACAAGCCGACCAACAAGCCCTGCGGCGACGACGTCAAGGCCGACAGCAAGGACGCCAAGTCGGCCGGCGCCGGCGTGTGTACCGTGCCTGCCGACGCCTGCGCCCCCGGTTGGCACGTGTGCGGCAACAACGGCAAGAACGACGACCTCAAGTCGCACACCACCTTCAAGGCCTGCAACAAGGAGGCCGGCCCCGGCAAGTTCGTCGCCGCGATCTCGCACGGCCAGACCGAGGAGCTGTGCCCGCCCGCGCCCGGCCCCGACACTGTGTTCCCGTGCATGGACTCCGGCTACTGCGCCGAGCCGGTGTGCTGCGGCGACAACTGCCAGTTCGGCAAGTGCCGCGACGGCGTCTGGAAGGGCCAGACCCGCATCTCGCTCGGCAAGGCCGAGGGCTGCGGCTCCGTCACCTCCGAGCGCAACGGCGGCGTGATGTGCTGCTACGACAAGAACGAGGACCCGGCCGCGCTCAAGCCCGCCGACCCCGCGGCTGCGACCGCCGGCACGCCGACCGCCGACACCACCCCCGCGGCCGACTCCGCCGCCGCGACGCCCCCCACGGCCGACAGCGCCCCGGCGACCACCGCCTCCGCGCCGACCACCGCCTCGACCACCCCGCCGACCACGATCACCAAGGGCGCCGACCCGACCAAGGGCAGCACCACCAAGCCCGCCACCGACCCGACCAAGGGCGGCGCCACCAAGGGCACCGCGAAGAAGTGAACTCGCCGTGCAGCCTCGGGATCGCCGCCAGCGTGATCCTGGCCTGCGCCCACGCGCCGAACCAGCGAGCGATCTCCAGCGCCGAGCTGCGCGCGGAGATCGACCTGCATAGCTGCGCCTACTGGGAGCCGGAGGTCCACGTGTGGAGCGTGCTCTGGCTCGATGAGCGCTGCCCACGGACCCCCGCGACCACCACCCTCGGTCGCGCCGTCGAGGCCGCCATCGCCGAGGCCCGCCTCGTCAACTTCCTCGCCACGGCATACGACGAAGTGGACGCCGCGCTCACGGTGCGGCCGACCCCGACGCAGCCCGCAGCCGACGCCCTCGTCCGCGCCGCCCTGTGGCGCGACCCTCTGCTCGAGCGCGCCGTCCTCGACCGCGCCCTCGCCAAGTTATCCGCGCATCACCTGCGCTGTGAAGATTGCCAGGCCCCCGCCGCGCCCGCGCCGAGGACCGTCTCCTGGGCCTATTTTTATCCCTACCTCGCCGCCTTCGTGTGGCCGGTGCAGTCCGACACTGGCCAGATCGACGTCTACACCTGCTCGGGCATCAACGGCGCCGCGTCCCTCCTCGCCGACGAGACCCTGACACAAGCCGGCAAGCTCGCCGCGCTGGCCTTCGTCATGGACGACGCCATGTCACGCCGGATCCTCGAGCTCGCGCGCGGCCCGGTGTCTCGCTCCGTCCCCGAGGTCGCCCGCGAGATCGAAGCCCTCCTGAATTCACCGGAAGGCCGCGCCCTCGCCTGTGCCTCGCTCGCGCACAAGCAGTGGTTCACCGGCCTCACCATCGAGCCCTGCTGACCCGCCGTCCATCGATCACGCCGCGATCTCGCCCGAGCGGGCGAAGCTGACGTAGCCGTGCAGCGACTCGCGGTGCGGGCGGTCGACGCCGACCACCGGCGAGGTCGTCACGTCGTCGAACTCGCCCCAGAACTGCAAGCGGCGGCCGATGAACTCGCCGTCCGCCCCGACCGACGGCACCTGGATCGCGTGCAAGCGCAGCGCCGGGTGGTCGCGGTACCACTCGCCAGAGTGCTTGTCGCGCACGCCCACGCACTCGTCGAGGCGCAGGTGGTACTCGGTGTGGAGGGTCTCGAACATCCGGTGCTGGCGACGGTTCTTGGAGCTCATACCGCCACCTTGGAGATCCACCGCCCAGATCGCAAAAAAACGGCTAGCCCCGCGGGTCTGGCCCCGCGCCCCCACCGGCCCCCGCTGCTACACTGCCCCCCCGTGGCCCGCTCCTCCATCCTCGCCAATCTGCCCAGGTTTCACCGCGGCGGCTTCTGGCTGCTCGTCATCGCTGCCGCCGCCTCGGCACTGCTCGCCGACCATCCCCTCGCCGACACCCTCACCCTCAACCTCCGCTTCACCGAGCGCGCCCTCTGGCAACCACTCACCGCCATCGCCCTCTACCCGGACGGCCAGCTCGGCGGCCTCATCGGCACCCTGTTCATCCAGTGGTTTATCGGCGGCCAGGTCGAGGAACGCTGGGGTACGGCGCGCTACCTCACGCTCGTGCTGCTGTCCGCGTTCGTCGGCTACCTCGTCGTCGCCCTGCTCGGACTCGCCGTCCCGCAGATGCTCGCAGTCCCGATGGGCGGCACGCTGCCCGCCGACATCGCGGCCGTCGCCGCATTCGGCTTGTTGCACGCCCGGCAACCGGTGCAGTTGTTCGGCGCCCTGCCGCTCTCGGGCCGCGGCCTCGCCGTGCTCGTCACCGCGCTGGTGCTGCTCGGGCCGCTGCTGCGCGGCAATTGGCCGGTGGCGGTGCCCACGGCGGTCGCGGCGCTATGCGGCCTGCTGCTGGCCTGGCGCTGGCGGCCCCCCGCGAGTTCGGGCAAAGTGGCCGCCCGCGCGGGTCGCCGCCCGCGCCACTTGAAGGTCGTCGAAAAGCCCAGGCTCCTGAATTGACCCCCCGGCCCTCCGGGCCTGAAGTGACTCCCCGGCCCTCCGGGCCTGAAGTGACCCCCCGGCCCTCCGAGCCTGAAGTGACCCCCCGGCCCTCCGAGCCTGAAGTAATCGTGCCGTTTAAGTCTCCCGAGCCCGCCGAAGCGAGTCTGACGACCACCTTCGGGCATACCCAGCACTCGCGTTCGCTGCGTCGCGTGATGCTCCGGGTCATGGACGGCCCGGACCAGGGCGCCCAGATCCAGACCGCCCGTCCGCGCCTGACGATCGGCCGCAGCGCGGTCAATGACCTCGTGCTCACCGATAGCTCGATCAGCGGACTGCACGCCGAGCTGCAGGTCAGCAAGGGCGGCGTGCTGCTCCGGGACCTGCAGAGCACCAACGGCAGCTTCATACACGGCGTCCGGGTCCAGGAGGCCTGGGTCGAGCCCGGCATGACGATGGTGCTCGGCAAGACCGCGATCGCCTTCCTCGCCGAGGACGAAGTCCACGTCCCGCTCTCGGGTCGCGACCAATACGGCGCGATGTTCGGCAGCAGCCCCGGCATGCGCGAGATCTACGCGGTGCTCGAGCGGATCGCCGGCACCGAGATGAGCGTGCTCGTCGGCGGCGAGACCGGCTCGGGCAAGGAGCTGGTCGCCCGCGCCCTGCACGACGAGTCGCCGCGCCACCAGGGCCCCTTCGTCGTGCTCGACTGCGGCGCGCTGCCCCGCGAGCTCGCCGAGGCCGCGATCCTGGGCCACAAGAAGGGCTCGTTCACCGGCGCGATGGCCGACCGCGCCGGCTGCTTCGAGGAGGCCAACGGCGGCACCCTCTTCCTCGACGAGATCGGCGAGCTCCCGCTCGACCTCCAGCCGAAGTTACTGCGGGTCCTCGACCGCCGCGAGGTCCAGCGGATCGGCGAGAGCACCGTGCGCAAGGTCGATGTCTGGATCGTCGCTGCGACCCACCGCGACCTGCGAAACATGGTCTCGCAGGGCAGCTTCCGCGAGGACCTGTACTTTCGATTAACGGTGATGGCCGTCGAGCTTCCGCCCCTGCGCGACCGCGGCGACGACATCCTCCTGCTCGCCGAGAAGTTCATCGCCGACACCTCGCGCAGGATCACCGGCCGCGCCGCGCCGACCCTGAGCACCGCCGCACGCCAGGCCCTCCTCCACCACGCCTGGCCGGGCAACGTCCGCGAGCTCAAGAACACCATCGAACGCGCCACCTACCTGGCCGCCCACGGCGTCATCGAACCCGCCGACCTCCTGCTCCATCGGCCCGTCGCCGCCCGCCCCTCGGAGCCCCCCGCGGCCGCCACCACGCCCGCGGGTGACCTCTCGGCGCTGTTCGAGCGGCCGTTCAAGGAGGCCAAGCAGGTCCTGCTCGACGACTTCGAGACCCGCTACTTCACCCACCTGCTCGAGGCCCATGACGGCAACCTCTCGCGCGCATCGGCGGCCGCCGGCATCACCCGTTATTATCTCCGCGAGCTGCTCAAGCGGCTCGGCCTGCACCGCGTGAAGGAGGACGAGCCATGACCCGCACCGACCACCCGCACGCCCTCGCGCACGCCCTCGCGCACGCCCTCGCGCCCGCCCTCGCGCCCGCCCTCGCGCCCGCCCTCGCGCCCGCCCTCGTGCCCGCGACCGCGGTCACCTCGCTCGACCCCACGGGCCCCGACTTCACCACCCCCGACTTCACCACCCCCGACTTCACCACCCCCGACTTCACGATCGGCGGCTTCACGATCGCCCTGAATCCGGTCCTGCGCACCGCGCTGCTGGTCGCCTGGGCCGCGCTCTCGGGCGCCTGTCGCGAGCAGAGCGCCGACCCGGTCCGCACCGCGCAGGCCTTCACCTCGGCGGTCCAGCGCGGCGACATGAAGGCCGTGCTGCCGCTGCTGGAAAAGGCGACCGCCGAGCGCCTCGCCGCCGCCGCCGACAAGGCCTCCGACCAGGTCGGCGGCCGCCGTCGCATCGAGCCCGCCGAGATGCTCCAGATCGCCGACGTCTCGCCCACCTTCGAGCTCGCACAGACCCTGCTGGTCGACAACGACGGCGCGACCGCACACGTGCGGCTGCTCGGCGCCCAGCAGGAGTCCTATACCCTCACGCTCGTGCACGAGGACGGCGCCTGGTACGTCCGCATCCCGACCCCGCCATGACCTCAGGCTCCCCCGTCCCCGGCCGTTCGCGCCGCGCCGCCCTCCTCGTCACCCTGCGCACCTGGCTGTTGCCCGTCGCCCTCGGCGCTTGCGCCTTCGGCCTGCACTACGCCCTGCACGTCCCGGCCGGCCCGCTGCCGCCGCCGAGCCCCGCGGAGCTCGAGGAGAAGAAGAAGGCCGCCGACAAGAAGAAGCGCGACGACGACAAGAAGAAGCGCGACGCCGACAAGAAGGCCGGCAAGGCCAAGCCCGAGCGCCCCGGCCCGCGCGACCTCCCGTACGAGGCGTTCTCGCGCCCGCGCGACCGCTACCTGCTCGAGCAACTGTGGGCCTACTACGAGCCCAAGGGCTTCAGCAAGGAGCCGGCCTTCGACGCCTGGCACACCGCCCACAAGCCGCTCGTCAGCCAGATCGTCAACGCCACCCGCCAGCTCGCGCTGCCCGACGGTCCGGCGGTCTCCGTCGCCACCAGCGAGTGTCACACGATCCGCTGCCGCTTCGTCCTCAACGCACCGACCCCCGAGGCGCTCGAGCAAATGAGCGCCGCGATCGGTGAGCTCAAGCTGGGCGACGAGTCGCTGTGGCACAGCGTCCAGCTCGGCAAGGTCACCGCGGAGCCGAGCAAGCGCGAGGGCGTCGAGTCCAAACACAGGCTCGAGTTCACCGTCGGCTTCATCCGCGACCTGCCACCGATCGGCAACATCGTGCTGCCCGGCAAGGGCCCCCTCCGCGTCCCACCGCCGCCGCGTCCCACCCTCACCCCCGGCGCGCCCGCGAAGCCCGGACCCGCCACCGGCCCCGCCGGCCCCGCCGGCTCCGCCACCTCGGTCACCATGCCCGCGAAGCCCAAACGCAGCGCTCCCGTCGACGCCGTGGACCCCAACCCGACCCCGAAGTGAACCGCGGCGGCGTCCCGCGAGCTACGGCCCGCGGCCCGCCAGGTTACGCGCCGCGACGGCCAGAAAATCGCAGCGCTCGTTCTCCGGGTGTCCCGAGTGCCCCTTCACCCAGTGGAAGCGCAGCGTGTGCTTCTGCTGCAGCTCATCGAGCGCCATCCACAGGTCCTGATTCTTCACCGGCTGGCGGTCCGCGGTGCGCCAGCCCGAGCGCTTCCATCCAGCCATCCAATCTCGCATACCCTTGAGCACATACTGCGAGTCCGAATAGAGGTCGACCGTCAGCGGCAATCTCAGCAATTGCAGCCCGCGGATCACCCCCATCAGCTCCATCCGATTATTGGTCGTGTGGACCTCCCCGCCTGAGCCCTCGTGCGCCTTCCCGCTCGCCGGATGTTGCAGGATGAAGGCCCAGCCGCCCGGTCCAGGGTTGCCCTTGCAAGCCCCGTCGGTGAACAGCTTGACGTACTCGAGAGGGACCGCCGTCGTCGTGGCCATCGCGCGCTGCTTATACCCGAGCCCCGCGGCCGGTGCATCTCCGCTCGCCGCGCCCCGTTGCGCCCCGTTGCCACTCCCGTAAGCTGGACCCCATGAAATTTCGTATACGGTTCTCCGGTCACGCCCTGTCGCTCACGACCCTGCTCGCGCTGGCCTGCGGACGCTCACCCACCGAGGACGGCGGCAGCGACAGCATCAGTTCGACCGGCGCCAGCGAGGCCACGTCCACCACCACGGTCGCACCCACCAGCAGCGTCGGCAGCGTCAGCGAGGGCAACACCGCCACCGAGGCCACCTCCCAGGGCAGCATGAGCGCCGGCCAGACCGAGGCGACCACCAGCACCGCCGGCACCGTCACCAACGGCGTCACCAGCACCGAGACTGCCAGCGACACCGGCACCACCAACCCGGCCACCACCGACACCGGCACGTCGAGCACCGACCCGAGCGCCTCGGACACCGATGCCACCGGCGACCCGGCCACCACCGACGCCACCACCGACAGCACCACGACCACCACCGACGGCACCACCACCGACGCCACGACCGACGGCACCACCACCGACGGCACCACCGGCGAGGCCATCCAGTGCGGCGTCCAGCTCAAGGCGACGATCCGCGACTTCAAGCTCGGCCACCCCGACTTCCAGACCTACTGCTGCGGCGTCGTGCTCGGCCTCGTCCAGGCCACCCTCGGGCCCGACAAGAAGCCGGTGTTCAATCAAGTCGGCAACCCCCAGATGCTCACCGACGCCCCGACCTTCAACCAGTGGTACAACAACGTCCAGGACGTCAATCAATCCACGCAGATCATCCTCGACCTGCAAGAGATCATGCCCGGCGTCTACTCCTATCAAAACAACAGCTTCTTCCCGATCGATGACATGCTGTTCGGGAACCAGGGCAACAACCACAACTTCCACTTCACCAC
>Ga0105045_10005234_pt1 | contig 11400 bp, 16 predicted proteins | sample MAT02_FD_78089 | JGI IMG/M metagenome (GOLD analysis project Ga0105045, IMG submission 78089) | Freshwater microbial communities from Lake Fryxell liftoff mats and glacier meltwater in Antarctica - MAT-02 (megahit assembly) | ecosystem: Environmental > Aquatic > Freshwater > Ice > Liftoff... | reverse complement strand
CTCCGGAACGTACGGAGCAGTTGTTTCGAAAGTCGATGGAGCTTGATCCTTCGAAGGCTCGCAATTTCCTTCGCGCGGGCGATCACTTTGCCGCTCAGGATAACAACGGTGAAGCCGAACGCTGCTTTGCTCGCGCGTTTCGTCTGGATCGCACGGACGGAAATATCGTGCGGCGACTGGCCGATCTCTATAACGGCACCGAACGCCCACGCGACGCCCTGCATGTGCTGGATGTCTGCCTGCGCGAAGGCAGCGATGACGCCCAGGTGGCCTTCGATGCGGCCATGCTGGCGTTTCGCCTGAAGCAGTACGATGCCACACTGACTTATCTGCAGAAGTTTGAAGAACTGGCTGGCGAAAATCTCTGGACCAATTACTATCGCGGTGTCTGCTACTACGAACAGGGCGAGTATCGAAAGGCGCTCGAGTGTATCGATCGCGAAGAACAGCTGGCGGAGTCGACCGGCTGGCATCTGGAATTGATGCGGGCTGTCATTAAGTTTCGTCTGAATGATCTGGCCGGCGCGCAGCCCCATCTTGAAGTGGCGATGACCACGCCGCTGTATGAGATTGATTTTCTCTCACCAACAGGCCTGATGGAATTGATGCAGAGGCTTGCAGTGGTGGCCGATGAGATCCTGAAAGATCAGGCCATGGTGGCGAGAATCGAACGCCGCCTGCTGAGATCCGGATTGATGCCGGAAAGCTGGTTCCAGTGGCAGCGAGAAGCCGATGACGCGCGACCAGTCGAAAACGTGCGTCTGTTTCGCTGCCTGATACATCAGCCGCTTGACGAAAACTGGAATGCCGATCCAGATCGCCTTTGTGATCAACAGGATTGGGATTCGTACATCACTGAATGGGGTGTTTTGGCGCAGTCCGAGGATCAGGCAAAGGAGACCGCGTTAAAGTTTCAGGCCATGTGCTGTGATCTGCCTGGGACTGTTCAGGAAATTCTGGAAAGTGATGAGACTTATACCGACGTCCCCGGTCCCGTCTGGCAGGGGGCTCGCTATTCGCTGACAGATACCGGAGACGATGAGGACGACGACGACGACGAAGAAACAGAATATCTCGACGACGACAGCGAGGGCGATGAGCCGTTTTGAGGGCAGCGTTGGCCTGGAATCAGCGGTTGTGAAAGTCCAGCAGGAACAAGGAATGTCGAGAAGTCGGTTTTCAGTTTCGGCGATCTTCAGTAACCTTCCGCCAGAAACCGGAACTCGTGGTCGAAATTGCAGTGTCATGTCGCAGTGTCATATTGCAGAGTCGATTCGAATAAATGAAGCACCGGCCAGGTGGCGAAACAGGCAGACGCACGGGACTTAAAATCCCGGGACCCGTAAAGGGTCGTACGGGTTCGATTCCCGTCCTGGCTAATGAAAAGACTGGTTTTTTTAAAAAACTACAGTCCTCGTTTTTTGTGAAAAAGGGCAAGTGTCACCAAAGTGTCACCAGCACCCGCCTCCAATTGCCCCGAGAAGTGGATCCCAAACCGGAAGTAATGAGCGATTTTCATCGCCAATTACCCTGCACAGTTTGGTTGGATTTGGTCGGTCCGCTACGTTATCCCAGCCGCTTTGTAACGAGCTGTTCGCATGAAGAGAGGAAGCTCGCGGGATGATGGTAAACCGTTCATTTCATCACAGCCCACTGCTTGACTACCCAAAAATAGTGTCCATGATTTGCAGTCATGCCAATACTTGGACGCTGTTGGGTATTTGGGAGTGGGGCTCTTGCCAAATTCCCTGCTTTCAGAAAATTCGGTCGTTCCGCTATGATTTACTTCTAAAATTCAGAGTGGCGCGCGTTTGAGCGTCGTCAAATGTCGTAAGGTATGGTTCGTTGCCACATGAACTTCGGCACACTCGTCCGGTCTTTTTGATTCATGCGCAAATCTCTTCCTAGCTTCCGAAAGCCGCCAGTAATTGAGACGGTATTGGGACTTGAGTTCACTCCGCTAGATGACTGGCTCATTTCCCACTTTGGCCTTTTCTTTGGGGATAACAGCGCCGACTTCGCTAAGTTTGAGGCCAAAGGTGAACTTCCGCCTTCGATTGAGTCCTTCACAGAACAGACAACCAAACTCGTACCACAGGTTCAATTGGTCGAAGCGCCAGACATTCACGGTTGGTACGTGAGTGAAGATGACCGTGAAATCATTCAGATTCAGAAAGATCGATTCATTTTCAACTGGCGAAAAGGTGAATCAGAATCGCCATATCCGAGATATGACGAATATCTGAAACCGCGGTTCATTGAGCGCTACAGTGCATTCACTTCGTTCTTATCGAAGCATCACATTGAATCCCCCAAAGTTCAGCAATGCGAGGTGACTTATGTTAACCACATCCCAAAGGGTGAAGGTTGGCAGAGTCCGGATGATTGGCGGCGGGTTTTCACTGTATTCGGTCAGTCATCAGAGCGAAAATTCCTCCCAAAATCAGAGGGTGGAAATTTTACCATGACCTATTTGCTCCCAGAGCAAAGAGGTCGCCTCCGAGTGACTGTCGCAAATGTCGTTCGCCTAAAGGATGGGATAGAAGTTTTGCAATTCAATGTGTCTGCCCGGGTGAAACCAAAAGGATCAGACATTGACGAAATCATTCGCTCCTTCAACCTGGGCCGAGACTGGGTGGTCCAGGGGTTCGCCGATTTGACGACTTATCAGATGCATCAACTATGGGAACAACTGCCATGATGTTGGATTCCATTTCCACTGAGGTTCGGTCAGTTGAGAGTTTCGACTCAACTGGAGTCGCAACGCTTGAGATGCGCGAAAGAGCCAAGTCGAAGAGGATGCCTTTCCAACCTCTATTCGACCGCTTCGACTCAATGACTACCCTGGTTACTCCTAACGAAGGGCCGCCATGGCTGTCTAAATGTCTTCAGGAAGTAACGGAATTGGGATCACTCTCAGACTATGAAGCGACCACTGGTGTTGCAGCACCGAATCAGGTTTCGATTCGGAATGCACGAAGTATTCTTTCGGTTCTGGCGAAAATTGATCTTTGCCCTTCGCGAATAGGCCCGTCATCGGATGAAGGAATTTGCATTTCGTTCAATAGTCGAGACAGGTATGCCGACATCGAGAGCTTCAACTCTGGCGACATAATGGCGGCGAGTTACAGTGCAAACTCTGACACAGAGGTTTGGCGGGTTTGCGAGGCTGAATTTTTGCGAACGGGCCGCAAGATATCGCGATTTTTGGGTGAATCGTAGTCGTGGACGGGTTGGCAAAACTCCAGTGCAAATTAGTACAGTCGTGTTTCGCACGTCCACGTGTTTACAGATTTGCTGCCGCATTCATTTGGTTCGGAGACCGCCCCAACGGCATGAAATCGAAAGGACGTCCGACCATACCAGTAGGCCCCGATGAATTCCTTTATTTCCGGTGGTTTCGTGATCATGTTGAAGGCAATAACTTACCTCGACCAGATCAGATTTCGGTCCCGGATCAATCGGCAAACAGATCGGGACTTGGAGGCCGCTGTTGGTATGTACTGATACCCGAAATGGGTAGCTCTGTCGAAGCGGCAACAAAGCGGTTGTGCATGGGTGTACTTCAGATTCGCGACCGCGACCTGGAGTATCAAGTTGTAGTGAAAGACTCTGCATTACACTTTAAAGCAATTCATGATCCTGTTGACTGCAACTATTTTCATTGTGAGCTGCGTGTATTCCGAAACGGGGCAAGGCTATCAAGAGATGACGCTGAGCAGCTTCGAAGGGAGGAAAAATCCGATTTCAAGGAAGGAAAGAAATGGTTCCGCACTGAGATGGCAAAGCGGTTGTCAAACACGACAGAGCGTCTCTTTCCGATACCGGCAATCATAAGTACAGCTGGTGGGAACAAACCAATTTAAGCGAATGCAAGGTGATTGCAAGCCATCCATCAGCCACCGCTAAATCACGTAACTTATGCATGTAAGAAAGGGCGTCGGCGGAAATTTGAAGGGTTATTTTGTTAAGCTGATCGCGTTTCCGGCCTCAGCCCGTCGGAAAGCCTCGTCAATGTGCGCACCGGCCTCTACCGCATCCCTGGACGAGTAATAACGCAGAGTTGTGGTGATCGCCGAATGCCGCATCATCTTTTGCAGGAACGGGGCTTCCACTCGTTTTGCCCAGCGTTCGCCAAATGAACGCCGCAGGTCATGGGCCGAGGCGAATTCCTTCTCGCCAGTCTTCTGATGAGGTTTGACAACGATACCGGCTTTCCGCCCCAGTTCTGCAATGATCTTTCCAACCTGGTGTCTGATACGAGAATACGGATTTCCGTCTTTCGTCAGCACCGTGAAGAACGGCCCGCGACGATCCTTTTCAGCGACGGCCAGAATCATCTCGGCAAACTCAGTGGCCACCGGATAAAGCCGATCCGGGTTTCCCTTCTCCTTTTCGGCCGGTATGCGAAGGAGGGGGCGTCACGAGTTCAGGTCAATCGAGATTCTGTCCAGCCGATCCCACCAGAGATTCAGGGATTCTTCCAATCGCAGGCCAGACCACCAGAGGCCGCGAAAAATGTGCTTCAAGCTTTCATGCTGACTGGGAGCCAGATAGGGTTCAGCCACCTGCTCAATCATTCGCTCGAATTCCTCAGACGTAATCGGGCGGCCTTTCATTGCTTCACTGGCCTACGTCATCGGGATCATGAACATGATCCTGCACGGCATTGAAGCCCCAAACATCATTCACACCAATACGCTCGCCGAAAACCTCGCCGACATTCAGGACAAAGACCGAGTCGACGTGGTCGTCGTCAATCCACCGTTCGGCGGGAAGGAACGCAAAGAGGTCCAGCAGAATTTCCCGATTCGCACAGGCAAGACCGCGTTTCTGTTCCTGCAGCGATTCATCAAGATGCTGAAAGCCGGCCGGCGGGTGGGCGTGATCATCAAGAACACGTTCCTGTCCAACACCGACAACGCCCTGGTGAGCCTCCGCAAACTGCTGCTGGAAAGCGGCAACCTGCACACAATTCTGGACTGCCCCGGCGGCACGTTTCAGGGAGCCGGAGTGAAGACCGTGGTCCTGTTCTTCGAGAAAGGATCGCCGACCCGATCGACGTGGTACTACCAGCTCGACCCCGGCAGAAACCTCGGCAAGACCAACCCGCTGAACGACGAAGACCCTCGACCAGATCTCAGTGAATTTGGATAATCGATGAGTACCAATCACCAAAGCTGTCCGGACTGCCAGTGAGTATCCTTACTACGGTGCCTCGGGAATTGTGGACTACGTTGGAGACTATATCTTTGACGAGGACAGGCTGCTGATTTCCGAGGATGGCGCAAACCTGCTGGCTCGATCTACGCCAATCGCGTTTCCGGCATCCGGAAAGTACTGGGTGAACAATCACGCCCATATCGTAAAAGTTTAAGACCAGACAACTCAGCGGTTCGTTGAGTTATTCCTCGAGAGCATCCCACTCGACGACTACATTATGGGCGCGGCACAGCCAAAGCTGAATCAGAAGGCGCTCAACTCGATCCCAATTCCCGTCCCCCCGCTCTCCGAGAAGCGGCGGATCGTCGGCATCCATTCAGCCATTGGGGTGCTCCTTCGGGACGGGAACTGTTCTTGGTAAAACAATTCTTACTCAGGCCACCCCGTGGCTGTGTAGACCACTTTCCATCCCAACCAAAAAGCCTCAACGCGTTAGGGAGATGTCAAAAAGTGCAGATGATAAACCACAGCCGCAAGAAAGAAGCGAAGACTGTTCAGCCCTCAGCGTGAGATCTCATGCTGAGCAATCGCTGCAACCGTTTTCCAACCATCCATCCGTAGAAAGCAAATTTCGTTGCAGGAAATGGACGCCGATCCCCGCCCCCTGCGGAACATGTTGTCGTGGTGCTTTGTGCTCTGGCAGCAAAACGATCATGGGGCCTGCGATTTCGCTCCTGGTGTGATAATCATTCCTGCGATTCCGCTCGGGGAGCGAGCCCAGCACGAAGCCTCACGCTTCAGCGTGGAGACACTTGGCACACTAGCTGTCTGGAAATCGCAGGCAATCAGTTCGGAGTTCACTCTAAACCGTCGCGAGTTCTCTTGAAGGAATCCGCTTCCTGGCACCTTTGATAATCGGTCGCTCCAGAACGACCCAAATGTAAGCGGTGAAGAATTCCTTAATCAATGGCACACTTAAGAGCGGTGTCGTCCACTTGGCCCAACGTGAACTGAATCGCTGAGGATGAATTTGATATTTGAACGCCGAGTTACGAAACACTCGATCAAAATCACGAATCAGGTGCTTGTTCAGGTAGTCGGCCGGAATCTCCTCATGAGTAAACTTCGTTGGAATCCTGTTCCCGTCTTTGTCGAAGTCATGCATGTTGGGGACGTACCAGTCGGATTCATAGACTCGCCGACACGTCCGCAACATCGTCCGTTCGGAGAATAAGATATGCGCCCATGGAACAGGCATTGTGGACCAGAGATGCGGAGCAAAAGGGTGATACCAGCCCCACGTACCGATCAATAATTTTCCACCGGGGCGAAGTACACGGAAGCATTCGGAAAGAATTTGCTCTGGATGTTGGACATGCTCAAAAACATTGTAAGAGAAAATCGTGTCAATACTGGAGTCTTCCAGCGGGAATCTCTCTTTACCGCTTACGTGAAAACTCAGCCGTGGATCGACGTACTTTTGCTGCGATCTCCGAACTGCAGGTTCATCGATATCGATTCCGGTGACAGTGCCGGCCCCAGCGTTGAGATATCCCTGACTGATAGCGTCGTCGTAGCATCCAAGATCCAGCAGGTCTTGACCTTTCCAGTCGACGCCATGTTTCTCGGCGGCGGATAATACCTTGTTGATGCACTCAAGCCGATATTCGGCATAGGAGTCCTCGTTGGTCAACGCCGCAGTCATCTCTTCAGACTGGCCCATGTTGCGGCGATAGAGACGACTGGTGATGGCGAAAAGTGCTGATTCGCTTAGAGTCAAGTTTATCTTCCCCTGATTTCGTATGGCGTAGTGCGTCTCTGGTGATATTTCCCTCGACGGCCTGAAGACGTGGACATGCGCTGAGGAGTAATCGGCCGACGACGATAGGAAAGATTGCTTCAGCGAATGGGGTAGACGAATCCAAAGAGTTTATTCCGTCAAGTATTCGCGGGAATCTCGGGGAACTTTACAGGTTTTTTAGTACTGAGGTGTTTTGTCACCAGCGTTCTTCAAACGCAACGTCTTCAAATGTCAGCATTGTGGGACGCAACATGGTTGCCGTATCTGGTACTTCCATGTGGATACGTTGATCGTAAGGAACTCCTGTCGGCAGCAATTCAACGAATTGTGGCCGACAAAACCGATATTCTGCCGGGGACAGGTCTTCATTTGAGGCGGCGCATCGGGGCCACCCAATCTTTGTTGAAAAAAAAAGCAGGGGCGGCTGACGTGCCACGCCTTTGGATGGCCCCAGTTGTTGCAGACTCGCGATTTCGCGCGCGGAGCGAGCCCAGCATGTAGCATCGGGCGGGAAACAAATGTCTGCATGGAAACGTGGGATAGGCTTCCAGCCTATCGAATGCGGTACGACAGGCTGGAAGCCTATCCCACGTATTCTCCGCCAAGCATGTAGCCTCACGCTTCAGAGTGGGGACACGATGCGATGGACACCATCCGCCGTGTAACGGCGGGAGAAATCCAACAACCCACGCGGTGCTTTTATTGGGCAGGATGAAATCGGCATAAACGTACATGCCAGACAGCTCGGGCAGTCGAGTCCCGCGGTAGACGAATCCTCCGGTAATCGACTTTCCAATCTGGTGATCGTATTCCCAGACCGGATTCACCAGAGGATCCACGATTTCCACGGTCTTGTTGCTAAACGGATACGAGGCTTCGCGAATGCTCCAGCCATAGTTGGCACCGCGCTTGACAATGTTTACTTCCTCCGAAAAGTCCTGCCCGACATCGGCCGCCCAGATGTCTCCGGTCTTGCGATCAATGCTCATGCGCCAGACATTGCGAAAGCCGTAAGCATAGATCTCAAGCTGAGCCCCTTCGCGATCCAAAAACGGGTTGTCTGCCGGAATTGCATAGTGTTTGCCATCATCGTTCCTCGTTGAGTTGCGACGAAATTCCGGTTGCTGCCATCACCAGCATGAGTCAGCACCATGGGCCGGAGAGTCGTAATCCGACCGTCTTCATCAGCGCCCTCGAATCCTTCCCACTTCAGTTCGGGAAACGCAACGCCACCTTTCAAAGGCAGCTGACCATCAACCGGATCTGTCACACTTCCATCAGCGGACAGACTCCGTAATTTGATATTACGGAATGCAACGGGGTCACCGTGATCCTGCAGGCAGATGTGTCCTTTGCTGGGCTTACCGAACTGAGGAAACGCGGCAAACTTGCTGGCAGCGACTCGCGTGTTCCATTCCTCATCGCCCTTATGAAAATAAAAGTAGCTCACGCCGTTAACTGCCACTTCACACTGACGTGGTGAAAGTCGCAGGTAGATATGATTCCATTCTCCGGCCGGGCGAGTTGCATCGTCGAGATCCGTTCCCTTGAAGCCGACCTGATTTTCGAACATCGTCGCCCACTCCGGTTTGACCGGTTTGTAAAGCTGATAAAGCCATCCGGCTTTCTGGGGATCTCGTCCGTCAACGTTATCCAGAATCTGGACTTCCGGACCGCTATGCCATGGCGCCGGCTGATCCTCCGTCACATGAAACATCAGGCCGCTGTTGCCGCCTTTTGAGATGCGATATTCGAGAGACAATTCGAAGTTTTCATACTGTTCTGTCGTCACAATATCGCCAGCACCTTTGCTGACTCGTTCCAGGACTCCGTCTTTGACAACCCAGCCGTCACTGATTTTGTCCGACTTGTAATTTCGCCACCCGTTGGCGGATTGGCCATCAAACAGCATCTGCCAGCCGCCGCGTTTCTCCGCTTCCGACAGCCCATTCCGGGTTTCATCGGCAAGGCCGGCTTTGCCTTGACTGGTCAGACAAACTATCAGGAATACGTGCAGGAAGAATCGCGTGGAGGAACTCTTCGAATTGCCTGTTCAACAGTGGAGCGCAGGCAGAATGGCTCGTACGATGGGCATTCCTGCCCGTCGAAACGCTGTTGGACAAGAATGTCCAACGTACTGGGTGAACCGCGCGAGAAAAAAGTGCAGATCTTGCCGAGGACATTGTTCAGGTGGGTTTCGTCAATTTGCAGATGTACGAATGAAAACGGAAAGGGCGCAGTTCATTTTCTAATCCATGAGCATCGTCCGCTTAATCACTTCCAGAAAAGAAAGTCCGCCCAGCAGGGCATTTGCCACTTCTGTTACGACAATGCCGACGATAGGATGAGGAGAATTGTTTCGACGCTCGTTCCATGCGTTTGCGGGTCTGAGGCGGGACTATGACTCAAACAGGACGACGTGATGACTGATATTCGAAAAATTCACGAACAGTTGGCCAATCTTTGGGGCATTGCCGCCATCGCCCGGGCAAATGGAATGACTTTGGCGACTAACAAGGTTGCCGAGTTCGGACGTGGGTCGGAGCTTCATCTTGAAGACTGGGAGGAAGGAGCCACTAATGTTGTTTGATACACACACGAACCTGATGTGGTACCCGGAACATCTTTCCGATGAATTTGTTGAGTTTGCATGGGAGGCCAAGCGAGCCAAGATGAAGCTATCGCCGGATGTCTATTTCGCGGGGAGCGACAGTCCGCAGTCCAACGCATTTGATTCTCGGCCTGAACAGCTTCTAGCGGCCACTGCCGATGCGGACAAGGTGATTGTGTTTGGCATCAAAGCACCGTTCTGCGGCATCAATGCCGACCAGGAACTGATCGCGGGGTTCGTCAAGGAACACTCCCACCGGTTCATCGGCTGGTGTTCGGTCGATCCAAACGATGCCGACTGCGTTGATCAGTTGGAACACTATGTCAGCAATCTCGGATTGCGAGGATTGAAGTGTTCGCCGATCTATCAGAACTGGGATCCGCAGGACCCGAAACACCTGCCTCTGTTCAGGAAGGCCGAGTCGCTTGGCATCCCGGTCAACATTCATCAGGGCACATCGTTCGTCCGCCCAGGACCGCTCAAGTACGCCAATCCGATTTAACTGAAGGATATTGCTTTGGCGTGTCCTAAACACATCAAATGTAACACATCAAATGGGTCAGGCCTCTTTGATATGTCTGATCTGCAACGCAGATGCCTGACCCAATAACGGAGACTTTGGAGTGCGGCACCTCAGTGCCGCCTTCACTTGCGGCGGAGCCGCCTTTGACTTCTGTGTTCATGAGTCCGCAGTCGTCATCGACAGTCAGCCAGTTGGCACGCGAAGACGGCTTCACCGCATTGGAAAGCGGCACTGAGGTACCGCACTCCAGGTTCCCAGTAGCTCCTTCTTCGGTTTTTGGTTTCTGCCACCTTTTGTAACCGCAGATTGTCTGGCATGCTTTGCCCAATCGCCGCTCGCAATGTCACTCTGGCAGACGGAATTCAACAGAGGGGCACATGCGCATGAATCGTGCGAAAGATTTGCGTTTTTCTGGACCGGGAATTGATCCGAACCCAAAGAAACATCCGTGCCGAACACTATTGGGTCAGGCCTGTTTATTCCTCTGGCAAGAGACACATCAATGAGGCCTGACCCCTTTGATGCTTCCTTTGATGCTTCGCGCTGACGTATTATTCGCGTACGTGAATTGCAGACGGACCGAGACGCCTTGTGCATGGACGAAGTTCCGGCCTCCTTAGCGACTGATGAAGTACTTGCCGATCGATGAACGAAACTGCGACCATGTGACACTGAATTCACCTCGCAGATTTCGATTCCCATCACCATTATGGCCCCACGGATTTCGTAGAGTGACGATGGCCTCTTTTATCGCTGCGGCGTACAAGTATGTCACAGCATGAATGATGTCCAGCACCGCAATGAAGTTGAACGCGCGGAAGTGCTTGTCGAAGATCGTCCGGATCCACGAACTGCCATCGCCGACGAACGCTTTGAACTTCGCCTGAAACAATCCAGGAGACCATGCATGCGCCGCCAGTTTCAGGCCCAGGTGACGACTGTTTTCCAGAGTTGCAACGACGTCTCGCGTGATGACCTTGGGACTCATCGGAAGATCGTTAGCGCCGTCCGCTGCGGACTGACGTCGGGACGATGACTGCTGCGCGGCCGCCACAATTCGCTTCAGATCCGACAACGTCTCAGCGTCGTCGAGATTGATCTGACCATCATCGCTCGTGTCGATTGACGTGTCAGTGTTCGCTGCCTGCAGGGCGTTAATGGAGATTGCGTCTGCCTCTGAAAGAGTCACCTTTTCCGTGGCTTTTTGGCCAATTTTGCGAGTCAGCGTTTCGATCGCCACATCGCCCTGTCGAAAAGACTTCAGAAGCGTGCCGGCATACGACACTTTTTCCAGTAACGACG
>Ga0105045_10005233_pt1 | contig 11401 bp, 10 predicted proteins | sample MAT02_FD_78089 | JGI IMG/M metagenome (GOLD analysis project Ga0105045, IMG submission 78089) | Freshwater microbial communities from Lake Fryxell liftoff mats and glacier meltwater in Antarctica - MAT-02 (megahit assembly) | ecosystem: Environmental > Aquatic > Freshwater > Ice > Liftoff... | reverse complement strand
GCGAGCCACTGTCCCCCCGGTCCACGCCGACGCCCACCACCCCAGCGAGTTGGCCGCTGCGCGGCGTCGGCGGGCCGCCGCCTGCACTCCAGCGCGGAGCATCGACACCCGCACTTCGCCGCCCGTGTCGGAACCTCGGCCAGCCCGCAGCTACCGGGCTCGGAATGGTGTTCCGCTGCGCGCATGATCTGCGACCGATCCGCGCGACGCTTGAAGCACTTCCGGTAATGGGATAACCAAATGCTCCTGGGTTCGTGCGCGCCCAGGGTCAAACGTCGTGTCCAGGGTTCCGAGCAAGCCGGCCGCCAAGGTCCCGGAGGCGTCGTCCGACCCCATGGTCGGGCAGACGCTCGGGGGCAAGTACGCGATCGTCCGCCTCATCGGTCGCGGCGGCGTCGGCCTGGTCTATCACGCCCGCCAGAGCGCGCCCGGCCGCGATGTCGTGGTCAAGGTGCTCGCCCCGCACTGGGCCAGCGACTCCGAAGCGATGGCCCGATTCCGTCGCGAGGCGAAGCGGCTGTCGAGCCTGCAGCATCCGAACATCGTCGAGATGTACGACTTTGGTCACGAGGACGACCGCGCGTACCTGGTGATGGAGTACCTCGCGGGCGAGCTGCTCTCGGATCACGTCGCCCGCAAGAAGCGGCTGTCACTCGAGGAGTTCGTGCCGATCGCAGCGCAGATCCTGAAGGGCATCGGTCACACCCACTCACGCGAGTTGATGGTACGCGACGTCAAGCCCGCCAACGTGATGCTGTGCGAGCGCAAGGGTCGCGCGAACTTCGTCAAGATCCTCGACTTCGGCCTCGCCAAGCTCCTGCGGGGCGAGCAGGCGATCACCGAAGAACACGTGATGGGCACGGTCGGTTACCTCGCGCCCGAGGCCATCCGCGGCGAGCCGATCGATCTGCGCGTCGACGTCTACGCCATCGGCGTCCTCTTCTACTACATGCTCGCCGGCCGCCTGCCGTTCGAAGGTCAGACCAACGCCGCGGTCTTCTACAAGACGATCCACGAGGCCCCTCGGGATCTCCGGGATCTGCTCGGACAGAACCATGGCCTGCCCGACGGCCTCGTCGACCTCGTGCACCAGTGCCTCGAGAAGGACAGAGATGCCCGGCCCGCCGACGCCGATCGGATCGTCGAGCGGCTGATCGACGTGGTGCCCGCGTCGCTGTTCCGGCTGCCCCGCGCCACGACCGAGCGTCACGGGGTGCCGCTGACGATGCCGGCGAGCGCGGGCAACACCGGCATGCTCGAGCTCATCGCCGACGCCGGCGATTCGCAGCCCGGCAGGGCGACGCCGGACCCGGGCGCAGCACGCTCGAGCGTCGTGTTGCCCGCCGCACTCGAGACCGATCGCGCCACGGTCGGCACCTCGCCGCTGTCCGTCGCGCCGCAGCGCACGATCGGCCTGGTCGCGATGTCGGTGGTCGCGGGTGCGCTGCTGGCGGTGATCGTGGTGGGCGGGCTGGTGTGGATGATGCCGGCCGACGAGGGCCGCGGCGCCGATTCGGCGAGGGGGGCGGCGGCCGACGCGGGCGTCGGAGGCGGCGACATCGCGACCGCCCTCGATCGGATCGACGGGCAGATCGGCCGCGGCGAGCTCGACGCCGCGGCGATCGAGCTCGATCGCGTGCGCACGGCCGCGCAGTCCGAGGTCGGCTCACGGACACGGGTCGCCGACGCCGACCGGCGCGTCCTCGTGGCAAGGCTGCTCGCCAGCGCAGCGCGCTTCGAGGCCGAGGGCGATCGCGAGGCCGCGCGCGTCGCCTACACCGACGTCCTGGGCCACGATCCCACCCACGGCGTCGCCAAAGCGGCGCTGGTCCGCCTCGCGGCGAACGAGCCCGACGCGCCGCCAGGCGATGCGGTCGTCGGCGCGGTGGAGATCTCGGCGCACCCGGCCGCCAACGTCGCGATCGACGGTGCGATCGTGGGCACCACGCCGTACCGCGGCACGCTGCCCCTTGGCCGCCACACCGTCCGCCTGTCGGCCCGCGGCTACGCGCCCTGGGACGGCACCATCGAGGTGGTGAAGTCCGGCAACGCCCCGCTCTCGGTGCAGCTGCGCGGCAAGGGCCCGGGCCACCGCGACGTGCCACCTCCCAGCACGACCCCCACACGCAGCCCGGCGGATTCGTCCACGCCCAGTCCGGTCGCCCCGCCCGACGCGAAGCCCGACGCCCCGCCCGTCGCGAAGCCCGACCCGAGGCCCGTCGCGAAGCCGAAGCAACACCCCTTTTTGCCCACCAAGTCGCCCACCGATGACGATGACGTGTTTCTGCCCGTGAACCAGGGCACCTGAGACGCCGCGACATGCACTGCACTTCGAACCTCCTGGTCTGCACCCTCGTCGCGCTGTCGATCGCGGCTGCCCCCGCGCATGCCGAAGCCGTCGCGACGGAGGCCCCAGGTGACGCCGCCGACATCGCCGATGCAGCAGGGCCCGAAGCCCTCAGCGATGCCGCCGTCGCCGCCTTCCAGGCGCGGGAGTACGACCGGGCGATCGAGCTGTTCCAGCGCGCGTACGCCCTCGATGCCCAGCCGAACTACATGTTCAACATCGGCCGCGTCTACGAAGAGAAGGGCGAGCTCGACAAGGCTGTCGAGAACTACCAGGCGTTCGTGCGGCAACCCGGCGTCGAGATCGAGGCCCGCGAGAACGCGACCGCGCGGATCAAGATCCTGCGCCAGACGATCGCCCAGCTGCGGGACGACACCGAGCCGGACCGTCCGCCGGCGGCCACGGGCGAGATCACGCCGCCCGGCGAACGGTCGCCCGCCGAACGGGCCGCCGACGAGCGCAAGCGAAAGCTGCGGATCGCCGGCTACTCGCTGCTCGGCGTCGGCGGTGGGGTGCTGGTCATCGGGGCCGTCTTCGGTGGCCTGGCCATCGGCAAGTCCAACGACGCCCAGGACGCCCCGTTCATCGACGAGCGCCTCTCGTTGCGCCAAGAGGCGCGGAGTCGGGCGGTGGTCGGTGATGCGCTGCTGATCTCGGGCGGCGTGGTGGCCGTCGCCGGCCTGGTCATGGTGCTGGTGACGCTGCGCGGCCGCGGCGTTCGGGGCCGCACCGAACAGGCCTCGAGCCACAGGCGGACCGTCCGGCGTGGGCTCGCGCTGGCGCCGATGGGCGGCCGCGACGGCCACGGGCGGACGACAGGCATACGCGCTGGCCTGTCGCTCGCCGGCAGTTTTTGACACGATGTGAACGTGGCCGGCTTCGTCCGCGCCCCGACGCCGAGAACCACCTGGAGATCGATCATGAGCTGCGTGTGCATCCATCGTGATTTCAGTCCGAGCCTGCTCGCGGCGGCGACGTTCTCCGGCGCGCTCGCGTGCAGCCTGGCGCTGCCGCTCGACAGCCAGATCCCGTGCTCGCTCGACTCGGACTGCCCCTACAGCAGCGGCCAGGGCGTCTGCGACGATGGGTTCTGCCGGGCGCCCGGCGCCAGCTCCGATCCCACGACGACCGAGACCGCGAGCGCGACCGTGGGCTCGGAGAGCACGGCGGCCACCACCGAGTCCCCGACCACCACCACGGCGGCCGACACCTCGAGCTCGTCGACGGCGACCACCGCACAGCCGGCGTGCACCCTCAACTCCGAGTGTGAGACCGACCAGCGCTGCGGCCCGGACGGGGTCTGCCTGGAGCTGCTCTCGGCCCAGTGCCAGACGCTGCAGTGGCCCAGCGGGGGCGAGGTCGACGACGTCGTGTTCGTCGGCTCGATCATTCCGACCAGCCCACCGTTCACGAACCTCGTGCAGCCGCTCGAGAACGCGGTGCAGCTCGCGATCGAGGACTTCAACCAGCAGACCTCGCTGCAGGGCGACCGCAAGATCGCGTGGGTCGGCTGCGACGACTCGGCCGGCGTGAGCGCGGCCACCAGCGCCGCGACGCACCTGGTGCAGAACGTCGGCGCCCCCGCGATCGTGGGTCCGATCTTCTCGGAGTCGGTGCTCGAGGTCGCGAACACCGTGACGATCGACGCCGGCACGTTACTCATGGCTCCGGCGGCGACCGCGATGTCGATCGCCGATCTCGACGACGACGATCTCGTGTGGCGCACGATCGCAGGCGACGTCTACCAATCCAACGCCATCGTCGATCGGCTGATCGTTCTCGACGACGACGAGCCGATCACCAACCTGTTGATCCTGGCCAAGGACGACGCCTACGGCAACGGGATCCTCAACGCGATCCTGGACGACGTCGAAGCCTCGCTGCCCACCGCCGACATCTACTTCTCGACCTACCCCAACCCGACCTCGTTCGGGTCCCAGGACGAGCTGCTCGCGGCCTACGGCCAGGTGCTCGCCGCGGCGTCCGGCTCACCGGCCAACAATCCCTACTTCACACACGTGCTGTTCATCGGTACCAGCGAGATCCAGGCGCTGCTGTACGCGTATCTCGGCGTGGTGTGGCAGGCCCAGATGGGCGACCCCATGCCGCTGTTCACCGTGACCCACGGCGCGGTGCCCGAGATGGCGCGCTTCATCGAGGAGATCGGCGACACCAAGCAGACGGAGCCGTTGATCCCGCTCAAGCCGCTCATCGAGAGTCGTCTGCAGGGCACCTCTCCGGTGGTGCTGAATCAGGCCAACTTCATGGCCTTCAGCGTTCGCTACCGCATCCGCTTCAACGACCAGGTGCCGCTCACCTCGGCGGCGCTCAGTTACGACGCCACCATGTCCACGCTGTTCGCGATGTGCACGGTGGCCTCCGACGCCGCGGTCACCGGCGCCGCGATCGCGGCGGGGATGCCACGGCTGGTGACCGAGGGCGGCGATCCGATCTCGTTCTCCGGCGCGAACCTGTCGTTCATCGCCAACGCGCGCAACGCCCTGGCGACGGGCGGCAGCGTGGATCTGCAGGGCGTCAGCGGCGAGCTGCAGTGGGACGTCGCGACCGGCGACGTCCGGGCCGACGCCTGGGGTTGGGACATCCTCGACGCGAGCGATCCGCCCGACGGATCGATGCCCGTCGCCGCCCCGAGGCGGATCTACGTGCTGAACCCCGCGCCCGCGGAAGATGGCACGTGGATAGACATTCCGTAGTGCCCGCACGGCCAGCTCATGGCGGCGCGAGCAGCTCGGGGATGACGGCACGAAAGCGCATGTTGAGCGCGTTGACGTCCTCCCGTTTGCGCTCGTCACCGAGGACCTCGGGGGTCCGCATGAGCCCGTCGACGAGCTCGTTGCCCTGGCGGTAGCGCTCGACCCATTCGGGCTGCGGCACCGCGAGACTCCGCCGCTTCATCGACTCCAGGTCGACCACGAAATCGTCCAGGGCCTCGAGGGTGTCGGCGTAGGGGACCGTGGGTAGCGGCGCGACCGGCAGCATGATCGGGGACGGCTTGTCCGCGGCGCCGGCGTCGGCATTGCGCCGGGCCTTGGACCGGGCCGGGCCGTCGCCCGACTGGGTGGCGCCGGGCTCGAGGCGCGGCCGAGCGTCCGCGGCACGCGGCGGCGGCGTGGCGTCGGGCCGCGAGGCGATGACGACCGCGTATCCGACCAGGCCGACGGCGAGGACCCCCGCACCGACGCGCGCGACCTTTTGCACCGCCATGGCATACCATGGCCCCATCCAGGTGCCCATGGGCGACGACTCCACCATCTTCGGTCGCATCCTCGACGGTGAAATCCCCTGCCATCGGGTCTACGAGGACGCGCACACCCTCGCGTTCCTCGACATCTTCCCGCTGTCGCTCGGGCACACGCTCGTGATTCCCAAGCAGCGGGTCGCGATGCTGCACGAGCTGTCCGACGACAGCGCCGCGGCGATCGGCCGCGTGCTGCCGCGGATCGCCCGCGCGGTGCTGCGCGCCACCGGTGCCACCGCCTACAACCTGCTGCAGAACAACGGCGCCGCCGCCCACCAGGCGGTGTTCCACGTCCACTTCCACATCATCCCGCGCATCGGCGATGGTGGTCTGGGCATCGGGTGGACACCGGGCTCGCTCGCAGACGCCGCCGCCGCGGAGCTGCGCGGACGCATCGTCGAGGAGCTCGAGTAGCCGCCGTCGGCCCTCGCGTCGCCACCGCCGCCCCGCGGCCCCAAGAGACCGCGTGCGTGTTCGTGACGCCCGTGCAACGATCGGGCAACCGTGATGCGACCGCGATCCCCCGCCCTCGGCTGCGCCGTGTCGATCCTCTCCGCGTCCGGGCCGCTCGCCTGCAGCGACGGCGACGCCACCGGCGATGGCGGCACGGGTTCGTCGTCGACGACCGCCACAGATGGCACCTCCGCCGACAGCTCGACCGCAGCCGACACCAGCGGCTCGATCCCCGATCCCGAGCCGGTCGTCGACTGGCCCACCCTCGCCTGCGATCCGCTGGCGCCCGAGTACTGCGGCCACCCGTTCCCTTCGAACGTGTTCACCGTCGCCGACGCCGACACGCCCACCGGGCGCCGGGTGGCGCTGTCGGGTGACCTCATGCCGACCAGCTACTACGGCGTCACCGCCGACCCCGCGCCATGGTCGCGCAGCGACGGCTTCTCGCCGGGCGTCGGCATCATGGTCCACCTTTTGGGTGCGAGCGCGGCGGGCCTGCCGAGCGCTGCCCACATCGCGGACTCGCTGGCCGACGACTCACCCACGATCCTGCTCGACGCCGACACCGGCGAGCGCGTCGCCCACTTCGCCGAGCTCGATCTGTCGGGTGACGATGCGGACAGGCGCCTGCTGTCGATCCGTCCCGCCGCGCGGCTCACCAATGCGCGGCGCTACATCGTGGCGCTGCGCGGCATCATCGACCGCAGCGGCACCACCCGCGACGCAACGCCCGCCTTCGCCGCCCTGCGCGATGGTGTGGCCCACGACGAGCCGTCGATCGAGGAGCGGCGCCCGCTGTATGCCGATATCTTCGCCCGCCTCGGCGACGCCGGAATCGGCCGCGACGATCTGCAACTGGCGTGGGATTTCACCACCGCCAGCGACGAGAACATCGTCACCCCCCTGCTGCACATGCGGGATACGGCTCTCGCCGCGGTCGGCGACGCGCCCACGTTCACGATCGACGCGATCGACACCGAGTTCGACCCGCGCGTCGCGTTCCGCATCACCGGCACGTTCGACGTGCCGCTGTTCGTCGACCAGCCCGGACCGGGCGCGATCCTGAACCTCGGCGAGGACGGCCTGCCCATCGCAGTGGGCACCCACGCCTTCGAGTTCGAGCTGCTGATCCCCGAGCGGGCGAACCGCGGCCCGGTGTCGCTGCTGCACTACGGTCACGGCTTGCTCGGCACGCGGCGCGAGGTGCAGAGCGACGAGCTCGTCGAGTTGTGCCAGAACCACGGCTGGGCCATCTACTCGAGCGACTGGATCGGCCTCGCCCAGCCCGACGAGGCGTTCATCGGCGGCATCCTGCAAAGCGGCGCCATCGAGGACTTCGACGGCATGTTCGCGCGCCTGCAGCAGTCGATGGTCAACGCGCTCGTGCTCGATCGCACCGTGGCCCTGGGCATCGCCACCGATCCGATGTTCGCCGAGTTCCTCGACCCCACGCAGGTGGGCTACTACGGCATCAGCCTCGGCGGCATCATGGGCGCGCTGTACATGAGCCTGAGCCCCGACGTCACGCGCGGCGGCCTCGAGGTGATGGGCGCGCCGTTCGGCCTGCTGCTGGGCCGCAGCGCCCAGTTCGACGCATTCTTCGACATCGCCACCTCGACCTACGAAGATCCGCGCGACGTGCAGCTCGTGCTCGGGCTGGTGCAGATGCTGTGGGATCGGGTCGAACCGATCGGGTTCCTGCCGCACCTGCGCGACGACCCGCTACCGGGCACGCCCGCCCACGAGGTGATGATGCGGGCGGCCGTCGGCGACCACTCGGTGCCTACGGTCGCGGCGCATGTCATGGCGCGCACCCTGGGCGTGCCCCACGTCGACTCCGGCGTGCGCGCTATCTGGGGCCTCGAGTCCGTCGACGAGGCCGTGGCCGGCAGCGCCTACATCGAGTACGACTTCGGGCTGCCGCCCGAGCCGGACTGTGCCCTGCCCCAGCGCGCGTGCGACGATCCGCACGGCAGCATCCGCAGGCTCCCCGAGGCCGCGGAGCAACTCGATCACTTCCTGCGCCAGGGCGAGGTCCGCAACTTCTGTGCAGGCGGCGAGTGTCGCTATGCCCAGGCCGGTTGCGACGACGCGCCGGGCCCGGATGTCTGCGCCGAGTGATGCGCCACCGCGGCGAGCGAGAGAAGCCGGCGGAGGACCGATAGGGTCCCTCGCCGTTGGGTGGGGTGCGACCGAGCGCGGCTCGGCGCTCCCGTTGTCGCATCAGTGCGGCGCGGCCATGAACGGGAAGTCGTCCAGCGGCGGCAGGTCACCCTCGGACGGGTTGAGCGGCAGACCGGCAAGCGTCGTCACACCGTGCACACTGAGATCGAGCAGCACCACCGCGAGGGTGACGTCGATGACCGGATCCGTCAGCAGGCGTCCGTTGGGGAAGCCCGACGGGGTGGCGAAGTCGACGCGGAGCACGTCGGGGACCACCAATGGCGCGCCCTGGGCGACGCAGGTGTCGACATCGCAGGGCGTCAGACCGGCGCCCATCAAGTCGTCGTCGAGGGCGTCGTGGAGCCCGGTGATGTTGGCGACGATCTCCGGGACGAACACGCCGTCCGCGTCGTCGGTCGGAGTCGCCTCGTTGTAGTCGTCCTTGCTGGTGATGACCGCGGTCGCGATCGCGGGCATCCCCATGCGGTCGATCTGCTGGTACGAGGCGGGGTCGCCCTCCTCGAACTCGAACCCCGGCTCGCCGGCGGTGGTGTCGGCCGTCTCCGACTCGGTCTCCGACGGATCGGTCTCCGACGGGTCGACCGTGGTCGACATCGTGGTCGACATCGTGGTCGACATCGTCGTGGCGTTGGTGGGATCTTCGCTGGTCGAGCTGGGATCGGTGCCCTCGCCGTCGGCGCGACCACCTGTGTCGCCACACGCGGCGACACAGGTGAGGAGCGCGAGGATGCTGATGCGAGTGATCGTGTTCATGGTGTGCCTCACATCCGTCCCGTGCTGACCCACACCGCGACGGAATCCGCGCCACCGGCGAGGGCGTCGATGCTGGCCTCGAGCACCACCGCGGTGATGTTGCGGGCCGCGAACGTGTCGCGGGTGTTGTCGAAGCTCAGCATGCCGGTCATCAGGGTCTCCCTGAAGCCGTCGAGGTCGAAGAAGAACGGGTCGTCGCGGAGGCCGGCGAACACCCGCAGACCGAGGCCCGCGTCGATCGTGGTCTCGACCGGCCCGATCACCGGATCGGCGATCCCGGGCAGGTTCTCGACCTGCACGCCCCACTCGCCCCGGGCGTCCTGGCCAAAGCGCACGTAGATGTCGTGATCGCTGAGGTTGTCGCCGTCGTTGTCGATGTGCACCGTATACAGCACACCGCTGTCGTAGACCGCGGGCATCCCGGCCTCGGCCAGGCCCGCGAAGCCGAAGCCCACCACCAGCGTGCTGCCGTCGTGCCAGGCGTAGACATCGGTGAGATCGGCGGGTGCGTCCTCCGTGGTCGCGGGCGAATCCGCATGGTCGGCCGCGTGGGTTGGGGGTGACGAGAAGGGAAGCAGGACCAGGGCGAGTGCGCCCAGGCCCCATCTTGCCGGTCGAAGTGATTTGTTCATGGAGTCTCCAGACAGGGGCGTTCAGCGCACCCTGCCCGATGCGGGTACGGTACCGAACTACCGCTGGATCACCGTCACTTGCCCACCGTCCCGTGCCCCGCGATGTGCTCCGAGCGTCGATCCAACCCGCCGCCGCCGCCGTACACCCCACATGTCGAGCAGGTGCACTGCCGACGGCGGCCACCCCGACGAGGAGCTATCCATGCAGAAGACGACCACTCTCATTCTCTGTTTCGCTGTGCTGGGCGCCTGTGCCGAGGGCGACGAAGACGACGGGGTGACCGTCGGCGAGTCGGGCTCGGTCGGCAGCACCGACGACACCAGCGGCGGCATGACCGGCAGCATGACGTCGGCCGCCACCGCCACCACCGCAGAGCCGACCACGGGCGAGGAGCCGACGACCACCGACATGACCGACGCCGACTCGAGCACCGCTGGCGACAGCACGGGCGACGACACCGGCGAGGCCCTGAGCTGCGCCGAATACTGCGGCATCTACTCGGGGGCGTGCGTCGACTTCAACGAGTACGCCAACGAACAGGACTGCCTCGACAACTGCGCCCAGTGGCCCATCGGCGAGATCGCTGACACCGCCCACGACAGCCTCGGCTGCCGCACCTATCACGTGACGGTCGCCAGCAGCGCCGACCCCGGCATGCACTGCCCGCACGCCGGTCCCAGCGGCGACGCGACCTGTGCCGCCGAGGACGCGCCGCAGTGCGACCTCTACTGTACGCGGTACTTCACCAACTGCGCCGAGGACCTCAACGCGTACGCCGACATGGACGATTGCCTGGATCAGTGTGGCGGGTGGTACCCGGGCGCCGAGGCCGACGTCGAGGGCCACACCATCGGTTGTCACGCGTATCACGCCGGTGCCGCGATCGCCGATCCGGAGCTGCATTGTCCCCACGCCGGACCCGGCGGCGGCGGCGTATGCGTGCTGTGATCGGCCCCAGGGCCCGAACACACGCGCGGATAGCGGGCCCGGGCCCCGCTATCCTGTGTCCATGACCCTCCGCCCGTCGCTGGTGCTGATCCCCTGGATCCTCGCGTGCACAGTCAGCCCGCGTGCCTCTGATACGGCCGCGTCGCCGACTCCGGATCCGCGGTTCACGCCCGCGCCGTCGCCGACCGGCGTTGCGCCGGCCGACGACGGCGGCGAAGACGATGATCGCGTCGCGTGCAACAGCGATGCGGATTGTGACGGAGGCGTGTGCGAGGGCGAGGGCTGCGGCGACATGGCCGGCCGCTGCATGCCCGCCGATCGCATGTGCACCCGCGACGCGCGGCCGTACTGCGACTGCGACGGCGTCACCTTCCGGGGCTCGGGCACTTGCCCCGGCAAGCGCTTCGCCCACACGGGCCCCTGCGAGTCGGCTGCGGCCAAGCCCGACGGAGCCCCGTGCACGCGCGCCGACGAGTGCGGCAGCGGCGTGTGCGAAGGCCAGGGCTGCGACGTCGCGGGCGCGTGCATGTCCCGGGATCGCCAGTGCACCATGGACTTGCGGCAGTACTGCAGTTGCGACGGCAAGACGTTCGAGAGCAGCGGGAGCTGCCCCGGCGCGAGGTTCTCGAAGCGCGAGGCCTGCTGAGGTACCCTCGATGTGATGCTTGGGCCGTGCATCGGACTGCTCGGACTGCTCGCCGGCGGCGCGCTGGGGGCGAGTGTGCTCGCGTATGGTGGCGGTGCGACGACGGGGAGCACCACGGGATCGGCGACTTCGGGATCGGAGACTTCGGGATCGGCGACTTCGGGATCGGAGACTTCGG
>Ga0105045_10005232_pt1 | contig 11402 bp, 11 predicted proteins | sample MAT02_FD_78089 | JGI IMG/M metagenome (GOLD analysis project Ga0105045, IMG submission 78089) | Freshwater microbial communities from Lake Fryxell liftoff mats and glacier meltwater in Antarctica - MAT-02 (megahit assembly) | ecosystem: Environmental > Aquatic > Freshwater > Ice > Liftoff... | reverse complement strand
TCGGGGCCGAACATCTGGACCACGCCCTGCTGCTCCTCCTTGGCCGCCCACCTGGAGGCGAACGCCTCCGGGAAAATGTTCACCCACGCGTCCACCACCGCTACGTCCACCATGACCGCGCACGCTAGCTGACACCAACGTTAGATGCGGCGTAAGCTCTCGCCATGACCGAGCTCGGATTCCGCCCCTTCGATGCCGACCAGCACTACTACGAGGCCACCGACGCGTTCACCCGCCACATCGACCCCAAGATGGCCAAGCGCTGCATGCAGTGGGCCGACATCGGCGGCAAGCAGCGACTGCTGGTGGGAGGGAAGGTCAACAAGTTCATCCCCAACCCCACCTTCGATCCGATTGCCGCGCCCGGCAGCCTCGAGGACTACTTCCGGGGACGCAACACCGGGGGCCTGGACCTCAAGACGATGTTCGGCGAGCTGGACCCGATCACAGATCACCCCGAGTACCGCAACCGTGAGGCCCGGGTCCGGCAGCTCGACGAGCAGGGCCTTGACGGCGCGCTGCTGTTCCCCACGCTCGGGGTCGGTATGCAGGAGGCGCTGCGCCGGGACCTGCCCGCCCTGCACGCCGCCTTCGCCGCCTTCAACGCCTGGTTGGACGAGGACTGGGGCTTCGATCGCGGCGACGGTCGCCTGTACGCCGCTCCGATGATCACGCTGGCGGATCCGATCCTGGCCGAGGCCGAGGTGTCCCGGGTGCTCGACGCGGGGGCGAAGTTGCTCGTGACGATCCCGGGGCCGGTGCCCGACGGCGGTGACAGCTACGTCTCCCCAGCGCATCCCAGGTTCGACCGGGTGTGGGGCCTGATCGCCGAGGCCGGCGTACCGATGGTCCTGCACGCTGGCCTCAGCGGGGTCGGCCACTACGGCAGGTTCTGGCGCACCACCGAGCCCGGCCAGGGGGGCGGCGGCGGCTTCGAGGGCTTCAAGCACGCCTCGTTCCCGCTCGTGGCCTTCGCCGACCGTGGCATCTCCGACACCCTTGCCTCGATGGTGTGCCACGGACTGCTCGAGCGCTTCCCCGCGCTGCGCGTCGCGTCGATCGAGAACGGGGCGATGTGGCTGCCCGATCTGTTGCGCAACCTCTCCGACGCCTACGGCAAGATGCCGTTCGGGTTCAAGGAGCACCCGGTCGAGCAGTTCCGACGGCAGGTCTGGATCGCGCCCTACTACGAGGACGACATGACCCGCCTGCGAGACGCTGTGGGCATCGAACGACTGATGTTCGGCTCGGACTTCCCCCACACCGAGGGTCTGGCCGACCCCTGCGCGTTCGTCAAGGACATCCCCGAGTTCGACGACGAGGAGACCAAGGCGGTCATGCGCGACAACGTGCGCGAGTTCCTGGGCCTCGGGACGTGAGCTCCGACCCCGGACCGGTCACGGTCGGGGTGATCGGACTCGGCAACATCGGCGGCGCCATCGCGGCCAACCTGGTCGAGGATGGCATGGCCGTCACCGTCGCGGACACCGACCTCGGCCGGGTCGCCGCCATCACCGGTGCCCGAGCCGCCGCCTCGCTCGGCGAACTCGCCGCTGGGTGCGAGGTGACGATCACCGCCCTCCCCGCCCCCGAAGTGGTCGAGGCGGTCGCCGACGAATGGTCGGCCGGCGCACCCTTCGGATCAATCCTGGTCGACCTGTCCACCAACGCACCCGACGGCAACCGCGAGCTTGCCGAACGACTCGCTCGGTCGGGCCACCATTTCGTGGAGGCTCCGCTCACCGGCGGGGCGTCGGGCGCTCGAGCCCGCTCGTTGGTGTTCATGGTGGGCGGCGAGGACGAGGCGGTGGAGAAGGTCCTGCCGCTCCTCGACCGGCTGGGTCGTGCGACCTTCCACCTCGGTCCGGTCGGCGCGGGTGCCACCATGAAGCTCATCAACAGCCTGCTCGCGTTCACCAGCACGGTGAGTTCGCTCGAAGGACTCTCCCTGGCAGCTGCGGCCGGGATCGACCTCCGGACCGCGGTGGACGTCGTTCGGACCGGTGGTGCGTCGAACTTCTTCATCGACCGGGTCGTGGATGGACTGGACCTGCGCGACCGGCCGGTCCAGTTCGCACTGTCCCTCGCGGCCAAGGACACCCGGCTGATCGCTGAGCTGGCAGCGTCGAACGAGATCCCTGCACCCATCGCAGCCGCGTTGGTGGAGGTGCTGGCCGATGCCGTCAACCGCGGCCTTGGCGAGCGCGACTGGAGCGACCTGGTGGTGGCCACCGAGGCACGGTCGGGCAAGTCGCTGAGGCTCGGACCGGCCGACGGGGAAGGCTGATGTCACGAGTGCCGATCGAGGCCGGCTACTTCACCGTGCCCGACGACCCAACGGTCGCACCTCGGCTGCTCGGCAGCCGCTGTGCGTCCTGCGGGGAGGCATTCTTCCCGCGGCGCCAGGTGTGTGCGCGCTGCCTGCACGACGGCTGCGACGACGTCGAGCTCGGCCCGCGGGGGCGCCTGTGGACCTGGACCTACGTGCACGTACCGCTCTTCGCCAAGAAGGACGCCAAGGTCGCTGCCTACGGCGTGGGCCAGGTCGATCTGCCCGAGGGGCCCCGTGTGCAGGCCCTGCTGCTCGGCGGGCCGGACGACTTCCAGATCGGCATGGAGATGATCCTGGACTTCGAGACACTGCGCACCGACGAGGACGGCAATGACGTCGTGATCATTCGGTTTTCGCCGCTCGAAGCCGGCGCCGCGCTCGCCGAGGAGGGGGAGGAACGACCGTGAGGATCGACGGCGCCGCTGTTGCCGGGATCGGAATGGTTCGCTTCGGCCGCTACCCCGATCGACCCGCGGCCCACCTGGCCCGCGACGCCGGGCTGCGTGCGCTGCGCGACGCCGGCATCACCTTGGCCGACGTCGACGAGGCGTTCATCGGCTACATCCAGCCGGCGGCGATGATCGGCATCAAGGCGATGAAGGAGCTGGGCCTCACCGGCTTGCCGGTGACCCACATCGAGAACGCGTCGGCCACCGGGCTGGTGGCGTTCCGCGAGGCTGCGTGGGCGGTGGCGTCAGGGCGGGCCGAGATCGCCATGGCACTCGCCTTCGACAAGATGACCGACATGGCCCGAAACGCCCCCAGTCGTGGGGCCGGTCACGACCAGCTGGACTCGACCATCCTGCCGGCGGCGTACTTCGCGCTCTGGGCGCAGCGGCGCATGAACGACTACGGCACGCGCCCCGAGCACTTCGCAGCCATCGCGGCCAAGAACTGGAACCAGGGCGCCCTCAACACGCTGAGTCACCGCCAGCCCGACCACACCGTGACCGCCGAGGAGGTGCTGGCCAGTCAGCTCGTGGCGGAGCCACTCACGGCGATGATGGCGTGCCCCGCCGACGACGGCGCCGCCTGCGCCATCGTGCCAGCACCGAGTGGGTGCGCCGCCATCAGCCCGACCGCAGGATGGTGCGCCCGGTGGCCTCGGCGCTGCAGTCCGAGATCTATTCGCCGGGCCACACCTTCCTGGGCCCGGTGGTGGGGCCGGCGACCATGACCCGCACGACCGCCCTGCAGGCCTACGAGGAGGCCGGCCTCGGCCCAGGGGACATGCACCTGGCGATGTGCCACGATGCGTTCGCCAACGAGGAGCTCGAGTACTACGAGCTGCTCGGCTTCTGCGGCGAGGGGGAGGGCGAACGCATGCTGGAGGCTGGCGACACCGCCCTGGGCGGACGCATCCCGTTCAACACCGACGGCGGCCTGATCGCACGCGGGCATCCAGGGGGCCCGACCGGCCTCGCAATGGTGCACGAGGTGGTGACCCAGCTGCGCGGCGAGGCCGGAGCGCGGCAGGTTGTGGGTGCGCGACGCGGTCTTGCGCACCTGGTGGGCGGCGGCAGCGTGTGCGCCGTCAACCTGTTCGAGGCCGACTGACAGCGGAGGCGACACCATGACCGAACCCACTCCCCACGACGACCTGCTGGCGAAGGGTCGCGCCATCCAGGCGCAGCTGTGGCCGCACGTCGGAAGCAGTGCCACCGGGGCCTTCCCTGCGGCGAAGCTGGCCCCGGACTTCTACCGCTACGTCGCCGAGACCGCGTTCGGCATGCTCTGGTCGCGGCCCGGCCTGGAGCTGCGAGACCGCAGCCTGGTGACCGTGGCCCAGCTGGCATGCCTCGGCCGCTCCGACGAGCTGCGCGCCCACTTGCGCGGCGCGCTGAACCTGGGTCTCAGCCAGGAGGAGCTGGTCGAGGTCCTCATGCACACCGCTGTCTACGCGGGGGTTCCGGCAGCGAACGACGCTCTCAAGGTCGCCGCCGAGGTGTTCGGCATCGAGTGACCCCACCCCAGCCGCTCCGGGCCACCGGCTCTACCAGTAGATGGTCGTCTGCTCGCCGACGCGGACCATCTCACCGTCCCGGTTGGTCCATCGGAACTCGCTGGTGAAGAACACCATCGGGCCCCGCTTGGTGTCGCGCTCGACCACGTCGACGAACCGGCGGGTCACCGAGATCACATCGCCGGGTCGGATCGGAGCGCCGTAGCGGTTGCGTTGGCCGCCGTTGAGCACCCGAGACCCGGGCACCTTGCCCATGCCCCACAGCCAGTCGCCACTCCAGGGGCGGTTCCGCATCCATGCGAACGGATCGAAGTCGCGCGGCGCCACGATCCCACCCCACGGTCCGGCGGATGCCACGTCGGCGTCGAGGTACCTCATCGGCGGCGGTTCGGGCCACCACGTGGCGATCGCCCAGCGGGCGATGTCGTTCGCACCGACTGCAGGAGCGGCCACCGGCTCCATGGTCCGCCCGATCCGGTCGATGCTCTCCTGCGTGAGGTAGATCCCGGGCCGGGCTCCGGCCGAAGGCTCGGCGGGAGGAGGCTCTGCCGGCATGCGCGCCTCACCGTCGAACCGCACCACCGTCGCCGAGCCCGGCGCGGTGTCGACGCCGTCCTGGTTGACCACGCCAAGGGTGAGGTCGGCCAACCGCAGGCCGTCGTCCTCCCAGAGCCGTTCCACCACCGCGGTGCAGGTCAGGTCGTCACCCTTGAGGTTGAGGCCACGGAACTCGCAGCGGAACTCCACGATGTCGCCGTTCTCGCCGAGCGCATCCGCCAGCAGGTCGTGCAGGTAGGCGATCCGCAGGTTGCCCATGCCGAACACGCCCGGCATGCCGATGGCCCTGGCGGCCTCGTCGTCCATGTGGATGTCGATGAACTCGTCGTTCACCGCCGCGAAACGGTTCCAGTTGGCCAAGCCGGTGGTGCGCTTGAACGAGGGCAGGCGGGCGCCGATGGTCAAGGGGAGTTCTGACATGACGCACATGTTAGATTGGCGGGACCGCCGCCACCCAGAGAAGGGGTCAACATGGCACTCAGGGACCACCCGATCGCCGACAGTGACCTGCACGTGATGGAGCCGCCGGACCTGTGGCAGCGCTACATCACCCCCGAGTACCGCCATGCCGCGCCGATCGGGCTGAGCGATCTCAAGCGCGACATGCGGGTGCGCGTGAAGAACAACGTCCTGTTGCGTCTGGGTGCGGTACGCCCCCAGTACATCGACGGCCGCAAGACCGGCTGGCGCGACGAGCACGAGGATGTCTACGCGGATGGCGAGGCGAGTGGCTGGGATCCCGCGTCGCAGATCCGGGCGATGGACAAGGAGGGACTGGACCTCGCGGTGCTGTTCCCGTCGCGTGGGCTGTTCGTGCTCGGCCTCGATTCGAGCGAACATGTCGGTCCCGACGGCCTGGAGCCCGCGTTCGCCAGCGCCATCGCCCGCGCCTACAACGACTGGCTCACAGACTTCACGGCGCACTCTCCCGACCGCATGTTCGGCGCCGCCATGGTGGCGCCCCACGACGTCGAGGGTGCAGTGCTCGAGGCTCGCCGCTGCGTCGAGGAGCTGGGCTTCAAGGCGGTGTTCGTCTCCCCCAGCGTCGTGAACCGTCGCCCTTGGCACCATCCCGCCTACGACCCGCTGTGGGCGGAGATCCAACGACTCGACGTCCCGCTCACCTTCCATGGCGGCGGCCAGACGCAGCTGACACCCGACTTCTCACGCCACGGCCTCGACGAGCTGATGTTGTGGCACACGTTCAACCAGCCGCTCGCCATCCAGTTCACGACCGTGTCCCTGTGTGGCGGGGGCGTGCTCGAGCGCTTCCCCGACCTGCGCGTCGGACTGCTCGAGGGCAACTGCTCGTGGGCGCCCTGGGTGCTCGACCGGATCGATGAGCACCACGAGTGGGTGGGCTGGTTCGAGGGGGCCGAGCTCAGCATGAAGCCGTCGGACTACTTCCGCCGCCAATGCTTCCTCAGCATCGAGGCCGAGGAGCGCACGGGTACGCAGTTCCTCGACTGGTTCGGTGACGACAACCTCGTGTTCTCCACCGACTACCCCCACGGCGACTCCCAGTTCCCGAACGCCGTGGACACCTTCGACGAGCTCGACATCTCGGAGGCGTCGAAGGCCAAGATCTGTGGCGACAACTGGGAACGTCTCTACAAGGTCCCGCTGGTCAAGGTGAGCTGACCGCTCCGATCCGAGCACGAAGGAGACCCAGGTGGAACAAGTTCCCGGGAGCGCGTTCGATCCCGACGTCGTCCGCACGAAGTACCTCGTGGAGCGGGACAAGCGGCTGGTCCCCGGCCGCGCCGACACCCGCGACCTCGATCACGACGACTGGTTCGCCGGCTACCGGGATGACCCGTTCACGCCCTTCGTAGAGCGGGACGCAATCACCGACGAGGTCGACGTGGCGATCGTGGGCGCCGGCATCGCCGGGATCCTGGCCGGCGTGGAGCTCCGCAAGGCGGGGGTCGACCGGTTCCGGATCATCGACCGGGCCGGCGGCATCGGCGGCACCTGGTACTGGAACCGCTACCCGGGCGTGATGTGCGATGTCGAGTCCTACATCTACCTCCCGATGCTCGAGGAGATGGGCTACGTGCCCGAGCGCCGGTACGCGTTCGGCGAGGAGATCCTCGCCCACCTCGAAGCGATCGGCGAGTGCCACGACCTGAGCCGGGACGGCTTGTTCCACACCGGCGTGACCCGTGCCGAGTGGGACGAGCCCGTCGGGCGGTGGCAGATCGAGACCGACCGCGGCGACCGGATCTCGGCCCGCTACTACGTCCTCGCCGTGGGCATCCTCAACCTGCTGAAGCTCCCGGCACTGCCCGGCATGCAGGACTTCGCAGGTCATTCGTTCCATTCGGCACGCTGGGACTACGGCTACACCGGTGGTCGACCAGGACAGCCGTTGACCGATCTGGGGGCCACACGCGTGGCCCTCATGGGCACCGGGGCCACCGGCATCCAGTGCGTGGGTCCACTCGCAGACGCGGCCGAACACGTCTACGTCTTCCAGCGCACGCCCTCCGCGATCGGTGAACGAGGGAACCGACCGACCGACCCGTCGTTCTGCGACCAGCTCCACCCCGGCTGGCAGCGCGACCGCATGGACAACTTCCAGTCGGTGATGCTCGGGCGACCCGTCGAGGCCGACCTGGTCGGCGACGGCTGGACCCACGACTACGCGGCGGTCCAGAACCCGACACGCAAGCGCCCCGACGAGAGCCTCGGCGACTACCTGCGCCGAGCGGAGGCGCTCGACTACGAGATCATGGAGGCCCACCGGCGGCGGGTGGCCGAACTCGTGTCGGATCCGACGACCGCCGAGGCCCTCAAGCCCTGGTACCGCTACCTGTGCAAGCGGCCCTGTTTCCACGACGAGTACCTCCCGGCGTTCAACCGTCCCAACGTCACGCTGGTCGACTGCCCGGGCGGCATCGAGCGCATCGACGAACAGGGGCCGGTCGTGGACGGGCAGCTCTACGACGTTGACTGCATGGTCTACGCGACGGGTTTCGAGGCCGAGCTCACTCCCTTGCACCGGCGGGCCGGTCACGACATCGTCGGCGTGGGCGGCACCACTCTGGCCGAACGCTGGGCCGACGGCGCCTCCAGCCTCTACGGCATGATGATGCACGAGTTCCCGAACCTCTTCGCGATGCCCGCACCGGGCCAACAGGCGGTCGTCACCGTGAACTACACGCAACTGGCGGTGCTCGGCGCCGAGTTGATCGGCCGCACCATCGGCTCACTGGCCGCCAAGAACGCTCCCGTGTTCGAGGTGACCGCGCAGGCCGAGGACGAATGGACCGCTCAGATCGTGAGCTCGTTCATGGACTCGAGCGCGCTCATGTCGGCATGCACCCCCTCGCGAATCAACAACGAGGGCCACCCGGAGCTGCGCAATCCACGCAACGGCAACTACGGGCGCGGCTTCGGCGACTTCTTCGCGTACCGCGAACTGGTGACGTCCTGGGTCGACGCCGGGACCTTCGAGGGGCTCGAGCTGCGGTGAGCGCCTCGGATCGGGACCGACGGGTCGTGGTGGTCACCGGCGGAGGTGGCGGTATCGGCGCGGCCATCGCCCACGAGCTCGGCCGGCGCGGCGACCACGTGGTGACCGTGGACCCGCTGGTGTCGGTCGACGGCACCGAGACGCTGCCGGCGGCGACCGATTCCCTGCCCACCGACACCACGGCGGCGCAGATCGTGCAGGCCGGCGGCAGCGCCCACGCCTCGAACGCGTCCGTGACCGACCGCGACGCCATGGTGGCGTTGACCGCCGAGCTGATGGGCACCCACGGCCGGATCGACGCATTGGTGAACGTCGCTGGCATCACCCGCCCCACCGGCTTCGCCAAGGGCGAGGACGCCGACTGGTCCGCGGTGCTCGCGGTGCACCTCGACGGCTACCGCAACGTGCTCGACGCCGTGATGCCGCACATGGCCGCCGCCGGCCGAGGTCACGTCGTGGGGGTCACGTCCGGCTCGGGCTGGCGAGCAGCGGATGCCGGCGCCTACAGCTGCGCCAAGAGGGCGGTGGCATCGCTGACATGGGAACTCGGGCGGACCGCGCCGACCGGGGTTGCGGTGAACGCGATCTCCCCCATCGCCATGACCCGCATGGTCACCGCGGCCCTCGGCCGCGCGGGTGCAACGGCCGGCGCCTCGGCCAAGCCGCGTGGTTCGTCCGCAACCGGCGGTCTGTCGCTGGGATCGATGCCCGCCCCCGAGCACCTCGGTCCGCTGGGCGCATCCCTGACCGGACACGGCGCCGCCGACGTGCGCGGCCAGGTGCTCTTCGCCGGCGGCTCCGAGGTGACCGTGGTGGATCCGCCCCGCCTGCTCGAGGTGGTCCGCGCCAGCGACGTGACCTCGATCGAGGCGGTCGTCGGTGCCTTCCTCGATGCGCTGACCACCGCCGAGGCCGCACAGGCCACCACCGGCGGGGCCAACCCCCGGTTCAGCACCATCTTCGACGCGCCGGACCCGCCGACCCACCGGGCCGCACGCACCGCGGCGATCATCTCCGATCGCCCGGCGCTGGCCGCCACCATCGCCTGTCGTCTGGATGCCCTCGGCGCCGCTACCACGGTGGTCCCGGTCGGCACGACCGCCGCCGGCTTCGACGGCGCCCGGGCCGCGCTGGCGGCGGCCGCCGACACCATCGGCGGACTCGATGTGATGGTGGTGGCCCTGGCCACACCGACGGTCGTCGCCGAGACCGACGACTGGGTGCAGGTGCTGGCCAGCCACGCGGGCCTGAGCGAGTTGCTCCACGCCGACGCGGCGTGGGCCCGTGCCGCTGCTGACCATGCCGCGGCAAGCGATCACCCGCTTCGGCTGGTGACGGTGACCGACTCTGCCACCCCTGGGGGCCGAAGTCGCGCCCAGGCCGCAGCGCAGCTGGCCCGAGCATCACGCAGGGCCACCGGCGATCGGGTGATGGCGTTCTCGATCGCGCTGGAGAGCAACGAGCACCACGAGGCGACGGCCGCCCTGGTGGGTGCGCTCGCCACCGCGAGCGGCGCCACCGGTCTGGCAGGCGCCGAGCTTGCGGTCGGTCCGGGTTGGCTCGGGCTGCGCAGCCATCCGAGACCGGCGGGCAGCATCGTGTTCGGCGGCCCCGAGCTGCCCGACTGGTTCGACGCCGTCCTCGAGGAGCAGTGCCGGTGACCTCCACCCCCGATCGCATCGTCGACGCACACGTCCACCTGTGGGACCCGGCCCGCACCGAGTGGTACCCGTACCTGGGCGGCGGCCAGGACCTGGGCATGGGCGACGTCACCGGCATGGCCCGACGGTTCGACCCCGAGGTCTACCGGGCCGAGGCCGGGCGCTGGAACGTGGTGAAGCTGGTGAACGTGGCCGCCGCCACCGGCCGCCACTCGGTCGCTGAGACCCTGGAGCTGGATCGCCGGGCGGACGCCGAGGGTGAACCTGCCGCGCTCATCGGCGGTCTGCCCGCCGCCGGGTCGGTGGCCGACGCCATCGCCGTGCTGGACGAGCAATCGGCCGCCTCCCGGTTCCGGGGCGTGCGCCCGATGAGCCCCAAGGCCCCACCGGTACCCGACGACGAGGTGCTGCGGGCCCTGTCGGAACGGAACCTTGTCTTCGAACTCATGGCCCACCCACCGGACCTGGTCGATGCCGCCCGGCGCCTCGCCGCCCATCCCGATCTGACCGTGGTGGTGGAGCACACCGGTTGGCCCCGATCGGCCGACGACGGCGAGCGGACTCTGTGGCTCGAGGGCATCGCCGCGCTGGCCGCCGCGGGCGACCACGTCAACTGCAAGCTCTCCGGGTTGGCGATGCCGCTCGGGGCCATGGCCGCCGACGTCATCCGTCCATGGCTGGAGCCGGCGATCGAGACCTTCGGGGTGGGTCGGTGCCTGTTCGGGAGCAACTTCCCCGTCGATGGGCTGCACGGATCGCTCGACCAGCTCTGGTCGGCATGTGCCGAGGTGACGTCCGGCCTCGCCGCCGACGAGCTCGACCTGCTCTACGCGGCGAACGCGGAGCGCGTCTACCGCTGCTGAGCTGCGCCGCCGCCGGACCGCTCCGCGTCGTCCGCGAACGCCACGGCACCAGCCAGGAAGTCGTCGATCTCAGAGGTTTTGTACTCGGCAATCGCCTTCATGTCGGGCAGGTAGTGCTCGAAGCTGCCCCCTTCGATCGCGGCGATGATCCCTGCAGCCACGGTCCCGGGTGGCTCGAGGTCACCGGAGAAGTGGGCAGGGTCGTTGCCGGGACGGTCCCAGATGTCGGTGGCGATGGCCCCCGGGACGATCAGGCGGACCTCGACGCCGGTGTGCCAGAGATCCATGGCCAGGGACTCGCTCCACCCACAGAGCGCAGACTTCGATGCGCAGTACGCCGCCTCGGCGGGGATCCCCGCTCGTCCACCGAAGCTCGACACGTTGACGATCACGCCCCGGTCCCGCTCCAGAAGGCCCGGCAGCAGTGCCATCGTCATGCGCGCGGGTGACTCGAAGTTGACCGCCATGACCCGCCGGAGCTCCTCGACGGTCAGCTGCTGGACGCGCCGACGCATGGGGGCACCCGCGTTGTTGATCAGCACGTCGA
>Ga0105045_10005230_pt1 | contig 11402 bp, 5 predicted proteins | sample MAT02_FD_78089 | JGI IMG/M metagenome (GOLD analysis project Ga0105045, IMG submission 78089) | Freshwater microbial communities from Lake Fryxell liftoff mats and glacier meltwater in Antarctica - MAT-02 (megahit assembly) | ecosystem: Environmental > Aquatic > Freshwater > Ice > Liftoff... | reverse complement strand
GACCAAACTGGTCACGCGGCTCGGTGACTTCAAAGGTACAGGCGCCCAATCGACACAAAGTCGAGCGCGCGGCAAACAGCGCGTGCCGATTGCCCACGAAGCTCGTAGCGTCTTGAGTTTTCGTATAAGCAATCACCACTTGATCAGCGCTGCTCACACCCACCGAGACCCAACCCACACCTGTGCCCAGCGCCGTAGCAAGCCGCTGCGGGCTAGTACCGTCCATAAAGCGATAAGCCAGCTGGCGATTATTAAGCTGATTGAAGTGCCCCGCTGGGTTGTGTGCCCAAACGATGATCGGCGTGCTGTTGAAGTAAGCAACTTGCGGTTGCATGTCAGTACTTGCACCAGTACTGCTAACCCGCGAAATGCTTCGCCAACGACCCGCAGGGCTCCAAGTTGCGTTCCATACCTCAAGATCGGGCGCATCTAGATTGTTGTTGGCGTCGCGCTCCCACACGGCGGTGATTTCACCACCAAATGGGCAGCTGCCGCCGGCTAAGCGTACCGGCGCTAGGCAGCCTGCGAGCTGCATTTTGCCGTCACTGCCAGCGGTGGTGAGCTGCGCGGGCACACTCCAAACCAGGCCGTCCCAGAAGGAATAAAACAGGATTTGCGTGCGCACGATATCGTCAAATGCGCGCGCGCCTTGCGTTTGCATGAGCGTGGTGATCGCCGCTGCAGTGGATCGATTTGCCGACCACACCACCATAGCACCATCGGTTTTATAAAACGCCACCGACAAATGCTGAGCAGCAACGGTTCTGTTCGCAATACGCCGGGTGAAGCGCAGCTCGGTACCGCGCAGATGCGTAGCGATTAGATCGCCATTGTCTTGAACCGCTACCGTGATGCTATTGCCGCGTCCATCGGTACCCAAGCGTGATGCCACCAATTTGGGTTTGGCCTGATCCAGCGCGTTGAAGCGTTCGCCTGGATTGCTGGCTAAATTTAGACCCAGCGCGCCGGGCGAACGCGGCGCTGCAGATTGGCAAGCGCTGCAGTTATTGGGCTCTCGCTCGCAAAACAGCGGTTCGCGTCCGCCATCGCAAATGCCCACTGCACAGGCCTCCCAAACGGCGGTCAAATCAAAGCGAAAGCATTGTCCGGACTGCTGCGATTGACCCAGATGCGCTAGGCCACCGCTATTGACCACCGAGCGCATGGTGATGCCGATTTCAGATTCCGCCGAGATGCTGGCGCTGACTAGACCTAAAAGCGCTTCAAGGTCAAAGAAGATATTGACACCGCCTGCTACGTCCGGATCGATCGTGGCATTCATGCCTTGGCTTTTTAATTCACCATAAAACTTCAACGTGGCAGCGGTCCAAAAATCTGCGCCGAACGTCGCTTGAGCAATCGGCGGAAGTCCGAAAACATAGCGAAACAAGGGAATCAAGCCAGTGTCAAATAGCGTGGTCGTGGCTGGCGTGTTGTTATTATTATTGGTGAAGCCAAAAAACGCGCCATAGCCACTAGGCCCTTGCGCACCGCTCGGCACCGCCGCCACTTTATTGGTGCTGGTGGTGGCGGTGTTTTGAATGGCCATATCATCCGGCGTGCGCACAAAATTGAACACGCTGCTATTCTCGGATTTGTTATCAAGCCTGCCAATTCCATACTCTGGATTCGGGCTCGCCACAGGGATATCTAAAGACGGCACCCGGTAGCGACCTGATACTTGATCGTTGTTCGCATTGATCTGGAAAAATTCAATCGCTGGATTGCCGGCAAAAATACCATTGGGTGGTCGTATCGTTGAAAATTTAATGGGAATGGTGCGCACCTGCTGCAAGCCAAACTTAAGCTCAAGTGTCGCGTTGACACCGCCGCTGGCATTTCGACCGGAAGTGCTGACTTTATTGGTCGCCAAACGCTTCATATCGATATTTGCGACATATTCCACGGCGGAATTGGCAAACTCATCTTCATTGAGTGAATCTAAGGTGCACGTCGGTGCACCAGCGTTGGCCGTAAAGTTGCTCCAGGGCCCAGTCCCGATGCGAATGCGTCCGAGACTTAAGGGGCCAAAAATAGCCGTCGGCACAGTTAACCGGAGCTTGCGCAAGGCGTTTGGATTGGTGAAGTTCGCGTTGGGAAAATCGACAGACGAGGTGTAGGTGTAGATATCGCCAAAATAGCTCGGAATGTACTCGCAGGTACCGTCACCCTCGCCCACGCCACCACAGTTGGTGGATCGCTTAGTACCGCCGTAGCCGTCTAAAACCATATTGCGTAGGGAAAATTGATCAGCGGGATTGCCGCTGTCGAGCATCACAACGACTTTATTGCCTGGGAAAGACTCACCATCGCCATCGCGCCAAATACCCGTGTCTTCATCGTAGCCGACCACGACCTGTGTTCCAGTCAAGCCAATTTGGGCGGCGAAGACATCCAGCAAGAAAGCGCTGTTTGTTCTAATTGGACGGCCTTCCGAATCGAACGCGATTCTAAGAAGGGACATCTGCGCGACCTCTGCCAAATTTACCACGAAGGAGGCAAGGCCACTCGCGTTGGTGTATTTGCGATAGTAAGTCACCTCACAACCATAGCCGTCTGCAATGCTAGTGCGACCGAGTGGCACGCGATTGAAACGCAATGTTTCAGTCTGGTTTGCGCGCATTGCGCCAAATGCACGCTCGGTATCATCGATCAAAGGCTGAGCGCCAGAGCCCGCGACGCCTCGGTTGTTTTCTGCGGCCAAGGCACTGCGCGAATCTGGGCTAACCTCTATGATGGCGTTTTCGACCACCGGATTGCCGTTCGCGGCATCGCGTTTACGAACCTCAATGGTCAGCAAAGGAAGCGAATGAATCGCGCCTCGGTCAAATTCCATGATTTGTGGTTGTGGCATTTGCGCGAAATTCGTTGCGGGTGCGTCACTGTCGATGTCGAAGCCTTGGTTTTGCAGGATCAGCGTTCCACGTTGCTGGCCTCGCATCAGCAGGCCATCTAGAAAAACCTCCGGCGCCCGCATTTGCATGGTGAAACTGCCGTTGTTCGCTAACGCGATTTCGTCATCTAGCGGCGTCACTAAACCATCGGGCCCGCGCCAATACGCGCTTTGACGCCCAGCGGGTGCCACGCCATCGTTGGTGCGCAAAGTGCCGCCGAAGCTCACCCGCGCGCCACGTCGCACCACGGTCGTGGGTGCTTGGGTAATTGTGGCGCCTAAACGCGGCAGGCCATTGGGCACCAGCACCGGGAAGTTCACCTGGGTTCGACCGACTACGATTCGACCGACCACGTTTTCGATCACCAAAGTCGTCGTGCTGGGTACCGTTGCGGGTCGATCCCGAGGCACGATAAATTTGCCCGCCCATGTGCGGCTGCTCACGGTGATCGGACCCAGCACGGTCGCTCCTGCAAAGCTCAAGCGCACGGTACCGGGCTTGAGATTACCGACCTCCACTCGTACCGATTTGCCTTGTGCGGCGCTGCTAGGCGTCAAACTTACCGTGGGCTGAGCATTAATGATGACATCTGTGCTGCCGATGCGGGTGGTAGCCAGCTGCACTCGATACAACACGATGTCGTAATTGCCGACAGCCGTATTGGGAATGCTGACGAGACTGATGTTGCTGCGCTGTCCAGAATCGGTAGAAAAGTTCAATAGCAGCAGATCCGCATTGCCGGGAGCCGCTTGCTCCAAGCGCAAACGATAGTTCGCCGACGCGCTTAGGCCTTCTGAAACTACTTTGACTCTCGCTCCGGTACTAAATTGCGCGGGGATCGCCGACACCTCCACTTGCGCCCAGGCAGCATTGCTGCACCAAAACGTCAATAAGATGAAAATAAACTGTAGTGTTCGGCGTGTGTCGACCAGCAAGCGTGTGCGATGGACACTCCTGCGAATGCTAGTGTGCTGCTGAATTAAAGTAAGCATGACTTGGGCTCCTGAAGAAGGTTTAAAGTGTTAAACGAGACTTCTGCGGCTCAGGGGCCACTCTTTATGAAATTAAACATGAGTTGGGCTCCTGAAGAAGACTCAAGGTGTTAAACGAGAATTCTGCCGACCAGGGGCCACGCTTCGTATTGTTCGTTTTGGCCCTTGAGGTGCGAATATGCCGCGTTGGAGGCTATGGCTGATCTTGACGAGGACTTCCACCTGCTGTTTGAGCGCCATTGCTGGCGCATTCTTCCCGGCGGAGGCCTGAATCCAGAAGAACTTGATCGAAGAGGCGAAGCTTCCCGCTCCCACATACGCTTACTGGCGAAGTGCTAAGTTGACAACATATGTGATTTTTTTGCCGCGCGCTCCGGCTGGTTGTGTTGCTCGCACCGTGAAACTGAAGCTTGTGTTATTAGGAACGTAGCGAAAAATGGGTTTTGAAGGGCGGGTTTTGGTCAGATCGCAAACCTGGGGTGTCTGGTTTAATGGTCTAAAGAAATTCAGCCGCCCTCGTTGTGTAGGGCGGTTTTTTTATTTGGGGTGCCAGTCTTGCCATTTCGGCTACGCCAGCTCTGAAACGTGGGACCATTTACGCCAATCGTCGTCGCGCGCTAAGTCAAACACCTGCAATCGATGCAGTACTGCAACACTGTCTTCGGCAATTTGGATAGGCCAGCTCAAGCAGCCCTGAATAACGGCGGGCAAGGATTCATTTGTAGTGGCATCAACATCTAACACGATTAAGATCCAATAGCAGCCGGGCATCGGCCTGCAAAGGGCTTGGGCATGAATGATGCCGCTTTGCAAACGGCCTGCAACTTGGTCGTAGTAGTTTGTGCAAATGGCTGGAGCCAGTTCATTTTCAAGATCCTGCCTATCTGTTAACTCGACAATGCCAACGAGTGCGCGAACGCTCTGCTCGCGTGCGATCGCGCGGAAGCTGTTGCAACGCGACGCAAAGATGGTCCGGCTTTCAAAGCCGCGCTCCACACTCACCTGAGTGAGCAAGCCAATGCTGAGCCGATCGCGCGCAAGATTCTGCTCAAGCTCATGAACTTTTATGACGCACTGAAAGCTGCGACCCAGTTGGTCGCGGTGGGGACTTAGGGCGCTATCCGCTTTCGCGAGTAATGGAAAAAATTGCCTCACGGGTCTATTCAAAAGATCGCGCTGACTACCGGCTAGCAATTTGCACATGGCGCGATTGACTAAACGTAAGCGGCCATTTTCATCACTCAGAAATAACGGCTCCGGTAAACAGTCCAAAACGGATTGCGAAATCGCAACCATTTTTCGCAGCGCGCGTTCGCGTGCAAGCGCACGACGAAAAAACTCCAGGACGCTCAAAGCAATGGCTGCAAGCGTAGGGATCCAAGGGAGCCACCAACCCCAAGCGATCGCGCTGACACAGATTATGGTTGCGCCCGCGCCAAGCGCTGCAATGCGCACCAACCACGGGGCAAGCGCGCTTGCGCTTGCCAGCCAAAACAGGGTCAGCACTATCCACGTAATCAGCCATAGACCGTCAGCGACGCGCGATAGCTCACGCAGTACCGGCGTTTCCAAGCGCGCCGCAGAAATAAGATTTTGCGTCAACAGCGCCACGCGTTCCGGCGGTGCATAAGCAACTGATCGAGTTGCACTGGCACCGGCAGCCATCGGCAAAAGCACGGTCAGCTTTGCGCTCAGCGGGCCGACAAAAACAATGCGATTTCGGAGTGCTTCTGCGGGTATTTCCCCGGCTAGCAGTTGCGCAAAATTGAAACGCTGCACGCCGCCCCAATAACGTGGGGCAATCAGCAGCGTTTTCCACTGCGCAGGCAAAACAAGATTGACAGAATGCAATTGTGCTGGGCGCAGTTTTACCGGCTTGCCAGCGATTTCCAGCTGCGTGCTGGCGCTCAATGGATCCCACCGCAGCATTCGTTGGTTGTGCTCTAGAGCGGTCTGTGCCGCATGAACCGCCATGCTCTTTCTGATTTTGTCCGCATCAATTTGGGTAATCGCGCAGCGCCGAACCGCATAGTCACTGTCACGATCCGATCCAGAATAAAGGATTCTTCCGGCGGCATCCGCGAGCACATACTCTTGCGGTTTTGTAGGCATTTCTGCGTCAGCATAAACGTTCATCAGATAGACATCAGGCCTTGCCAGTACCGCAGCCACGAATTCCGCCTGCTGGGAGTCTGCGGCGTTATTCACCGTCTCGGTGAAATAGATCGCGCGCTTTGGCATTCCGTCTAGAGCCTTTAACACCTTTAACAAATTGGCTTTGCTGCGGGGTGTGCCCATCAATTCCACATCGCGATCATCCGCGCCAATCACCACAACATCCGGGGATACTGCATCGCTGGCGTAGAGTTTGGTGCTGAGATCCAATGCGCGCAACGAGATCGCCTCGAACCACGATAACTGTTGCAAGCCCCATACCAGTGCAAACAGCACGATTGCTGCGGGTGCTCCGGCGCGTAGCTGCCTGGTCCATAAGTAGCGTCCACTGTCGCGCTGATTTTTCACGCTCATTGGCGGTTGGTCTGGCGAAAAGCACCTGGGCTTAAGCCGTTGAGATTGCCAAAGCTTGTGGTGAAATGCGATTGGCTGGAAAAGCCTGTACGCATAGCAATATCGGTTAGCGATAGCTCGGTTTCTAATAAAAGCTGCTTAGCGCGTGCCATGCGTCGATCAATTAGAAACTGCTGTGGCGAGGTATCAAGCGCCTTGCGCAGTAGACGCAGTAAGCGGAACTTGCTCACTTCTAAATGCATAGCCATATCTTCGACTCCGAGTGCGTAGGCCAGCTTTTGTTCAACAAATTGGCCTAAGCGCATTATTTGCGCAAGCTCATTGCCCTCGTCCGTGTTAAGACCAGGGCGTCCGAAGATTCGGCTCACCTGAAAAATCATCAATTTTTCAAGCACTTCTGCGTGATCCGAGATCAGCGCTTGCGCATCTTGAAGGTGATGCGATAGCAATTTAAAGTAGCAATCTAAGGCGGCGTCATGACGTGCATTTTGAAATTCAGCAGGCAGCGTCAAGGCAAGCTCGGTGACCGCAAAGTCGTGATCAAACAATACCCGCCATCGCACCACTTCACCAGGGCAACGGATTGAAACACCGCAGTTTGGAGGCACATACACATAGCCCCCTGCGAATAGCACGACTTCTTTTCCGGGCGGCCCGATCAGTAGCTGATCATAGCCAGCGGCGCGATAGTGCAAGCTGGCTTGAGATAAAGGCGTGAGCGTGTATAGACCTGCGGGAGAGGCGAGCCTCTGTACATCCAAGACACGCTTGATGGAAGCTTTGGCTGCCACTGCGGTGCCGTTTGATTCCAAGACTTGCATCAGGTGACTCCTGTGGCTGTATGCGAATCGTGACGCAGCGCCTCAAACTGAGTTAGCGCGCTTGCCAGATCAGTATCGGCGGCTAACGCAATGCTGTAGCAGCTGACATTGGCTATTAGCAATTCGCCCTCGACTTCAAGTCCTTCCGAACACGCCGCCAAGATGCGCGCGCGCGCGTCAGCTGGTGCTTGTTCCAACAACAAAAAACACCCTGGTGCCCAATCTGTCAAAGACTCAAGCTGGGGTAATGTTGCGGCGAGGTGACGTTGCAGAGCGTTCGCATACGCGTGCGCGGTGGCCTCGCCAAGCGCACTTCGGACGTCTTCATAATCATTGATGATTAACAAACTCAAACTCCATCCCTGCGGGTGCGCTAGATACAAACTACGCGCCAAATTGACACGTCGTGTCAGATTTTCAATTGACTCCGGCGTGATCGGGTCGAGTGCTTTTTTTGCTCGCACCATACACAGCAAAATCGGCCTTGCATCAAGTTCTGGCGGAAGTGATGAGCACTGCAATTGCACGCTGAAGTTTCGACCGAAGGCGTCGGTCAGCTGCAATTGCTTGGCCCCTACTCGCGTGGCCAGCTCTGGCCAGAGTTCCGTCAGCGAAGCCCCGATCAAATCCGCTTTGGATCGACCCAACAACAGACACATTGCGTCGTTGGCTAAGCACAATTGGTTTCGGCCATCTTTAACTAACAGCGGTTCAGGCAGCTTGTTAAAAGCAGCCTGCATGAGGGTGACGAAATCCTTAAGCTCTGCGGCGTTGGCGTGCGTGCGTCGGATTAACTCAATTGTACAAAGAAATACCGCCAGCATAGCGCTCAGCCAGGGCAACCATAGGCCAATCCAAAGTGCAAACAAGGCGCTAACACTTAGCAACCCACAGAGCACCATGACTATTGCTATGGCGCGTTTGCGCGGGGTGACGCCTATGAAAATCGCCGCTGCGATCGCTGTTATCAGAGCGATCAGCAATAAATTTGCCCATTCGGGCATTGCCCAAATTATTTTTGTTTCGCCCAGACCTGCGGCGATCAATAGATCAACTCCCGCAGCGACTCGCTCGGGTAGCGAGTAGCTTGTTCTCGAATACCAATTGCTGCCAACCGCCATCGACATTGACAGCGCTAATTGCTGCGCGGAGGGCGCAATTACAATCGCGCGGCCCGCAAGATGTTCAGATGGAATATGGTTGTTGAGTAAATCACTGTAGGAATAGCTCAATGGCGCGAGCCAGTGCGTAGGTCGTATCAGCACGCTTTGAAATCCAGCCGGATCTGAGTTTAAAACGTATTCCCCAAATTCGTTATTTTTGTTGGCGACAGCTTGCCGATCAAGGACTGCATTGGCGGGCCCGCCCCCTGGCAGAAGCGCATTATTCGCCAAAAAACTGCGCGCCAGCACCAAGGCAATCGAATCCTTTTCCACGCCATGCGCAGTTTGCGCCACTACGACGCGGCGTTGCAGCGAATCGGAGTCCTGCATCGAGATCGAAAATTCTAGAAGTTTGTAATTTTCATTAAGAACGCGCAGTGAACGTGCCAGACCCCTATAGGCTTCAGAATTTTGCGCTGGCAGCGCAACCGAGGCGATAAAGTAGTTCGGTTGCTGGATAACGAATTCGGCAAGCTGATTGAGGGAATCAGCTTCAGTTTGATCCAGCTTTTCAAGCAGCAATACGCTGTTGACCTTTTCGGACTGTAGCTTTTTTAGCATCGTCAACAGGGTTTGCGCATCGCGTGGCCGCGCTAAATGGGTCAAATCGTCGTCAGTTAGTGCAATGGCGGTAACGTAGGGGCTTTGCCCTGACGTTGCGAGGATCTGGCTGAAGACGTCAAAGGCCTTGAGCGATAGTGGCTCGAGCCAACCGAAACTGCGCAGCGCGAACACCAGGATAAGCACTGGTAATAGCAGGGAGCACAAGTCGCGACGAAATCGCGGGTTGTGTTTTGCAGTCTTCGAAAAATAGCTGCTATTCGTTTGGGTAGGTTTGGGCATCTCGAAGTTAAGCAAATTCCAAAAGCGGCGTTGGCGAAACTAGAGCGAAAGCGCTTGATCGTCAAGCCAAACGCAAAACCCTGACTTTGCATAAACAAAGTCAGGGTTTGCGTGGGCACGATCTATTGAGAGATGCGGACGTACTGGATCAAGTCCGCACTACCTGGGCCACCAAGCACGTAACTACCCCGGCACGTTCTGGTCGTATTTGCCGGAATTCGGCAGGTAGCGTACGCAATATCCGGACCACTTTTCCAATTAAAACTGCGCCAGATTGCGCCAACGGTATTGTGGTTCAACGTGGCCGCAAAAAAAGTGTTGTTTGGAACCGGACTCAGCATGAAATCAACGGTTCGCGCGTTTGCGGTAGGGTTTGATATGGAAATGCTTTGAGTGTAGACCACGCCCCAATTACCTAGATTGTGGATTCTACGGGTGCCATCGCGCGTTGTTGGGCTGAAAACGTTGGTCGTTGTCTGACCAGCGAAAGTGCGTGTGAAGGTGAAGGTGAGCACGTCAGAGCCCATAGCCGTTAGGGCAAGGCCGCTTTGACCGCCGGCATTGATATTGCTCCACCAGGTGCGATCAAATTTGTTCTGAGGACCGAAATCACGGTTCTGAGTCTGTCCGTTATAGTCGCTGTAGCGCACCGGGATGCGATCGCCGATGCGATCTGAACTGCTCAATGTTGTGCTGGCGTCAAAACGTACTGCGCTGAACGGGGACAAGCCCTTGTAGTAGCGATCTTCTGGTGGCGCTGATGCACTAAGCACCGAAGCGCCGGTGATGTAACTCATGGGCACATAGCTCGCGAAGTTTGGGTTGATAAAGCGCGCGTCACGGAACGCAATATGTTGAACTTGGAGCGCCGCAGACGCATCGAAATCGACGAGCACGTTCGGGCAGCTGCTGGTGCTCATCGTGTAGTTTGGAGCGACGCCAGTAACGGGTAAAAACTTTGATGCGCCAGGTGCAATCGTGTAGTTTTCGACAGCGCGGTCGTAGTTGTTAAAAGTCTGGGTGAAGATTTCAGCGCCGCCTGCACCGTTCGGGACGCAGCTATCGATCGCTGCTTTACCCCGTATCGTCAGGGACAAATTCCTGCTGCCGGTATTTCGAAAAATTAGTGCATAGCCGATGTTGCCGCCAACGGTTCCTGACGCTGCAATATGGGATGCAAAGCTGCGATGGCGCCCGGCGTTGACGTTAGCAGTATGAAAGCTATACGGTGTACCCCCTGAGTCAGCAAGATCTTGCCTAGTCAATGCTTCCGGGTTGTTGGTATAGATCAGCGAGCGGCTTTCACCGGCTGCGCACTCACCTTTTTGTACCGGGTCAAAGCAAGTTTTGCGATAGTCGACGTTCATTCGCGTCGCGGCTTGGGATGTCAGCGCAACACACAGCAGTGTCGCAATTGGAAAAAGCGTCCGTAGAAACGCGTTGGAGTTGGTGTTTGTGTTGGTGTTGGTGCTTTGCATAGAAGAAATACCCTTAGTTGTGGTGGCGCAATTCTTCTGTTTTGCTGCAACGCAGTATTTCAATTTTGAACACTACGTTTCAAAATAGCGCGGTAACTAGGGCTAGATTTAGTGATTGTTTAAGTTGGTTTGGTCTATCGCTGCCCTGCCTGAATGCGTCTTGCCGCCACAGAAGCAAGTGCGATTTTCGTCACGAATTCGGATTATTAGATCGTTGCCGTCAGCAAAATTATACGCGTACCAATTAACGCGACTGCGGGCACCGCCCATACCAGCCATTAATAGAGCTCTTCTTGCATAAATGCTTGGACCCACTCCTGTCAGTCTAGTCTGACAAACCGTCACCACAATATCTGACAGCGCCAGCGCGCAACGTGCGGCAAGCTTTTCTTAAGACCCAAGCCCGCAAACACATCGTCAGCATCGACCACGCCGGACCCTATCATTGCGTTTCGCGCTGTATTCGGCGTTCGTGGCTCAGCGGCTGGGATAGCTATTTGCAGAAATCCTTTAAACATCGAAAACCATGGGTTGAACGCAAGATTGCCGAACTGGCTAAGTTTTTTGCCGGTTCGATACTGAGCAATGCCGTGATGAGCAATCACTTTCATCTATTGGTGTCGATGCTGCCGTCTGAAGCCAACGCCTGGAGCGCGCACCAGGTCGCAGAGCGCTGGTGCCG
>Ga0105045_10005229_pt1 | contig 11404 bp, 3 predicted proteins | sample MAT02_FD_78089 | JGI IMG/M metagenome (GOLD analysis project Ga0105045, IMG submission 78089) | Freshwater microbial communities from Lake Fryxell liftoff mats and glacier meltwater in Antarctica - MAT-02 (megahit assembly) | ecosystem: Environmental > Aquatic > Freshwater > Ice > Liftoff... | reverse complement strand
TACCTTTCGTTGCCCAGGTTCAGTTGAAGCTGAGTTACAAGCATCACTTTCTAAAGTCGAAGTATATTCCAGACGCCATCTGTTATGACAAAATCGTTTTGGAACTTAAATCAGTCAAAGAGTTAACGGACGAGCATCGCGGCCAGGTTCACAACTATCTGAAAGCAACCGGTTATCGGCTCGGCATCATTGTCAACTTTGGCCACTATCCAAAGTTGCAATACGAACGAATCGTCCGCTAGAAGATGCTGGAAAAAGAACTATCGACTTCAATTAGTATAGAGAAAACGAAAACGCAATTGGTGCCACCCATCATCTGTTCATTCGCGAGAGAGCAATCCCTTGCGGGCGTTTTTCAATGACGTAGCGAACGCCTTCGCGACGGAGTAAAATTCCTAAAAAAAAATGGCCGCAATAAAACACGCGACGTGGGGCAATGAAGTTACAAGATGAGTGGGAAGCAACTACAAAGTCGCGGTTTCGTTTCGTCACCCACGGCATTCATTCGCCAAATAAAAAACAACTTGGAAGAAGGTCGCTACGAACGCGATACTAGCGGATTTACGATTTTCAAAGAGTTGCTGCAAAATGCGGATGACGCAGGGGGAGAGAAGGTCGCGAACTTTGTGCATTTTGGAATCAGTCACGGTATACCACAGGCCGAGCATCCTCTGTTGCGGTCGCCCGCCTTGTACGTCGTCAACGATGGACCATTCGACCCAAAGGACGAAAAGAGTATTCGTCGCTTCGGCGAGAACAGCAAGTCTCTCGATTCAGGCAAGATCGGGAAGTTTGGTCTTGGGCTAAAAAGTCTGTTTCATCTTTGCGAGGCGTTCTTTTACTTCTACTGCGTTGAGGAAGACGGAAAACCCAGATTGCAGCCGGGTTTTCTGAATCCCTGGTCAAGCGGTGAAGAGACGGACCATCACTCAGAATGGGATGCTTGGTCGGAGGACGACTTGAAGATGGTAGATAAGGAACTCCATCCGCTCTTCCGTGGGAAAAAATGCTTTTCGCTTTGGGTTCCGCTCCGTCAACACGCCCACCTCAACGGCAAGCATCCGATTGCGAAACACTTTCCCGGCGATCAGCTTCCCGGCTGGTTTCAAGAGGAGTCGCTTCCGAACTCCCTTCAGACAGTCCTTCCTTTGCTGAAGCATGTCAGGACGGTTCGCGGATTCAATGGAAGTGGAACCTCCGCAACGGAATCGTTTTGCGTCGAGATCCCGGAATCATGCGAACGTCGATCGGAGATTTTGAAGATGGAAGGTGATGCTGTTCACGCTTTCACAGGAACTGTCGTTGGACGCGGTGATGATCCTCTTGCTTACGCTGTGAATGAAACGCTTAAGCAGGACCATCTATTACATGAATTTCAGACAAGCGATTTATGGCCAGGTGACGAAGGTCTTGATCCCACGACGGGCGCGCCTTTGCAATTCAAGGAAAAGGCAGAGCAGCACGGGGCATGTTGCATTAGTATCGCTAAGCAAACTAACCAGGGACGCGGGCGGCTGACGCTTGGTTGGGCGGTGTTTCTGCCACTTGGAACTCCGAAAACGATTCCCCTCAACTTGCCGTACCACGTTTCGATCAATATCCACGGTTACTTTTTTACCGATGCAGGCCGGAATGGCCCTCTTGGCTTGACCGAAGGATTTTTTCAACCAAAAGGTGAAGCGGACGATCGGTCAATCAAGGCTCGCTGGAATTATCGACTGGCGGAAGTGGCGAGTCTGCCTCTGTTGCCAGAAACACTCGCACTGGCTTTAGATAAACCGAAACTCACGCTTCCCGAAGAACTGCCCGAAGCCATCACTTATGCGATCGCTGAATCCGATCTGTTTCAACAGGCCAGAAACGCAATTTGCAGCAAACACTGCTGGGCGGTCACGGCAGACCAGAACGGCAACACAACTTGGAAACTGCATTCAGCGGATCGCCGAATGCTGCTTCTGCCGGGCGAGGCCCGTTCGGGAACCATCGCTTGGGCAGTGTTTCCGACGTTGGTCGATTTATCGAAGAAGTTTGTTGTTTCATTCTCTAAATTACCACGACTGTGCCATTCGACGTTCATTGCAGAATGGTCGATTGAGGATGTCACCGATTTGATCAAAGCGGTTTCGCCTCGCGAAATCGTTGCGGCACCGGAGAGAATGCGATACCTGACTCAGTTTCTTGCGTTCCTCAAAAGCCAAGCGTCGCAAAGCCTTTCATCGAAGGTGGTCGTCTCGCTCGCTCGCCGACTTCTGCAAGCCGCAGGAATGGATCGTTTGCTCGAAGCGAAAGAGGACTATCGAGATCTGGTGCGGACTGTTCCTTCCAGTGCGAGGATTGGGATTGAACTTTCAGAGGATCAAGCAGAGATGCTGCAGACTTTGTTAGCGGAAGACTCATCCATCGTCTTCGTTCCGAAATTTATTGAGCCAGTCGATAGCGTTTGCTATGGACGCCTTACGACCGCTGACTGCGTTTCGGTGTTGGACGGGCTAGCCAAGACGCAGGCGATTCCTGGAAATGAAAAGCAACGGGAAGGCGTCTCAAAGATTGCGGCAAGTATCCTTTCGTATGCTCAGGATAAACGAGATACGGTCGACTCGTGCGGCGATCTCCCGATCTTTGTTGCAATGGACTGTCGGAAACGAAAAGACAGTGAAAGTCTTGTCTCATGGAATGAGTTGAATCGAAGACGCGAGGAGCAAACGCTGTTTGTTTCTCCACCACAGTTGGCATACCGAATGCAGGATGCATTGTTGGACGAGTCGCTTCTGCGTATTACCGCCGAGGTATTCGGGCTGCTGTTTCCCGGTATTGACACGAAACCAACTTGCAGTCCGACGCAAGTTGTCAATACACTTTCGCGGACAGATCCTCCCAAACTTACGAGTGCGGAGCAAAGAAAATCGTTACTCGACGCAATGCTGGACTTCCAAGCAGGGAGAAAGATGGACAGGTATCGCGAGTGTGTCAGATACTTGCTTCACGGGAACCCGCTGGAGTTCTCCTCTGACTCGGATCTACTGTCGTCGGGCGTGATAGATTCCGACATTTGGCGACGCATCGTCGTTCGATCGCTAGCGTCCAATGAGACTCCGTGGAAGTTGATCGACGCCGGGCTGACCGCGTCTTTGTCTGTCGAACGCCGCAGAGAATTTTCAGTGAAAGAGATCGAGGCGGGCATGGCCGCCGACATTCTTGCGACGAGCGATCCCGCGATATTTGGCGAAATCAATCCAAGCGAATCAGAGTATGCCGAACTACTACATTGCGTCAAGGATGACGTCGTTTGCAAACGGCTCCCGATTCACCAAACGACCGATGGGCGATTTGTTTCGATCGAGGAAGATTGCTTCTGGCAGAGCGAAATGCAAATCCCGCCGGAACTTGCTGGAGCATTTACCACTCTGAAAGCCTCAAGCGATCCCGATACTCATCATCGTCAACTGCGACTTGCGACACAACTTGACGATGTCGCCGTACTCAAGATGGCCTTGAATGCTCCGAATCCCGATCGTCACTGGCAATTGATTTTGGACGCAGTCGTAGCGGTTGGGAGCATTCCACAATATCTTGTTTCGAAGCTGGCAAACAAGGCTTGGCTTAGGATGGATGACGGCACATTCATCAGCCCGTGCGATATCATTCACTTGCCAAAACTTCACGATCCAGTTCGGAAAATCGTGGCAAGTTATCCGGGCAGTTTCTACGAACCGTCGCGAATCTCGAAAAGCATTCGAAAGCATGACGCCTATGACTATCTTGAAAAGCACTGCTTCGCCGACATCGAAACGAGTATGGCAATTGTTGGCGATCTTCTCAAAACGAAATCTTCCAATGTCATAGGGCCGATTCGCGAATCAGACTATGACAACTGGATCGCAGCGGTTGCTGATGTCCCTGAGACGACCCTGCTAGCCTCCACATTCATTCATTCGGCTGCTGAAGTCTACCGGCAAGATGTTCACGCGTTAATTCGCGAACTGGCTACCGCTCCAATTGGCAAGCAACGCATCCTTGATTTGCTCGATGCTTTTCGCAGTCTGCATGTTCGTGCTAGTTCCGCCCGACGAAAAGAAACGTTGTTGACGGTGTTTATTCTCTACTTGACGATGTTGCTTGATTCAGAAGCCTCCGTTGCTTGCCTAAAAGGTCAGCTTCTACTCAGCCGCGACGGCGTCTGGACGGATTCGACTCAGCTTGCATTCGAGAATGACGGCATCGCTGATCGCGCTGTCGTTCATCCGTCAATCGAAGTGGTTCTGTCTCACCACAGCAACGCACACGCAGGATTGGATATTGAAACCGGTTTGGAGAATGTTGGTATTGAGTTCGACTGGGACGCTGTCGAGTTGGAACTTGAGCAGACCGGCAGACGTTTGCAAACCTATTTCCGGCCTTGGGAAAATTCGATTCCGACGGAGCCAATCGGTGGCTTTCTTGCGTTGCTTGGTGATGCAGTAAATGTAACGGCACTCGCTCAGCAGTACCTTGGTGGGAATCGGACACTCGAGCAGACGCGGCGTAAGTTTGGATTGGAAGATTGGCGAGACAAGCATGGCGAGATCCGCGAAGACGGCTCAACCATGATTGCCAAGCAACGCATTGTGGTCGAGATTGTGTCCACGCCAACGGTGCGTGTATCAAACATTTTCGGGACGACAATTGAGGTCGAACGTAATCTGGCACCTAGTTCCATTTTCATCGGCTACGGCAAGCAAAACCTTCCATTCCCACACCGTGTGATTGATGGAAAGCGAGTGCTTTGCTTTCGCCTGAACCAGATTGATACTCGCAGAGTGAATCCAAGTGATCTTGCTGATTTACTCCGTGATTCATGCGTCAAGTTGATCCAGCAAGCTTACAACCAATACGAACACCAAACACGGTTCGCGGGCGTCTGGGATGAACTGTCGCAGAGCGATCAACTCGATATTTTTAATGCGCAGCAAACCATTATTGATGACGCGAAGTTTATTCTCCTACAATATGGGCTGAAGTCAGACCAGTCATTGGGGCCAATCCTGCGAGATTGGAGGTCAGCAGAGAAACTTAATGTCGAACGTCGATCAGGAGAGAAAGTTTCTGACCAGTGCGGTCGAAATCCCGAAGATGAGTTGACTGATGCAAAGGAAAGATTGCGGGAACTTCTTGTAAACGATCGCGAAACACAGCGGCGAATTACCACGGCAGTGCGCCATCGAATTGAAAAGCATTACCAGTACACCATCGCGTCGATTCCATTTGAGATTTTCCAGAATGCCGATGACACGTGCAGCCAACTTGCCAAGCACTTCAGCGATCAGGAACGCATTGACGCGGCAAAGACATTTCACGTGTTCCACGATGAGCAGCGGATTGTGTTTGCACACTTTGGTCGATGTGTCAATCAGTATCCGCCGGACGCCCCAGCATTGCGGCCAAAATTTGAAGATGATTTATGGAGCATGCTGGTACTGAATTTGTCGAGCAAAGCTGCGGATGGAGAAGCCACTGCCGACGCAAAAGTGACTGGTAAATATGGGCTTGGTTTCAAGAGTTGCTATCTGGTGTCGGACTGTCCGCGAGTTGTTAGCGGACGCCTGGGCTTTGAAGTCAACGGAGCGATGTATCCCAAACGCTTGATTGAAGGAAGCGACGGTGAAACGTCAACGATTTACCAGTTGCGCGATCGCCTCGGCGCCGCAAAGCGGCATTCAACTTTGATTGAACTTCCGATGGACCGCGCCGCCACGGCGGATGTACTCCGACGGTTTGAACAGCTTTGTGGTTTCCAAGTAGTCTTCGCGCGCTACATCTCGTCCATCGTTTTTGCCGACGATCAAGAGTTTTCCTGGAACCCAGTGCCGATGACGGGTGTGGATGGGGTCCTTGTCGGGACCGTGGGCATGCACGATGAAGAACAGGCGTTGTCAAGAACGCAAGCACTTTTGCTGCGAAACGATTTCGGATCACTGTTGCTCAAGCTCGATGCTGACGGCTTTGCATGCTTCGACGACGAGGTGCCCACAATCTGGGTGACCGCTCCAACGGATGAGCGACTGGGTACCGGATTCATCGTCAACGGTGGTTTCAACATTGATGTCGGTCGCGCGCAACTCTCGCGTGATTTGGCTGAGAACAAGGACATCGCATCGAAGCTAGGACAGCGTCTGGGCGAACAGTTCACTGATCTGTTTGTACGATCGCGTAGTGAGGATACTTGGCAGGGACTTATCAAGGAGTTGCAACTCTCCGTCGATGTCACGGCTTACGGTCTGTTCGACTCGCTGTTTGAAGTGTTATGTAATGCCAGTGGCGCACACTCGCAAGAGCCAGGACCGAAGCTGTTACACGATATGATCTGGGGAGAGGACAACTCGGCGGGCAGCGTCTTGGTTTCACGTGTTCGTGCTCTGCCGACGCGACTTGACGGCCCTTATTGCGTCCTCGTCTCGGGTGATTCCGTGACGTTCGAGCTGTCGGGAATTCTGGAAATGCAATCGGATCTCTTTGAAGCGGTATCTGGATGGCATTTGTTCCAATCCAAGGCACCGATTGGCAGCGTGGTATCGAAAAGGAAAGTTGCTGACCATATGCGGCGGCTTCGTCCACATTTACTGGCTGCTGCAAGTCCGCTTCGTTTAGAAACGGTGCTTGGATGGGAACTCGGCGATACGTTCTACTGCGACCCGGAGTTAGCGTCAAGGCTTGGAAAGGTCATCACACGGCAGTTGGTCGCCGAAAGCGACGAATCGGACGAACAACGGGATCTCGAAACTCTGTTGCGGAACGTCAAGTTCAAAGGGCGTGACGGAAAGTTCCACTTAGTAGGCAAGCTCCTTTGTGCAAACTTGTTTGGTCTTTCGAGTGACTTTGAATCGGACCCAGGCGAGGAAGCTTTTCGTGCGGGATTCGCACCGCTCTCATACTTGCTCTCAGAAGACTACGAGAATGAAGCTTTGGTCTTCTTCGATGCGTGTCGAGGCCGAAAGGGAATGGAAGCTCCGTCCCGCTTGATGGCTGAGTGGGTGTTGAAGGCTCGTGACCTTGCGCGGCAAGTGGCCGCGTTGAAGTACGCGGCGCATGGTCGACTGAGACAGCCGTTGATTCAAGAAATCAAGCAGCTTGGTGTCGCGGGAACTTGGCTGGATAATTTAGCGGGTAGCGAAGCGTTTGGCGAACTGGAAGAGCGTGATCGTTGGCATCTACGTGAGTTGCTCCCCGCCGACGAACAACCGCCGGTTGATTGGTCACAGTTCCTGTTTGCCGAAAAACCGGAACAGCGAATGTCATTCGCGAAGGCGTTGATGGCAGTACACGATTGGTGGTCTGCTGAGCGTGAGAAGTCTCATCAGGATTTCGGTGGAAAAACGTATTTGGCTGAGTTCGAGGCACGCACGTTTCCCAACGGTTTGCTCACCAATCTTGAGGCAGATGGAATCAGTCAACGTCGCGACTGGATGACACTTTTCCTACTGGGTCTGTTTCACACTCATGGGCGAACGCGACCGGGGCAACACCGCGGCTTTTTGCGACGATGCGAGCAGGAAGGTTGGCTTGATCTATTCTCGTCATCCCATCGAGATCCGCAGCAGTGGATGCAGTTCATCGAGAAATATCTGGATCAGCAAGTTGATGACGCAGTTTATCTACAATGGATGCGTCAGTTTGTGGGCATCTTTCAGCTCAACCGGCATTTGGACGACTACATCGAGTGCTTTCGTGCGATTGACCGAGTTGGCAAACCGTTCTCGCTGATCCAGATCCTCAACTCAAAGTCGAGCCACATCTTTCAAGGCGGCGGATTCGATGCGCCGCCACTTTCACGCCAACTTGGAATGGGCGCGTGCTTTATCGTTCGTGAGCTTGTGCGAGCGGGAATTCTTGCGTCACCCTACGCTCACGCTCATTGTTTCGTTCCCACTGGTCGAACAAGGAACTTGTTCGCAACCCTTGGTTGTGATGAACTCGAACAACCGAACAATCGCTGGGAAGTCTCCTCGTTGATCCACAAGTTTGTGGTGGACGAAATTGGCAAGGACAAAGCCAGCTTTTGCGGCGATTTTGATATACCTTTTCAGTTCATCGCGGAGGATGCCAACTTGCAGCAGCAACTATTCCGCGAAACGTTGGAAATAGATGATTCTGAAGAACAACCAAGCGACTCCGACTGGGACGCCTTCACACCGTAATTTCACCTGGACTACCTATGCTTCAACAAAATGACCATGTCCAGCACACGCGTTTTGGCATGGGCCACGCAATCGCCGTCGACAATGAAACTGCGATTGTTCAGTTTGAACATGGCATTGAGCGATGTCGCTTGGCGGAACTCGAAAAGATTGATAGTCCCCAAGATGCCTCACGACGAGCGAATTGGGACCAGCCGCTAGAAGTTGTCTGTCGTGTGCAGGCCGAGGCGATTCAATCGGTCAACGACGCCTGGGGCGTGTTGTCGAAGTCACGAATTGTATTGCTTCCTCATCAGCTTTGGGTTTGTCGGCAAGTCTTGCAATCGTGGCCAGCACGTTGGTTGGTCGCAGACGATGTTGGGCTTGGCAAGACAATTGAAGCGGGCCTTATCTTGTGGCCGCTACTTTCACGCGAAAGTGTAAAACGTTTGCTAATCATCTGCCCGTCGTCGCTCGTTGCGCAGTGGCAAGCGAGGCTCCGAACGATGTTCGATATCCGAATTGCAACCTATGTTCCGGAGTCCGACACCGAAGCATCTGATTTTTGGCACACTCACCCACAGGTCGTCGCTTCGATGCACACACTGCGCCAAGGCGAAAAGGGTCAGAAAGGAAAGCGAACTACCAATGGGCGTCACGAACGAATGCTTGAAGCTCCACCATGGGATCTCGTTCTGGTCGACGAAGCGCACCACTTGAACGCGGATGAGCAAGGTGGCCCAACGCTGGGATACCGCTTAGTCGAGAAACTTGTCGAGGCTAATCAGATCAAGTCGATGGTCTTCTTTTCCGGCACGCCTCATCGAGGAAAAAACTATGGATTCTTGGCACTGCTGAAACTCCTGCGTCCTGATCTGTTTGACCCCAAGCGACCATTGGATGAACAGTTGCCGCACCTGCAACAGGTGATGGTTCGCAACAACAAACAGAACGTGACCGACTTAAATGGGAATCGGCTCTTCAAGGCTCCCAAAGTGACTTCAGAGACTTACCAATATGGTGACGACGAGGATCGCTTCTATTCAATGCTAACCGAATTCATTGCAACAGGAAAGGCGTATGCGTCAACGCTTGAATCCAATGACCAGCGGACGGCAATCCTGGTCTTGATCGCGATGCAGAAACTGGCCTCCAGTTCCGTGGCGGCGATTCGGCGAGCTCTCAAGAACCGGTTGTCGCGAATTCAATCCACGCGTGACGATATTACCAAACTAGAGAAACGCAAAGATGTTTTGCAGGCGTATGAAGAACTCGAACAAAACTTCGACATGGACGAACTCAACAAAATTGACGAATCACTTGCCGAGAAGACCGCAGCGTTGCAGTTAATGGAGGACGAAGAGCCACGGCTGATTGAACTCATCGAATCGGCAGATGCTGTGCGTATTGAAACCAAGATTCGCACGATTCTTGAGTTAATTGTAGATCGTTTTATTGGCCGCTCGATTCTATTCTTCACTGAATACAAAGCAACACAGGCTTTGCTAATGTCGTCGTTGATTGCCGAGTACGGTGATGGTTGCGTGACATTCATTAACGGTGATCGCAAAGCCGAAGGAGTCATCAACGCAAAAGGCGAGGCGGTTTCGCTATCCGAAGAACGTGATACTGCGGCCGCGAAGTTCAACGATGGCCGCGTCCGCTTTTTGGTATCGACGGAGGCCGCAGGCGAAGGCATCGACCTTCAAGAGAACGCTTACACGTTGATCCACGTTGACCTACCGTGGAATCCAATGCGTCTTCATCAACGAGTGGGTCGATTGAATCGCTACGGTCAAAAACAGCGTGTCGAAGTCATGACCCTTCGTAACCCCAGCACCGTCGAGTCTCGCATTTGGGAAAAATTGAACGAGAAGATTGACAACATCATGCAGTCGCTGGGCGAGGTAATGGATGAACCCGAAGATCTTTTGGAATTGGTTCTTGGCATGGCATCACCGAGCATGTTTCGTGAGGTATTTTCCGGAGCAAATGCAGCCGACCCATTGTCGCTTGGCAATTGGTTCGATTCCAAAACAGCAACCTTCGGCGGTCAGGATGTGATCGACACCGTGAGAGGTTTAGTTGGGCATTGTGCGAACTTTGATTTTCAGTCGATGTCCGACAAGATTCCGAAAATTGATGTACCTGCTCTACAACCCTTCTTTCTTTCGATGCTGCGAGTGAATCGGCGAGATTTCACTGAAGACGAGCAGGGAGTATCGTTCAAAACACCGGAAGCTTGGATGAATACGCCAGCCGTTCGCAGCAAGTACACCGATGTCGTCTTACAGCGTGATGCTGACAAGTCCATTCCTAGCGAACGAGTGCTTGGCATCGGGCATGTCCTCATTGACGAAGCGATCCGTCAAGCTCGATTGTTCAAAGGTAGCGTCTGCGGCATCACCGACAAGGTTTTGAAAAATCCGATCATCGTGTATCGAATCGTTGATAAGGTAACATCGAATACATCCAATGTTCGTTCCACCGTCGTTGGAACGATAATCGATACCGAGAATGAGAAGCCAATACTATTGCGAGATTGGGAGTTAGTGCTTGCGTTAAATCGAATCTTATCGAGGCGCACACTCGCTCGCGATCCAGCGATCGCGTGCCCTGTCACAACGGAATCGGTCGATGAGTTGAAACGCCTTGGACAAGAGATCGTGCAGACAAGCTTGCACGATCTCGACCTACCATTTAGCGTCCCAGAGATCCACTTGCTGGCTATTCTTTGTCCGGTGTCCATTGACTCGGCAACAAACGATTAAGCGGAGTCAGCCGAATGATGACGTGGGACAGACAACTTGCCGGTTATTTGACAATTGGAAGCTTATCCCACTTCCAAAACCCCATCACCGATTTATTTCCCCGCAGCAACGAAAAGGCCCCAAGCCCCAAGGTTCACCGAATCGTTAAAAACAAACATAAAAACTTCTTAACCTGATAAGCGAATCAACTTCATGCTGAATAAGTACCTTAAGCACGGTTAGATGAATTACTTAATTTCAAAACTTGTGTTCCTACTGGGCAAGGCGGCGAGGGGACGGAACTGAGAAACGGACAGTTATTGATCGAACGATGTTTAGTTCAAGTAGTATGAGGCGTTTTGATTTTCGCGTTGGCCAACGTCATATCGCCCGCTTGCTCTGTGTCCGTCAGCGACAAATTGAGAATGACCTGCTGTTAGCGATTTCGATGCTGAGGCTGGAGTTTGAATAACTAGTGCCATTTCGCAGGTATCCTATGCTTGG
>Ga0105045_10005227_pt1 | contig 11405 bp, 7 predicted proteins | sample MAT02_FD_78089 | JGI IMG/M metagenome (GOLD analysis project Ga0105045, IMG submission 78089) | Freshwater microbial communities from Lake Fryxell liftoff mats and glacier meltwater in Antarctica - MAT-02 (megahit assembly) | ecosystem: Environmental > Aquatic > Freshwater > Ice > Liftoff... | reverse complement strand
GTAGTTAAAAGAATGGGGGGCCTCCGCTCCGCCCAAACTCGCCTGCCTTCCCCGCCGCCCCCGGCTCCGCGCCCTCCACCTCCCCCGGCTCCGCGTCCGCCTCCGCCGAAGGGGTTACCACCGCCTCCGCCCAAGCCGCCGAATGGGTTGCCACCGCCTCCGCCGAAGCCGCCGAAGGGGTTGCCACCGCCACCCCCGAAGGGATTGCCACCCCCGCCGCCGAAGTTGCCTTGGCCGCCGCCGAAGTTGCCACCGCCACCGCCGCGGCCTTGGTTCGGTTGAACCGGGGGCCGCCCGGCCAGGGCGTTGATCGTCTGTTCGATCTGGCTCGGCGTCACGCCGCCCTTGAGCTGCACGACGTCCACGACGATGCCGCTATCCTTCGCGGCGAGGTCGAGTTCTTCGACGAGCTTCTTGATTTCGAGGTAGTCGTTCTCGACGCAGTTCAGCACGATCTTGTTCGTGTCGATGTCGTAATCGACCGCCAAGGCGACATTCTGCGGCGCTGCGGCTTGTTGCGGGGCGAACGGGTTGAAGCCCGCGGTTTGCGTGCGGGTCGCCGTACGGCCCGTCTTGTTGGCGTAGACGTTGCGAATCGTCGGCACCAGGCTCGACGCCTTCGTATTGACGACGGCGATGGTCCAAGTCTTGGCGACGCCCCCTTCCGGCGGGGTGTTGTCGTCGATCGACTTCTTCAGCAGGTCTTTGATCGTCAGCATGTCGAGCGCGGAGGCCTTCACGACGATCAGCGAGTTGCTGGTCGTGTCGGCGACGACGCGGACGCGGCCGGCTTTCGGATCGGTCGGAGCACCGCCCCCGCCCGTCAGGCTCCCCAACAGCGCGAGCGGGTTGAACCCCGCGAGGCCACCGCCGCCGCCGCCGCGCCCACCTTGACCACCACCGGCGGCTCCCGAGGCCGGGGGACCGTTGAAGATTTCGTTGATGAGTTTGGCCGCGTCGGTCGAGGAGACGTTCTTCAGCCGGAGGATCGTGTACTGCTCTTCGCCCACGGTGCTCGGGTTCAGGTAAAGCCGGAGCAGTTCGTAGGCGACGGCAACGTCTTTTTCATTCTTCCCGCTGATGTAGATCTTGTTGCCGACGACCGTGAGCGTAATCGGGTCTTCCATCGGCTTCAACGGATCGACGAGTTGCGCGGCGATGTGCACGCGGCTATCCGGCGTGTAGCCCGATTGGCTGTTGCCCGGGATGCCGACTTTCGGGCTGGGCACCGGCGGCTTCGGCATCGGCTCGGGCTTCTTCTCTTGGCCGGGGATGACCAACTGGGCCGGTCGGCCCATCTGGTTCATCATGCGGACGATTTCCTCGGCCAAGACGCCGGCGTTGGCTTTGTCGATGGTCAGCGTGCGGAAGTTGCCCGATTGACCCGTCGTTTGGCCAGCGTTGGCTTTGATGAATTCCTTGGCGGCGGCGATGAGTTCGGCCGACCCGCGGAGCAGAACGGCCGCTTCGCCGTCCGACTTAGCTTCGACGTACAAGCCGGCGCTGCCGAAGACGGCCTTCAAGCTCTCGGCGGTCTTCGCGGCGTCCAGCCCACCCGTGGAGACGACTTCCACCGCCGGCGGTGTCGTCTTGGGCACTTTCAGGAAGGTCGCGATGTCGAGGTGGTCGGCCGGGTAGCCGTAGATCATCACTTTGTCGTTGCCGTTGACCAGCGTCTTGACGTTGCTCCCCTTGAAATCGGGGGAATCCATAATCTGCTTGGCGAGCGGCTCGGCCGTGCCGGCGGAGACATCGTACGTTTTCCAAAATGGATCGCCGCCGACGGGGCGTGCGATCTCGCCCTTGTCGATTTCCTTCACGAGCGACTGCGCGGCGACGACTTTGTTGGCCGGGCCGGTGAGTACGATGGTGTTGTTTTGGAAGTCGACGGTGATCTGCACCGTAGCGAATCGCTTTTCTTGGACGGGTTGCCGGTTGCGGTCGCTCCCACGTCCTTGATCTTGAGGTTGGCCCCACTGGCCGCCGCCCCACTGGCCCCCGCCCCAAGGACTCGAGGGGACGTCGACCTTGGTTTTGTCGTCGGCGAGGAGCGTGCGGAGTTTCTCCGCCGCGGTGCTGGCGCGGACGTGCTTGAAAGCGTAGGTCATCTGGTCCGACTTATCGCCTTCTTGCTCTTTGATGAACTCCAAGATGTTGCGGATGTTCTTGGCTTTATCGACGATGATGAGCTGGTTCGTGCCGAACGGCGTGACGTCGCCGAAGACGCTGAGGAGCTTCTTGGCCTGCGGGGCGATGTCGTCCGCGACGATCGTCTTCAGCGGGATGACGACCTGCACGACTTCGGTGTTGCCGCGGCCGGGCAATTCCGCAATCGTGATTTGGTGCAGGATTTCCCGAGGGATCTTCGTTTCGGCCGGGTGAATCATGAACGAGTGTTCGCGGCGGATGATGACCCAGTTTTTCTGGGCCAGCACCTCGTTGAACAGGTCGAGCAATTGCGGCAGCGTGTACTTGTTCTCCGACTTCAGCGTGAGCGAGCCGGTCGGTTTCTCGGTGCTGAGGAAGACGAGCTTGGTTTCTTTGGCGAACCAATCGAGAACCTTGCTCCAGTCCGTCCCTTCGAACGAGACGGTGTAGGTCTTCTCGACCTTGGGCATCGGCGTCATCGGCATCACCGGCATCGGCGTCACCGTTTTCGGCGGATCGACGACCGGCGGTTTGTCCTGTGCGAGTGCCGGCGCCGCGAGGCCCACCGCGAGAACGGCCGGTAGCCAGCGGCGAAGCGTTCGCCACGGCGTCACCGATCGGGACTCTGTCCGCTGCGGATTCATACGTTGCCCCCCAAAGACAGTGCGACGCGAGCTAACCGGGGCGCCCCCGGGCCGGATTGAACCGGCCCACGCCCCGCTCGGGTCCCACTCAGTTTCTGCGTGAATCGGCGGGTTCAATAGCCACAGCCTACACCCAACGCAACCACCATTGTCGGAATGTGGCTATTTTTAATCTTTGCCGAGTTTACCAGCGTTGACCGGTGTGAAGCTATTTTAGCCGGAATCGATGATGGCCCGCTGAGTGAGCGGGAATAATTTCGGTCTCCGGAGCCGATTTGGCGATCTCTTCTTCCGTCAATGTGACGTCCGCCACTCTATCCGTGAGATGCGAATACGGGTGATGCCCACATCTTGGAGCAGTGCCGCCAACCGCAAATCGGCTTTCCGATCCGAACCGAACGCGGGATGATCGAGGCTATCGAGCACCCGGCACAGGATGCGAAAGACGCCAAGGCTGCGGGCAAGTAGTCCTCGTCCCGTTCCCATTTTCCGACCTCTCGCAAACGAAGGTTCACCCGGCGTACAATGGCCCGATGCCTGCAGCTAGCCTACTCCGATCATCCGGCATTTTACTCCACCCGACCAGCCTGCCGGGGCCTCACGGCATCGGCGACCTCGGGCCGACGGCGTACCGCTGGATCGACACTCTCGCCGCCATGAAGCAGTCGTGGTGGCAGGTACTGCCCCTCGGGCCCACCGGCTTCGGCAATTCCCCGTATCAGTCGTACTCGGCATTCGCCGGGAACGTGCTCCTGCTATCGCCCGAAGCGTTAATCCGCGATGGCCTACTGAACCCGAGTGATGTCGAAGGGCGATCCTTCCGCGACGACCGCGTCGATTTCGATGCCGTCGCGCCGTTCAAACTCGGTTTGGTCCGCATCGCCGCCGAGCGATGGAAAGCATCCGATGAATTTGATGCCTACTGCCAACGGGAAGCGAGTTGGCTCCGCGACTACGCCCTGTTCATGGCGTTGCGAGATGCCTTCGGTGGCACGCCGTTGATTCAATGGCCGGACGATGTTCGCACGCGGAAGCCGGTGGCGCTGGCGGCACTCGAAAAGGAACTCGCCGACGAAATTCGCGTCGTCAAAGTCGGGCAGTATCTGTTCGACCGGCAGTGGAATCAATTGAAGAATTACGCCCATTCCCGAGGGGTGAAGTTAATCGGCGATGCGCCGATTTTTGTCGCCGGGGACTCGGCCGATGTCTGGGCAAACCCCGAACTGTTCTTATTGGATGCGGCCGGCAAGCCGACGGCGGTCGCCGGCGTGCCTCCGGACTACTTCGCCGAGACCGGTCAACTTTGGGGCAATCCGCTGTACGACTGGGTCGCGATGGAACGCTCCGGCTTCGCTTGGTGGATCGCCCGGTTGCAGCGCCAGTTGTCGCAAGTCGATTGGATCCGGCTCGATCACTTCCGCGGGTTTGCCGCGGCTTGGCACGTTCCCGCCACCGACACCACGGCGCTGAACGGGAAATGGGTCGATGGCCCGAGGGTAAAGCTGTTCGATGCGATCCGCCGGTCGCTCGGCGAATTGCCGATCATCGCCGAGGATCTCGGCGTCATCACACCCGATGTCGATGATCTCCGCACCGGTTTCGGGCTGCCCGGGATGCGCGTGCTGCAGTTCATGCTCGGCGACGCGACCAATCCATATTGGCCGCACAACTACGAAGCGAACACCGTCGCGTACACCGGCACCCACGACAACGACACGACCAACGGCTGGTATGGCACGCTGAACGATTCGGATCGCCGGCAGTTGAACGACTACGTCGGGCACGCCATCGGGCAGCCGAACGAGGAGATGATTCGTCTGGCGTGGGCCAGCGTCGCGGTGTTGGCGATCGCGCCGCTTCAAGATCTCTTGGGCCTCGGCAGCGAAGCCCGGATGAACGTTCCTGGGCAAGCCAAAGGGAATTGGCACTGGCGGCTGCGAGCGGAGCAATTCCCCGGCGGGTTGATCGAACGAATGACGGCGCTGACTGCGCGATACGGTCGGGGTAAGGCGTGAATCGAACGGCTGCTGCGAAAGTGCACATAGGTATATACGCTCCTTTTCGTTAATGTCAAATCGAAATTGCAGATTGGTGCAGCGACGATTCTTGGAGTATCCCGGAAGGATCTGATTCCGCAGGCCACGCTCCGCATTGACGCTGTCAATTCAAGTCCTGCATTGTAGCGGCTCGTCAGAGCCGGACGCGTTAGCGACGTAGGGCTCGGCCGAGGAAAACAAAAGCAACTGGGCAACAATGCAAAACGTCGCCCAGCAAAACGAAAAACGGGGAACCGAAGTCCCCCGTTTCGCTGTTGTTTCGAACTCAACCGGCTCAGGCGACGACGGCGGCGGCCTTGCGGCGGCGGAAGGCGCGGGCCATGCCGATGAGCGGCAAGCCGAGGGCGGCGAGGGCGAGCGTGGCCGGTTCCGGCACGCCCGGCGGTTCGACGACCAGGCCGACGGGGACGTCGGTCGTCGTGATGTTGTTGTCGAGGAAGCCGTCCGAGGCGCGGTTGGTTTGGCCCGTGAATGAGTCTTCGGCTCGGTTCCGGAAGGTCGAAACCGCCCAGAAGTTGCCGAGGCCGACTTGGCCGAACTGCGTGGCGCCGTTGTAGGTCCAGGTCAGGTTCACCAAGTTGGGATCGTCAGCCGGGTTAACGAGCGGGTGCGTTGTGCCGGTCAAGCTGGCATTGAGGGTCCAGCCGGCCGGGGCGAAATCCCCGCCGGGCACGTAGCCGGCGAAGTCGTAGATGGTGAAGTAGTTACCCGATTGCAGCTTCATGTCGGTCGGAAGCACAATCGCGTAGGTCCAGCGGAAGTTGCCCGCTTGGGGATCCACTTGTACATTCGTAGGCAGCAAGCCGGCGCTGGCCGTGCCGGTCAGGGCCACAGTCATCGCGGCGGCCGCGAACAGTTTGACCAATCCACTCTTGCGAAACATTCGGTCTCCCTCCATGAAAAAAGCGACTCATCGGTGTTGGCCCGGGGTGGACTAAACCCCCGTGCCGAGTGGGTGACCGCCTCTTCCCTCCGTCGTCCCGGCGGTACCCGGTTCCGTTCTCGGGGGGCAAAATAGAGTGCCCTCCCGATGCTGTCAACCTCGACTGACAAGTGCGGAATACGGAGTGCGGAGTGCGGTATTTCCAGAGAAACGGGCCGCATTCCGACTCTTTCACTCCGCATTCCGCACTCCGAATTCCAAACTGCGCCGGCGCCGCAACGCCCGCGCCATCCCGATCAGCGGCAGGCCGAGAGCGGCCAACGCCAGCGTCGCCGGCTCGGGGACTTCCGGAACCGCCGTGGGCACCGGCACCACCGACGGTGTGATGTTGCTGTTCGGCCGGCCGTCCGAAGTCCGGTGCGTCCGCGCCGTGAAGTAGGAGGTCGTTTCGGCGGCGTAGAGCGATACCGCCCAGAAGTTGCCCAAGCCCGCGCTACCGTCCACGTTCGCGCCGTCGTAGCGCCACGTCAGGTTCGGCAGGGTCGGATTGTCCGGCGGGAGCACGCCCGGCGGCACCGGGCCGACGTTGGCCGTGGTGAACGCCCAGTCGGTCGGTTGGTTATTGCTACCCGTTTGGAAGCCGGCGAAATCGTAGATCGTGAAGTAGTCGCCGTTGCGGAGTTGGACATCGGTCGGGAGGACGATGGAGTACGTCCAACGGAAGTTTCCCGACTCCGGCGACACGTTGTGCGACACCGGCAACAAGCCCGCCTGCGCCGTCTGGCTTCCCGTCAAACTGATCGCCGCAGCGACGGCCACCACCATCCAAATTCGAGTCATGATCTACCCCTTCCTAGGGTCGAGGCACGGAGATGTCGTCAGCGGTGATCCCGAGGAGCGACGCAACGCCGGGGATGGTGCCCCAGTTTAAGAACCCTGTCAACCCGGACTGGCGCGCCGGGGCATTGTCACAGCACGACGCGTCAGCGACGTTTTGCATTCTTGCCCAGTTGCGATTTTTTATCTCGGCCAAGCCCTACGTCGCTTACGCGTCCGGCTCTGACGAGCTGCCGAAATGGACGACGTCCTCCGGGCTGTGGACAAAGCCGAATTTCTCACCGGCGCGCTGGAATCCGCAGCCAACCGAGTTGCGGGGCGCAGTTTGTTTAAGATGATCCTTACCGAACGGTGTCGCCGGGTTCGTCCAGTCTCCGCATCTTCACAGGATTACCATGAGTACCAAAGCCTTCGCCGCGAAGTCCGCCACCAGCCCACTCGCCCCGCATTCGCTGACCCGCCGGGAGCCGTTGGCCAACGATGTCGCCATCGAAATCCTTTTTTGCGGCGTCTGTCACTCCGATTTGCACCAAGTCCGCAACGAGTGGAGCGAATTTTCCCCGACGAGCTATCCCTGCGTACCCGGTCACGAAATCGTCGGCCGCGTCACGAAAGTCGGTAAGGACGTGACGAAATTCCAAGCCGGCGACCTCGCTGCCGTGGGCTGTTTGGTCGATTCGTGCCGGAAGTGCCCGAGTTGCGCCCGCGGCCTCGAACAGTATTGCGAAAAGAATCCCACCTACACATACAACGCACCCGATAAAAATTCCGGAGGTGTCACCTTCGGCGGCTACTCCGATTCCATCGTCGTGGAGGAATCCTTCACTCTGAAAGTCCCGGCCCAGCTCGACCTCGCGGCGACCGCGCCGCTGCTCTGCGCCGGCATCACCACCTATTCCCCGCTGCGACACTGGAAGGTCGGCCCCGGCCAGAAGGTCGGCATTGTCGGCCTCGGCGGTCTCGGGCACATGGGCGTGAAATTCGCGAAGGCCCTCGGTGCGCACGTCGTGCTGTTCACCACATCGCCCGGCAAAATCGAAGACGGCAAGCGCCTCGGGGCCCACGAAGTCGTGGTGTCCAAGAACGCCGACGAGATGGCGAAACACCGGGGCAGTTTCGATTTCATCCTCGACGCGGTTTCCGCCGAGCACGACATCAACGCCTATTTGGCCCTGTTGAAACTCGACGGTACGCTGACGCTCGTCGGTGCGCCCGAGAAGCCGCTGCCCGTCGCGGCCTTCAGCCTGCTCGCGGGCCGCAAATCGTTCGCGGGATCGGGCATCGGCGGCATCGCCGAGACCCAAGAAATGCTCGACTTCTGCGCCGAGCACAACATCGTCAGCGAGATTGAACTGATCCCGATTCAGAAAATCAACGAAGCCTACGACCGGCTGTTGAAAGGCGACGTCAAGTACCGCTTCGTCATCGATATGGCCTCACTGAAGGCGTGAGGCGTGTTCGGGAGAAGAATCATAATCTGAAGTCATGCCCCCACCCGCACTCGAAATCCGATCCCTCGCCAAAACCTACCCCAGTGGTGTCGCGGCGCTGCGCCCGACGTCCTTGACTGTGGAACCGGGTGAGCGCCTGGTGCTGCTCGGGCCGAGCGGCTCCGGGAAATCGACCCTGCTCCGCTTGCTGATCGGGTTGGAAACGCCCGACTCCGGGGAGATTCTGGTCAACGGAGTCCGCGTCGATGACCTGCTGCCGCACAAGCGGGGGATCGCACTCGTGCCGCAGCGGCCGGCGCTCTACCCGCAAATGACCGTGAAGCAGAATCTCGAAACGGTTTTGCCGAAGTCAGAACGGGCGCTACCGGCTTCCACTCTCGACCTCCTCCGGCTCGGCGAATTGCTGGCCCGCTACCCGCACCAACTCTCCGGCGGCGAGACGCAGCGGGTCGTCTTGGCCAAGCTCCTGATCCGCAAAGTCGGTATTTGGCTCCTCGATGAACCCTTTTCCGGCCTCGATCCGGTCTTTCGGGCCGAATTTCGGCAAGAACTCCACTTGCTACTCGGCCATTCCACCGCCACAATGATTTTCGTGACTCACGATCCGGCCGATGCTTGGTCGCTGGGCCGTCGCGTCGGAGTTTTGGGCGAAGGCGTCCTGCACTCCCTCGGCACCGCGGAAGAATTGCGAATCCGGCCCACGAACTCGTTCGTGGCCTCGGCACTCGGCCAGTTCAACCTGCTCGACGGCGGCATCGAACGCATCGCGAATCACAGCGACCCCTCCGCAACGGCGAAGTTCTTCTTCGTCTCGGAGTGCGGCTCGGTTCGGGTGCCGATTCCAGCATCGCTGGAAAAAAGTGCCGAATCGATACACCGTTTGACGCTCGGCATCAGACCCGAAGACGTTCGATCGAGCTTGGCGGAACAGTCCGCTTGGCTTCTCGTCTCGGCTGAACCGGCTGGCAGCGGATGGCTACTCACCGTAGCCCGGGGTCGCACCCGGCTACGCACGGAGTGGCGTTCCGGCTCGCCGCCCCCGGTCGGCACCCCCTTGGAATGGACACTCCCGCCCGAGCGCCTGCTCTGGTTCGACCGTCGAACCGGCCGACGACTCGACGTATGATTCGCGCCGCAACGCCGGCGCGACACCCCGGAGAAGCACCATGGCGGTTCGCCGTAAGAAAGCCGAAGTCATCGACGCCCCCAAGGCCAAAGACCACCTGCTCATGGGCAAGGAAGTCTTGAAGCTCGTCGAGGCCATGAAGGAAGAAAAACGGATCAGCCCCGAGGTGATCTTCAGCGGGATCGAAGCCGCCATCCAACTCGCGGCACTCCGGCACTTCGCCGTCGAAGAAGGCGTGATGGTGCGAATCGACCGCGCCACCGGCGAGATTTCGGCCAAGTTCGGCGAGAACGACATCGAGCCGGAAACCCTCGGCCGCATCGCCGCGCAGTCGGCCAAGCAGGTGATGATCCAGAAGATCCGCGAAGCGGAATCGGATACCGTCTTCAACGAATACGCCGCCAAAAAGGGCGACATGATCGTCGGCACCGTCACCCGTGTCGATGCCGGCACCGCCATCGTCAACCTCGGCAAGACCGAAGCCCTGCTGCCGCGCTCGGAGCAAATCCCCGGCGAAACGCACCACGTCAACGAACGCGTCAAGGCTGTCGTCTTCGAAGTCCGCAAAACCGGCCATCGCGTGAAGGTCGTGCTCAGCCGGGCCCACCCGGACTTCGTGAAGTCGCTCTTCGAGGAAGAAATCCCCGAAATCAACGACCGCACCATCGAGATCCGCGCCGTGGCCCGCGAAGCCGGCTACCGCAGCAAACTCGCCGTCAGCAGCATCGACACCAAAGTCGACTGCGTCGGCGCCTGCGTCGGCGTCCGCGGTAGCCGGATCAAGAACATCATCGAAGAACTCAACGGCGAACGGCTCGACATCGTCCGCTGGAACGACTCGCTGCAGGTGCTCATTCCGAATGCCCTGCAACCGGCCGCGATCAGCGACGTCTTCACCTACCCGCGCCTCGGTCGGGCTATCGTGTTGGTCGAAGACGACCAACTTTCGCTCGCCATCGGTCGCCGCGGGCAGAACGTCCGACTGGCGTCGAAACTCGTCGGGCTCGATCTCGAGATCATGACGCACGAGGAACTCGGCGAATCGCTCGAACGGGCCGAACGCTGGTTCCGCCAACTGCCGCATTGCGGCGAAGAGCAAGTGCAAGCGCTCATCGAAGAAGGCTTCCTGAGTTACAACGAAATCACGTTTGTGGACGGGCAGGAATTGGCCCTGTTCATGAAGCTCGAGTTGGCGCAGTGCGATGAGATCGTCGAATACGCCGAAGAATACGCCCGCATGATGGACGAAAGCGTCGAGGAAGAGCGCCGGCAGGTGGAAGAAGCGGCGGCCGCCGAGCGGGCCGCGCAAGCCGAAGCGGACGCCGTCGCGGCGGAAGCCGAGGCACTGGCCCAAGCCGAGGCGTTGGCGGCGAACCCGCCGGCCGAGGAAGTGCCCGAAGTGCCCGTGGAAGCCATTGCGGAAACCGAAGCCATCGCGGAATCGGTTCCGGAAGAAGCGATTGTCGTCGAATCGCAACCGCCCGAGGAAGCGAAGCCGGAAGAAACTCCGGCGTAACGGTCACGCGATTGGTTCACTCCCGACGGTTTGAGCCGCGAGCCGGGCTGCGTAAGCGCCCGGAGTATTGATCCCGGCGACGTTGGGCCATTCACCCCGCGTCGGTCACCCGTCCCAAGAACAGGACCGCATTCGACGGGACGTGCCGGATGGCGAACACGAAGGGTCGGTCGGCGTGGAAGACCTTGTTCTGGATCGGATCCCGACCCGGGGCGGCCGTTAATGTGCCCACGGTCACCGCCGTGGCCGCAGCAGCTTCGGTGCCTTCTTCGTATTATTCGCCTCGGCGACCGCGGACGGATCCCCTTTGGAAATGCGGGGGATACCGATGCATCCGGCCAACGGAGCCAAGGCGGCACTCGCCAAGAACAGCCGGCGCGATGGGAACTGCATTCCGGAACTCCCTTGTGAGCAAGGTTCCGCAATAGCAGCCCTGTGGCCGAGCGCCAAGGTCGTCCCCCGTGAAATCGCATACCGTAGAGTTTCGCATTCACGGGGGGCTATCGCCCCATCACCCGGCTTTCGGCCGCGTCGCAATCGCCTTGCGGATAATCCCGAGAATCTCCTCGCGTTCGGCGCCCACCAACGGCAACCGGGGCGGCCGCGTGAGTTCGGTGCCGAAGCCGCATTCGGCGCTGGCCAGCTTGATGTACTGCACCAACTTCACGTGTGTGTCGAGGTGGAGCAGCGGCGTGTACCAACGGTAAATGGCACGGGCTTCGGTCCATTTCCCCGCTTCGACC
>Ga0105045_10005226_pt1 | contig 11406 bp, 11 predicted proteins | sample MAT02_FD_78089 | JGI IMG/M metagenome (GOLD analysis project Ga0105045, IMG submission 78089) | Freshwater microbial communities from Lake Fryxell liftoff mats and glacier meltwater in Antarctica - MAT-02 (megahit assembly) | ecosystem: Environmental > Aquatic > Freshwater > Ice > Liftoff... | reverse complement strand
TCGGCGTGGCCAGACCCAGCGCGCAGGGGCAGGCGATGATCAGCACGGACACTGCGTTTAGCACGGCGTAAACCCACGACGGCTCCGGCCCGAAGAAGCCCCAGACCAGCAGCGTCACTACGGAAACCGCCAGCACCGCAAGCACGAACCAGTACGACACCTTGTCGGCCATGCGCTGCATGGGTGCGCGCGAACGCTGGGCCTTGGCCACCAGTTCGACGATCTGGTTGAGCAGCGATCCGGCCCCGATCTTGGTGGCTTCTATCACCAGGCTGCCGGAGGTGTTGAGGGTGGCACCGATCACGCTGTCGCCCACCTGCTTGCCCACGGGCATGGACTCGCCGGTGAGCATGGATTCGTCGACGCTGGATTGGCCCTCCACCACTTCGCCGTCGGCCGGCACCTTCTCGCCGGGCCGCACCCGCAGGCGGTCACCGACTTGCACCTGGTCCAGCGCGACATCTTCTTCGGTGCCGTCCTCACGCATGCGCCGCGCGGTCTTGGGCGCCAGGTTGAGCAGGGCCTTCATCGCGGCCGACGTCTGCGAGCGCGCCCTGAGTTCAAGCACCTGGCCCAGCAGGGTCAGCGATACGATGATCGCGGCGGCCTCGAAGTACACGCCAACGCGGCCGTGCTCCTGGAACGAAGCGGGGAAAAAGCCCGGCGCCAAGGTCGCCGCGACGCTGTAGAGGTAGGCCGCCGACACGCCGGTCGCGATCAGCGTCCACATGTTGAGGTTGCCGCTGCGGATTGAGGCGACGCCGCGCACGAAGAACGGCCAGCCGGCCCACAGCACCACCGGCGTAGCCAGGGCGAACTCGATCCAGGTGCGCAGGTCGGTCGACAGCCACGACCAGTAGTGCCCGAACATCGCCAGCACCAGCACGATCGCCGACAGCGGCAGCGTCCACCAGAAGCGGCGGCTGAAGTCGCGCAGCTCGGGGTTTTCGTCGTCGTCGGACGGCATCACCGGCTCGAGCGCCATGCCGCAGATCGGGCTGGTGCCGGCGCCGACCTGCCGGATTTCGGCGTGCATGGGGCAGGTGTAGATCGCGCCTGGCGCGGCCTTGGCCGGGCTCGGCTTGTCTGCTTCGTGCGAGTGGCAGGCGTGCGCTTTCTCGTCCATCGAGTGCTCCGGAGAGGGCCTGTGGCCGTGAGTCTAAGCGGCCGCAAGCGAGAGGGCGCTCTGCTGGTGCGTCGAAGCCGACGGCTCAGCGCTGTTGCGTCGGGAGGGGCGCGTCGGTCTTCCTTGCGAATTGCTTCCACCCGCCGGGGTCAGTATCCGATTCGGGCTTCGGAGGCGATGTGCGCTTGCGCACTTAGCCGGGACGCGCCCAACGCGGGTCTCAGCTAGAGTGGGCTGCACCCCAAGCCCGTCCGGCCATGTCCACTGCCCAGACCCAGCCATTGTCTCCGCCGCCCGTCCTGGACGAGCCCGAACGCCTCGCGCGCGCCGCGGCTTTCGCCGAGCAGCTGGCGCGCCGACGCACCGTTCGCGATTACGTGCCCACGCCGGTGCCCAGGGAGGTCATCGAAGCCTGCCTTCGCGCAGCGGGCAGTGCGCCCAGCGGCGCCAACCAGCAGCCTTGGCATTTCGTCGCCATCACCGACCAGGCGATGAAGCAGCGCATCCGCGAAGCCGCCGAAGCGGAAGAGCGCGAGTTCTACCAGCGGCGTGCGCCCGACGAATGGCTCAAGGCGCTGTCGCACCTGGGCACCGACGCTGAAAAGCCCTTCCTGGAAATCGCGCCCTGGCTGATCGCGGTGTTCTACGAGCGCACCGGCCCGGACGTGGATGGCCACAAGGCAAAGCGCTACTACCCGCACGAATCCACCGGCATCGCCTGCGGCATGCTGATAGCCGCGCTGCACAACGCAGGCCTCGCCACGCTCACGCACACGCCGAGCCCCATGGCTTTCCTCAACGAGCTGCTGGGCAGGCCCCGCAACGAAGTGCCTTACCTGCTGCTGGTGGTGGGACATCCCACGCCTGACTGCCGCGTGCCGGCGATCGAGCGCAAGGCGCTGGCGGATATCGCCACGTTTCTCTGACGCCGGTCGCGCCTGCGCGCTGGCTTTGCCAGGGGTCTAGTCGAGGGAGTCCGCCGGCTCTACTTCGCCCACGTCCACCGAGCCCGCCGAGCGCTCGCGGAAGGTCACCTCCGTGACTTCGTCGGCGAAATCGAGCCGCAGCACGAACTCGGCCGGCTGGTCTCGGCGACGAGGCGGCAGGTCCACGCGGATGTCGCCGCGGCTGAACTTGCCCGGAGCCACCGTGGCGTCCGGAAACAGGCGGTCCCGCAGGGCGATGAACTGGGCGTCAGCCAAGGCCTTCGCTTCGCGGGCGTCGGCGTCGCCCGAAACGAACAGGCCATCGCCGTCGTTGCCCGGCCTAGTCATCACGCCGTCGCGGCCCCTTCTCTCCGTCGCTTCCTCCAGTGGACGGGTGGCAGCGGTGAGGTCGTCGAGCGACTTGTTTTCTGCGAACTGGCTGTAAGCCAACATTTCGCGCCGCCGCTTGAGCTGCTGGCCGATCAGCGCGGAGGTCTTGTGCACCTTGAGGTTGGTCCGGCCGTAATACGCGGAGATGTCCGCCGTCTTCGCATCAAACGCTTCGCCGCCGGTGTTGACCACGGCCAGCGTGACCCATCCGGCCTCCGCCGACTCGGGCACGAAGGTCAACACGCTGCCATAGCGTTTTCCGGGTAGTCGCAGCACCGTCGCGCCATCCTGCTGCTTCACTTCGTGCCCGGCGGGCGCGACGACGTCGAAGACACGCGGACTGTACTGCGCGAAGGCGGGCTGGGAGGCCAGCATCAGGAAAACCAAGGACACAGGCGCTGCAAGCTTCAAGGCATATTTCTCCGGACGCAGGATGCGGCTCGTCGCCCATCCTCGGCGGCCGCCAGTCTAGCCGGCCGTTACGCACTCCCGCAATTCGCCCTATGTTCGCCGCGTATCGTGCTCAGGCCATGCGCCCGCCGCATTGCAACGCAGGCGGTCATTGCCAAGCCATCGCGCATCGGCAACCATCGAAGTAGTTTTCCAGGCATCTACCGTGACCAACGAAACCACCCTCCAGGCCATCGGCGACATCTGCGGCCTGTCCTGCGCCGCGCCGCTGTCGGCCGAAGACCTGCACCGCGCCTGCTTCTGCCTGGCGGTGGATCCGGCCGAGCTGCGCGCGCACCTGGACCGGGTGCTGGCGGCGCACGGCACCTCGTTGCCCCTGGCGCAGACGCACCCGCATCTGTTCGCTGCGCTGCCTGTGTTCGTTCCGGCGGCCAGCGTGCGCGCGATGGAGCAGGTGGTCGGGGCCATCGAGGCCGCTGTGGCCACGCCGGCCTACCGCGACACGGTGCGCGCGTGGGCGCCGGATATCGCGTCGTTCGATCCGGGGTCGCCCGGCGGCCTGCTGGGCCTGGACTTCCACCTCGGGCCGGACGGCCCGCGCCTGATCGAGGTCAACACCAACCCGGGCGGCGTGATGATCAACGCGCTGCTGGTGAAGGCCCAGCAGCTGTGCATGCCCCGGCTCAGCGTGCCGGCGGTGGGCGTGGCCGACGTCGAGGACGCCGCGGTGGACGTGCTGCTGGCCGAATGGGACGCGCAGTCCGGGGGCCGGCGCAGCGGCACGGTGGCGATCGTTGACGTGGCGCCCGCGCAGCAGTACCTGTACGCGGAGTTCGTGCTGTTTCAGGACCGCTTCCGCGCCCGCGGCATTGATGCGCTGGTTTGCGACCCGGCGGAGCTGGCGTATGCCGATGGGGAACTGCGCCTTCGCGACACCCGCATCGGCTTCGTCTACAACCGCTGCACCGACTTCGCGCTGGCCGAACCGGCGTCCGCCGCGCTGCGCGCCGCCTACCTCGACCGTGCCGTGGCGGTGAGCCCGCATCCGTGGAGCCATGCGCTGTATGCCGACAAGCGCAACCTGGCGCTGCTCGGCGACCGCGCTTTCCTCGAGGGTGCCGGCGTGCCTGCCGCCGCGGTGGACTGCCTGGCGCAGTGCGTGCCGCGCACCGAAGTGATGACCGACGCCAACCGCGACGCGCTGTGGCAGCGCCGCAAGCAGCTTTTCTTCAAGCCCGCTGGCGGATTCGGCGGCCGCGCCAGCTATCGCGGCGACAAGCTCACGCACAAGACCTGGCAGCAGATGGCCGGCGCCGCCTACGTTGCGCAGGCGCTGGTGCCGCCCAGCCAGCGCCATCTCAGCGCCGGCGACGTGCCGCTGAAGGTGGACATCCGCTGCTACGCTTACCGCGGCAAGCCGCTGCTGTTCGCCGCGCGCACCTACCAGGGCCAGACCACCAACTTCCGCACGCCCGGCGGCGGCTTCGCGCCCGTGCTGACGCTTCTCGAACGCGCGTAAAACCCCCACGCTAGCAGGGGGGGGCTTGAGCGTGCGCGCGTAGCATCACCCCGCGGCTCGAGAACGCGGGTTCGTGGCCCTCAGGTTTCCTTGCCGACCCTGGCCACCAGCGTGTCGGTGGCTTCGCCGACCTTGCTGTGCCTTACCCAAGTTCTTCTCGGCCTGCGCCGGCGATGTCCGTTGGCGCACTTACGCGGCAAGCGACGCACTTCGCCCGGCGCCCAAGGCGCATTGCACGAAGGCCGAGCACGTTTGGCCGCACGGCACCGATCCGGGCGCTGGCATGAGGCTTGCAGCGAAAACCGTGTTGCCGGCGCCGTCGGCACCCAAGGAACCATGGAATGAGCAGCAAGCGCCGCGACCAGGCACAAGAGGCCTCGCCCGACAAGGCGACCACCACCAGCGTCAGCGGCTATCCGGAGAAGCATGGCCCCCGTTCGGACGCCGATGGTTGGGGCGAAGCGAACCCTGACCAGACCCAGCCCGCCGGGAAGCGAAAAGGTTCCAACCAAGGCCAGGCAGCCGGCAAGCGCAGCTTCGACGGAGGACAGGACTATGTCAGCGACGACCCGGCGGAACCCGGCGCCGATGCCGCCGGTGCGCAGCGCCCACGACAACCCGACGGCTCCGATCCAGACGGCAAACGCGACTGAGGGTGCCGGACAACCGCGGCGGCAGCCACGCATCCGCCGGAGAGCGCGGATAGCGTCCGGGGTGGTGCCCGGCTTCCGTCAGGAACACCCCTCAGGGGCCGCCCTTCCGCTGGCCACCCTCACGAGAGCGCCGTGACTTCTTCGAACGGCATGCGGGTGCCGCCCACCGAGACTATCCCGGCGCCGGCGGAATCAAGCTGTTCTTCCTCGGCGTCGATCACCACCAGGATGCGGCCGGAGGCTATTTCGGCCTCGAACTTGATTCGTACCGGGTCGGGCAGGGCAGAACCCATCAGCGCCGACGACCACGTGCCGGTAAGGGCGCCCACTGCGGCCACGGCGGCTGCGCCAACCAGGGTCATGCCGATGGGCGGAATGGCGACGGCGATCAGCCCGGCCACCAGCCCGGTGGCGCCACCCACGGCGGCGCCCCGCATCGCGGCTGGCGCGAAATCGGTGCGCGAATCGAGCATGCCCTCGGGGATCGCATCGAGCTCGATGTCGTGGCGTGCGATCAGGGCGATGTCGTCCTCGCTGATGCCGGCGCGGCGCGCGGCTCCGACGGCTCCAGCCGCTTCATCCAGATTCTCGACCAGGTAAACGTGTTTGGTCTTCATGGGGGTTTCCTCGGCACGCGGTTGGGTTGCGCGGCGGCCGGGGCGGGGGCCCCGGCCGCCGGACGGGTGGTTCGCTAGCCCTTGCGGTTCGCATCGCGCGCTTCGTCTGCGGCCTCGCCGATGTTGCGCTGCGCCTTGCCGACGTTCTTCTCGACCTTGCCGGCGACTTCCTTCGACGTGTTGCCCGTGATCTTGCCGGCCACTTCCTTCACGGTGCCCTTGAGCTGGCGCTTGGCGCCTTCGGTCCTGTTCTTGTCCATGGGGTACTCCTGTCCGCTGCGGAAAGGGCAGCACGCTCGAGTATCCGCAGTTTGCATGTACGAAAGCTCAACGAAAGGGCCGATAAAGCCCGGCCGTTCGGCTACCCACAGCGCGCGCGCCGTCATCGCGCAGACTGCCGTGCGCGAGACGCACGCACGGCGGGGGTTCATGCGGATTGCAGTACCTCGCGCCATGCAGATTGCCGACTTTAGCGACTTGCAGCGCGCCAGCCCCTATGCCCGTGAACAGGGCATCCGCCTGCAGCTGGACGGCGCACGGCTGTGGAACCTGCCGCGCCACTCAGGCAGATCGCTCGCGCGCGCGGCCCCACCTTGTGCCCGCCCGGTCGATCCCGCAAAGTCCGGTGATCCAACCGGCCCGGGAGCGGCACATGCGTTTTGCAACAGGATTGGCGGTGCTGCTGTTGCTTCCGGGGCTGGCGCTGGCCGCCAGGTCCGAAGAAAAATTCACGGTGGTGACCGGCGGCAACAAGATCGGCCACTTGATCGCCACGCACGACGGCAACCGGGTCACGATTGATTTCGACGTCAAGAACAACGGCCGCGGCCCGACCATCGCCGAAACGCTGACGCTCGACGCCAACGGCCTGCCCACGCAGTGGGCCATCACCGGCGCCACCACCTTCGGCAGCAAGGTGGACGAGCGCTTCGCGCTGTCCGCCGGCAAGGCCACCTGGAAGGATTCGGTCGGCGAGGGCAGCGCCACCGTCGCCGAGCCGAGCCTGTACATCGGCCAGGCCGCCAGCCCGTGGGCGCTGGGGCTTTACGCCCGCGCCCTGCTCAAGGACGCCGACCGCCAGCTGCCGGCCCTGCCCGGCGGCGCGGTGCGGGTGGAGCCGGGCGAAACGATGCCGTTCACCGACGGCAAGCACCCGGTGGTGGTGCGCGTGTACGCCATCAGCGGCCTGGAATACGCCCCCGACTACGTGCTTCTGGACGAACAGCAGGCGCTGTTCGCGGTGATTACGCCCGGCACCGTCATCGTGCGCGAAGGCTACGAACTCGAGCAGGTGCGCCTGCGCGAGATGGCCGCCGCGCTCAGCACGAAGCGGCTGGAAACCATCCAGGCGCAAACCGCCCACCGCTACGGTGCGCCGGTGCGCTTCCGCAACGTGCGCGTCTTCGACCCGCACGAGCTGGCGCTGTCGGCGCCGGTCAGCGTGGTGATCAACGGCCGCTACATCAGCAGCGTCCAGCCCGTCGACAGCGCGGTCTCGCCGGGGGAAGTGCTGGTGGAAGGCGAGGGCGGCACGCTGGTGGCCGGCCTGTACGAAATGCACGCGCACACTGGGCAGGAGGGCGCGCTGCTCAACATCGCCGCCGGCGTCACGTCGTCGCGCGACATGGGCAACGACAACGCGGTGCTCGACGCGCTGATCGCGCGCATTGAGGCCGGCACCATCGGCGGCCCGCGCATCCACCGCAGCGGCTTCATCGAGGGCAGGAGCCCGTTCAACTCCAACAACGGCATCCTGGTGAACGGCGAGGCCGAGACGCTGGCCGCCGTGCGCTGGTACGCCGCGCGCGGGTATGTCCAGGTGAAGCTGTACAACAGCATGAAGCCCGAATGGTCGGCCGTCGCCGCGAAGGAAGCGCACCGCCTGGGCCTGCGGGTGGCGGGCCACGTGCCGGCGTTCTCGAACGCCGATGCGATGGTCGATGCCGGCTACGACGAGCTGACCCACATCAACCAGATCGCACTGGGCTGGGTGATCAAGCCCGAGGAAGACACGCGCACCCTGTTCCGCCTGACCGCGCTCAAGCGCCTGGCCACGCTGGACCTGCAGTCGGCGCCCGTGCAGCGCACGCTCGACCGCATCGCCGACCGCAAGGTGGCGGTGGAACCCACCATCGCCATTCACGAAAACCTGCTGCTCAACCGCGGCGGCGCCGTGCCTCAGGGCGCGGTGGACTACCTCGACCACCTGCCGGTGGGCGAGCAGCGCAGCGCACGGCAGGCCTTGTCCGACATGTCCGCGCCGGGCGACGCCGAGGCCTACGCCGCGGCCTATGCCAAGCTGATGGACACCCTGCGCCAGATGCGCCAGCGCGGCATCCTGCTGATCCCGGGTACCGACCTGGGCGGCTCGTTCACCTACCACCGCGAGCTGGAGCTGTTCACGCAGCTGGGCTACACGCCGGCCGAAGTGCTGCGCCTGGCCACCTGGGGCATGGCCACCTACCTGGGCCAGGACCAGAGCACCGGATCGATCGAGAAGGGCAAGCTGGCCGACTTCTTCCTGGTGCCGGGCGACCCGACGGCCGACATCAGGGCCATCAAGACCATCCGCGCGGTTGTGAAGGACGGCACGGTCTACTACCCGGCCGAGGTCTACCCGCACTTCGGCATCAAACCCTTTGGCATCGCGCCCAAGGTGACCCTGCCCGAGGCGCCGTGAACTTCGAACATACCTACGCGCAGCTGCCGGCGAAGTTCTGGCAGCGCGTGGACCCCACGCCGGTGCAGGCGCCGCGCCTGCTGGCCTTCAACGACGCGCTGGCCGACGAGCTGGGCATCACCCGCAGCGCCGATGCGGCGGACGTGTTCGCCGGCAACGTGGTCCCGCCGGGCGCGCAGCCGCTGGCCATGGCGTATGCGGGCCACCAGTTCGGCCACTTCGTGCCGCAGCTGGGCGACGGCCGCGCAATCCTGCTCGGCGAACTGATGGATTGCCACGGCCGGCGCCGCGACCTGCAGCTCAAGGGCGCAGGCCCCACGGCGTTTTCGCGCAACGGCGACGGCCGCGCCGCCATCGGCCCGGTGCTGCGCGAATACCTGATCAGCGAAGGCATGCATGCCCTGGGCGTGCCCACCACGCGCTCGCTGGCGGCGGTGGCCACCGGCGAACGCGTGTTCCGCGACGGCCCGGTGCCCGGCGCGGTGCTGGCGCGCGTGGCGGCCAGCCACCTGCGCGTGGGCACGTTCCAGTATTTCGCCGCGCGCCGCGACACCGACGGCGTGCGCCAGCTGGCCGACTACGTCATCGCGCGCCACTATCCCGAGGCCGCGAAAGCCGAGCGTCCTTACCTGGCGCTGCTCGAAGCGGTGGCGCGCCGGCAGGCGGCGCTGGTGGCGCAGTGGCAGCACGTGGGTTTCATCCACGGCGTGATGAACACCGACAACACCACGCTGTCGGGCGAAACCATCGACTACGGTCCGTGCGCGTTCCTCGACGATTACGACCCGGGCAAGGTGTTCAGTTCGATTGATCGCGCCGGCCGGTATTCGTTCGCCAACCAGCCGGCCCTGGTGCGCTGGAACGTGGCGCGGCTGGCGGAAACGCTGCTCGCCATCATCGATGACGACGGGGACGCGGCCCTGGCTGCCGCCAGCGCCGTGATCGAGGCGATGCCCGGCTGGTCGGCGGCGGCGTGGCTGGGCGGCATGCGCGCCAAGCTGGGGCTGTCGACCGACGAGGCCGGTGACGACGCGCTGGCGACGGACCTGCTGGAGGCCATGCACGCGGTGGCCGCCGACTACACGCTGCTCTTCCGCGCGCTGTGCGAGGCCGCCGACGGCCGCGAACCCGAAGGCCTGCTGGCGCTGCCGCGATCGCCCGCGTTCGAGGCGTGGCGTGCGCGCTGGGTGGACCGCCTTGCGCGCGATCCACGCCCGGCCGCCGCGCGCGCCACCGCGATGCGCGCCGTGAACCCCGCCGTAATCCCCCGCAACCACCGCGTGCACGAAGCCCTGGTGGCGGCCGAACGCGGCGACCTGGCGCCATTCGAAGCGCTGCTGGCCGCCATCCGCCGCCCCTACGACGAAGGCCCCGCCGCGCTGCGCTACATGACCCCGCCCGAGCCCGCCGAACGCGTGCTGCAGACCTTCTGCGGCACCTGAGGACGCGCATGACGGGCAAGTGTCGGCGATGTTGCGAAACTGTCACGAAACCGACTTAACCTGACGGCCAGCGGTGCCCGACGGCGCCGACGGAGCAACAGCAGGCCATGGTCATCAAGCGGATCTGGATAGGCGTGCTGGGGCTGGCCCTGGTGCCGGCGCTGGCTTGGGCGCAGACGCCCTACGTGAAGCTGGAGCAGCGCCTGAGCGCCCAACAGCTGCGCGCCACCGGCCTGGACTCGCTCACGCCCGAACAGCTGGCCCTGCTCAACACTCTTCTCGACGATCAGACCAGCGCCACCGTGCAGGCCGTGCGCGCCGAAGCCAAGGCCGAAGCGGCGGCGACGGGCAGCCAGCGCGATCCCGATCCCTCGCGCTTCATCGGCCTGTCCGACGAACCCATCGCCAGCCGCGCCAAGGGCACCATCACCGGCTGGGAGCCGGGCACCGAGTTCACGCTGGAGAACGGCCAGGTGTGGAAAGTGCTCAAGGGCAAGATGCGCCTGGACGCCCCGCGCGAATCGCCGGAGATCCTGGTGGTGCCGGGCATCGCCGGCCGCTGGTTCCTGCAGGTGGACCCGGAGTTGCCCAAGGCGCGCGTTTACCGCATTGACTGAGCGCCGGAAAGTGGCGGCGGCGCGCGCAAGAGGTCGCCCATCCCCACGCCGTGGCCCCATGACCCGATGGCTCGGCATTTGCGGCAGCCTTCGCGAAGGCTCTTTCAATACTGCGCTGCTGCGCGCCGCGGCGGCCTGACTACCGGTGCTTCGCGGCGTTTTCCAAGGGCTGAGCCGACGCGCATGCGTTTTGCCTGACGGCCCTGGCAGGCATCGGGCGATTTGCCCGAGGCTGGCGACGCGGGCGGGGCAAAAGGCCGGCGTGGCGCGGCATATGGCCTTGGCACGCAACGTGCAGCGGTTCCTTCATCCAACGAAGGAGTGCCGCCCATGTCCCTGTCCATGATCCTGCTGATTGTCCTTATCCTGCTGCTTATCGGCGCCCTCCCGACCTGGGGTCACAGCAGGAGCTGGGGCTACGGCCCGAGTGGCGGCCTGGGCCTGGTGGTGCTGGTCATCATCGTGCTGCTGGTGATGGGTCGCATCTGACCCCCCACGCGAGCAGATGAAGAAAGGGGCGGCTACGGCCGCCCCTTTTCGTGGTCCGGCGGGTGGCCGTTTACCCCGCGGGCGCGGCGTCCAGGAACCACACTTCCACTTCGCCGCTGGTCTTGATGGTCATGGCGTTGCCGCGGCGGTCGAGCGACTTGCCCACCGGCAGCCGCACCCAGCCTTCGGAAATGCAGTACTCCTCGACGTTGTTGCGCTCGATGCCCTTGAAGCGCACGCCGATGCCGCGCTCGAGCACGGCGCCGTCGTAGAACGGGCTGCGCGGGTTGACGCAGAGGCGGTCGGGAAGGGGGGTACTCATGGCGGGTTCCTAGGAATGAGGCCGTCATGATACCGCGCCGTCGCGGTTAGACTGGAGCCATGAGCCAGACCGCATTGAACGTACTGGGCCGCCCGCTGGCGCCCTGCGGCACCGAGCCGATGACCGGCTATTTCCGCGACGGCTGCTGCCGCACTGACGCCAGCGACCGCGGCCTGCACGTGGTGTGCGCGCTGGTGACGGCCGAGTTCCTGGC